>WNFF01003345.1_pt1 | contig 13154 bp, 8 predicted proteins | sample 5400441 | NCBI WGS metagenome assembly WNFF01 (sample SAMN13153345, study PRJNA577476) | soil metagenome | isolation source: 120 cm saprolite under Douglas fir tree site 2 hole 3 replicate 1 | place: USA:California | collected 2015-04-18
CGTGTAGCGCATTTTGTGCGGCCTGAAGATGAGCCAGTGTGAGTTCGTACTTGCCTTGCATGCGATAGACATCTGCGATTAACCGGTTGGCCTGCGCCGAGAGCAGGGAGAAGCTCTCGGGCTGGTGTTCAAGCGCATCTTTCTCGCGTTGTAACTGCTCTAATGCCTGCTGGAATGCGCTCATTGCCTGTTCAAGTTCACCCAGTTTGAACCAGCTCTCGCCAATCAGGATGTGAAGCCGCGCGTTTGAAGGGGGAAGTTCTCCATTGGAGCGCGTACCCTGCGCTTCCATCAATTTGAGCACCATGCGAAAATGGCCAATGGCTTCGCGATGAGCTTGCTGGCGGGCTGCCTCTTCACCGGCCAGCAGGCTCCAACGCAGGGCCGCCTCTTTCTCACCGCTCAGCACGTAATGGCGTGCCAGTTCGGCTGCATGCGCCTGGGCAGAGCCGCTATAGTTTTTTTCCAGAGCTGCGGCAATTGCACCATGCAGCGTTCTTGCCCGGTGCGCTGGTACTTCATTGCTCAACGCTTCCTGCACGATGCCCTGACAGAACATGTACCCCGGAGGGACGAGGTGAGAGGTAGATATATGCTCATCTTCAGCAGCAAGTTCATCCCACAGCGTGCTCACGAGAGGCGCCGTGGCGATTACCGCTGCCTGGACCGCCTCATCGATCCATGCCTGGACGGTGTCTTCGGGCGCATCCATGACCATTATCAGGGGCTGCAGTGGAAATGTGCGTCCAAAGAGCGAGGCCACGCGCAAGAGTTCCCGGCATGAGAGGCTCAATCCTTGCAAGCGCTGCCCAACTGCCAGGGTAATACTCTCCGGCAGTTCTGGCCCGATGACCCGTGTTGCTCGCCATACGCCATCACGCAGGATAAGCTGACCGCTGAGAGTAAGCATGCGCACCAGCTCTTCCAGGAAGAACGGATTGCCTTCGGCACGCGAGAGCAGGGACTTTGCCAGGCCCTCGGAAAGCGTGCCTGGAAGGAGTACCTGTAAGTATTGCTCAGCAGCATCCGCGCTGAGTGGACCAGGTAGGAGCAGCAGCAGCAGGCCCTGGCGCATTAGATCGGCTAACACTCGTGACGCGGCGAGGCTCATGCTTGAGGACGAAACACTATCACCATACTCACTAAAGGCGCGGGGAGGGCGTGTGGCCCCGGCTAGCGCTACATGACTGCTATGCAGGCGCACCGTGAGGTACAGTGTGAGTTCCAGGCTGGCGCTATCAGCCCATTGCAGGTTATCGATGCTTAACAGGAGAGGCCGTTCCGTTGCCATACGTTCCAGTAGAGTCGCCACAGCGTCGAAGAGCCGGAATTTCTCCTGGTCAGGCGAAAGCACTTCCTGCGTAATGGTTGTGCGCAGTATCTGGGGAAGTTCGGGAAAGAGGCGAGCCAGCGCTGTGACGAGTGGGGCACCGGTTAACGAGATGGGATCACTTGTACGTTCAGCGAAGGTGAACTCAGAGGCGCGTGTTTCAGTGCTTTCTTGCTCGCCATCAAGCCCTACATAACGGTGCAGTTGTGCTGCAGGCGATGAACGCAGTGCAGGGCGCAATGTTTCGATAAAGGGCAGGTAGGGGAACATACCTCCTGATTCGTAGGTGCGTCCTTCCAGGACGCGAAAGCTGCGTGCCCTGGCTTGCGTGCACATCTCGGCAAGCAACCGGGACTTGCCTACACCCATATCGCCGCTAATCATCAGAGCACGCGCTCCTACTGGCTTATCGAGCGCAACGGTGTCCAGCAGCGCACTAATGACCTGCATCTCGGTGTCGCGCCCTACCAGGGGTAGGGTTTTAGCCAGTAGTTCTAGCCCTGAAAGCGGGTCGGCGAATGGTGCCTGCATAGTGACTCCAAGCTAAGCGAAGAGAACCTTCCCCTGGGCGACCGCAAGTAAATCTGGCCCCAGGGCGACCACAACAAAATCTGTCCCAGGGCGACCGCAAGTAAATCTCCCCCAGGGCGACCGCAAGGGTCCCCACCCCACTCCACACCTCTCCCGCCCCTACTATGATTACGAAAATCTGGTTATCGAATTTTGTCGCACTTGTAACACTTGTCGCACTTGTAACACTTGTAACGGTTGTAACGCTAAAAAAAGGATTACGAATTACTGTTGCCGATCATCCAGTATCATCGTGTTCTGTTCTGCAGCCTGCTTTGAAAAGCGCGGTGCAATATCATGATAGACGAACAGGGCGTAGTAGACAAGCAGGAATGGTACGTCGAACAGGAAGTAGAGCCAGAAAACCGGCTGAGCCTTCAACCACAATAAATGGTAAAGCAGGGCGCCCGCGACGAGCGTGCCATAGACGGTCGCCACAAGAGCCAGCGGGCGTACACGTGCCCATTCCCGTTCTGTTGCGAGCCAGAAAGCTCCGACGCTATTACCGAGAATGATGGCTCCAATGAAACGATCCAACAGGGGAGGGATGCTTGTGGGCCAGAGTGGAAGATGCAGTTCGGGCAAAAAGAAAAAGCCCAAACCCACAACCAGGTTGACAATTCCTGCCAGCAATGCGAGTACGCGCTCTGCCGGGCTAAAAGTGAGATGATTCATGGCTCGTTGCTCCCTTGCAGTTCCAGCAAGAATTGGGGGTTGGCGGCCAGGGCGGGGGCAAGCCCCGCCCCTACTATACACAGCTGCGCTTTTCTCCGCGTTGGGGTGTGTTATGGCGATACTAGCCCCCGATTGTTAGTAGAATCCTCCCTTGCTCACTAGGTAACGCAACGATTATACAACAGATGGGCAAGAAAAGAATGAGTAGTACCTTGCAATGCGAGCCTGCAATGCACTTCGTGCTACGCTTCGCGTCAGCAGGCTCGAAAGGTAGTACCTCTTTTCTCTGCCAGAAATGGGTAATCTTACGCACGACTTTTGGGTTACCTATAATTTATACTTTCGTTACTATAGCTTATAATTTCAAAGAATCAGTAATACGCCATACTATGCAGGGAGATCGACAATGACAGGGAATGCACCTTACGAGAGATTGATCGGGACGACGTTGGGGAGCTATCGCCTGGAGCAACTGCTTGAGCAGGGCGAAGCGGGCTGTGTCTTCGTGGCGCGTAATAATGGAGCGGGAGCATTGTTTCGCCTGCGCATTCTGGCTGTAGCGCCCGACCTTATAGCGGAAGACCGTATCGTTTTCCTGGGGCGCTTCCAGCAGGAGGCAAACCAGGTTGCTTCTTTGCAACATAAGGGCATCCTTCCGCTTGTTGATTACGGGACGCACAGCGCTGCCGGCGAAAGCAAGGCGATATCCTGGCCTTACCTGGTATGGCCACAGCTCCCCATGCGATCGCTTAGTGCACAGCTAACGCAGAAAGGGCCAATGGACGCGCTGCTGGTCAGTCGCTACCTGGACCAGGTCGCTGCTGCGCTGGAGTATGCTCACCAGCAAGCGATCGTGCATCGTAGCCTCACGACGGACTGCATCTTTATAAAGCAGGATGGTAACCTGCTCGTAGCGGACTTCGGAGTGACGCGCATGCTTGAGATTGGGGCAGGATACAGTAAGCTCGCAGCCGGGAAGGGTGCATATGGCATGGGCGTGAACAGTGTGCCGGCGCCGGAGCAGATTCTCGGGCAACCCGTTGATACATATACCGATGTGTACGCGCTTGGAGCTGTGCTCTATCGCATGCTTACGGGCCACCGGGTGTTTAGAGGCAAAAGTCGCGAAGAGATCATCCAGCAGCATTTACAGGCTCCCGTTCCATCTCTCGCCACGTGGCGCAGCGATCTTCCCAGGGAACTGGACGATGTGATTGCCAGGGCGATGGCAAAGGACCCGGCGCGGCGATTCCGCCAGCCTGGAGCACTGGCTAATGCCTACCACAGCGTCGTTGCCCCTACTGATAAGCAACGCGTACCGTTTTTCACAGGTGCAATGCCCGCAGGGGCAAATGCGCAGGCATCGGTAGAAAGGAGCGCAAGAATTGATACGCGTTTCACTGAGCACCCATACGTAAGGAGCGCCCAATCCATGCCAGCGCGTATCTCGCGCCGGCGCGCCCTTACCTTCATAGCGGCCGGCGGGGGCGCTGCGGCGGCAATTGCTGCCGTGGCGATATTTGGCAGCCGCTACCTGGCGGGAAATACGTCCCCCAGTAATACTTCTGTAACTAACACAAGCGCCGCTGGCGCGACAGCGTCGTCATCAAGCGGGCAGGGAAAAACAATCCTGGCACGCACCTCAGATATCCCCTCGAACAGTGCTAAAACATTTCCTCTTTCCGGCAAGAACAACTCTGGCGTGCTGATTCACCTGCCTGATGGGCGTTTTGTGGCTTTCGATTCCACCTGCACGCATGCTGGGTGCACTGTCCTGTATAGCACGCAAGATAAATTATTGGAGTGCCCCTGCCATGGCGCGATCTTTAATCCTGCTAAAAACGCGGCTGTCGTGCAAGGGCCAGCGCAGACACCACTGGCCCCGATAGCAATTAAAGTGAATGCGAACGGTACGATCACGCAGGGCTGAGATACATGGAGGTTTGATTATGCCTCAGGATAAAATAAATCTGACCCCTACCTACGTGGTTATCGGCAATGGCATCGCGGGCGTTACGGCTGCGGAGATCTTGCGCAGCGAGGACTCGGCGGCAGACATCACCGTGATTGCGGATGATCCATTTCCGGTCTATTATCGCCCGGCCTTGAAGGACTACCTGGCGGGGCGTGTACACGAGGATAAACTTTGGGCGCGCCCCAACAGTTTTTACCAGGATCACCGCATTCGCTTCTTAGCTGACCGCGTGGTAGGCATACAGGCAGGTCAGCACGCCGTTCAACTCCAGAGTGGCCGCCAGGTCGGCTATGATCGCCTGCTGCTCGCTAACGGTGCGCGGGCCGCTCGCCTTACCTGCCCGGGCGTCGAGCTGGCGGGCGTCACTACTCTACGTACCGTCGCAGATTACCAGGCAGTTGTGAGCCGCCTGGGCACGGCACGGCGCATCGTGGTGAGTGGCAGCGGCACGCTGGCCCTGGAAACCATCGAAACGCTGCGCCATCGCGGCTACCAGGTAACCCATTTATTACGCCGCCGCACGCTGTGGTCGGAAGTGCTGGATACGACGGCCTCTGACCTGGTGCTCCAGCAGGAACGGCGCGACGGCGTCGATGTGCGCGTCGAGGAAGAGATTGCCGGGGTGACAGGCAAACATGGGCAGGTCACCGGGGTGGTGACCACGAGTGGAGCGCGCATCTCCTGCGAGCTGGTGATTATCGCAATTGGAGTTGAACCGAATATCGACTTCATCAAAAGCAGCGGCATACCCTGTGGGCGCGGCGTCAGGGTTGACAGTGGGATGCGTACCAGCGCTCCTGACATTTATGCCGCGGGCGATGTGCTTGAAACAACGGATACGACGACGGGGCGCACACGTGTTATCGGGCAATGGTACCCGGCCATACAGCAGGCTCGCGCCGCTGCTTATAGCATGCTCGACCTGCTCGATAGCAGCCAGCCATTTCGCTTCAGTACTTTTTATAACGCCACGTTCCTGTATGGGCTGGATTTTGCTGCGGCGGGACTGACACAGGTACCTGAAGATGGGCGGGGTCACCAGGAGATTGTGGCCGATCCACTGCCGCGCGCGTATCGCAAGGTGGTGCTTAAAGATGGTGCGCCCGTTGGTATGCTTGCGCTTGGCGACCGCAGGAGCGCGCTGGCTTTCAAACGCGCTATCGATCACAAAGTGAACCTGCTGCCAGTGGCTTCACAACTGTTCGCCGGAGATTTCAACCTCAACGACTGGCTCGACCGGCAGGGGGTGCCCCCCGCTGTACTGGGAGTGACCAGGCAGGGGGCCGCGGCCGTTCGACAGGCGGCCTACTCGGGAGGAACAGCATCGTCCTCTGTGCTGAAGCCGCAGCCGGTCATGGAAGCGGTGCTTGTGCGCGCACCTCAAGAACAGAGAATGCCCTTTTCAACAGAAGAAACGCTGCTGAGCCAGACCAAAGTCATGGCTATAGGCCGGCAGCCAGGGGCATACCTGTTGATCGACAATGATTCTGTTTCACGCCGCCATGCCGAGATTAGCTATGCAAATGGGCAATACGTACTGCGAGACGTGGGAAGCGCTAATGGTACATTTGTGAATGATGTACGCCTGGAACCGGGCAGTGTACATATTCTTAAGCCAGATGACCAGTTACGTTTCGGAAAAGTGAAGTTCGTCTTTAAGCTGCGTGGAGCCGGGGGCGCAGGAGTGCCTTCTGCGGGTACCTTGACGCGCCTGCGGAGCAACACCTCTCTGACAAAATTACAGGAGATGACCACCGGCTTCTTTGACCCGTTGGCAGCAGGGCGCGATCAATCTGGTCTCGACAGCCCGGCAGGGGGTCAACCGGTTCTCAACGCTGATGGCTCACTGCTGCTTCCAGGGGCGACAACCGCCCTACCTGCTACCGTCGTTGCTACCTTCAAGGAATCACCCACGCTCGTAGTTGTTGCGCGAGGGACACCACGAGTTGTCTACCTGAAACGAGGAAACGTAATTTCACTTGGGCGAGACAAGGCGAATGATGTGCCGCTTGCAGATGTCGCCGCTTCGCGCAAACATGCCGAGATACTCCACGGTTCCGGCGGCTTCTCTATTCGCGACCTGGCAAGCGCTAATGGCGTGGTCGTCAACTCGACGAAGATCGATAATCCGTATCTGCTCGTGCACGGCGACCGCATTATCGTTGGCAGCACCGCGATCTTCTTTATCGATGTAGGACAAGAGAGCCTGGTGAGCGCCAGCGCAGGCGAAAGGCAGGGTGATGGCTATACCTGTGGCAATTGTGGCGCGTCGAATTTGCGCATGGCGCGTTTCTGCGCAACCTGTGGCACGCCGCTGGAAAACCCGGACGTGCCGTTCAAAGGATAGGGAGGACTACTATGGGCGGCGAGGAAACTGGCTTCTCATCTGAGATTGAAACTTCGAAGAAAGTGGTGGGTATTGAGCATCGCACCGGCTTGCGACCTCTTACCGAAGAGGAGATACGCTTCGAAATCGATATGTGTATCGGTTGTGATCGCTGCATGCGGGCCTGCCCGGTTCCCATGTCCTCCCTGGTTAACATTGCCGATCTCAACCGCGCTACCATTTCCGACGATATCGCCCCACATGTTGCGCGTTTTACCGACGAATGCGTGATGTGCGGCTCGTGTGTGCCCGTCTGCCCGGTCGATAACCACCGCGACCTGCTGATGCTTTCGCTCAAACAACGCCTGGGCGTCTCCTGGGATGGGACGGTGGATATGAGCCGCGTGCTTAATTTCCTGCCACCCGGCTGGAATCAGTCCTTATTACTCAGCCGGCTGCGCGAGCAGCCTATGTTCAGTGACGCACAACTGGTGCCGGAGAACTACCTGCTGCACATGGTTGCAACTTCGAAAATATTGACGCTGCTGCCTGGAGCAACCTTGATACACGAAGGTGAGTTTGGGCGGGAGATGTACTGTATCCTGGAAGGACGCTTTGCACTCTCTTCAAAAGGCTCCGATGGCGAGGATCTGCCGGTTGCCATCCTGCGGCGAGGAGAGTACATGGGTGAGCATGGCATGCTCACGGGACAGCAGCGCAACGCAACCGCACGCGCTCAAACGGCAGCGGTCGTACTGGAAGTGCCCGAACAGGTGATGCAGCGCTTGATGGAGATCGTGCCCGCCGTGCGTCGTTTCTTCGAGCAGTTGAACAATGCGCGTTCTATCGAAGCGGTCCTCAAGCGTATGGCGCTCTTCCAGGGCGTTTCGGCTGCTGACATACGGCAGATTGCCCAGCAGACGGAGGTGAAGACGTATGACCGCGATGAGCGCCTCTTCAGCGAAATTGGCCCGGGAGGGCCAGCACGCGAATCGCTGCATATCCTGTTAGAGGGGTTTGTAAAAGTAGCACGGCGCACTACTCCAGGGACAGGACGCGATAAAAGCGACGAGCGCATCCTCGCTTATCGCCAGGGGGGAGACTACTTTGCTGGAGGGCTTGACCTGCTCGGTGATGGGCGTGCAGTTGCGGTAACAGCCATCACGCGTACCAGGGCAGCAGAAGTGCCACGCCAGGTCTTGCTGAGCACTTTTGCGCGCTATCCCGAAGTTAGCCAGCGCTTTAGCTTGCGCCTGCAGCAGTATCGGGATGCCGCTGCCGCCGCGCAAACCGGCTTTTTTGATCCACTGGCACATACACGCACAGAAACGGCCAACCCGCTCTCAGATGCCGAAGCTCGCGCCGGGCTGCGGGCACTGGTCGGCGGCGGAGTGATCGAGGGAACCGAGGTGCTGGTGATCGACCTGGACAAGTGCATCCACTGCAACGAATGCGAGGAGGCGTGCGCTCGCCGTCACGGGCATTCACGTATGAATCGCAAGGGCATGGTCGTTGGCAATATTAGCATTGCGACCGCGTGTCGTCAGTGCCAGGACCCCGTGTGCATGCTGTGCAGCCGCGCTGGAATCGCGCGCCTGCCCAGCGGCGAGGTCTACATCACCGAAAGTTGCATAGGCTGTGGCATCTGCGCCGAACGCTGCCCCTACGATAACATTTCGATTATGACACTGGAAGATGAGGTCGAGTCGCGCAATACCTGGAACCAGTTCAGCAACTTTTTCAAGAAAGGCGCGGGCAAGGAGCGCGGGCGCAAAGCGCTCCCAATGCTGCAAAGCGCTGCCGCGCCCGGGCCTCTGAATGTCCATCAACCAGTAGATGCCTTTGGTGAGATGCGCAAGAAACTGGCAATCAAGTGCGACCTGTGCGCGGGCTACGACAACCAGGCCTGCGTGCAGGCCTGCCCGACGGGGGCAGCGATCCGGGTCCAGCCGGCGACATTTTTCGGCTCGACCGAAGAGATTCTGCGGCGGCGAGCACGCTAGAAGGAGAAAGTTATGGCTCTTGCATCAAAATCGTCGCGGCGAGTCTGGAAAGCGCCCCTCACTAAAGCCTGGTGGGCCTGGCTCGCGGCCTCGCTTCTGCTCTACGCGTGCGTTTACGCTATATACCTGGTTGCTATCAAGACGCAGCCATTTCCGGGGCCATTCAACGACCCGTTACGCAGTTTTGGCATACTCGCTTTTGTGCTGGTACTCGCGACGGCTACGTACTCGCTGCGTCGTCGCTTTGTGCGCGGCCTACCGGGGATGGCGCGCGCCTGGCTCTGGATGCACACCTGGCTGGGTGTAACAGCTCTGCTGATCGCGCTGCTGCATGAAAACTATGCACATATTCTGCATGATTATTGCCAGAATGCAAGCTGCTTTACGAAGTCCTACTGGGGAACAAGCGCGCTCTTCGCACTGATCTTCCTGATTCTCAGTGGTATCATTGGCCGTCTACTGGATAGCTGGCAGGCGCGCGTGATTGCCGGCGATGCAAGTGCTAACGGCGTTGGCATTGAGCAAGCCCTTGATGAAAGAATCCTGGAGCTGGAATATACTGTCGAAAGATTGAGCGCGGGCAAGTCGGAGCAATTCAAGGCATTTTGCCTGCAGGCGCTTGAGGGGGCAAGCGATATTCCCAATGTTGTACCAGCGCTTGCACAGGGCGAGCAGGCTGATTTTCAACACGCCTATGAGACGCTGAGGGATCATGCGAGGCTGGTACAATCGCTTAAGAAGCAGCAGCGAGCGCGTGTGATCATACGTGCCTGGCGTTTTGTACACATGGTCCTGGCATGCGTGGCACTACTGATTATACTCTTTCACGGGATAATGGAGCTGCTTGCCAACGTATTGCATATCATCATACCTGCATGAGCGGTTGCGAATGCATGCTGGAAGATGGGTAATTTTGCACACGCGACAACCGCATAAGCATGATATACTTCAGGATAAGAGCTATGCTTAAGGCATACAAACGAGGAGGGCATCCATGATACAATGTCCAAATTGCAATGCGCGACTAGATGATGATGCCGTGTTTTGTGGTAACTGTGGCAAACAGGTGGCTCCGCTGCAGGCGAGAGGGGCGACTGTTGGTTATAACAAGGAAGCGGGTATGAACGACGGTGCCACGATACAGAGCATTGAAAACTTGCCGCGTCCTGGGCCCAATGTCCAGGCGACGAAAGCGCGAAATTACGCAGCTGCTCCCGATACGCCTCAAGCCGGCACGCTGTCCTCGCCACCACCGGCAAACTCCCGGCGCGTCCCCACCGCGCGCATAGCAGTAATTGCTGCCCTGGTAATACTGGTTATTGCGGGCGGTACGATAGCCGCTGTAGCACTTTTGAAGAATAATAGCCCCGCAAAGAGTAACGGCCGGAATAATACTACAACTCTTGCTGCGACCGCGCTAGGAGTGGTTAACTTTAGCGACGATCAGAACGGTTCCGGGCACAGCAACGTAGTGAATATCAGCGTCAATAACCTGTCAGCCCCTCCGGCCGGTTCCCAGTATGATGCCTGGCTTGTCAATACAGTAAGCGAGCAGACAATAGGCCTGGGGGCACTTACGCTCAAGAGTGGATCATACACGCTAAAATTTGCTGACGGCAACACGAACCTGCTGGGGGCCGGAGATAAGTTAGAGGTGACGCTCGAAAACGGGACGGCCAATCTGCCCACGGGCCGGATTCTGCTTTCAGCCTCCTTTCCTCCTCACGCTTTTGTACACATCAAGCATTTGCTGTTCAGCTTCCCCAATACGCCGGGGAAGATCGGGCTAATCGTGGGGGTGGTAGACCAGGCACAGCAGTTGAGCGCTACCGCCCAGTTGTTAGAAAGCATAGCTCCCAGCCACAACGGCTGGGCTATCCAGTGCGCTGCTCAAAGTATCGTTGATATTGCCGAGGGTGCACAAGGGCCGCATTACCAGCCGCTGGGAAGCCAATGTGCATCGCAGAATATCACGCTAGTCGGCGATGGGTACGGCCTGCTGGGCAGCAACGGCTACATCGCCAATGGCGAGGCGCACGCATCGCTGGCGGCGACACAGTCCGATTCGACAGACAGTATTCGTGTGCACGCGAGACACGTGGCGATTTGCCTGGAAAATATGAAGGGATGGATCACAATTGTTGAGCAGGATGCGCTTGCGCTGCTCAATGACCCAACCAACACGACGAAAGTACAGGAGGTGGTGACGCTATCCAATCATACTTTAAATGGTGTCGATACGAACGGTGATGGGAGCATTGATCCTGTACCTGGAGAAGGCGGAGCCGCCACGGCTTACTATCATGCGCAGTTGATGGCAGCCCTGGTGCTGGCTCCTGGTTCGTAGAGAGAGGGAGATAGCTCGCCAGGGCGACCGCAAGAGTCCCCACCCTTACCAGGAAGACGAGGAAATAGCTCACCAGGGCGACCGCAAGGGTCCCCACCGCTCCACTACTCCACTCCCGCCCTTACTAGGAGGACGATACTTATGAGCGGGTGAGCGACTTTCGAGAGGAGGGAAAAACATGTCAGGCGAGAATAATACTGCTACATTCAAGGTGGCTGCTGTGCAGGCATCACCTGTCTTTCTTGATCGCGATGCGACGATCGAAAAGGCCTGCGAATTGATTGCCGAGGCAGGCCGTGAAGGGGCACGCCTGATTGTCTTTCCAGAAGCGTTCATCCCTGCCTATCCGGACTGGGTATGGAAGATTCCATCTGGCGAAGAGGAGGTGCTCAACGAGTTATATGCAGAGCTACTTGCTAACTCTGTGACTATACCGGGCGATGCGACAGAGAGGTTGTGCCGTGCGGCCAGGCTGGCTAATGCGTACGTGGCGATAGGGATGAGCGAACGCAACGCCGAAGCGAGCGGCGCAAGCCTGTATAATACGCTATTGTACATCGACGCGCAGGGCCAGATTCTGGGCAAGCACCGCAAGCTGGTGCCAACAGGTGGCGAGCGCCTGGTATGGGCACAGGGCGATGGGAGTACGCTGCAGGTCTACGATACTCCTTTAGGGAAACTCGGCGGATTGATCTGCTGGGAGAATTACATGCCGCTGGCACGCTATACCATGTATGCCTGGGGCACACAGATCTATGTTGCGGCAACATGGGATCGCGGCCAGCCCTGGCTCTCTACGCTGCGGCATATCGCCAAAGAGGGCAGGGTGTATGTGATAGGCTGCAGTATTGCGATGCGCAAGGATGATATCCCCGACCGTTATGCGATGAAACAGAAGTTTTACGCGGAAGCAGAGGAGTGGATCAATATTGGCGATAGTGCGATTGTCAACCCCGAGGGCCAATTTATCGCCGGGCCTGTGCGCAAGCAAGAAGAGATCCTCTACGCGGAGCTTGATCCGAAGATGATGCAAGGTCCAAAGTGGATGCTCGATGTGGCAGGGCATTATGCGAGGCCAGATGTGTTTCAGTTGACGGTGCACACGGATGCACGGCAGATGATCCGCATCGCTCAGGCGACCCAGTTTAACAGGGCCGAGGATGAGCAAGAATAGGCCGGGACACCCTCCTTGCGTATTGAGAGGGAGGAAATTCCATGTACTGTCGACTTCCAAAAATGGTTCTCTGACCGCTTGTCAGGGAACGGATATACAAAGTAGCAACTACAGGCCCCTCTAAACTACGCAGCTTTATAACGACGTACATCCACTTGTACACCTTCATTCACCGCTGTCTCTGCGATCTGAGAAAGGCGCTTGCCCGTTGCTGCATCCACATATTCCTCGCCACAGGTCGTGCAGATTTGGGCCGGGACATCGCGAATAACAATGGTCGTCTCATCTCTGGTAAGCGTGACCGTTGTGGTTCCTGGTTCAGTCTCTCCGTATTGACAGATGACGCACTTCATGAGTGTTTCCTCCTGGTCTTCCTATCCGGTTCCCACTTGTCGAGGGTGGGCTCATATGCTGTTATCACGATCACTTGCTGCTTACTGCTATTTTCTGCTGCTACCACATGAATCGCTCGCCCGTTATACCGACCCAGCAGACTATCCATGTTGATTTGATGGGTAGGAACCTGACACCCGCAAGGGATGTCACTACATTTCGTTGACCCTACTCATCAAATGGTGATGGACAGACCACTAGCAGCAACTTCGCGGGAAGCGGAAACGCATGTGGGTAGCCTTCTATCACTTCACCATTATGTGCGATATGCTCTCCGCACTCATCAGAGATAGTGCGCGTAAACATAGATTGGCGTGCATGAATGCGATAGATAAGGTCTCGATACTGCATCCGCGCTCAC
>WNFF01003347.1_pt1 | contig 13153 bp, 12 predicted proteins | sample 5400441 | NCBI WGS metagenome assembly WNFF01 (sample SAMN13153345, study PRJNA577476) | soil metagenome | isolation source: 120 cm saprolite under Douglas fir tree site 2 hole 3 replicate 1 | place: USA:California | collected 2015-04-18
CTTTAAAGAGTGGGTTGGGAACTTTTTCCCTCCTCACACACCGGCCAGCAATTTCCTGCGCCTCTACAGCAGAAAATTGACCACCGTCGAAGGAAACACGACCTTCTATGCAACACCCTCCGTTGAAACAATCACACGCTGGAGCCAGGAGACGCCGCCCACATTTCGCATATGCCCCAAAGTCTCTCGTAGCATCAGCCATACATCACGTCTCGATAGCAGCAAAGAAGAAACCTTGTCTTTTGTAGAGCGCATGCGTGGATTAGGCACCCGCCTTGGTCCAATGTTCCTGCAACTCCCTCCCTCCTTTGGACCTGCTCAGCTTGCACAACTCCAGGCTTTTCTCGACTTCTGGCCTTCGGATACGCGTCTGGCGGTAGAGGTACGCCACTCCGATTTTTATGTAGAGCCACACGCCTCCACGCTGAACACGCTGCTCGCACAATACCAGGTAGCACGGGTCATGTTGGATACCAGGCCTATCAGAATCGGCTCTGCCGAAGAAAAACAGGTCCTACAGGCTCGCGAACGCAAACCCGACCTTCCACTGCAGGTAGCCATCACTACTGATTTCACCTTTCTGCGTTATATCGGCCACCCGCGCATGGAAGTCAATGATCCATTTCTTGCAACATGGGCGCAGCAGTTAGCACAGTGGCTCAGGCAAGGAATAACCCCCTATGTCTTCTGCCACTGTCCTTTTGAAGTGCATTCCCCGGAAATTTGCGCGGTGCTCTACCAGCGCGTCAGCGCATTAATACCGCTTCCCTCGCTCCCCTGGCAACATGAAGGGAACGATGCAGGACCGCAGCAGCCTCGCTTGTTCTGATCTGTGCGAAGAAGGTTATGAAAAACCCTGTTCAGTTGGAGTATCTAAAAATATTGGGATAGAATTGTATTACGCATGTAGAGCAGAAAACATGCGAGTTTGAAAAATAGCACTCAGCATCAAACGCAAGAGGGATGGCATGAAAAAATTATACATTGCAACGAACGAAGCCCTGGCCATCGCACGTCAGCACGATGGGGAATGGGTTGTTGATCCGCAACTCACTGGCCTGGCTACACAATGTCTCGCTGTTGATCCCCAACAGCCGGGAGAGGTCTATTGTGGTACCTTTGGTCAGGGATTGTGGCACAGTAACGATGCTGGAAGAACGTGGGAAAACGTAGGAACAAACATCATTCGTGAGCAGGTCATGTCGGTTGCCATCAGCCCATTAGAGCGTTCCAATGGACAGAGCGTCATCTATGCAGGAACAGAACCCAGCGCCATTCTCCGTTCGGCGGATGGTGGAGCAACATGGCGTGATCTCGCAACACTGCGTCAGCTACCCTCTGCTCCAACCTGGAGCTTTCCACCCCGTCCATATACTAGTCATGTTCGCTGGATGACACCTGATCCACTCCAACCCGGCCGTATCTATGCAGCCATTGAAGCAGGTGCACTTATTCGCAGTTCCGACGGTGGTGAAACCTGGGAAGATCGAAAACCCGATGGACCCTTTGATACGCATACCTTAGCAATGCATACACTTGCGCCCAATCGCCTCTATTCTGCGGCTGGGGATGGCTTTATGCAGGCAGGAAATGGCTTCGTCGAGAGCGATAATGGTGGAGATACATGGTATCGGCCCGATGAAGGTCTCAAACACCATTACCTCTGGAGTGTAGCAGTTGATCCCGCTGATCCGGACACACTTGTCATATCTGCGGCACACGGTCCACAGCAAGCACATAATCCAATGAGTGCAGAGTCAGCAGTGTACCGCCGTAGCCATAACAGTCCATGGCAACAGGTGCGAGCTGGTTTGCCCGAGGAAAAGGGATTACTGACCTTTGTATTGACTGCCAATCCAGCCGAACCGGGAGTCTTTTATGCGGGCAGCAATAAAGGCATTTTCCGCTCCGAAGATGCAGGTGTGATTTGGGAAGAGTTACCTATTCGCTGGCCAGACAATTTCCAGATGGGACGTGTGCATGCGCTTGTGGTAGTAGAAGAATAGCGTCACTTTGACATGCTCATCAAAGAAAAGGCCTGATATGCACCTCGGTGTATACCAGGCCTTCCTCTCCCCCCTCTCCATCAAAGATGGAGAGGGGGGCAGGGGGGTGAGGCCCATATCCCTCCTCAAAGAACCAGAGAAGGAGGAGAATTGTAATCTTTGCTTATGCTCCTCTAACGGTTTACAGCTTATTCACAGTACAGGCGTACATCGCATGCAACAATATCGCGCTCCATAGATTGTGTGACAATGGACCGGACTCGCAGTATGGAGCGATCACTGCATAAGCCGTGTCAATTGTCATTCCCCCCAACAATCCGATACATCAGGTAATACGTCCACAGATGTAGAGCAGATTACCCGTATTGCCTATGAATCAGTAACCAGGTGCAGGAAATTCTCGTCCCTCCATCTGTTCAAAGGCGTGACGCAGGGAAGGTGGAATAGGATGAGGCCGACCAGTAAGATAATTGCACCACACCAGGGCTGACTTGCCAGTGGCAAAGATACGCTCATGCTCGTTCACGTCGCGTATCTGGTAGTCCATAAGAAAGCTCGTATGCCCGATTCGGACAACACGCACCCCAACCTCTACGATATCGGAACGCACCAAAGGCAACATATAGGTACAGGTAACTTCTTTGATCAGTATGCCATAGTGGCTCCCATCTGGGCGCGTTTGGATGCGGGGATTATGCGGGGGGTGCGAGACAATGCTTTCTACCTCTTGATGTTCCTCACGTGACGGCCACTCCTTAAGCCACGTCTCAAGGTGACTAAAGTAGTAGCTTCTTGCTTCCTCGAAATAGGTAAAATACACCGTGTTGTTCACATGTGCCAGCGGATCAAGATCGCGAAAGCGGATCTGTACCGCATACCAGCATGGATACGCCTCATTCATGTATGTTTTTGCCTTTCCACCCAAAGTGTTCTACTGGACAATTTCCTGTTCAAGCCATTATACTCTCATCGTCAGCAACATACTGATCTATTTGCGATCCCGCAGCGTAGTTCATAATGGAGGAACAGAGAAGAAGGCCCGTAATGCAAATATTTAAGGACGCCGAATCTTCTAACGACCTGAGTGATGAGGCCCTGCTTAACGCCATTGCAAATGGTGCAGTTTGGGCTATGGAATCGCTTTACCAGCGTTACAGCCGTATTCTCTATTCGCTGGCTTACCGTTTGGTCGCTGACCACCAGGTTGCCGAAGACCTTCTACAAGATGCATTCCTGGCCATATGGCGACATTCCACTTCCTATTCTCCACAAACAGGCGCCGCTCGCAGTTGGCTCATCTCCATCCTACATCACCGCGCCATTGACCATTTACGCCGCGTACGCCGTCGCTCCACCCTGCAGGAAGCACCATTAGAAGAGCTCGAATTAGATGAAACTACCGCCTTTCCCGATGTTTGGGAGGATGTATGGCGGTCAGTGAAGAGTTCACAGGTTCGCGCAGCGCTGATGAAGATTCCTGCCGAACAGCGACTGGTGATCGAGCTTGCCTACTTCCAGGGGTGGACCCACACCGAAATTGCCGAGGGAGTGCAGATCCCACTCGGCACAGTCAAAGCGCGTTTGCGACTCGGCCTGATCCATCTCAAACGCGCTCTTGAACAGGTGGGCATGGATGAAACTTGAAACACCTTATGGTAGGCCTATTAGGCCCGCTCATGGAGTTTACAACGCGAAGCTCTCGATCAGCTTCAGAGGAAACGCTTCGGGGGATGCGTTACTGCTGGTAATGGCGCGAGACCATTACCGGGATCAGGTGAAAACAGCGCTGGTCGCTTGCTATCATTTCCAGCAGTAACTCATACCGTTTCCGAGGTCGCGAGCACCAAGCGCCCTTCCTTCTCTCGGTACGAAGATGCCTTACTGATCTACTGCTCTCGTTCGCGTTGTACATTTCGTCTGCGAACCTATTAGGCCTTTCTGAACGTTGCTCTAGAATCCTCATAGCCAGGTTTTCTTAGCGGGTCGAGTCGCGCTTCGTACCACACACACTGAGAAAGAACCATGATCCCCGAAATGCTGGCTCCTGCATCTCCTCTACCATTTGCTCATACAGACGATCAAACTCCTCTTTCGTGGTCACGCCTATGCCCTGCAAGAAGGGCAGGAGCAGTGGCGTCCCAATCACGAATTCCTGATAGAACGTTTCATACGCTTCGGTTCCATAGGAGTAATCAAGGGCATAGGCCTGGTGCTGCAGGTTGGTGAGTCCGGCCTCGCGCATAAACTGGCGCAGGACCAGCGTGGTCCCGAACCGTTTCCCATCGGGGGAAAATGACTTTCCAGCCAGCCAGGTGGCACGTGTCAACAGATCTGCGATTTTCTCGCTTGCTTCGCCAGTGCTGTACTCCCACTCACCATCGGTGAGGCGAACGACGCCCCCCGGGCGTGTGATGCGCAGGCATTCGCGCAAGAAGGTCGGCCAGGCATCCTTGGGCATAAACGGTGAGATGAAACGGGCATTGACAAACTCAAAGGCATCATCGGGAAATTCAAAGGGCTTGAGCAGATCCATCACCTGGAATGAGACGTTGTCCAGCCCCTGTGTCTTGGCATGGGCCTGTGCGTAGCGAATCATCTTCTGGCTGATGTCGACGCCCACGACATCGATCTGAGGATAGGCACGGGCCACTTCGCTTGCCCAGCCACCAGGACCACAGGCCAGATCGAGCACCAGGTGGATCTGTGAGAGGTCAAGATCGGCGGGGAAAACGCCGCCCATCTCTTTGGTGACCACGCGGTCTTGCATCAGCAACCGTGAGGTTTCGGCTGCCTCTTCTGGATTGATAAAATAGGTGGTTAGATTTTCGGATGGGTTCGTGGGTGTTGGCATAGCGGATCGCTCCTCCATTGGTATTATTCACTTGACAGGGTTAGCAACTCGGCTTCCATCTGTTGCAAACCGAGCACCTCGGCCTGCGCTTCAGAGAGGGAGTACGCCTGCTCACGTCTGAGCCTGGCAACGCGATCACGCAGTTGTGCAATCGAGGTGTACTCCTGCTGCCGGGAGAGCACCGGCATCTCATGCAATGCGATGCGGTGCAGCTCGTAGAACTCCTCGTCGCCAAACGAGAGGGAGAGCGTGTTGGCGTAGATTTCGATGTAGGTCAGGTGGACAGGCGTGAAAAAGTTCATCTGGGCGCTGGAGACCAGCAGGCACCCCGCGAGCTTTCCTGCACGTTGCAACGGCCAGGCCACGGCGCTTTGCTCATGCGGGCCCTTTCTGAACGGCAGCAGCCCCGGGTCCTGCTCCATATCCTGCACCACGCCCGGCTCACCTCGTCCAACCGCCCAGCCAGCCAGCGACTCCGCTCCCAGAAACAAGAGTCGCCTGCTGACTCCGCTCTCCCAGGGCGCAGTGCCGATGCCCATGCGTTCACACAGGCTGCGTACGCCCTGTCCTGATGCAGGCGCAACGCAGTGCACCAGGGTGATTTCCATGCCCACCTGATCTGGATCGAGCTGCCCGATGGCCTGTTGTAAGGTGAGAGTGCGCATCGACCAGGAACGGAACGGGCCACTGCTGGTGGCATAGGCAGCCAGGACTTCCACCAGATACTCGGCAGGGACCTCGTGCTGCGGATGGGCAAAGGGTGGTGGTGAGGGCGGAGGCGCGTTGGGGACAAGTTCAGCTTGAATCAGCTCGGAGAAGAGCCGGGTGTAGCCTGGGAAGACCTCGGGGAGCCGCTTGAGATTCTGCATGCGTGGCTCCGATCGGCCTTCGATCCAGCGCGTCACGGTATACGGGGTAACGCCCAGCTCCTCGGCCACACGCTGCCGTTCGGCAGGACGTTCCGTCAGCCGTTCCAGCAGCTCGCGCCAGGTGTGTGGTGGGTGGTTCATCGGGATCCCTACTTCGCTACCTACATAGACTAGCTACAGTATAGCGTACAATCGTGCATTTGTCGAGTGCTTTGTTCAAACTTTGAAGAAAAATGTGAATAACATGTAGGCATATCTCGTATTTTTCACAAGAACGTTGACAATTTGTGATATGCTGTGCTATAGTTGGTGCAGAAGCTGCTCATGAGTGAAGAATGAACTAACCTCATACGTTTGACGCAAGGAGAGGTATCAGGCAATGGAGACTGACAGCGAGCACATCTCTGTTATTGACCCGCAGAGCGGCGCAGACATGGTGCGACTCATCGACCAGCACCAGCTGGTGACCCAATACATGGGCGGTCTCTTCCCCCAGGACATAGATACCTCCGAGATCCAAAACGTGCTCGATCTCGCCTGTGGACCGGGTGGCTGGGTCCAGGATGTGGCCTTTGAGCACCAGGACATGCAGGTCATTGGCGTGGATAGCCGCCAGGCGATGCTTGCCTATGCGCGTTCCCTGGCCCGCGTGCAAGGCCTGGACAACGCCTCCTTCGAGTTCATGGATATCCTCAGGCCACTCGACTTCGTTGAGAACTCCTTCGATTTCATCCAGGGACGCTTCCTCTGTTCCGCGCTTCCAGCCGCTGCCTGGCCGGGGCTTTTGCACGAGTGTGTGCGGATGCTGCGACCTGGAGGGATCATCCGCCTCATTGAAGCCGAATGGCCTGACACCAACAGTCCGGCTGTCCAGCGCTTAGGCGCCATCGTTGCCCAGGCGCTGCGTCAGGTCGGTCGCAACTGTTCACCTGACGGGCATACCCCTGGAGCGACAGCCGTGCTCGTGCCTTTCCTGCGCGATGCTGGGGTCCGGCAGGTCCGGAGTCAGGCATACGAGATCCCCTTTACGACCGGCACGTTCGGCTCACATCCGATCATGAAGCTGGCCCGCATCACGTTGTATCTACTGGATCCCTTCTTATGCGACCAGGGGGTGACCTCGCACGAGGAGTTTGAAGCGTTCATCCGTCAAATGGATTTGGAGACGTATGGCGAGAGCTTTCGCGGGAAGCTGTGTTTAGCGGAGGCCTGGGGTGAGAAGGCAGAGTAATGCGAGGGGCCTGGGAGAGGCGCAAAGCGTGGTAAGATGGATTCCAGTTGAGCTATGACAACCCCCTTTTTTGGCATTTTCCCCAAATAGGCCTCTTAGGCCCGCTCATGGAGTTTACAACGCGAAGCTCTCGATCAGCTTCACAAGCCAGTCGAGAGAAAGGGATTGTCTTTTCTTACCTGCTCTGAACGGTTCTTACATGACCAGTTGTTGCACCTCTTGTCTCTTCATGCCGCTTTTTCATTCCTGACATGGGCTTAACGTTGTCTATTTCATCGGCGAACCTAATAGGCCTATATGTGCTGTGGTGTTGAGAGCACAAGTTCGTCTCTGAACCTCAGCAGAGCGAGGGCAGCGGGGATGCTGGCAATGAGGACGAGCACGAAGCCGAAGATCTGAAACAGGCCCTGTCTTGAAACTCCAGAGGTTACTTATCCGTGTAGCATAGTGGAGTATCTAGGATTATAGAATATCGCGTAGTAGAGTTATCCCGGTATACTTGATCCAGTTCTATTGGGTGTTCGAGGCCCCAAGGGAGGTTCCAATGAAAAGGTACAAGCGGCTCTATGGCTTGCTGCTGCTGGTCATCTTCCTTCTGTTGATGAGTGCCTGTGGTCCGGTACTAGGGTCTGGAGGCAGTTCGCTATCACCTATACAGGTGCTACAAAACAGTTCGAATACGATGACACAACTCAAGTCGGCACACTTTGACTTGAACGTGACCGGTAATCTACTGGCGAATGCCTTTAGCATACCAACGACTGCAACTCCGGCAGCTGGTCAGGTGAACGTCAATGTAACGGGCAGCGGCGACGAAAAGCTACCCGATCAGCAATCCCTCAAGGTCACCATTCGTCAGAATGTCGCCGGGCAGAATATCAACCTCTCTGAGATTCTCCTGGGGAATAAAGTCTACATCCAGAATCCCAAAGGCCAGTGGTATGTGCTGGACAAGAGTGTATTGGAGAAGGCTATCGGGAATCCTTTCTCCGGGATCAATGTAGACCCGCTTAGCTTATTGGCCCTCATTCAGAATGCCAACCTTACCGATTACGGAACAGAGTTGTTGCATGGGCAAGGATTGCGTCACATTTCAGCAGGCCTTGATAAAGCTGGGCTGAAGCTGCTACTCACCAGCAATCCGCAATTGAGCAAGCTGTTTAGACGGCAGAACATTACTAACGTGATCGACCACGCGAAAACATTTCAGGCAAGTATCGACCTTTGGATAGACGAGACCAATTTCTATGTCCATCGGGCGGAACTGAAGTTTGACCTGGATGAAGATTTGAGTTCGCCGGGTAACTCGGCCACACCGGCACCCGTTCTCGTTTCCAGTCTGGCGACCCATTTCGATTCCATTACCGATCTCAGCAACTTCAATCAGCCGGTGACGATCACGCCTCCGGCTCATGCTATTCCTACAAACGACCCTCTCAGCATCTTTAGTCCTGGTAGCTAGTAACCGAACTGCTCGTGGAACAAACGTTGATCTGACAAAGGTAGGCGTTGCTTAGTTTTCGCAGGGTAACAAGATGTCGATCGTAGGACTGCAACTTGGCCGGTATCGGCTCATTCGCCTGATCGGTAGTGGCGGCATGGGTGAAGTATACCTTGCGGAAGACACACACATAGACCGCCAGGTAGCTATCAAGCTTTTTCGTAACGAAGGCAGTGTCGAGGGAACCAAAAAAGCGGCTCGTCTCTTCCAGCGGGAGATGAAAGCCATTGCTATGCTCGACCACCCCCACATTTTACCTCTATTCGACTATGGCGAGGAAAGTGTGAGTGGGTTCTTGCTCACCTATATGGTCATGTCCTTTCGCAAAGAAGGTTCGCTTGCAGCCTGGCTACGCCAACACACTCCTAAACCCCTGACTCCAGAGCATGTAGAGCATTTTTTGCAGCATGCTGCCGATGCTCTGCAGCATGCACATGATCGTCAAATTATCCACCGAGATGTCAAACTCTCCAACTTCCTCATACGTGGCAGGAAAGAGAAGCCGGATCATCCCGATCTACTGCTGGCTGATTTTGGAATAGCGAAATTCAATACCCCTATCCCTAGCGTGAGTAGTGCTATTCGCGGCACGCCGACCTATATGGCTCCTGAACAGTGGAAAGGCCAGGCAGTCACTGCAACTGATCAGTATGCGCTTGCCGTCATGATCTACGAACTACTTACCGGTGGTCCCCCTTTTAAGGGTGGTTTGGAGCAGGTGATGTACCAGCATCTTAATGCCCCACCAGACCCGCCTGGCACGCTCAATTCGTCCATCCCTCCAGGAATCGATAGCGTGATCCTGCGCGCGTTGGAGAAGAAGCCTGAAGACCGTTTTGATTCCATCTCCGCATTTGCGCGCGCTTTTCAGGAGGTATTGCGCTCGCCTGATCCCTCCGTTGCCCACAATACAGCTGTATCTGAGGAGGCATCACAATCCACTAACTCCCCTACCATCCCTAATACCACCAGGTCCCGGCAAGTATTGCTGCTCACTAGTACTCCAACTACACCGGAGGCTCCCAAAGCTACGCAGCCATTACACCCCATCGGACCTCCTATTATCCATCACGCGCCCAGCTTGTCGAACAGCGACAACATCGGCATGGTATTAGCCATCAGCAAAGCGGAGGCATTGACCGGTGGCAGCTACACTCTTACTCTACCAGGAGGAGAACACGTTGTCGTGTCTGTACCTGCCGATGCCTACGATGGTCAGGTAATTCGCCTGGCGGAAGGCGAACCGGATAGCCATGGAAAGCCAGCAAGCGCACTTTTGCTCACTATTGCAATTGCGCAACATACTGAAGAAAGTCCCCCTATCTTTGACCTGCATAAGATCGAACAGAGTCCTCCCCAGTCCACTATCAATGGGAATATACCAGCTCTTGCTACCTCCGGCCTTACTATTAAGCAGAAGGTTGGCAACCGGTGGCGAGGTCTCTCTAAAGGCAAACTCCTATTGCTGATTGGACTGCTGCTGCTCGTCTTAGTGGAAAGTGCCAGTCTCCTCTACTTTGCCGGGACCAACCGTATGAGCGCTACTGATGCCAGAGCCACTACGACTGCTGAAGCAAGAAGCATCGTTAGAGCGTACTCTGCAACGGCTAGTGCCAGAGTCACCGCTACTGCGGGAGTCTTGCTAAATCCCTACCCGCCTTATGGGGGAGCATTAGTGCTCAACGACACGTTGCATGATAATAGCAAGGGGTATAACTGGGATGTGAATACTGGTGGCTGCCAGTTCTCAGCAGGAGGTTATCTTGTCAGAGAGACACTACAAGGACATTTCCAATACTGCACTGCCAGGACTACTGACTTCAGCAATTTCGCTTATCAGGCGCAGATGACGATTATCAACGGTGACTATAGCGGACTTATCTTCCGCGCCAACGCCGTGACCGGACAATACTATTATTTCCGCATTGGCCGGGATGGATCTTACATTCTCATTCGTTATGTAGACAATCAAAATGTCCACGCCCAGATATTGACCAATGGTGTCGTTTCAATTGTTCGCACGAATCCGAAGCAGCCTAATCTGATTGCGGTTGTAGCGCGTGGCAGCACCATTGACTTATACATAAATTACCGGTACATCACCACAGTGCATGACAACACCTATAGCCACGGTCAAATCGCCGTCGTCGCCGAAGACGAGGGAAATTCAACCGGCGTGTTATTTAGCGATGTGAAGGTATGGGCATTATGAGCTATCGATATCAATCTGTAAGGGCTGACTCGCCTGGCACTTTACGGAGTGAAGGAACTCAGCTCGCGTCTCCTCCAGCTCCCACTCGCCTTCGAAGACGTTCTTTGTCGCGCGTACTGCTCCATTATGCTTCGATGCTGCTTATACTTGGGGCGGGCTGGTTTTTCGGACTGCGACCCTACCTGCATGGATTGGCACAGAACCAGATCGATACGCTATTATCGAGTGTTGTTAATCAGCTTGATCTCGCGCAGATACCTGGGATATCCTTTGGCCCGCTGTCTATCCCTGTAACTGAGAGGACGGTCAATAATCTCTTTGTGCTCTATGCTTCGCCATCTGATCCGGTGCAGCATGTGCATATGCAGATTACACCGGGCGGGCTGCGCGTGGATTTCCAGGTCTATGGATTTGCCTGTGACATTACTGGAGTACCGGTAGTAAGCGATGGTCAGCTTATTGTAGCAAATGTAACAGTTGAGGGCATCGTATCATTGATCATGTCATCCGACGAAATGACCTCGATATTGAATGCTCACTTGCGCGATGCCAGGGCAAAATTGCACCGTAATGTTGTTGGCATCATTCTCAAAGACCACGAGCTGGAGATCATGCTCGGTTAGCGTATGGCCTCCCTACCATGCTGATATTACCCTTAGGCAAGGTTCAAATGCACGTGACAGTTCCTCACCACCAGCAGGTCCAGCCCTGATGAATGTTGACGACCGAATCGGGTAATCCTATCCATTGAGATGCTTGCGTCCCAGGGTCCTGTAGGGACAAGGGGCGGGGTAGTGTGGATGAGGGGGCCTTGTGCTTGTCCTCGTTGGGGTGCGACCTTTGTGCTCCACGCAGTCCCCACTGGATCGCGTTGCCACCAGGACAAGCACAAGGCCCAATACATCTCACTTAAGGCCAAAAGGGGGAAAGACAAGACAAGAAAGCTCCAATCTGGCATACTACCAGAAAGTAACAAGAAAAACTCAAGGAGCTTTCGATGTACAGATTACGCGAAATGGAAGTCGATGACAAGGTGTGTGAACAGGTGAGCATGACGATGTTGAGTGAGGTGTACCCCAAGGATGTGATCGAGCGGTGTGTGCAACAGAGTGCGCCGTGGTCAACCAAAGCGCGGCGGGTGCGAGCGAGCACGGCCTTGGCCCTGGTGTTGTTTGTGATCGGGATGGCGCTGTGGAGCCGTCTGAACCAATGCCAGGTGTGGCAAAGCCTGGTGGGAAAGCTCAGCTCTCTGCATCCCGCTGAGCCGGAGAGCACGCTGAGTGATTCGGGCTGAGTGGACGACGCCAGGAACTGGGGAGCCAGTGCTTGCAGACACTCATGAGAGAGCGTTGTCAGGTCATCGCCACTCCGCAAAAGATGCCCAGCGCCTTCTTTGGTCGCTATCGACTGATGGCCATCGACGGAACCCTGTTCAACACGCCCGATACGCCAGCCAACGCGACGGCGTTTGGTCGCAGTAGCAATCAATATGGGCCAGGAGCCTATCCGCAGGCGCGTTGTGTGTTGTTAGCAGAGTGTGGCAGTCATGCAGTGGTCGGGCTGGAGATGGACCGCTATGATGTCTCTGAAGTGCATGGGGCACACCACTTGCTTGAGCAGGTAGGGCCAGAGATGCTGGTGCTGGTGGACGCAGGCATCACCTCAGGAGGGATGTTGGAGCAGGCGCGCGAGCAACACGCCCATGTGTTGGGGGCCTTGGAAGCAGGGGCGTGGGAACACCTCGCCAACCAACGCCGCCTCTGTGATGGCTCGGTGCTGGCATGGGTGCCCCCAACCGGCAAAGGCCAAGCTCAGTATCCCTTGCGGCGCGGCATGTGGATACGTCTCATCTCCTATCGCATCACCGATGAGCGACTGGGAGAAGAGGGCAAGGTGTATCGCTTGGTGACGACTTTGCTCAATCCTCGGGTGGCTCCCGCTTTGGAGCTGGTTGCCCTCTATCATGAGCGTTGGGAGGTCGAACTGGTGATCGACGAAATCAAAACGCACGAGCGGGTGCAACGCAAAGTCTTGCGTTCCAAGACACCCGAGGGGGTGTACCAGGAACTCTACGGGATCTTTCTCGCGCATTATGCGGTGCGTGCTCTGATGGCTCAAGCGGCCATGGAGAGCAATCTGGACCCAGATCGCCTCAGTTTTAGCGAAGGACTCTTTCAACTGACCGAAATGATTGATCTGGCACTCACCTTGGAACCTGAAGAGGCCACCGAGCCCCTGCTGGCGCGCTTGCAACACAAGATGGCACGCACCGTCTTGCCACCACGTCGCTTACGTATCAACCGCCGGGAGGTCAAGCAGGTCTACAACAAGTATAAACCGAAGAAGCGCAATGTGCCGCCACCTAAGCCATTTGAGCCTGAGGATCAGTTTCTTGATTTTGTTCACTTGCTTGATCCTCTTGCTCCTCAGAGAGGTGAGGAGGTCCTTAAGTGAGATGTATTGAGCACAAGGCCCCCACCCTT
>WNFF01003350.1_pt1 | contig 13149 bp, 5 predicted proteins | sample 5400441 | NCBI WGS metagenome assembly WNFF01 (sample SAMN13153345, study PRJNA577476) | soil metagenome | isolation source: 120 cm saprolite under Douglas fir tree site 2 hole 3 replicate 1 | place: USA:California | collected 2015-04-18
ACCCGGTCGGCGGGAAACACCGTGATGCAGCAGACAGCCTGAACCGCCCTAGCGGCTTGCTTGGGCCGCGTGCGCGGGAACGTGCATGCGCGGTCCTGAGGGGGCCCCGGTGCAGCAATGCACCGGGGCTACCCGGCAGAGAACCGATTGGAGGGCCGAGATGATCGGCGGTTTGTCTTCGGGCTAGTGCTCAAAGCCTGTCCCTGCCCCTGGCATGCGCCGTGCGTGCACTCCATGTACGGGGTGTGAAGCCCAGGGGAAAGCCCAAGAGCCGGTGTCCCATCCACTGGCCACAGGCAAGGGGAAGGCCGGAATAGGGCGAATGAAGTGAAGCCTTGATGGAAGCCTCGTTAACGTAAACGCCAGCGGTGGAGTGTGTCACTGGCGGTTAGGGCCTGCCGCTGGGAAGCGGCGATGATGACCGGAAGGTTACATCCGGTTATGCGGGCACCATGGCCCCGGGGCAGAGAGGCCGCCCGGAACCGGCCGGAACTCACATGCGCGGAACGCGGAAACCCCGTCACGGTCCGGGAGAATGACCAGCCCCGGTAAGCCGACCGCAAGGAGGGCTTAATTCCGTAGCGGGACAGGATGGCCAGGAAGCAAATGGCGGCAGCCGAAAGGAAACAGGAAAGCAGCGGCACATGACCGGCCCTCCGCATACGGTCGCCGTTGTATAACTGGCCGCATACCCGGTCTTGGTGCCGGGGCCCGAAAGGGAGCTGACGTGAGCCAGGTGGCCCTTTGAACGAATCAACGCTCATGAACCGCTGGAGTCCGATGGGCAAGTTGGGTGCCATGGCTGGGGACACGACCACCACCGTCATCGATATGACGCCCGGTGCCGTGCCCGGCAGCATGGTGAACGGACCTGAGGACCTGATCGACTGGGACGCCATCGACTGGCGGGCCGAGGAGAAAAGGGTACGGCGGCTACGGCAGAGGATCTTCAAGGCGGTGCAGGCGGGCGACTGGAAACAGGCACGCAATCTGCAAAGGCTAATGTTGCGCAGCCGAGCCAACACGCTGGTCAGCGTCCGGCAGGTAAGCCAGCGCAACGCCGGCCGCCGCACCCCGGGAGTTGACGGGCAGGTCGCGCTGACCTCCCCCGGCCGGGCCGGACTGGCGATGTACCTGCATCGCTGCGGACAGCCCCGGACGGTACTCCCGGTCCGGCGGGTGCATATACCAAAGAAAGGCGGGAAACTACGCCCGCTCGGGATACCTTCAATCGCTGATCGCGCCCAGCAAAACCGGGTGCGAAACGCGCTTGAACCCGAATGGGAGGCCAGGCTGGACGCCCACCAGTACGGGTTCCGGCCCGGCCGCGGATGCCACGACGCGATCCAGGTGATCCATTCAATCACGTCAGGCAGGAACGCCAAACGTGGATGGGTGCTGGACGCGGACCTGGAATCCGCATTCGACCGGATCGACCACAACCACCTCCTTGGCCTGCTCGGGTCATTCCCCGCGAGGGAACAAATCCGGGCCTGGCTGAAAGCAGGCGTGGTCGACCGCAACCGGTACGCCCCGACCAGCGAGGGAACCCCTCAGGGCGGGGTGATTTCGCCGCTGCTACTGAATATAACGCTTCAGGGTATCGAGGAAGCCGCCGGGACCAGATACTACAAGAACGGGAAACTGGTCCCGGGAACCCCTGCCGTCATCGTGTACGCCGACGACCTAGTGGCCCTGTGCCACAGCCGCGAGCAAGCCGAGACGGTCCAGGAACGCCTAGCCAGATGGCTGGCGCCAAAGGGCCTGCGCTTCAACCAGCAAAAGACCCGCATCGGCCCCATCACGGCCGGATTCGACTTCCTGTCATTCAACATCCGCCGCTACCAGACTAAGAACGGCGGCAAAGTGCTGACCAGGCCCAGCAAAGAAGCACTCACCAAGATCCGGCGGCGGATCAAGGCCGAACTGCGCGCCCTGCGGGGCACGCCAGCAGCGGCCGTCATCGACCGCCTGAACCCGGTCATCCGGGGCCAGGCGGCCTACTACCGGACCGGCGCGTCGAAGAGGACATTCAACGCCCTCGACTACTACATGTGGCGGCCGCTCTACGCATGGGCGCTCCGCCAGCACCGCCGGAAGAACCGAAGATGGGTCAAAAACCACTACTTCGGCCGCTACAACAAGGCCAGGAACGACACGTGGGTCTTCGGCGACCGGAAAACCGGCGCCTACCTCCACAAATACTCCTGGACCCCGATCGTCCGGCACGCCCCGGTCGCGGGCCGCTCATCCCCCGATGACCCGGCCCTCACCCAGTACTGGACCGACCGCAGGCAACGCCACCGGCACCAGGCCCCGCCACTGGCACCATCCACCCAGCGCGCCATGCGCGCCCAGCGCGGACGGTGCCCCCACTGCGGGGAACCACTCCTGCACGCCGACCATCCGCCAGATTCCCCCAGCCAGTGGGAGACCTGGTTCCGCGTCATCCGCACCGCGATCACCCGCGAGGCGATCACCGTGCACACCGCGGACGGCCAGACCGGCGATCACCACCCCCGCCTCATGCACACTGACTGCCACCGCCGTCACCCAGACGGCACCGCAGCCAGGACGGCACGCTGAAAGCAGAGCCTGCCCGCCCACGCGGGCTGCTTCAGCCCGGTGCCGCGACAAGTGGCACGCCGGGTTGTGAGGGGGCGGGGGCGCAGCAATGCGCCCCCGCTACCCGACCACTGCTATGCAGGGGCTCACAGCGGCACATCATGACACACGGCGGGACAGCAGCAACAAGGCCCGCGAGGCCGGGAACACCCAGCTCACGGGCCGTTTTCGCAGGTGGTGGCAGGTGTTGGGTTCGAACCAACGTAGGCTAAGCCGACGGTTTTACAGACCGCCTGCTCTGATGCGGCTATATACCCCTGACCTGCGCATATGCGCTTGGTAGTGATCTTCGTGGCAGGCCCTGTCCGTCATATGTCCGTGCGCGCGGGGTCCCGGATGGGTGAAACCACGGACAAGCACGGACAGCGTCCGTGCGGGTCCCCTGGCCTGGGACCGGGCAGGCGATTGGCGGGGGCGCGCGGTTACCACCCAGCGTGTACCTCTCATGGACCTGGCCGTGAAACAGCAGGCCAGCGGCGAAGTTGACCCCACCCGCGGGTGAACACTGCCGCGGGGCGTGACGGATTGACGCCAGGGACTGGGCACGGTGCAGCGCGGGGAGTGGATCCGCGGCCGTGGTCGCGTGGCTACATGTAGAACGCATACCTGGCCTGCGGCTGAATGTCGGCGGGCAGGCGGCGCAGGATGTCACCGACTCTCTTTGACGTCTCAAGTGTGATGGGCTTCCTGGTGTTGAGCTGAGTCTGATTCCAGTTCATCTTCGTGAGGGCGAGAAGTTCCTCGGCGAGCTGGTCTGGGCTCGACTCGCAGTGGATGGTGCGGAACGCTAGCGGTACCGGACATACAAGCCGGGGTAGGTGCCGTAGAAGGGCACGCTGCCGTGGGTGTACAGCAGGTGCCGCTGATCGTCGAGGCTCAGCATGGTGCAGCGCAGAGGCGGGTGCTGGCCGTGCCGGAACAGCCGGATCGCCTCGCCACCCGGAATCCAGAGCAGTTCGAGGGAGTGCAGATGCTCCTTGTCTGCAGCGCCCCGGAACCCGTTCATTTCGGCCGTGGTGTAAGAGGAGGACTTGTGCAGCACCAGTCGCGCCGGGATGGTGTGGTGTTCCTTGCGGTACCGGCTGAGGCAGTCGGCCAGGAGGATCTCGGCGTGCTCCGCGGTGAGGTGCGGCTGGCGGTCGTCGCGCGAGACGTGAGCCGGCCCGCCTCGGATGATCATGCCGTCGCCGCGTTCGTTGAACACCTGCGCGACGCTCGTCTGGAGAGTGTCATCGGCCCGCCGTGCGGAAGACAGGGACAGCAGGTGCTTTACGAGCTCGTGGCTGGCGCCGACCCCGTCAACGCGGACCAGGATCTTCCGCCGGAACCGGGCGGGGGCCTGCCGGATCGCCGCGGCCAGCACCTTCCTGCGGTCGGTGAACGTGTTTGACCCGGCGTTGCCGGGACGAAGCAGCATGGCCAGGCACTCGCGGGTATTGGCGAGCCAGGCGCCCAGCGGGTGGAAGCCATAGCCCCTCTTCCAGGTGGGAGCGGCTCCCTCCTTATCTGAGCTGGCGGTGACCAGGGTGGCGTCCATGTCGATGACCAGCCACCCGGTCAGGGTCTTCCCGGCGATGACCAGCCACGGGAACCCGGCCGGAGTCCTCTCGATCAGGCGTGCGCGCGGGCTGTCGCACGGGCGCGCGCGATCCGGTCCAGCATGACCGGCGTGCCGGCCAGGTCCAGGGCCCGGCGCACCGTCGGCCCGCTCAGCGCGTACCCCAGCACCGGGGCCAGGTGCGCAAGCACCGCGATATCGCTCATGCTGGTGGCCCGAGCGCGATCGCCGCAGCCATCGAGACCAGCACGGCCCCCCGGTCGAGCAGGGGCGACGTGCCCGCCCTCCGCAGCGCCGCACCCAGCTGCCCGGTCAGTCCCGCCTGGTCGGCGGCCTTGCGGAGCAGGACCGCGCCGACATGGCCGACCAGGCCGGTCCCGTCGGCGGTGACCTTCAGGGCATGGTCCCACCCGTTATGCTGCATGGCGAGGAGCGCTCCAGTTCAGGGGATTAAGGCGTGTGGTAACCCGTAATCTCCCAGGCCCAGGGCGCTCTTCGCCCTTAAACCAGCAAGGGACGGCCGCGGAGTGGCCGTCCCTTGTCATTCCGGGTCCTGCGGATCGCCCCGCACCCATAAGGTGCACCCGGAACCCGGCCCGCCGCGATGCGAAACCCCAGCTCACAGCAACAGGCAAGTCACCGGACCACTCAACTGCCCATCAGCGCTGAATAGCGGAGGTTAGGACGAAAGGGCTGCAGTGCGTCCTGGCAGCGTCCGGGCGGAAGCGCAGACCACCCGGTGAGGCGCCGGGTGCCGCCGGCCGTGAGTGCCGGGCCGGGCCGGACGAGCGCCAATACCATACGACAGTCTGGTAAATCAATATCTATCTTAAATTTGATGCTAGCTATATATATCTCATGAAACTGGATGCGCTACTACGAGCAGCGGCGCCCGTAGCCGACGTGGCCGGGGACGGGATAGGGATCATGGCGTCTCTGCGAGCACTTGCCGCATACCTCCGCCCTACCCGTCGCCGTGGCGGCCTGGAGCGGTTTCCCGGGCTCGCCAGCGGCGGTTCCCGGGTTGACCGTGTCCGCTGCCGGGCGGTGCTGGCCCGCCGGGCCGGGCGACGGGCGCGGCGGTGGGTGGCGGTGGTGCTGGCGCCGGTGACGGCGGTGGGCACGACGTTAGCCCCGGCCGGAGCGGCGGTGGTGGCCGGGGTGGGCATCGCGGCGGTCTCGGCGGTGGCAGCGGCGGCCCCGGCGAATGCGGCGACACCCGGGCCGGTGCTGGTGCTGTTGCAGAACGGGGAGACCACGGCGCCGGAGACCACGGTGCTGCAGAACGCGGGCTATTCGGTGACCCAGGTGACCCCGTCGACCTGGCAGGGCATGTCGACGAGCCAGTTTCAGGGATACGCGGCGCTGGTGATCGGGGACCCGTCGGCCGGCGGGTCATGCTCGACGCTGACGCCCACCACAGGTACCACGGGCAGTGACGCGCTGGGCACCAACTGGCAGGCGGCGGTGACCGGGAACGTCGCGGTGCTGGGCACCGCCCCGGCGCTGCCGGGCACCTCGGCCGCGAACACCCTGATTTCGGATGCGGCCAGCTACGTGGCGGCGGGGTACTCGTCGTCGAACAGCACCGGGACGGGCTTGTATGTGTCGCTGAACTGCGAGTACTCGACGGCTCCAGCGGGCACGAGCGTGCCGTTGCTGAACGGGGTGGAGGGTATCGGCGCGGCCGGGGGGCTGAGCGTGCAGGGCAGCCTGTCGTGCTCGGATGCGGGCACGGTGAACACGTGGGAGGCGGTTGCGGCCGGGACCTTCGGCGGGTTCACCAGCAGCCAGTTGTCGGGGTCGTCGTGGCCGTCGCCGGCGTGCCCGGTGCAGGAGGCGTTCGGCACCTGGCCGGCGATGTTCACCCCGCTCGCCTACGACACGGCCGCTGATGCGGCAGCGACGTTCACCGCCTCCGACGGGGCAACCGGCCAGCCGTATGTGCTGCTCGGCGCGCCGGTGTCGTCCGCGACGGCCGCGCTGGCTCCCTCGGCCGGCGGGGAGGTGCTGGCGGGCACGACCACGGGCGGGACCTCCAACCCGGCCGCGCCGGGCGTGCAGCAGGCCTCGGCGGGCGACCCGGTGAACACCGAGAACGGGGACTTCGCCCAGTCCGGCACGGACCTGAGCATCCCGGGGTTCGGGCCGTCGCTGGGCTTCGCCCGTACCTATGACGCGGGTGTGGCGCAGCAGCAGACCCAGGCGGGCAGGCCGGGGCCGATGGGGTACGGGTGGACCGATAACTGGGCGTCCTCGCTGGCCACGGCCAGCCCGGTGCCCGGTGATATCTACGCGGCCGGCGGGCTGCGCACGGGGAACGGGAACGGCGGGCCCGGTTCGCAGTCGGTGGTGCAGCTGCCGGGCAATACCTATGTCGACGGGTCGGGGGACACCTACATCGCCGACACGCAGGACAACCGGGTCCAGGAGATCGCCGGGTCCACCGGCACCCAGTGGGGGATCTCGATGACCGCGGGCGATGTGTACACGGTCGCGGGCAGCCCGGCCGGGTACCTCCCGAACTTCACGGGGCTGGCGAACGGGACCCCGGCGGCCCAGACGCGGCTGAACCACCCGGGCGGTGTCGCGGTGAACTCCTCCGGCCTGTATATCGCCGACACCTTGGACTGCCGGGTGGTGGAGATCGCGGCCACGACCGGGACGCAGTGGGGCATCTCGATGACCGCGGGCGACCTGTACACGGTCGCTGGGGTGACCGGCTCGTGTGGCGCGAGCGGCGATGGGGGCCCGGCGGCCTCGGCGGACCTGAATGAGCCGGCCAGTATTCATTTCGGGGCGGGCAGCCATGCCGGGGACCTGTACATCGCCGACTGGCAGAACAACCGGATCCAGGAGGTCGCCGCGTCCGGCGGGACCGAGTGGGGCCAGTCGATGACCGCGAATGACATTTACACGGTGATCGGCAGCTCGACGGGCGCGTCCGGGATGTCGGGCAACGGCACGAGAGCGAGCAGCGCCCTGCTAAACGCCCCGAAGGGCGTCACGATCGACGGGTCGGGCGACATGCTGATCGCCGACACCAATAACTGCCGGATCGTGGAAGTCCCGTGGTCCAGCGGCACCTACTGGGGCATCTCGGGGATGATCGCCGGTGATATGTACACGGTCGCCGGCCGCGGCGGCAGCAACAACTGCACGATCGGCAACGACAACAAGTCCCAGCTGCAGTCCAACCTGAACTACCCCGTTGCCGTCCGGGACCCGAACGGCAACATGTACATCGCCGACACCGCCAACAACCGGGTGCAGGAGGTCGCCGGGACCACGCACGCCGAGTTCGGCCAGAACATGACCGCCGATTTCGTGTATACGGTCGCGGGCAGCTCAGCCGGCACCGGCGGAGACTCCGGCGACGGCGGCGCGGCCGCCTCGGCGCTGCTGAATAATCCCGGCGCGGTGTGGCTGGACGCCGCCGGCAACATCTACGTCTCCGACACTGGCAACAACGAGGTCCGGAAGGTCACCAAGTCCACCGCGACCATATCTGACCTGGCCGGGAACGGGCACACGCTGCTGAACACCGGGGACGGCGGGCCGGCCGTGCTGTCCGGCCTGTACAACCCGGGCGCGGTGGCCTCCGACGCGCACGGCGACGTCTTCATCGCCGACGCCGGCAACAACCGGGTGCAGGAGATCGCGGCGTCCAGTCATACTCAGTTCGGCGTCGCGATGACCGCCGGGGACATCTACACCGTGGCCGGAAGCTCCACTGGCGCGGTGGGCTACGCCGGGGACGGCGGGCCCGCCACCTCGGCGCTGCTGAATGACCCATTCGCCGTGGCCCTGGACTCATCGGGGAACCTGTACATCGCCGATGAGGGCAACGCCATCGTGCGGGAGGTGTCGGCGGCCACCCGCAACATCTCCACCGTCGCCGGAACCCCCGGCATGCCCGGTTACTTCGGCGACGGCGGCCCGGCCACCAGCGCGGTGCTGGCCACGCCGGACGCGATCGCCGTCGACGCCTCCGGGGACGTCTTCATCGCCGACTCCACCAACAGCCTGGTGCAGGAGATCCCGGCCACCTCGGGCACCTACTACGGGACCGCGATGACGGCCGGGGACATCTACGCCATCGCCGGGATCCCCCAGCAGCCCGGCGACTCCGGCGACGGCGGCGCGGCCAGCTCGGCGACGCTGGGCCAGCCCACTGGGCTGGCCGTCGACGCCACGGGGAACGTGTACATCTCCGACGCCTCCTACAACCGGGTCCGGGAAGTCGCCGCCGCCAACGGCGCCCACTGGGGCCAGCCGATGACCGGCGGGGACATCTACGGCGTCGCGGGCAGCGCCTCGGGTACCTCTGGCAACACCGGTGACGGCGGCCCGGCCGCCGCCGCGCTGTTGCAGGGCCCGGCGCAGATAGCGCTGGACGCCGCCGGCGACCTGTACATCACCGATTCCGGCAACGCCAGGGTCCGGGAGATCGCCGCCGCCAACGGCACCCAGTGGAGCCAGTCGATGACCGCCGGCGACATCTACAACGTGGCCGGCAGCGCGTCCGGGACACCCGGGTTCTCCGGCAACGGCGGCCCGGCCACCGCCGCGCAGATGTACCAGCCGTACGGCATCGGCACCGACCCCGCCGGCGACCTGTACATCCTGCAAACCGGCGCAGGCTGGGCCAGCAGCATCCTCCAGGAGGTCACCGCCTCCGCCAGCTCGGCGATCCCGGCCGCTCCCGGCCAGACCAGCTCCCTGTCCCCGGCACCGGGCGGCATCACCGTCACCCAGCCGGGCGGTGCCCAGGTCACCTTCTACGCCCAGGTCAACGGCGCCTGCGCCGCCCCCTACCGGAAAGCCGGCGGGTACTGCGCCCTGCCCCAGGACATCAACGCCACCCTCACCTACAACTCAGCCAGCCAGACCTACACCTACAGCCCCGCCGCCGGCACCGCCTACTCCTACGGGTGGAACGGCGCGCTCACCGCCGAGACCGACGCCGCCGGGAACACCCTCACCCTCACCTACCAGACCCCCGCCCCCGGCTCCGGGCAGTGCCCGTCCGGCGCCACCTCCTGCACCACCATCACCGCCGCGTCCGGCCGGGCCCTGGTCCTCGCCCTGAACGCCAGCGGGCTGGTCACCTCGGTCACCGACCCGCTCGGCCGGACCTGGACCTACGGCTACGCCGGCGCCGACCTCACCTCGGCCACCGACCCCATGGGTAACAAGACCAGCTACACCTACGGCGCCGGCTCGACAGGGAACCCGGTCCTGGCCAACGACCTGCTCACGATCACCAGCCCCAACGCCCAGCCCGGCGGCCCCGACGCGGGCGACGCCACCGTCAACGTCTACAACGCCGCCGGGCAGGTCACCTCCCAGACCGACCCGACGGGCTTCAAGACCACCTTCAGCTACTGCGTCAACGCCAGCACAGGCAACTGCATGAACGCCTCGACCGGCACCGGCTACGTCACTGTCACCGATCCCGACGGCAACGCCACCATCTACTACTACGTTCAGGGCGCGCTGGCCGCCCGGGCCGACTGGACCGGGACCACACTGACCTCCGAGCGGGACTACCTGCCCAGCCTGGCCGCAGGCAGCACCAGCGGCGGCACCCTGCTCGCCACCGCCACCGCCGACGGCAACGGCAACATCACCACCAGCACCTATGATGCCAGCGGCAACCAGACGAGCTCCATCTCGCCGGACGGGGTCGGGTCGCAGACCGGGACCACCACCGCCCAGTTCACCAGCCTGAACCAGGCGAGCTGCACCGGCGCGGTTCAGGCGTCCAGCCCGTGCTCGCCCAGCCAGGCCGGCCCGGTGCCGGTCGCCCCCGGCGGCGTGATCACCCCGCCGTCCTCTGCGCCGCAGGGTGTGACCTACACGTTGTTCGACACCAACGGGAACGAGCTGTACTCCAGCACCGGGGTGTATGAGCCGGGCAGCAACATCGCCGCCTACGCGCAGACCACCTACCAGCTGTTCGAGGGCAACACGATCACCTTGAACGGCAGCAGCATCTCCTGCGCGGCGTCCCCGCCGGCGCCGGCCCTTCCCTGCGCCACGATCGACGCCGACGGGGTGGTCACCCAGCTCGCCTACGACGCCCAAGGCGACCTGGTGTCCTCGTCAACGCCCGACGGCAACGGCTCGGAAATCGCCACCACCGCCTACGGGTACAACGCCGACGGCCAGCAGACCAGCATGACCAGCCCGGACGGGAACCTGCCCGGGGCGAACGCGGGGAACTACACCACCGTCACCGCCTACAACAACGACGGGCAGAAGACCTCGGCCACTCTGGGCGACGGCGGCGGTCACACGGTCACCCCCAGGCAGACCCAGTACGGGTACGACGCCAACGGCAACCAGACCACCGTCCAGGACGCACGCGGCTACACCACCACCACGACCTACAGCGCCGACAACCAGGCCACCCTGGTCACCGACCCGGACGACAACGCGACTCTCACATGCTACGACGGTGACGGCCACGTCACGCAGACAGTCCCGCCCGCCGGGGTCGCCGCCAGCAACCTCACGCCCGCCTCCTGCCCAACGTCCTACCCGGCCGGCTATGGCACACGGCTCGCCTCAGACTCGGCCACCGGCACCTTCGACGCCTCCGGCAATAAGACACAGGAAACCGCCCCGGCGCCCGCCGGCCAGACCGGGCACGTGACCACCACGTACACCTACGACGGCGCCGGGAACGTGCTCACCGTCACCGCCCCGCCGCCGATGAACAGCGGCCCGAACCAGGTCACTTCCAGCACCTACAACGCGGCCAGCCAGCTGGTCACCCAGACCACCGGGTACGGCACCTCCGCCGCCGCGACGGTCAGCTACTGCCATGACCCCAACAGTGACGTCACGTCGGTGGTGTACGCGGCCGGCAACACCGCAGGCGCCGCCCCCTGCGAGACCTCCTCGCCGTACGTCGTGAACTCGAGCTCGTTCCCCACCCAGGCCGGGTTCCAGACGACCTACAGTTACGACTCCGGCGGCGAACTGGTGTCCACGACCTCCCCGGCGACCAGCGCCGCGCCGTCGGGGGCCACCACGACGCAAACCTATGACCCGGCCGGGAAAATGCTGACCCGCGCCGACCCCAACGGCGTCACCGTCACCTGGACGTACACGCCGCTGAACAAGCCCGCGACGGTCTCCTACTCCGGTTCTTCCGCGCACTCGGCCGGCTACGGCTATGACGCGAACGGGAATAAGACGTCGATGACCGACGCCACCGGGTCGTTGTCGTACGTCTATGACCCGTTCGGTGAGCTGACCTCGGCGACCAACGGCGCGGGCCAGGTCACCGGGTACGGGTACAACGCCGACGGGCAGGTGGCCTCGGTCACCTACCCGCTGCCGTCCAACACCTGGGCCACCACCAGCACCGTGAACTACACCTATGACCACGCCGACCTGCTCACCCAGGTGACCGACTTCAACGGTAACGCGATCACGATCGGCGACACCGCCGGCGGCCTGCCCAACTCGGCCGGCCTCGGCTCCACCGGCGACACGATCGCCACCACCTACGACAACACCGACGGCCCGTCGGTGATCGCGCTGAAGAACGGAAGCACCACGCTGCAGTCGTTCACCTACACCGACTCCCCGGCCAGCACGATCCTCAATGAGGCCGACGTCCCGTCCTCGTCGCAGTCCCCGGCGGTGTACACCTACGACGCCAAGGGCCGGGTGACCTCGATGACGCCCGGAGCTGGGTCCACGCTGAATTACGGGTTCGACGCCTCGTCCAACCTGACCACCCTGCCCGCGGGCGCGACAGGAAGCTATGACAAGGCCGGCGAGCTGACCTCCGCCACGCTGTCCGGCACCACCACGAATTACACGTCCAGCGCGGACGGGCAGCGGCTGACCGCCAAGCAGGGCTCCACGACCGTCGCCTCCGGCACGTGGAACGGGGCCGGGCAGCTCACCGCCTACAGCGACGCCGCGGCGAACATGACCGCCGCCAGCTACGACGGCAACGGTGTCCGGGCCAGTGCCACGACTGCTTCCGGGACGCAGGCCTTCGTGTGGAACACCGTCCCCGCCGTCCCGCAGCTGTTGATGGACTCGGCGAACGCCTACATCTGGACCGGCCCCGCCGCACCCGCCGAGCAGGTCAAGCTGACCTCCGGCACGATCACCTACCTGGTCTCCGACGGCATCGGGTCGGTCCGCGGCACCGTGAACAACTCCGGGACCCTGACCGGGACCACGAGCTACGACGCCTGGGGCAACCCGGAAACGACTGGCGGGCTCACCGGCGCCACCCCGTTCGGGTACGCCGGCGGCTACACCGACCCGACCGGCCTGATCTACCTGATCAACCGCTACTACGACCCCGCCGCCGGCCAGTTCACCTCGCTCGACCCGCAGGTCAGCCAGACCCTCGCGCCCTACGCTTACGCGGACGGCAACCCCGTCACCGGGACCGACCGCAACGGGCTCAGCGTGCAGTCCCTCACTGACTGGGTGATGTTCGGCATCTCGCTATGGACCTTCCTGTCCGTCCGCCAGTCAGTGTGCGGGAGCAACTGGCCCGTCCGGTACCCGGACGGCAGGCACAACTGCTATTGGTACGGCGACACCGGCGGACAGCACCTGGACTGGAGTTCGGACGGCTGTTCATTCCCCGCCCCATGGCAGATCCTGCCCTGGTGGGGCGGGCACGCCAGGTTCTACTACGCCTGCCACCGCCATGACTTCGGCTACCGCAACTTCCACGAGCAGAGAAGGTGGACCGCATGGAACAAGCTGAGGATCGATGTCAAGTTCCTCAACGATATGCGTGCCACATGTGGCGAGGTAAGCTGGTACTGGCGCGCTAATTGCGGGGGTGTCGCATGGTCTTACTATTCGACAGTACTTGCTTTGGGACAGTGATAAGACCAAGGATGGGCCTGGTGCCCTGGGTCCGGAAGCGATCCAGGGCACAGCGGAAGCTATCGATATCCGTAGCGCGGCAGGAG
>WNFF01003352.1_pt1 | contig 13149 bp, 10 predicted proteins | sample 5400441 | NCBI WGS metagenome assembly WNFF01 (sample SAMN13153345, study PRJNA577476) | soil metagenome | isolation source: 120 cm saprolite under Douglas fir tree site 2 hole 3 replicate 1 | place: USA:California | collected 2015-04-18
TGTATCTTTGCGAGGCTGACAGGGTTTTTTAGCGTTGGGGTTATTGTCGAGACGAGCACTGATGCGGCCTTAACCTGGAGCTGATGACGGCGATTATAGCGCTCGCTTGTCGCAAACAGGCTATTTTAGTCACTAGCAGGCTGCGGAAAAACCAGGATTCGTGGTGATTTCCCCTTGCAGATTGAGTTTTCAGCGGGTGGTGAAGTTGAGTACGGCGGCCTACGGCCATCTGTTACTCGGCGTCTGACGGTCGCCGAGGCTACCGAGCGCTCTTACCGCGATGACTCATGCTGGTGCCGTCGCCAGGTTGCGCATTCTGACCAAGTTGTAGGCCGCCAGTGCCAAGCTGAACATCCAATCGACCCGCGCGACCCCGCGATGGCGGGTCTTACGCAGCCCGCCTACGGTCTTGACCCAGCCAAAGATCTCTTCCACCCGTTTGCGCTTGCGCTGGCTAAGCGCGTAGCCGGGATGGTGAGTGGTACGCTGGTCGATGATACTGGTTTGCTTGCGCGCAAAATGCGGGGTGACCCGATGCTCGCGCATTTCCTGCACCAGCGCTTTGCGGTCGTAGCCTTTGTCGGCACCCAGCGTGATCCGGCGCCAGCCCGGAAGCTCCTCCACCATCGCCAGCGCCGCCTCTGGTTCGGCGCGTCCGCTCGCTTGGGTGACGCAGCAGTTGACCGCCAGCCCGTGACGATTCTCCATCAGCACATGGCCGGCGTAGCTGAGCCTGGCCTTCTTGCCCGCACCCTTGCGCGCCAGCAGCGCTTCTGGGTCGGTCGTGGACTGGTGGGTATCGTTGCGGCGCCGCTCGCCGTGAAAGTCCACACTCGGATTGCCAGGATCGTCGTCCTTCGGCCGGGTCTCCGCCCCTTTGCCATCTTTGCGCTTGAAACTCTTCTGTCCGGCCCATGCTTCAATCAGCGTGCCGTCAACCGTGAAGTGCTCGTCGGAGAGCAGGTCGCGCTGGCGGGCTTGCGCCAGCACCGCCGCGAAGAAGGCCCCGGCCACTTCGCCCCTCAGCAGCCGGTCGCGGTTTTTGGTGAAGACCGTCACGTCCCACACCGGGTCGTCGATACTCAGTCCCACGAACCAGCGGGACAGGAAATTGTAGTCGAGTTGCTCCATCAGCAGCCGTTCGCTGCGCACCGTGTACAACACCTGCAGCAACAGCGCGCGCAGCAGCCGCTCCGGCGCAATCGACGGACGCCCCAGCGCCGCATACATGCGGTCGAAGCGCTGGTTCAAATCCTTGAGCGCCGTATCCGCCATCGCGCGGATCGCCCGCAGCGGATGATCCTTGGGCACGCGCCCCTCCGCCGAAATGTAGCTGAACATCCAAGACTGTTCGTAGTCCGCCCCGCGCATCCCCACTACCTCACAACCGCGAATAGTCACTCACTATACATCTCCCAGGTGAGAAATGCTAGTTTTTCCGCATCCTGCTAGAGAGTGCTCACGTGCAACTCGTACCGGCCCGCGGCAAATTACTCTGCTCAGGGCATTCTCTTTAAGGTCGTGCTCGATGCGACCGTTCGCGCGCGCGAGATGACTGAGCATCTGCGTCCTTGTCGCGCCGCATTTGACGGCGGCGCCTGGGGTTGCAATCGAGCTTTCGGTGCTGGGTTTAACCTTCTTGGTGATGGACTTGCACAACTGGCTCGGGCCCTGCTGACCACGCGTTGTTACTACTTATCTCCTAACACCAGACTAGCAGCCAAGGGGATCAACTACCGTAGTAGGCTTTGTTTTTTATCCAAAAAAATGCGGCGGCAACCACCATCGGCTACCGCCACGAGCCTTACCGCACTTTCGTTGACGAATTTACGTGCCCAAGCTTCTCCGTTCGCGCTCCGCCAGCTCCATGTCGGCGTCGACCATCAACTCGACCAGTTGCGGGAACTTCACCTTGGGCTGCCAACTGAGGACGCGGCGCGCTTTGCTGTAATCGCCAATCAGAATGTCCACCTCGGAAGGCCTCAGATAACGGGGATCGCTGACGACGTGCTTGCGCCAGTCGAGCTTGAGACGTTCGAACACCAGCTCCAGGAATTCCTGCACCGAGTGGCTTTCACCCGTCGCGATGACGTAATCGTCGGGCTTGTCCTGATGCATCATGAGCCACATCGCCTCGACGTAATCACCGGCAAAGCCCCAGTCGCGGCGCGCGTCGAGATTACCCAACCCGAGTTGCTCCTGCATTCCGAGCTTGATGCGGGTTGCGCTGCGCGTGATCTTGCGTGTGACGAAGTTTTCGCCCCGCCGGGGCGATTCGTGGTTGAAGAGAATTCCATTGGTGGCGAAGAGCCCGTATGCCTCGCGGTAGTTCACGGTCTGCCAGTGCGCGTAGCACTTGGCACAGGCGTAGGGACTGCGGGGATGAAACGGCGTGGTCTCGCGCTGCGGAACTTCGGCCACCATGCCGAACATCTCGGACGAACCCGCCTGATAGTAACGCACCGAACGGTTATGGCGCTGGTTGTGGTCGCGAATCGTCTCAAGCAGCCGCAGCGCGCCGAGACCTACGACGTCGGCCGTATACTCGGGCTGGTCGAATGAGATGCGCACATGGGACTGGGCAGCAAGATTGTAGACTTCGTCGGGGCGGGTCTGCTCGATGATTCGCCGCAACCCGGTGGCGTCACCAAGGTCGCCGTAATGGAGTTGCAGCGGCGAGGCGCTAGCGCTGAAGCCCTTGCGCAGATGGTCGATGCGTCCGGTGGCGAAACTCGAGGTACGGCGGACCACTCCGTGTACCTCGTAGCCCTTGCGCAACAGTAATTCCGCGAGGTACGAGCCGTCCTGCCCGGTGACCCCGGTTATCAGCGCTACTTTTGCCATTCGAACAGCTTGCCTCCACCCCACCACCGGCTCCGTTCGCAACCGCGCGCTCACCGCGTCATAGAATTGCACCCAGTCTCACCAGTCACGCGGCACCCCCATCAGTCACGCGCCGCCAGCCGGTGCGACTTGCGATCAATCGCAAGGCGCTCGCACGCATCATGCGCGAAAATGGGCTCAGGTAGTCCTTGCGCCGTTTCGTGCGGACTACCGAGCAATCATGATAATTCGATATTTCCCAATTTGGCCGCCGTCTTCAGTCCCATCAGGACATAAGAAGTTGTGTGGCCGATCTGACTTACTTGGCCGATCCGTCGCGAAACCGCATAGCCGACCACCCCTCGCGACTAGGATTCTAGAATCACGGCTAAAAAGGCGAAGGTTCCAGTCTCCAATTGACGCAGGCATCTGGGTCGGGTGCGTAACAGCAAAAAGTCCCCGTTCTAATGGTCCGTTTAAGATAATACCCCAGTCTAACGTCGTGTTTCGAGACTCGGGCGATGGTCAATTTGATAGCATTTGTTACACTGAGCCGCGCGCGCTCCACCCTCGATCCGGTTTTCCGATCCCGACCGTAACCGACGGCCCGTGCAAGTTCGCGACTGAGGGAGCGAAGCTCGTCCTCGACCTTTGAAGCCCGTTCTATGTCGTCGCAGGATCGCGCCTCTTCGAGAGCTTCACGCAGCTCCTGAACGCGCTCCCGGTAAGATCGCTTTGCCACATCGTCCAGCACGGGACCGAGATCCGAGCCCTCGAATTTGCAAGCGGCGCTCTCGGCGGTCACCTGGCCATCATCGTTCAACGCCACCAGGTCAACCGCGTGAATTGCGCTATGCGGCCGGGACAAGAGGTGCGCAATAAGCATCAAGCCCCGCAGGTGTTTCAAGCGGATAAGCCGTCCTTCGTATTCTACTGTCCAATACTCTGCCTCTCGACGGAAAGTCGCAGAAGTTCGCGAGACGGCCTGGCCAGGGGAGGGGAAAGCATCTGATTCAGTCGGAGCTTCTGTTGTGGAACTTGCTAATCCATTTGATGATAGTTGTGTTATGTTGATGGCTGCAGTGTGAGTGTTGCCGTTACGATCTTGTTCAATTTTATTTGATTCTAGAAATTCTTTTGTCGATCTAGCCAGGCGCTCCATACCAAGGCTCTCTGCCTCGGCATTAGCGGCTCGCAGTAGCTCGAATGCACGAGTTCTCTCATCAGGCTTACCCACGCTCAACACCCGAGCCAGCTCGACCGAAGCGTATGCTGTCCACGTTCGCGCTCCCATTCTGCGATTGAAATCTAGCGCGGCTTCGAAATGTGCAATTGCGTCGCTGCTACGCGACAGCGCCACGGCAAGCTTACCCAGGTAGTAAGAAACCGCACCGAATCCAGCAAACTGGCCCAGGACAACGTTGCTGTTCGCGTAGGGCAATAAAAACTCGTAAAGGCTCGCGGCATAGTCGGGTACATCTCCCAGCCGGGCACAAACTTCGGTGAGTGCGGCCGCCCCGGCAAAAGAGGCGTCAGCATATTTCAAATCCGCAAAGTCGTCAGCCGCGAGCCGTTCAAGATGAAACCTTGCTTCGAGCGGCTTATCAAGCTCAAGAGCAAGCCAGCAGGCCATCGCCCGCTCGACCGGAGAATTGGGACAGGCCATAAAGGTCCGCTCCCCAACCGCTTCCAACTCGGCAAGACCTCCTCGCTCACGAAGTGGTACAATCATTGCCGGCCAACACCGATCTGCCAGCTCAGGCAAACCCTGATTGGTGGCGACTGTGCGGCATTCGGCAAAGAGGTCCTCGCTTTTCGCAAGTCTGCCGTCATAGACGGCCCGTGCCGCCCTGATTGCGAGTAGCAGCGCATGACACGATGGGCGATTCGCGATCATGGCAGCCTGCTCCACTGTCCCGAATTCCGCTTCAGCCCCGTCGATCTCACCCAACTGGAACAGCAAAACCGCGCGTGTAACCGCGCCCCCGAACAATGCGTCCCAGTCTCCGATCTGCCGCGCAACCCGAGTCAGCTCGGCCGCATTAGCCAGACGATCGCGAATGAGTTCTGGGCGGCGCAGAACGCAATCGCGGAAGTGAAGAACGCGCAACATTACTCGCCTGTCGCTCGCGATCCGTTGGGCAATCTTCATTGCCCCCGCGGCCAACTCTTCGCTGCGTTCCCGTTGGTTTCGAACATAGGACAATTCTGCTGCGAGGCGAGCCATCGCTAATGCTCGTTGTGCGAGATCCTCTTCCGCTAACGAGTCTAATGCCCTGTCCGCCAGCAACGCCGCAACGACATTGGATGAACCCGGTAACGGCCAATGAAATTCCGGTATATCCGAGCTAATTTGAGCGACGCGCTGCCAGTCACCAAGCCGTTGCGCAGTCTCCGCGGCGCGACAAAAAGTTTCTTGAGCCGCCCGAAAGTTTCCTGCGTGCTTTTGCGCGTCCGCGAGCGCCGTCAAAATGTCACACAGCCTGATCGGGTCTGGGCAGCAACGTAGATTGATTGCCTCCATAGCAATCGAGTACATACTCGATGCCGCGACAAATTCGCCTGCTTGTGCGCATCGCCCACCTGCCATCTCAGCATAGTCAAGCGCCTTCTCCACCGCACTAACATCCCGACTCTTTAACAAATGCCGCGCGATTTCCCCGATGTATGCTTCTGTCTCATGAGCGTGCTGCGCCTCGAGCGCAGTCGCGATTCGGCGATGCAGAGAAGCCTTCTCCGAGGTAGGAAAATCTTCGTACGCGACCAGCCTGACAAATTCTTGAACGAACCTGTAACATCGACCATCTGCCGGTCTGATCAACCCCCCGCCCTCAAGCTCGACCAAGCTGGAGGGAGCTTCCTCCCGGTCGAAATCCAGGACCCTAAAAGCCAACTCCGGCTCGAAAGTCTCGCCAATCGCAGAGGCAGCACCAAGCAGCTTCCTGGCTTCGGGAGCAAGCGTTCTAAGCCGTTCCTGGATAATGCCACGAACAGTACTAGGAACCTTCGCGCCAAAGGACTCCGCGCTAGGTGCAATGTCTTGTTGCTGGCCAACAAACGTACCTTCCACGATGAACAGCGGGTTGCCACCGGTGAGATCGTGAACACGTCGAACCAGGCTTGGATCTGGTGTTCGGGGTAGGATGCGGCTCAGCAGTTCACCGGTCGCATCCTCGCTGAGCGGCGTAACTTCTATGTTATGTGCGTTTTTTTTGATGGCTCCAATGGGTTGCTGTGCACGATCGCATATACCAAGGGGTCGGTACGCAGCCGCCACAAGTACCGGCGAATCATGCAGTGCATGAGTGAGGAAAAGCAGCAGGTCGAGTGATGGCTCATCGGCATGATGCAGATCATCCAAGGTTACGAGAAGCGGACGCGGCCGTGAAGCAAGTTTCAGCAACTCCTGCATCCAGAGGCATAGCTTTGGGGCGGGTTTTGTGACTCGCAGCAGGTGTTCGATTTCGCTATAGGCGCCGCCCAAGAGGGCCGAGCCGTCTGCTGACGTCCCGCCTGGTTCCTTCAGGCTAGCACCGCTGGACCGAGGACCGAGAGGAAAATCGTCCAAAAACTCCGTAGTTGAGCAGTCGCGGATGATGCGGAGCCACGGCGATTCCACACCTGGTAGGTCCCGCGGTGCGCATCGCACGCGCACGGTCCGAAAGCCTTCGGCTTCAGCGCGAGCACTCAACTCCACGAGCAAACTACTCTTGCCTATTCCCGGTTCTCCCGAGAGCAGAACGACTCCACCCTTATTTGAAGCAGCTTCGTTCAAACTGCGCGTGAGGACGCGGACCTCCAACCCCCTCCCAACCAACAACATAAAACACAACCTGCCGTTAATCCGCTGATCAAGCGAGCTGAGGAGCCGAGAAACCTCTAGAAACAGGCTACCTTCAGTTCCTACAGACAATAAGACAAACAACACGACTTTAAGTCAAGAGGGATCAAACAATTTGTCAACAAAGGCTTAGATGGTTAGATAGAGCGAATTATCTTCCTTCCTAGCTTGCAGTTTGATCTATCTCTATCGATGTTCACCTATCCCAAGCCCACTGTAGTAAGGCTGCATTGGCTTGGCACGCTTCAAAGCGGGGAAAGGTTGATTATTAACAGATCGGGAATTGTAGTGGTCGATTCAGCCGCGTTGTTCGAAACAGCCGCCACGGTTTCGGCACGGCCCCGCAAGGTAAATGCACTTCGGAGAAGTTTCCAACGGGAGCGATGGCCACTAAGGTAGCGGCCGCGGCCCAGAATCTGGTCCGCACTTTCAACACAGAAGATAGCCGCACGTCATCGGCCAAGGAACTGTGATCGCAAAGTCCTTTCCATTTACTTGGCTACGGTTGACTGAGCGACCTCGATCCCAAGCATCAGCAGTTCGCTGCGTATCGCGAGTGCTCCCATAGCGGTTTTAATGGCTCAGATCGGAGGCGCTGGTCGGGTCGGACAACCTTTTGTCGCAATTAACTGCAAAGCCTTTGCGGAGGGAGTCCTCGAAAGCGAACCATTCGGTCACGAGAAAGGAGCCTTCACCGGCGCCATTGCGGTGTTTTCAGCGCGCCTCCGGACGAACGCTTTTTCTGGACGAGATTGGCGATTCTTTTCTTCCGCCTTTCGGTGATCCCGGTATTGCTCGCTCCGCTACGGGAGCGGACCGATGATATCCTGCCGCTCGCGCGCCATTTCCTGACCCAGCACGCGGCTGATCGCGGCCGAAGGCGCGAGCTTTCGGCGGCTGCGGAACACGCGTTGCTGGCACATTCTTGGAGTGGCAACGTCCGTGAGCTCGAAACGCCATCGAACGGGCCGTCGTCCTCTCGCGCGAGAACTTGATTAGACCCGACGGCTTGCTGCTGGAGCCGAACCAGAAAGCACCATCGCGCGGCGCGGACGAGGGCACGTTGCAGGAGGCGGTCGATCGAGCCGTCGAGTCGCGGATTACCGCGGCGCTCGAAAGACAGGGGGAGCCGGGCAGACGCCGCGCGTACGCTTGGCATCGATCGCGCTACTCTCTACCGGTTTCTAAAGCGCATTGGAAAGGGACGGGTCGGGTGAGAATGCGTAGGCTAACAGGAGAGCGCCAAAGTAGTTCAAAGCAGCCAACTTGGAAGACGCCCACCGTTATCGCTACCACGCAAGTGACCCCGAACAGAGCGCGGCTGCGACCCGCAAAGTTGGGGGTCAAGTCTCTCTGCGTAATTCGCCTGAACGCCGAGACCTCACGCCAGCATCATAAAACTGGTGCGCTCAGTCGCAGAAGGCCCAGTCGATCAACCCGTTACCTTCGTCAACATCGTGCCGAACTATCATAGTTTTCATCTCGTCTGGACTGTTGGGTCGGGCACCAGCTTTGGCATCGCCAGGAGGAATGCACCTGATGGCACGGTTGAGATGACCGCGCGCTCTGAGCTCCAATCTCAGCTGCTGGGCGATCCCAACGCCAGTCAGACCGCGGATGTAAAGTTGCACAACATTCCGCTCGCACTCGTGCGCCGCGACGACTGCTTCCAGTGAATGCCGATCTCCACCCTCCGCTATGCTAGTTACCCCAAGCTGCACTCATCGCGGAATGCCAGTTGGGTTGCGAAATCTCATCGACCCCGGTGCGCGCTGAAGCGTCGCGGTGGTGCGGACAAGGATGCCACCGACGAGGCCACATGCGCGATAGAGGCAGTCCGCGTTATAGGCTCTGCCTGTTCCAAGGAGTGAAAGACAAAAAGAAAGTATTGCGCTCGGCTTGCTTTAATTGCCTACTATTACCTAAGAGTAGCCGGTTCCTACGACAAGGCAACACCAATGAGAAGCGGATACGACGAGGATAAAGCACGGTCCGCGAGCCTCAAAGGGCTCGTTCGTGACATCCTCGCGATGGCCGGTGACGCGGAGCGCGCAAGAACGGCCACGCCACAGGAGATCGAAAAGGATTTCCCCTCCATCGCGCGACTCGATTATGACCGCTGCCTGAAATTGAATTTCAGCAAGCGTGAATTGAGTAAAATACTCGAAGCGTTCAGGACGGCGTTGCCCAACCTCGACCACGAACAAGTCAAGCCAATGCCGCTACCGTCTCTGGCTAATGTCGCGTCGAGACTCGGACTTAAATTCCAGGCCAACCCCTTCAACGGACCCGAGGGCGCCAGCTTGCGCGGGTTCTACGTTGCCACCAAAGCTTGAAATTGCCTCTCAGGTGTCTCAACACGGCCCGTCACCGGACGGCCATCAACTCTACTGTCTGGCACGAAATGGGACACCATTTAACGGTCCGATTGATGCCGCATCCGGAGGAGTCCCCAAATTTATCCTTTGGCCGAGACTTTGAAGAGCACCTTGGCGATCCCCGGGAGCTCGCAGCCGACATACTGGTAACGCTCGTTTGCTACTCGCGTTCCGCTGCCAAACAGCTATTCGGCTCGCTTTTGCAGAAGGGCTCGGCCGAGAACGTTCATGCGGTCGTTTCAGCGGCGAAGACTCACATGAACGCAGTATGGGGATTCAATTTCGACAACCGGATTCCGGCGGCACGTAATCTTCATTACCTGGAAGCGATGATCCACTTTGCGCAACTGAGGTTGGCTCTCCTCGCCGCGTACGACATATGAGCAAAAAGACGATGGGCCGATAATTAAACAGAAGCGCCTTGAACTGTGCTAACGTAGCGGCAACTCGCAAATCAGGGCGTGTGAGGGCGAGCCATGTCGCGTACATCGAGATCTGAAGCGGGCTGGAGTGAACGTTAGGGGACACGGATGCATCGCATACCTTACCGGCATAATGATCACAAACATGAATGGGAGCCCGCTACGAGCAAGCGCGCGGGTATTATAGCTCATTATCAACTCTGTGCGGGGTGCGCGGCCATCAAAATGATTCTGCCTGACCTTCCCGCAAGCACAGGTTCTGAAGATGCGCAGCCGCAATTCGACTGGCTAACACGGTTATAGGACTCTCCGATGATGCGTGGGCGGACCGTGGAAGAATGTCTCGCTAGCCCCTGATCGCTGAGTTGGTTACTTACTAGGCTTTATTGACCTGTGCTTAGTCAAACCTAAAGTCTGACAGGTCTTGCTCGCTGATCGGTACATAACAAAGGCAACGCGAGACCCGATTGTGCGTGATCCGCTCCCTCTTGTCGCAGCACAACAATGTCCGTCGCCGCCGCCTCTTCGATCGCCGACAGCGCCGACAGACGGTTACCAGAACACCTCTGTTGGCTAATTCCACTGCGCCGAACGCAGTGCTCAAAATGAATGTGGCCGGGCAACGCGACCGGACCGACGCCACCAGCGGAAGCACACTTTCACGCACGATCCTCATCTGAAATGTCAACTTTCGTGGAGGATTTCATGAGCAGGGTTATACTAGCGCTGCTTCTATGCTAAATAGCTTGTCTATGAAGACACTCGGACAGTTCATCGTGGAGCGGCGCAAGGAGTTGGGGCTGGCGGGACGCGAGGTGGTCGCGGAGGTGCGCAACTCCGATGGCAAGCCGATCTCGATTCCGTTTCTGGTTGACTTGGAGCATGACCGGCGCAAGCCTTCGGACGAGGTCCTTGAGCAGCTGGCCAAGGTGCTCAAGGTAGACTCCGACATGCTCTATTTTCTAGCGGGAAGATTCCCAGCCGACCTCACAGCGCAGAGCATCAACAGTGCGGACGAACTTGCCGCCGCCTGGAAAGCCTTCCGGCGTGAGGTAAAGCGCAGGAAGAAGCCGTGAAGATGATCCCGGACAAGACCGGACGCTTCAGCCTGCGCCCCTATTGGGAGGTCGGCGAGCTGGAGCAAATGTGCGAGGAGACCATCACCGGCCTGCTCCGCCGACGCTACGGCTTCGATCGCGTTCCCGTCCCGACCGAGGCCATAACAGTGCTGATCGAGCGCGATGCCGCCGAGCTGGATGTAGCCACGGATCTCTCCGACGAGGTCTACGACGGCTTCGGTGTGACCCTCTTCTATGTCGGTCGCAAGCCGACCGTCAAAATCGCGCGAGAGTTGTGGGAGCAGCGCAGCCGCAACAATCGCCTACGCATGACTCTCGCCCACGAGTACGGCCACGTTATGCTGCACAGCTGGCTGTACGAGAAGTACGCGATCTCGAGGGAACCGCAGCGTTGTTACTGGAAGAGCCTGCACCCAACTCGGCACGTGGTTGACTGGGCGGAATGGCAGGCCGGCTACGCTGGGGCGGCGCTGCTGATGCCGGAGAGCTTTATCAGGCGCGCAACCGAAGCCTACTTCGCCGAGCGCAAGGAGCATCCGCCACTTGCCAAAGACTCGGCCGACGCGACAACTCTCGCGCAGCGCATTTCGCTTGCCTTCGACGTCTCGGTGGAAGCCGCGACCGTGCGCCTTTCGAAGCTGAGCTACCTCACAGACTAGATTCTCTTCGCGGCTCGCCCTGATCCACCCTCTTGACACCTGCTCGTGTACTCGCTACATAGCGAACTAGTTACCAAGCTGTATGGACGGGCAACTAGTTGTTAATGCCGGCCAGCCAAGTCCAGACTGAGAGGCAGTCATGAACGAAGCATCCAATGCGACCCGACCTTTCCTCGCGGCTTTTGGCACTGCCGCCGCGACACTGTTCACGCCCACCCACTGCTGGGCTGCCGACCAGCCAGCCCTGCCTTGGGACTACACGCTAACCGTCATACAAAAGTTTGTCGCCGGTCCGTTCGCACAGTCTGTGGTCATTCTTTCCGCGATCGCCGCCGTGCTCATCTTCGCGCTGGCCGGTGACAACGAATTCGTGCGCCGGTTGGCGAAGGCAGTCATCGGTACGGGAGTCGCCCTGATTGCCGTCCAGTTGCTGAATTACCTGGCCCCATGAAGAAGGCTCCGTCCGCAGTCCGCTCGGCGCATCTCGAAGGCTTATCCATTCGTCCATTTTGGAGGTCGTTATGAAACTCACCCGCATCACTAAGCCGCTTCGTTCGGTACAAGTGCGTGTCACGGTTACTGGCGAGCTGAATGCAGCACTCGAGAATTACGCGCGCTACTACGAGCACGTCCACGGCGATCCTGTGGAACCGAGAGCGCTCATCCCCCAGATGCTTCGTGCCTTTATCGAAGGCGACCGCGAATTCCAGGCATGGACGCGCTCCCGCTCCAACGGCGCCAGCACCGGACCGCCGCCGCGCCTTTGCCGCAAACCGCTGCGAAGACACAAGTGTGACTACCCCATAGCAGCATCTGCAGACGCGCTCGGCGCAGCGTCTCGCGCGTGAGGAAGTTTGAGACGTCACTCATCGTTGGGATGAACGCAAATGGTGCAAGTACCCGTAAACATTGCGTAGACGCTGTCTACAGAAACACGTGCGAAGCGGTCCAAGTCCCCGCCAAATCAGCGTAAATCACCCGTCTACACAACCCTTGGAGAAGCAGTCAATGAGCACTCGATCGATTTCCACCCGAGTCCCGGAAGAAATCGCCGATCACGTCGCGGCCGAAGCACGCCGCCGAAGCATGACCGAGAGCGACCTAATCCGCGAGATACTCGCTGCGCGCTACCTCGGCGCTCGACCTTCAGCGACGGAACCGGAGCTCCACGGCCAACGGATGGACGGGTACGCGCAGCTCATCTTCGAGATCGCCAAGACCCGCTCCGTGGTTCTGCATTCGCTGGATCGCACACTGGGGGCGGACCTGGTCGACGAAATCATCGAGGCCGCCGAGCAGACTGCAAAGGAACATGTCGCGCAGGTGCTCAAAAGCAAGGAGACCCAGTCATGACGCCCGCCATTCGTCAGGCAATTCGCGAACACGTCCTGATTGCTTCGCTGGAGTTCAGACTCAGGGAGGCGCTCCGTTACGTCCTCCTGACTGCGGCGCTCTGGGCCGAGATGACGCTGTGCCTGGTCTGGCACTGGACCGGACATTACGGCGGTCCCGCCGCGCACCGCTACTTCATCCGGTGGTTTCTGGCATGGTTCCTCACCCAGAAGATTCCGCTGACCTTCGCGTCGCTCCCGTATCGCGGAGGCCGCTACACCATCACCAGCATGTACGCCTTTCTTAATTACAAGTATTATCTCGGCGGCTCGTTCGCTTCATGGTACTGGCACTACGCAACGTGGGGAGCGGTGCTCACCGGACTGATCGAGGCAGCCGTCGTAGCCCTTCTCTATGCGCGCACGGGCCAATCCGAAGCCGTACATATTCGCGGCATCACCCTTGTTCCAGCGCGTAAACTCGCCCGCAAGCTGGGCGGTCGCGCGGGCATTCGGCTGGCCGGCATTCGGATACCCCGCGCGCTTGAGTGCCAACACTTCCTCGTCGCCGGCTCGACCGGGTCCGGCAAGTCGGTTGCCATACGTTCGCTGCTCC
>WNFF01011788.1_pt1 | contig 13148 bp, 9 predicted proteins | sample 5400441 | NCBI WGS metagenome assembly WNFF01 (sample SAMN13153345, study PRJNA577476) | soil metagenome | isolation source: 120 cm saprolite under Douglas fir tree site 2 hole 3 replicate 1 | place: USA:California | collected 2015-04-18
CACTGATCGCAGAGCGGACTCTGACCGGGCATGCTTGCCGCCTCCGATATCACGACGCACGACTCCCGGCAAAACGATGCGCGCAGAACCCGACGATCTGAGCACTGGCGTATGAGCAGCCGACACCGACCAGCACGGGACAGTCGAGTCGTCCGGTCATGCCGAAATGAGCGCGTTGCCTATGCACATACTTATGCGCCGACCGGCATAAGCAGCAGCACTGTCCGCACCATGCCGACGCGCCCGGCAAGCGGGCCAGCCGCTCCTAGTCACACTCGCACATCACCAGCGCAAGAGCATAGACCTGCTCCATGGTATCGCTCATCACATCGTATACATTTCCGCTGGCAACACTAGTTTAGTTTAATATCTTTAATTTAATTTAGACATTAAGATGAAATCACAGCAAGTATCCGCTAGCTTTGCTCATATGGCTGTCAGTCGGCTCCCGGGAAGCGGCCTAAATGTGGGTTCGCCGAGAACAGCACCGAGAGCCGGTTGGGTCGAGGACGCTACTGGCCGGTCACAGGAACCCTGGGAAGGCCACTTTCAGCTTCATAGTGGATCGGGCCGCCCTCGGCGTCGGCCCGCAGACTGAAAGTCTGGGGACACGAGATGAACTCCTGGAAAGTCGCCCTAATCGATCAGACAACTGGTGCTGTCGTGCCGCCCGACGAACTGCCGCAAATCGCGGCCGCTCTCCAGAAGCAGGTAGACAACGACCTCGCATCGACCTGGGGCATGCGGGCAGATATCGCCGCTCTCGCCGTCGGAGCCACCATCCCGCCGGACACGTGGCCCATTAAGGTCGTCGACTCCCTGCCCGGCGCTGGTGGTGTGCATCTCGATGCACAGGGGCAGCCGTATGCCGAAGCGGTCAACGGCCCGCGGCTGAGCATCGCGATCAGTCATGAACTGCTCGAGATGCTGGTTGACCCGTGGGGCAACCGCTTCACGCCGGCCGCTGACGTCAACCCGGAGAAGGGCGGTCGGCAGGTCTTCTACCTTGTCGAGGTGGGCGATCCCTGCGAGGTTTCCAGCTATCCCATCGATGGCGTGCAGGTCTCTGACTTCATACTCCCGTCCTTCTACGATCCGAACGCAAAGCGCCCGGTCGACTTCCGCGACACCTTGACTGGGCCGTTGCCGCAGCAGGTGCCTCCAGGCTGCTACATCTCGTGGATCGACCCGGTGGACAGAAAATGGCACCAGCAAACGTCCGACGGCCTTTTCGTTACTGCGGACGCGACTCCGGGCACTAACCCGCGGGCTGACCGCGATACCGTATTCGGTGGCGACGACACCAATCGGCACAACATTCAGGCCGTCTACAAGGATTCAGGAGATTTATAAGGCATGGCCTACGGGCTGAGCGTCACCGCGTCTTGACTGAGGGCAGGGCAAGCGCGAGAGCGAACTGTCCATCGAGGAACATCAGGCCACGCTTCTGAAACTCTTCAAACACCTCCTGGATAGCTTCGACGGGCAGGTTCAGGCCCATTCCTCGTCGGACCGCGGCTGCGGTGGTAGGCCGGTTACTGCATGCTAGGTACAAGTCGGCGAGCGTGTCTTCGAACGTATAAGTGCCTCCCTGCCCGTGCTTTCTTTCGTCGTATATCTGGATGAAGTGCGGCGCGGACCAGTACTTCAGCACGGGCGGTGTGTCTGCCTGCCAGGCGCGGGACCAATCCGCCGCGGCGAGACGCACGCCTTCGTACACGCTGTCGGGCAATCCTCCGTCGAGTTCATAGTCAAAGAAATAGGCAATACGCTCGAGATCTACATACCCAGGATAAATGTATTGATAGCTGCGTTCCGGCGTCCGGTAGCGGAGCTGGAATGTGTCACGCTCGGTGAAAAGAGGACTGAACCGCTCCAGCCAGATGCGGTTCGCGCTTGAGGGTGGCCGTAGATGAAGTAGGTGCGGTATGACCGTTGCCTGTTCGGCATAGTCCTGTTCGGTCTCGCCAGGAAAGCCCCAAAGGAGATTCCACTCAGCGTCTATGTCATAATAATGGGCCCAGCGCAGGAGGTTGACGTTCTGGATGGCACGGACGCCCTTGCGCATGAGGCGCAGCACGTTGGAACTCAGCGACTCGATGCCAGGCTGCAGTTGAGTGACGCCGGCCTGCGCCAGCAGTTTTAGCTGCTCCCGTCTCAGGCTTGCCTTGACCTCATAGAAGATTTCGTAACCCGTCTCATTTTGGACGAGCACGGGAAACAGCTTGGTGAGGTACGTGGTGTCCATGATGTTGTCGACCGCTTCGAAACGGAAGCTGCGGTAACGCTTTGCCTGATGGGTGAGTTCGTCCAGCACTCGCTCTGGCGACTTGGACCTGAACGACATTGCCGTTCCGTTAAGCCCGCAGAACGTGCAATGGTGCTTTGCTCCCCACCAGCATCCCCGGGCTGTCTCGATGGGAAGCCAGACGCTGCGGTGCCCGACGCGGGGGAGGATGCCTAGGTCCTCTGCGTGCTGAAAGTATTCGTCATAGTCCGGCGCGGGCAAGTCGTCGAGCCGGGCACTCGCGGACCTATGCGGCGTTACCTTGACCTGCCCATCGAGGCGACGGGCGAGGCCGGGAACGGCGTCCAGGTCAGCCCCGGCGGCGAGGGCGCCGAGCAGGCGCGGGAAGGTCTCATCGCCTTCACCGATGACAGCGAAGTCGATGCAGTCGACGCTGCGGACAAGTTCGGGGCCCATTTCGCTATCAAAGTTAGCGCCGCCGAATACTGTCACGATGCCTGGCTGGCGTTGTTTCAGGCGCCGAGCCAGCGCGAACGATGAGGCGTTCTGCTGGAATGTCGAGGTGAAACCTATAACTGCGTCTTCCTGCGAAAACGTGTCGACGAGTGCATCCAGGTAGGCTGGGACATCAATATTGCGTATCCGGAGAAGCTTTTCCCGCAGCTCTTCCCTTGATGCGCCGAGATATGACAATTCATCGGCGAGATCGTCGATCATATGCGCATCCGGATCCGGTGCGGTGCCCGGGAAGGCAGCAAGGGAGAACAGCCACTCGCCTACCATCGGACCACGATGCTGGCAGAGGAGTTCGTAGTAGTCCATGCCGATCCGCACCGCGAAATCCAGGTTCGCATGCAGCGTACGGACCGGGAAACCGCATCTCGCCGTGAGCGATTTGAGGAGACCGAGCTGGATTGACGGACGGTGCGGATCCATGAACGGCATGGAAACCAGGACCACGCGCAGCGCCGAGCGCTCGTCTAATGTTGCTTCGGTTGGCATGTCAGCACGCCTTCCGGGTAGAGGGAAACTAACCTTAATGCCGGTCGTCCTGGGCAGCGGCGGGATTGTCGCCGTCTAGACCCGCAGGTTAGCGCATCCCTACGATTTTCTTGTTACCGCCAGCTACGGACTCGAAGTAGTTGCCGGGAAGGTAGGCGTTAAGAAGCTGTTGCTGAAGATCTCCGAGCGTCGCTTGCGAACCGCCGGCCCCCGCTGTATCGCCCCAGATTTCAGGCACCGGCAACGTCACTGTGCCGGCCATCGGATCGGAAACCTCAGTGCGGTCCGCAGCTGCCGCGAAGATGGCCAGCAACAGCATGTGTTCTTGTTGGCTCAAGGACTGCTGGAGCGCGCGCAGCTTCTGGGCGAGATTAGTAATGTCTTGTAGGTTGAACTCCAAATCGGCCATAGGGACCTCCGTCTGTAACACTTGTTCGCCCCGCGTGGGCCTCGTTGTAGCGGTGCCTTTTCGGCGGAGATCTCGAGTGGAGGGGTGCTTACTGGTGGTAAGCGGAGGGCTGGCGATAGCGCCAAGGTTGGTTAGGGCCCGTCAAGGTTCGGCTACGTGTTCCTAGCTTAGGTCGTCACCCAACTCTTTGTATAGGTGGAGATCGGCAGCAACCGCCTCGTCCTGAAGGCGGCTAGTGAGCAGGCTCGGTGCGACGTATTCATGGTGTTCGCGCATTCTGGCGCGGATCTTGTCGGCGTGGGGGTGGCCGAGCTGTTCAAGAATTATCAATGCGCGTTGCCAGGCGATCCAGGCGGACGCGGCATCACCAAAGGCCTGGTGGGCGTCGCCGAGGGAGCTGAGAGTGTCAGCTTCGTTGTAACGGTCGCCGAGCTCACCGTACAGGTCGGCGGATTTTTCGTAACAGGTTGTGGCTTCCCTTTGATGGCCGAGATGGCGGTGGATATAGCCCAGGCTGTCGTACGTCGTGGCCTCGCCGAAGTGGTCACCGATCTCGCGCTGCAGGTCGAGAGCCTCCTGGCAGCAGATGAGGGCTTTCTGGTGGTCGCCGAGCTGAGCGTGAAACCAGCCCATCCCATTGAGCGCCCTCGCGGCCCCGGTGCGGTGGCCTGCCGCTTGGTACAAGGCGAGTGCCTGCTGTTCGTGGGGTACCGCCTCCCGGTAGCGGCCCTGTCGCTCGAGCATCCATGCGAAGTTGTGCTGGGTCTCGGCTTGGCCGGTATTGTCACCCAGTTCCGTGAACAGGTCGAGGGCCTGCTGGAGGTGGGTGTCCGCGTGGTCGTAGCTGCTCAGCTGGATGGACACGCTGGCCAGGAGGAGGTGGGAGTGTGCTTGGGCCAGCTTGTCCGATAGCCGCCGGCTGGCGTCCAGCGCGGTGATCTGGCTGTCCCTCCAGTCGCGCCAGTGGCCTTGGTATTCGAAAAATGACACCAGGACCCAGGCCAGCTGCCAGATATGGGTGTCGAATCCGGTCGCCTGCCGAAGGGCGGCGAGTAGCACGGCAAACTCCGACTCAAACCAGGCCAGCGCCTGCTTCTGGTCAGCGAGGATTTCCGGTGTTACCCCGGGTCCGCTGGCGGCCAGCGTAAACGGCCGGTCACGGAGCCGGTTGAGCAGTTCATCGGCGCGGCCGGCGGTGTGCAGATAGTGAGCAAGCATCCGCTGCGTGGCCGCATAGCGGTAGTCCTCGGGGTCGTGGGTGTAGGCCATTTCGGTGGCGTACGCGCGAAGCAAGTCGTGAAATGCGAACCGGCCCGGAATTCGCTCGGTCACGAGATGAGCCCGTGCCAGCTCGGCCAGCGCGGGCCGGACCTGTCCTCTGGGCAGCCCGGCCAGGCTGACAACGGCTGGCGTGGCGATGTCTGGTCCGAAATGAAGCCCCAGCAGCCTGAACAGGCTACGGCCGGGAACGCTGAGCCGCTGGTAGGACCAGGAGAATACGGCCCGCACATTAGTGGACTGATCCTCGCCGTCGAACGCGTCCAGCGAACCCCCGGCGCCGCGCAGCTCGGCGGCGAGCGCAGCGAGGCGGAACCCCGGATGGGTAGCGGCACGCGCCGCCACGAGCATCAGCGCCAGGGGCAGCCGGGCGCACAGCGCAATGATGTTGTCGACTGCTTGCGTTTCGGCCAGTACCGGGCTCTCGCCGATGCGCCGGGAAAGCAGCTGCCGCGCCTCCTGGGTGCTCAGCAGATCCACGACCACTGGATACGCACCCTCGGTGACAATGAGGCCGGGCAGCTCGTTGCGGCTCGTCACTATGACCAGGCATCCCGGCGAACCGGGTAGCAGCGGTCTCACCTGGTCTTCATCTGCGGCGTTGTCCAGCAGGACCAGCACTCGCCGCCCACTGAGCAAGCTGCGATAGAGGGCCGTCTGGGCCTCGAGGCTCGCCGGGATCTGCTGCGGGATGACCCCGAACGCGTCAAGAAACCACCTGATCGCCTCGGCCGGTTTCATGGCAGCACCGGTCGGGTCGAAGCCCCGCAGGTTCACGTACAGCTGCCCATCCGGAAATCGGTCCCTGACCCGGTGAGCCCAATGCACCGCCAGGGCGGTCTTGCCGACTCCGGCGGTTCCTGCAATGGCCGCGATGACCACGGTCGTCCCGGTGTCGCCGCGGTCATGAGCCAGTAGCACGTCCAGTCGGTCGAGTTCGGCGTCGCGTCCGGTGAAATCCGGAATCCGATGCGGCAGCTGGGCCGGCAACGGCCGCTGCGGGCCGGTCGTTGCGCCGGCGCCGGTGGTGACCTCGGCGGCTGCCGTGGCGGACAGCTTCGGATCGGCGGCCAGGATCTGCTGATGCAGCCGCTGCAGCGGCGCCCCGGGCTCGACACCGAGTTCTTCGCGCAGATGACGCCGCGCATCTCGGAAGGCAGCCAGCGCGTCTGCCTGACGGCCGGCCCGGTACAGCGCCAGCATGAGCAGACCGCGCAACCGCTCCCGCAACGGATGCTCGGCGACGAGATCCCGCAGTTCCGCGATCGGGTCGGCGTGATCGTCGATCGCGAGCTCAAGCTCGATGCGTTCCTCGAGGACGCTGATGCGCGATTCGGCGAGCCGGTCGCGCTGTGCGTCCAGGAACGGGCTGTACAAACCGTCGCAGACCGGTCCGCGCCAGAGCCGCAACGCAGCACGCAGCGCCTCGGCGGCCTCCCCGAGGTGACCCGCTGTCCGCGCAGCCCTCGCACGGCCCACCTCGCGCTCGTATATATCCAGATCCAGGGCGCCAGGCGGCAAAGTCAGCAGATAGCCGGCATCGGTCCAAGCCAGCACGCCGGACGGTACGTGGCCGAGCCGATCGGGCTCAAGCACACGGCGCAGCCCGGAAACGTGCCGCTGCACCAGATTCACGGCATTCCTGGGCGGCGTCTCACCCCACACCGCATCGATCATGTGCTGTCGGCTCACCGGCCGACCCGCTTGCAGCGCCAGCACCGCCAAAACCACCCGCTGCTGAAGCGGCCCAAGATCTACGGCGGTCTCGCCCCGCCAGACCCGAAGCGGGCCCAGTAGGCCGAATCGTGCAAGCACGACCGGATCATTCATATCCCCTCCCGCTGCGCAGCGGGACTCCAAATAAAACTTAACTCCAAAGCAGGCTGCTCAGGTACTTCTTTTCTCGCCGAGAACTGGCGCGACAAGTGCAGCGGGCAGTGCAGCGAGTGCTGCAGCGCCTCCGGTCATGATCAGCCATATGACGACTGAAGCTGGCCGATGCGAAACAGCTCAATTGCCTCCCAGGCCGGCAGCTTGGCCCGGAAAAGGAGAAAAGGATCATGACCGCTGCGGCAGCCAACATCACGCAGGCGCCACCACAAACAGGAAGGAGGGTGATCCGATGTCCGATAATCCGCAGGTCACCGACCTGGTGACCGGCGCCAGGAAGGCTGATCAGCAAGCGTGGGACGCGCTCGTCGAACGCTATTCCCCGCTGATCTGGTCAATCTGCCGCCGCTACCGGCTGAGCGAGGCCGACGCCGAGGATGTCGGTCAGGCCGTCTGGGTCGCTACCTGGCTGGCTCAGCACCACCACCCGGCATGAATGCTCCCGGGTCCGGCGCGCTACATGTCAGCACTCCGCGGCCGGGCAGGTGCTCGACTTCGAGAACGTTCCAGACCAGCTGACCGAGACAGCCGACCATGAGCTGCTCGTGGCCGAACGCAACGCCACGCTGCGCGAGGCGTTCACCCGCCTGCCCCCCGGCTGCCAGCGACTGCTTGCTCTGCTTATCGCTGACTCTCCCACGCCGTACGCCGAGATCAGCGGCAGGCTGGGTATTTCAGTCGGGAGCATAGGACCCAGCCGCCGCCGCTGCCTGGACAGGCTGCGCCGTGACCCGGCCATCGCTGCCCTGATCGACGCCGAGGCGGGGAGCGCGGCAGGTGAGCAGCCGGTTGGCCGTGGCTCATGAGCACCATCCTTTACGGCAACCTGCAGGCCGAGATCATCAACGACGCGGGTGCTCGCATCCAGCGGATCAGTATTCGGCAAGGCGCGGTTGACCTGCTCCACCCCCGCCGGCAAGCGGCGCTCCAGAAGCCTCTGATGCTCGGCCGGGAGTGGGAGGCAGCTGACGCGTTGGCAGCTATCGAGGACGGGCGGCCTGCCGGATTCCATGCGGCCTGCGGATACGGCAAAACGACGCTCCTGCGATATATTGCAGCTACCGCGGCGGAACGCGGTCTTGCCCCCTGCTACATCAATCTGCGGGCGGCCGGGGATCGCATGGGGGACCTGCTGCAGGACCTGGTGGCCGAGCTCTATGTCAGCGATCGGCCGGTTAAGCTGACGCCGCAGGAGTGCGCTCAGCTGCTGAGCCAGGTCAGCGCCGTTGTCGCTGTCGACGACCTGCACGCCCGCCCGGACCAGCTCGATTATCTCCTCGAGGTACTATCCGGCTGCAGCATTGTGATTGGTTCGGCCCATCGGATTACCGGCCGCTCCGGCAGCTCGCGGAGGCTAGACGGACTGCCGGAAGAGGCCGCACTGGCCCTGGTCGCGGGCAACCTAGGCCGGCCACTCGCCGCTGAGGAGGCCGGCGCCGTCCGCCGCCTGGCGACCGCCGTGGACGGCCAGCCGCTTCACCTCAGGCAGTGTGCCGCACTGGCCCGCGAAGGCAGGCATTCCCTCCCGTCCCTGGCCCGCCAGGCGGCGCACGACCCCGAGATCCTCGACCGACTCAGCATCAACGCGCTCGGACAGCACGAGAGGCGCGCGCTGGCGGTGCTGGCGCTCACCGCAGGCGCCCTGCTGCCGGCTGCCGTTGTCGAAGCCACGGGCCAGATCGCCTACATCGCCCAGCAGCTCGAATCACTGTACCGGCGTGGCCTCGCTGAGCAGTCAGATGACCGGTTCGGCCTGCCGGTGTGCAAGGCGCAAAGCTACCGCCAGATGCTGTTCAATGATCTGCAGCTGGCCGCCTCCGCACGCGGGCTCAGCAGCTGGCTGGCCCTGGCGGACCCTACCGCTACCGAGTCTCAGTCAGCAGCTGAAGCGGCCCTCTCCATGATGGAGTTCGCTGCTGAACGAGGCGACTGGACAACGATCGTACGGCTGGCCCGCAGCGCCGAGCGGGTCCTGTTCATCGCCGGGCGCTGGGAGGCCTGGCACCACACCCTCAGCCAGGGACTAGACGCGGCCAGGACGTCGGGCGACAGAGCTGCTGAGGCCTTCTTCACGCACCAGCAGGGCACGCTGGCGTTCTGCCAGGATCAGCTCGACGATGCCCGCCAGCTCCTCCAGCGTGCGCTGACCATGCGCACCCAGATCCGCGACGACGACGGCGCGAGCATTACCCGCCATAACCTGCGACTGCTTGAGCTGCCAGACGTGCCGCCATGGCGCCGGCCACGCGTGCCGCGCCGCGCACTGCGCACCCTCGGCGGCGTTCTCGGTACCTTGGCGCTGGTCGTGGGCGTGGTCGTGACCACGGGCCTGATACCGAACGGCCACCCGGCAGACAGCCAGCCAACCGTGCGACCAAGCACCTCCGCAACCCACGCCACAGTTTCTGCCTCGTCGGTCTCCGCTTCGTCGGTCGCTGGCTCGTCGGTGTCTGCCTCGTCCTCAAGCCGGCCAGCAACCTCCGCCACCAGTCCGAGCCAGCCCGCAGGATCGAGCCCGCTTCAGCTCGCGCCATCAGCGCTGCCCGCTGTGATCGCCGGAGCGCAGGATAGCCAGCAGATCACCGCCGCCGGGGGCACCCCGCCCTACACCTTCGCAGTGACGGCAGGGACCCTGCCGCCAGGGCTGACCCTATCCGCCGCCGGGGCCCTGAGCGGAAACCCGACCACCCTAGGCAGCTACACGTTCACCATCCGCGCCACCGACTCCTCCGCCATCCCGGACCAAGGCTCCGCCAGCTACACGCTGCAGGTCATGCAGGTCAAGCTCGCACTCACCCTGAGTCCTGCAATCCTGCCCGCTGTGACGGCGGGAGCGCAGGATAGCCAGCAGATCACCGCCGCCGGGGGCACCCCGCCATACACCTTCGCAGTGACGGCAGGGACCCTGCCGCCGGGGCTGGCCCTGTCCGCCGCCGGGGCCCTAAGCGGAACCCCGACCACCGCGGGCAGCTACAAGTTCACCATCACCGCCACCGACTCCTCCGCGACCCCGGGCAAAGGTTCGGCACCATACACGTTGCTGGTCGCGCCGGGCATCATCACGATCACCCTCGCACCCGATGCGCTACCCGATGGCATCCCATGCACGTCATACGACCAGACGATCACCGCCTCTGGCGGCACAGCGCCCTACAGCTTCTCGGTCTCGTCCGGCTCGCTACCGCCTGGGCTTTCGCTCTCCCCCGCCGGAGTGTTCAGTGGAAGCCCGGAAATAACGCCGAAGGGAAACGGACAAAGCTATTCGTTCACGATCCAGGCCACCGACTCTTCGGCCACTCCCGCCAGCGGCTCACAGGCTTACACGCTCAATGTGGTCAAGGGTATCGGGACATGCATCCTCTAAAAGATCTTTAACGGCGGAGGTTACAGACTCTGGTGACGGTGGCGCAGTGTGCGCTATCCCAGAACCATGAGGTTCCCGATGGTGGCGGGCTGACCGCGGAGGAACGGGCCGGGCCCGCCGGGAGCAGGTGCGGTTCGCTGCGGACGAGCTGATCGAGGCCGGGGCCAGCGACCGGGACGTGGCGAGACGCTTCCGGGTGTCGCGCATGTCGGCGAACCGGTGGCGGCGAGCGCTGCGGCTGGCGGCCGCCAGGCGCTGGCCTCCATCGGACCGGGCGGTGCCCGCTGCAAGCTCACCCCGGCTCAGGTGCCCGAGCTGGAGGCAGTGCTGGACGCCGGCCCGACTTCCTGGGGCTGGGATGAGGACCAGTGCTAGACCCTGGCCCGGATCGCTGAGCTGGTGCGCCGCCGGTTCAGGGCCGAGTCCGCGCTGGCCGGGCTGGATCTGCTGCTGCACCGGATCGGCTGGAGCATGCAGATCCCGGCCCGCCAGGCAGCCGAGCGGCACGAGGCGGCGATCGCCCGGTGGCGGCAGGAGAACTGGCCCCTGATAGAAGGACGGCGGCGGACCTGGGCGCCTGGCTCTGCTTCGAGGACGAGTCCGGCTAGGGCCTGAGGCCGCCTAAGGCGCGTTATGTGGGTTGATCCTGACGTCCGGGCTTGATCATGGGGTGGCCTCTGCGAGAGACAAGAGGTTATCGAAGTCCCTTGTCTTGCAGAGGCCACCCCCATGCTGCCAACCGAGGACCTGTTCGTCTACGTGTATGTGCTGATCCACGACTTGATCACTGCCGGGGCGATCGCCATCCCGGCCCGGCCGGGCCCCGAACCGGCCTGCAGCGACGCCGAGCTGCTCACCATCGCCATGGTGCGCCACCTGCTGGGCCGGCGCAGTGAGGCCGGGTTCCTGGCCGAGGTGGCCCGGGACTGGGGTCACCTGTTCCCGGTGCTGCCCCATCAAAGCGAGGCGAACCGGCGGATCCGCTGGCTGTGGGGCGCATTCGAGCAGTTCCGTGTGACGCTGGCGGCGCGCCTGCCCGAAGACGACTGCCAGCAGATCGACACCTCCGCGCTGCCGGTCAAGCACCCCTCCCGGGTCCGCGGCCCGGACGGCTGGACCGGCCCGGGCAACGACCTGACCGCCCGGTTCGGCCGCGACGCCGCGCACGCCGAATGGTTCTACGGCTTCCGGCTGGCCATCAAGACCGACCTGGGCAGCCGGATCGTGCGCGCCTGGAGCATCGTGCCCGCGGCGGTGAACGAGCGCGAGGTCGCCGCCGACCTGCTGGAAGCCGGGCCGCCGCCGCGTGACCTGCTCGCGGATAAGGGGTTCAACGGCAAGGCGTTCGCCGCGCAGCAAGCCGCCCGCGGCACTGCCGTGCTCGTCCCGCCCGGCAAAGACCAGCGCCAGCAGATGCCGCCCATCCTCCAGAAGATCATCGCCCAATGGCGCAACCGCATCGAGGCCACCTTCGGCGAGATCACCGACCAGATGGAACTGGCCCGCCACGGCGCCCACAGCTTCTGGGGCCTGCTGACCCGCACGGCAGCCACCATAGCGGCTCACACGCTGCTGCGCGTCTGCCTCGCCACAGCGTAAATCAACCCACATAACGCGCCTAAGGGGCGGGCTGGTCAGCCGGTGATCGCGGCGGCCAGCAGCGCGCCTAGCTCCCAGCAGGCGTCGAGATCCGGCTTGCCCGGAGTTCCGGTGACGGTGACCGGCGGCCGGACCCGGCGCCACGCCAGGCCGGCGGCGATCGATTCCACCGCGCGCACTGCGCCGCCGGTGTCGCTGCCGCCGTGGATATACAGGCCGTAGGGCCGCCGCCTGGTCGCCTCCAGGCACGGGTAGTAGATGCCGTCGAAGAAGTGCTTGAGCGCGCCGGACATGTAGCCGATGTTGGCCGGCGTGCCGAGCAGGTAACCGTCGGCCTCGAGCACGTCGGCGGCCGCCGCGGTCAGGGCCGGCCTGATGACCACCTCGACGCCCTCGATCTCATCGGTCCGCGCTCCGCTGACCGCGGCCTCGAACATCGCCTGCAAGGTGGGCGACGGCGTGTGGTGCACGACCAGCAGCCTCGGCATGAGCGCTGAGCTTAGGCGATCTGCTCAGGCCGCGGGCCAGGGTCAGCCGATCCACACCGACTTGATGTTGCAGAACTCACGGATGCCGTGGACGGATAGCTCGCGGCCGTGACCGGAACTCTTGATGCCCCCGAAGGGCAGCTGAGGGTAGGAGGTCACGTTGCCGTTGATGAAGACCATCCCGGCCGCGAGGTCCCGGATGAACTGTTTCCGTTCCTGCTCGTCGTTGGTCCACGCGTTCGCGCCGAGCCCGAACTCCGTGCCGTTGGCGAGTTCGATCGCCGCGTCGATGTCCGCGACCCGGTACAGGGTGGCCACCGGGCCGAAGACCTCCTCGCGGTGGACGCGCATGTCAGGGGTGATGCCGGTCAGCACGGTCGGCGGGTAGTAGAAGCCGGGGCCCTCGGGCGCCGCGCCGCCGCACAGCACCCTGGCTCCCCTGGCCACCGCGTCGGCGACGAGCAACTCGACGTCGTCCCGCTGCTGCTCGGAGGCCAGCGGGCCCACGTCGGTGCTGTCCAGCATCGGATCGCCGACGGTCTTGGCCGACATCTGTTCGGTGAACAGGCGCTCGTACTCGTCGTAGACCGCCTCGTGCACGATGAAGCGCTTGGCCGCGATGCAGGACTGGCCGTTGTTCAGCAGGCGAGCCACGGCGGCCACCCGGGCCGCCTCGGCCAGGTCGGCCGAGGGCATCACCACGAACGGGTCGCTGCCGCCCAGTTCGAGCACCACCTTCTTGATTTCCCGGCCGGCGATGGCCGCCACCGACGACCCGGCCGCCTCGGACCCGGTGAGCGTCGCCGCCTTCACCCGGCCGTCGCGCAGGATCGCCTCGATCCGCGCCGAACCAACCAGCAGGGTCTGGAA
>WNFF01015441.1_pt1 | contig 13147 bp, 10 predicted proteins | sample 5400441 | NCBI WGS metagenome assembly WNFF01 (sample SAMN13153345, study PRJNA577476) | soil metagenome | isolation source: 120 cm saprolite under Douglas fir tree site 2 hole 3 replicate 1 | place: USA:California | collected 2015-04-18
GTATCAGCAGAATCCGCGGGGGAAATCTCACTTGCGGAGCACTAGATTCGTTCTTGTCGATCTGACGATCCACCACTCGGCCACCGTTCGGCAAAGCTAAATACTTTTCATGCCCAGCCCTGATCTGTGTGCTATGGCCTATCGATTTAGTAGAGTATAGCTAACCTAGGCGCCAGTATTATCCAAATCGGCCGAAGGGTTTTGAAATGGAGAGAGATTCCGTATGCAGCCGGTTTCACACCGGAGCGCTGTAAATCGCGCCCGGCCGCTCCGCAGTTTCTTTTTCTCGCAGGTGCGAAGACACGCGGTCAATAATATCGGCAAGCTTTATCCGCGGACGAAAGCCGGTTAGCCGTTGGAGTTTTTCCACGTTCGGCACTCGCCGCATCATATCCTCAAATCCCGGTTCGTATGCCTGATCATACGGCACGTAGGAAATCTCTGAAGTGCTCGCGGTGCGCGTCTTCACAGTCTGCGCAAGATCGGCAATCGAGATTTCTTCGGTGTTCCCAATGTTCACGACTTCGCCGATCGAGCGATCCGTGTCCATTAAACGCATCAACGATTCCACGGTATCCCGCACATCGCAAAAACAACGCGACTGCGTTCCCGATCCATAGACCGTAATCGGCTTATTATCCAGCGCCTGCTTGACGAAATTCGGCAATACCATTCCATAGCGTCCGGTCTGCCTCGGCCCCACGGTATTAAACAGCCTCACTACGATCACTGGAACCTTTCGTTCCCTCCAGTACGACAGCGCCAGAAACTCATCCAGCGCTTTCGAGGCAGCGTAACTCCAGCGCCCCTTGGTGGTCGGTCCCAACACCAGGTCCGCTTCTTCGTGGAATGGGACCTGCGTGCTTTTACCGTAGACTTCCGAGGTCGACGCCGTCAGCACCAGTTTTCGTTTCTTCTCCGCGGCCTCGAGAATGATCTGCGTGCCGTTTACGTTGGTCTCAATCGTTCGAACCGGACTCTCGACGATCAGCCGGACTCCCACTGCCGCGGCCAGGTGCACTACTATGTCCGCATCGTCCACCAACTCCGCTACCAAACGCTTGTTCTCAATGGCATCGAGATGGTATTCCATCCGTTCTCTCGATTTCAGGTGCCGGATGTTTTCCATGCTGCCTGTGGAAAGATTATCCAGAAGAACCACATGGTCGCCCCGTTCAAGCAGGCGCTCGGCCAGATGGGACCCAATGAAGCCGGCACCACCAGTGATCAGATAACGCACGAAGCCTCCTGGGGAAAATTACAGCGATTGTGAATCATCACCCGAGTAATGCGGATGGCTGGTCTCAGAAGAATGGGCATCCGTCTTGCCATATATTTCCGCGGCTTCCTGCGGCCCGTAGCCGTAGGAGTAAGGATAGTATCGATACGAATAGTAATAATCGGGCGCGCTGGAATCGACAGCGTTCAGCACCACGCCCAATAAGTGACATTTCACACTGGTCAGCAAATCGCGCGCTCGTGTGAACGCCTCTTTCGGCGTTTCGCCGCTGCGGACGACTAGTAGCACACCATCAGCCTGTACGGAAAGAATCACCGCATCGGTGGCGGCCATGATCGGAGGCGAATCAATCACGATGAATTTGTACTGGCCCCTGAGTTCGCGTAGCGCATCCGTCAACTTGTGAGAAGAAAGCAGATCCGCAGGGTTCGGCGGCAACGGTCCAGTGGGGATGGCCACCAAATTCGGAATCACGGGGTGCGGTACGGTCACTAATTCGAGGCTCGACACGCCCGCAAGATAGGAACTCAATCCCGCGTACTTGCCGTCGGTCATATTCAGCAAACGTCCGACGCCCGGTTTCCGCAGGTCCGCATCAATTAAAAGTGTCCGATCGCCGAGCTGTGCCAGCGTGACCGCAAGGTTTGCGGCCGCCGTCGTCTTTCCTTCTCGCGGCAGCGCACTGGTCACCAGAATCACCTGCGGCGGGTGGTCCGCCTGGGAAAGCAGAATGGACGTGCGTAAGGCGCGGAAGGCTTCCGACATCTGAGACTTCGGCAAATGTTGAGCAACAAGCTCGATACGTTTTTCGTGGCCGTTCAGCGAAGAACCAGTCGTGAAACGGCCACGACGTCCGGTACCGTTTTCGCTAGTGAACGCGGGAACCACCGCCAATGCCGGCAAACGCACCAGGTTTTCAATGTCATCCGGCGTCTTTACGGTGTTGTCCAGGTACTCGCGTAGGAGAGCCAGCCCAACACCGCCAACCAGACCGACCAGGAATGAAAGTCCAATGTTTCTCGCTTTTGCCGGCCGCGATGGATAAGACGGCACCATCGCCGGATCAACCACGCGAATGTTGGATGACTTTAGCCCGGCCGAGATATTTGCCTCTTTCAACTTGGTCAGCAGCCCGATGTACATGGTTTTATTCGCTTCAGCATCGCGCTTTAAAATGTTGTATTCCACCATGCTCTGTGCCATCAGATTTACTTCAGTCTTCTGCTCGTTCAGCGCCTCGTTCAACAGCCCTTCTCTCTGGCGCGCCGCGTTGTAATCGTTCCCCAGCGCTTCCAGAATGTTGCGTTTCTCGTCGTCCATCAAGTTTTCAATTTCTTTTAACTGCGCTTGCTCGCGCTGCACCTTTGGAAAGTTTGGACCATACTGATTCAGCGCATCTAGATAATGCGTGTAAATGTCGGAGTGCTTCTTCATCAACTCCTGCAGAGTGCTGTGTTCCCGTAGTTGCGGAACTACATCGATGTTTCCCGCTTTTGCGAACTCGTATAGCGCTTCCTTGCGCATACGCTCGCTCTGCGCTTCAGTAACTTCCTTGTTAAGGTCATTCAGTCGTTGCGTGGTGATGTTCTGTCTGTCGTCTAGTTCCCAAATCTGGTGTTGTCGTTCGTAGGCAAGCCGAGCGTCCTCGGAATCTTGCACCTTTACTTTCAGCTCGCTCAGTTGATCCGTCAGCCACAGCGTCGCTTTGGCGGTGGTGTCGTATCGGCTGCGAAAATTTTCTTCCATGAAGTTTGCGATGTGCGCGTTCAAGATCTGCGCCGCCAGTTGCGGGTCGGTGGATTCGAAGCTCACGTCGAGCAGTCGGCTCTGCGGCACTCGTTTTACACTCAGGCTGCCGAGAAACGCGCCCAGTTCCGGCGGCCGTTTGTGGTTCGCCAGGCTTCCGGAAGTAATCGCTTCGGATTCGGGTGCGCCCTGCATCTCCGCATGCGGAATCAGTCCGCTGTTGCGAATGGTATGTAGAGCCAGCGTCTCGCTGGTCAAGATACGCGACTGCGTTTCAATATAATTGTCCATGTCCATCATCAAGTCGTAAGAATCCGCGCCCTGAAAAGGCAGAACACTCGTGTTTTCCCGGTCAATTTCGATGCGCGCAGTGGTCGTGTAAACCGGCTGCATGCGAAACGTCGCGATGGAGACGATGGTTACCACGGCCAGCAGAAAGGACACAATCAGCCACTGGTGCTTCCGCAGGATCAACAAATAGTCGTAGAGATGGGGTTCCCGTGGAGATAAATCGAAAGTCGGCATCCGCTGCGGCATGGACAGCACTTCCACCACACCTGTCCCGCTATCCTTGGGAACCAGCTTGTTGTCGTCGATCATGTACTTTCTAGTGTCCTGTTCCGAGCCGGTAGACTACCAATGATGTGCCGATCCCCAGGCTAATCTCACCGGCACGAATCAATGCAGCCTTTGTTACACTGTCAGGGATATAAAGAATATCACTTGACATCATACGTACGTCTTCGGACTTTTGTTGGACTATTTTGCCCAAGTCTACTGGGATGGAGATTTGCTTTCCTGTTGAATCTTTGCGAATGATCACGGCGCGATCCCTTTTCGCAATCCGTGTCATTCCGCCCGCCAGCGCCAGCACCTTAAGGGTCGAGAGTTGCGCGCGGTCGTTGCTGGAAACGAAGCCACCAGGACGTTGCACCGCCCCCAAAGCGTATACGATGCCCCCATGAGGGACAGTGACCACATCTCCGGCTTGCAGCTGAATGTTGTTTTGCGTGTTACCGCGTTCCAGCAATTCCGCCAAATTTACCGTGATGATGTTCGCCATCGGTGTTGCATCGTTATTTGCAATCGGCGGCGGAACTGCGACCGAACCTGCATTCTGCGCAGCTGCTTGGCTTGCCGCGTTCTCCGGTACTGGAGTTGCCGGTTGGGTATTTGCCGATGAACTCTCCGCTATGGCCGCAGCATTGGATGTCGCGACTGCAGCAGGAGCCAGATCTGGAGCAGCAGGATTTGCTGACACGTTATCTTCCGGGCCAATTTCAGGGGGCTCATTGGAGTGCGCTTCTTCCGGTCCTGCTCCCCGCGTGATGATTACCGTGTCTGCGGCATCCGCAGAAATCCCTCCCGCTTCTGCAAGGATTTGGATTAAGCTCACGGCACGATCCGCCTGATATACCATCGGATGAGCCACCGCCCCTACAATCGTAATGGGCTTGCTCCTTTTTTCCTTTACCGAGACCATTACCTGGGGATGCGCCACCAGCCCGTTCGCTTCCAACACTTCAGCCACTTTTTGTTGCATTTGCATTTCATTTAGTCCGGCAACGTAAAGCCGCACAGGAACCAAAGGAATGCCAATCGTGCCTGTTTGGCTGACCCGCAGGTCCCTGGAAAGTTCCGGAACATCAAATACTTCCAGGGACACCAGATCGCCTCGACCGATCACGTAATCGCGCACTGGTGTGGTGGTTGCGGCAGACAGCGAGCGGATTCGGTCGTTGGTTTGCTGTTGGGTTTCCAGAGGGGACTGGCCGTAAATCAATGGCGCTTGCGCCAATCCGAAAATGATTGCCGCAAGTCGACACCAATACATGGAACCCAGTTTGGCCGAATGAATTTGCACCCAATTTACCCCAATCTGAATTATACAGCTCCAGTGCTTAAGTCAATCAGGGTTTTTCAGCACTCCGGCGAGTTCTAACGCGGACTTTTGCGGGCGCTATTTCCTGGATCTCCGCCGTGGCGAGCATGCTCATCAGTAAGAAAAGCAAGAGGTTGGCCGGAATGTGCAGATTAAAGTCGACGAGGCTGTGTACCAGCAAACCCCAGCAACCAGTCCATCCGCACAGGCGAAGCGTATTCGCGAAGGAATTGTCGCCAGATTTTAGAAAGCCCAGCGCGCTGATGAACAGAGTTCCTATGAACCAGGCGCAGCAAAGTCCGCCGACCAAGCCCGTTCCGGCCAGGGCTTCCAGGTAATCATTGTGGGTATGATTTACGATTTTTCCGTCGTACAAGGTTTCGTACGGCGGATACACCTGCTGCAAAGTTCCCAGACCCGTTCCCAACACCGGATGATCCAGAAAAATTTGCCACGTGCCGTGGCGCATCGAAGCGCGCTTGCCTTGGGTTACTTCCAGAGTCTGTAAACCCGAGAAGCGGGAAAGTATCTGGTTAACTCCGAGCCACGACACCGTGAGCAAGGCCAGCAACAGCACCACTCCGCCAGCCACCAGATGACGTCCCGCGGTCCGGCGCAGGATCAGCACTAGCGCCAGAAATGCCAGTTCCGCCGCCAGGCTGATAATCCCGCCACGCGAAGCAGAAAGCAAAAGCGCGCTCAGCGGGATAATCGCCAGCATGCCCACCATCGCCAATCGCTCACGGCGCACGCGGCCCAAAAGCAAAGGTACCAGTGACATCGGCAAAACCAATTCGGCAAATCCCGCAAAGTGATTGCGGTTCGCGTAAGGCCCAAACGGGATGCCGCCGTATTTCAATTCGCGAAACCAGTAAAGTTTTCCGTTGAACGTCAAATGCTGCAAGATTCCCAGACCGGCAACAAGAAATGCAAAAATCATCACGAACCACGCGAAGCTGCGCCAGTCTGCCAGCGTGCGGAAGGCCTGCGCGGCCAGGAAGAAGAGAACTAGCATGCTTAACATCAGTTGCAGTTCGACGCACGTTGTAAATGGAGACGTTGTGAGCCGAAACGCCAGTTGTGCGGTCGCCAGCAACGCCAGCGCCAGCAGCGGAAACAGCAGCGGCGGCAAGACCATGGGGCATTCTTTTTTTGAAAGAAGAAAGGGTACTGCCCAAATCAGCAGCAGAATTCCCGCAGCAGCTTCCAGTATTCCCCGCGCCCACGGCTCAACCGCTCCATGGCTCAGCACCGCGAAAGCGATGATCGCGAAAATGCCTATGCGCACAGGCTTCATGGTTTCGGCGAGTCCTCGTTCACCGGAACCATGGAAATATCGTCCAACCACGCTGCGCCTTGGATATCGCTTCCCGGCATGTCGCTCATATTGCGTTTCACGCAAACGGAACCGAAACCGGCACCGGGCGGCGCCACCCAAGTCAGTTGAATTTGCTTCCACGGTTGCGTGCCATGCACTTCTTCGCTGGTTTGCGTCTTCACCCATGCGGAAAGCAAATACATTTTGCCGGGTTCCGGCGCGATGTCGTGGCACGCATCTTCGAAACTTATATTTCGGTGTCCGTTGAACAGAATGCGCAGTGAACGCTCGCCGGAATGTTTCTCCGATTGATCGAAGGAAATCTGAACGTCGCTGGTGGCTGGAGAAAAATGCCACGAGAAACCTCCGCCGGCGTAGCCGGATTCGAAGCCGCCATCCCAAAGCAACGAGCCGGCCGGATCGGGCGGCGGCGGATTCTGCATGATCGATACTGCTTCGTTCCACGCGCGGGTGGCGCCGGCAACGCGTCTTTGCTGAATGAGTGCGTTAATATAAAAAACCATCTCAGATATCGGCTCCGTGTGCCGCGATGCGATCAGGCGGCTCCATACTATTTGTGCGTTATCCAGATCGCCGACATCGGATAATAAACGCAGAATGGGCAGGTACACCGCGGCGGATTGCGGCATAGCTTTATCGAGCACAACATTAGCGTCGGGCTGGGCGCGCAGCGCGCGCGAGAACGCTTCAGCGGCTCGCTTCGGCTCCAGTTCCACTGCTTTGCGGATTTCGCGGAACGCCGCGTCCTGTTGGTCCTGACGCAACAAAAAGTTGCCATAGCTCCAGGCCACGTCCGCGGACAGCGGGTACACACGCTGAGCGGCCAGGAATGCCTGGCGGGCATCCGCGGTATCGCCTTGCCCGTCGTAGGCGGCCGCCAAATCCAGCAGCGCTTCCGCGGAATAGGGATCGAGAGCGACGGCCTTGCGGAGCGACGGCACGGCGCGTTGCGGATCCGGCTGTTCGAAATCGTATAGAAAGGAACGTCCGAGAAGAAACCAGTTACGCGCATTGCCAGGTTCCAGAGCCGCGGCGCGTTCGTATCCGGCGCGGGTATCGAGATTCAGATAGTAAGTGGCAACGGCGTTGCGAACACCGAAGTAGCTTAAAAAAATGGCGAGAGCGCACGAGAAAACAACGATGAGGACGCGGATGCGTGGATTTGTTGACGCAATATTCATCGCAGCTAACTCTGCCTAAGCAGAAGGCAGCGACGCAAGCACAAACTAACTAGCTGTGGGGCGACGGCATTTTGACTGACTTAGCAGAGACACGCTTGCGCATGGTTAGGCCCGATCCAAAACGTGTCTGTTCTTCGCCGAGTTGCTCAAAGGCGCAGGCCTGGTAGAAGCCGCGGGCTCTTGGATTAGCGATTACGTACAGCCATTCCGATCCGCGGGACGCAGCCAAGCGCTCAGCTTGCTGCACCAGGCGTCTGCCGGCGCCGTGTTTCCAAATTGCGGGTTCGACGAATAGTCCATCGAGATCAGCATCGCCATCGGGGCGGGGAAGAACTACGCTGAAACCAAGAATTTGTCCGCTGCGCTCTGCTACGTAAGTATGTCCGGCATCGAGATGTTCAAGGGGCAATTCAATCGCGTCTGGGTGAGCAAGCAACGCTTCGCGATACTCTTCCCAAACCAGCGAAGCTCGCCACTGCAGATCTTCGAGCAATTTTTTTTCGTCTCGAGCAGCAATTCGAATTGTTAGTTCAATGGTCATCTAAAGACAAGATCGCCGAAGTCGCGCGAATTCCATGATCGATGAAAGTTCTGGTAATGAGTGGCTAATGCGGGTCCGGAGTCGAGTTGCGCCCCCGCTACCTGATCCAGAAACGCAAGGTAAGCGCCGATTACGCGATAGGTTTGATAGTAGTCGTCAAGGCGCAGAACGGAAAGCCTGTCCTTGGAGGTGTGAAGGATATGGGCATTCCACGTTTTCCTGGGTCAAAGAGTGAATGGTAATGCTTGGGATTTTGCGCTCGGAAAACTGCACGGAGTCGGTACTGCCGATCTGGTCCACGTTCACACCGGTCACGGGCACGTTCAACTTCTTTGCAATGAAAATCAAGGCGCCGGTCAACTGCTTGTCCGAATGACTGGCCCAGACTTCAGGAAGCGTCAGCCCAAGAGTCTCCATGTTGACCGTAGCATCGGTGGCGGCCACCTCTTCTTTTGTCATTCGCTGCGCGTAAGAGTGCGAACCGACTTCGCCTTTTTCCTCATCAGTGAACCCGATGAATATGTAGGTATGCTTGCGGGGCTCATTTTTTACCGCCTGGTAGAGGGACGGCAAAAGAGACGCGCCGCTCCAGTTGTCGACGACTCCATCGCCTTCGGAGACGTGATCGAAATGCGCACCAACGATGATGACCTTGCCGGAACTGCCCGGCAGAACGCAAATACATTTGGGAGCTTCGACCCTTTCACGGATTGTTCGGAAAGGTGCCGCTCCTCGCAACCTGCCTCAGAAAACAACTGCTTGAGCGTATTAGCGCGCTGCCGGTCATTTCCCTGGTATTGCTCCAGGCGGCTCTCGATAACTGCGCGAGAGACCGGCTCGTAGTGGACACTTTGGGCGACCGCGTTGATGCAAGCTAGGGGCAGCCACGTGATTACCGCAAGAAGCCTGAAACAAGACCACGGAATCTGATTGTGCACGTGCAAAGAATACCGCCTGGTAGCGAAGCGCGAACCTGCAAGGGCCTGGATTGGCGTGCAATCGTTAACGCCTTCGACATCTCGTTGCGGGAGGCAAGTCAATCCTTAAGGTGGGAAGGTGGGCAATGATTTTTGGGTTCGCGCTGCAAGCGTTCGCGACCTTATTGTGCGATGGCGGGAAAGCTGACCACTATTTTCGGGGAGCCGGCATAAATGTTGACGGAGCGCTCTGCCAGGTGGCGTGCGCGAAGATTGCGTTGTACACGGCGGCCCCAGGTGCGAACGAAAGAGAAGTTAAGCACGCCGCCGACGACCGAACTGGCGAGAGGGATCAGGCGCCCAACCCATTTTTCTGCCGCTTCTTCGCCAAACTTTAAGGCCAGGCGTTCAGCGATACGAGGAGCGAGTTTTTCAATCATTTGTTTTTCGGCGAGATCCTTGCCGAAGTCTATGCCGGTCGCCGTGGCTGCGGCCAGCCACAGTTCGCGTTTTTCATCGGGTCCAGTGGCTTCGAATCCATAGAGAAGACAGAGCCGCTGGATCAGGCGCAGCGTGATGATGGTGAGAAGTCCCGCATCGGGGACCAGGGTAATCATGCCGCCGAGGCCGAAGCCTGCGCCTTCGGCGAGCGCGAGGCGCTGTGCGTCGCGGATCATGATTTTGGCAATGGCGTCGAGACGTTCGATAGGCACCTGATACATGTTGCGAAAATCGGAAACGTGCAGGCGATGTTTGCGCGCGAGGTAGTTACGAAAATCTTCCGGATCGATCTCGACGGAGCGCAGGCCGCGGAACAGGCCAAAGCGCAAAAGCCGCTTGAGCGGCGAGCCATTTTCCGAATTGTGTAACGGCAGCATGGCTGTCAGCATCCTATGCCGGTTAGACTCGCGTGGCAACCGGGGTGTTGCGTTACACTCGAAAAGAAAACGCTGCGCGCGGAAGTAGCTGCAGTTTGTTGCTGATAGACTTGCCCCGGGAGAAAGCGTTAACCGAATCGCGACGGAAATACCAGCGTACTACTTGACGTGGAGAGAGTTTTCGGTAAACTGCGTTTTCGCTATGGCGGCCTCAGTCCAATTCGTGCCCGTAGAGACGCTGACGGAATTTGAATTTCCGCAGCGCGAGGCTGCTTTTTTTTACGGCCTATTTTTACGCGGGCACTCCGCGGATAAGCTGCGACAGGATATTGAAGTGCCGCCGACAGTGTTGGCAAAATGGCATCGCGAAGCCGAACGCGAGCCAGAGCTGCGCGATATTTTATCCCGCGTGGTGGCGTACCGCCGCCATGTGCTTGCCATTTTTGATACCTTGGTGGACTCAGAGCGGACTCCCCAGCGGCCGCAGTAGATAGCGACGACATCGGCATAAATACTTCTGTAAATTCGACTCACAACTGCAAAACCCAAAAAACCAACGTATTAGATACTCCTCGTCGCGGACTCAATTACGCCGAAGCACAAGCATGCAACTGGGAAGCGCACCATTTTGGAACTCGCCTGCGCTCGGAAACAACCGCGTAAAACGCAATTCCGGGAAAACCTGTACCTAAGGACAGGTTTTGGCGGTGGAGGCAACCTATTCGAGAGCGGCCTAATCTAAACCGAATCGGGGGGCAAGTGTCTCAAAATGCAGGACATTCGCCATTTGACGCAGCACTTGTCCGGGCGTTAGAATCCGTACGTTCCAGCGATTGAGGTGTCCACATGGTCAGGGTAGTTCGAAGCCTGTTCGCTTCTGTGTTTTCCATTTTGGTAGCCGTGTCGCCCGTGATGGCGCAGCAACCGCAAAATCCGGATCCCGCCGCTGCAACCACGCCTCAGAAGTTAAGCAAAGAACAGAAAAAAAAGATGGGCAGGGCCTTAAAAGAACTGGACGCCCAGTACAAGCAGTGGCTCAGCGAAGATGTTATCTACATCATTTCGCCAGAGGAACGCACCGCATTCTTGCAATTGAGCACCAGCGAAGAAGGTATTCCCGGATGGAAGACAGACCGCGGCCGTACCTACATTATTTGGGGGCCAGCAGACGAAGTGGATTCGCACCCGACGGGTGGAACCTATGATCGTCCGATGGACGAGGGCGGCGGTTCGACCACCACTTATCCGTGGGAGACGTGGCGCTACCGGTATCTGGAAGGCATCGGAGAAAATACAATCATTGAATTCGTGGACCCGTCAGGCTCCGGCGAATACCACATGACGATGGATCCCTCGGAAAAAGACGCGCTGACACACGTGCCGGGCGCGGGCTTGAGCTTGATGGAATCGATGGGGATGGCCTCCAAGGCGGATCGGTTTTCAAGATCGGATGGTACAAACCTGCCGACCACGATGGGCGGACAGCCGGCGAGCATGAATGAATTCAATCGCCTGGAGCAGTTCGCAAAAGTCCAGCAAGCCCCGGCAGTAAAATTCAAGGATCTGGAAGCACTGGTAACTTCGCGAATTGTGCGCGACCAGTTGCACTTCGCATGGCGCACGGATTTTCTCAAGGTGACAAATGACACCGTATTGGTCCCGGTAACCATTCAGGTGCCGAACAGCCAGTTGTCATTTCAATCCAAGGATGGTGTGCACTCCGCGACGATGAACGTTTTTGGACGCGTGAGCACTTTGACCGGCCGCGTGGTGCAGACGTTCGAAGAACCGATCAGTCGAGACTTCCCCGACTCTTTGTTCCAGCAGTCGGTAAAATTGCAGTCGATTTATCAGAAGGCGATTCCGCTGCGTCCCGGACTCTATCGTCTCGATCTGGTGATCAAAGATGTGCATAGCGGTAACGTGGGAGTGGTCAATTCGCGGCTGCAGGTGCCCCGTTATGAAGACGAAAAATTGGAAGCCAGTTCGCTGATTCTCGCGGATCAGATTGAACACGTTCCCGCCAAACAGATTGGAGCTGGGCAGTTTGTGTTGGGCTCGTCTAAAGTGCGGCCAAGGATGGAAGGTGATTTCACCACCGCGGACAGGCTTGGAATTTACATGCAGGTGTACAACCTTAAGCCGGATGACAAGACGCACCGCTCAGATTCCTCTTTCAAATACACGGTGAAAAAAGGCGATCAGCAGGTCATGCAGTTCAAAGAGACCGGCGGAGAGATGAAGCAGACTGGCGATCAGGTGACCATCGAGCGCTTGCTTCCACTGGCGACGCTGGCACCGGGAAAGTACACGCTGGAAGTGAGCGCGACGGACGCACTTGCAAACCAGACTATTTCACGTAGTGCGGAATTTACGATCAAGCCGCCAATCGTTATACCAACGAAGACGGCAGCGAACGCAGCGCCGGGGAGGTAACCGTCGTGCAACGGAGACGACTCCAACTCCTGAAGATACTGGTAATTATCGCGGCGAGCGCGTCGATGGGGACGAGCGCGGCGATGGCGCAGGGCAAGCTCGTCTCGGGCAAACTCGCCGGCGTTGTGCGCGACCTTTCCGGCACTCCGCAAATGGGCGCTAGCGTTGAAGTTTTTGCCGAAGCGCCGGGCGTTACTTCTTCGCTCGACTATCTAACCAACACGCTGGGCATTTTTCGCGGCGAAAAACTTTCGCCTGGGCTGTACACCATCCGGGTTACCCTCGCCGGTTTCCTTCCCACGCTGCAGCAGCATGTGCGCATAAATCCAAACTTGACAACCATGGTGCGCATCGAGATGGAATCGATGTTTGCGTCGCTCGAACAATTGCGGCAGCAACCGAATTCCTCCAAGCCGGAGCTTGATGATTGGAAATGGGTGTTGCGTTCAGCAGCGGGTACTCGACCAGTATTGCAATGGGATGAAAATGCGTCGTTGACTGCGCAAGAAAACACCGGTGGTCCGTCACCGAAAGTTTTGCTGGAATTCACAGACGGCGCGAGACGTCTAGGCTCGGTATCGAACGTAGCATCGGCCCCCGGCACGGCGTTTGCCTATGATCAGAAGCTGCCCGGAGCGGGCAGTTTGCTGGTTGCTGGGCAGATGAGTTATCAGGATTCCGCCGCAGGCGGAGTCGCAACGATGTGGTTGCCAACGGGTGTCATCGGTTCGGGACCGCATACCGCAATCGTTCTGCGCGAAGCACGCTTGGGCGATACCGGGATTACTTTTCGTGGCATGAGAATTGACCAGGGGGGCTCCGTTACTCTCGGCGATCGCGTTTTATTGCGTTACGGCGGCGAATACCTTCTGGTCGGATTAGGCAGGTCGGTTTCCTCCCTGCGTCCGCGTTTGAGCCTGGAAACGAAATTGGGAACAGCCTGGCGAGGCGATTTGGTGGTTGCAGCGCAACCGAGCGCTCCGAACG
>WNFF01009664.1_pt1 | contig 13136 bp, 8 predicted proteins | sample 5400441 | NCBI WGS metagenome assembly WNFF01 (sample SAMN13153345, study PRJNA577476) | soil metagenome | isolation source: 120 cm saprolite under Douglas fir tree site 2 hole 3 replicate 1 | place: USA:California | collected 2015-04-18
CCCATCGTGGTCTCCCGGACAACGCCAAATGCCAAACCCGGCGGCGCCCGAAATGCGCCTCGCACCGTGAGGGCACCAACGCCAACACCAACACCAACGCTTGTGGTGTACCCGACCACTCCCGTGTCGGGTTCCGGCATAGATGCCGACAGGGTGCCGGCAAGCGTCAATATCGTTGACGCAAATCAGATTGACCGCATCCGGTCACCGAACATCACGGATGCCCTGCAGAAATACGTCCCGGGTATCATTGTCAACGAGGTGACGGGCAATCCATTTCAACCCGACGTGCAATTCCGCGGCTTCGTCGCGTCTCCTGTGGCCGGGACACCGCAGGGACTTGCGGTTTACCAGAACGGAGTGCGCGTCAATGAAGCGTTCGGCGACATGGTCAATTGGGATCTGATTCCGACCGCCGCGATACGGTCGGTTACCGTGGTGACCAACAATCCCGCTTTCGGTCTCAATGCGCTGGGCGGGGCAGTCGACGTGAAGATGAAGGACGGCTTCAACTACCATGGCGCCGAGATCGACACGATGGGTGGCTCCTTTGGCCGCGTCCAGAGTTCAGCGCAGTGGGGCAGGCAGGTCGAAAATTTTGCCGTATATGGTGCGCTCGAAGGGTTGCACGACGACGGGTTTCGAAATTTTTCAGCGTCGAATGTCCGCCGCTTTTATGGCGATGTCGGTTACAAGAACGACAGCAGCGAATTTCACGTCAATATGGGGGCGGCTGATAATGATTTCGGCAGCCCTGCCACCGTGCCGGTCGAGCTGCTTCAGCGGTATTATGGTGCGACCTACACCACGCCGCAAACCACCAATAATCGCGTTGGCTATGTCAACCTGACGGGGAAGGTCGAGGCCACGCCGGCATGGACGATCGAGGGTTCGGCGCACGCACGCGTTTTCGACCAGAAGATACTCGACGCCAATCCGACCGGCACCCAGCCGTGCACCGCCGATCCGACGCTGCTTTGCTTCGGCGACGGCAGCACGCCGGCAAACGGGCTAAATGGCGCTCAGCTCGCCAATCGCTTCGATCCCGGTGCCGTGTTGGGGGAGAGAGATCGAACGACCACCCACTCGACCACCACGGGCGTATCGTTGCAGGCAACCAATGCCGATCAGCTGTTCGGTCATAACAACAAGTTCGTGCTCGGAGGCAGTTTTGACTCCAGCGTTACCCGCTTCTCGGCCAGCGCGGAACTGGGCACGATCGGCCCAAATTTTGTTGTAGGCGGCAGCGGAATATTTCTTGGACAGTCCGGCAATCCGGTTTCGATCGGCCCGGTCGCCCTTCGCGCTACCAATCAGTACAGCGGGTTCTATGCACTCGACACCTTCGACGTCACAAATGCATTCTCGATCACGGGAGGCGGTCGCCTCAACGTCGCGCACATTGCGCTCGACGATCAGATTGGCACCGCCCTCAACGGCAATGAGACGTTTCACCGGTTCAATCCGATCATCGGCGGTACCTACAAGATCATTCCCGGATTAACGGCCTATGCCGGCTACTCGGAAGCCAATCGCGCGCCAACCCCGCTGGAGCTGGGCTGCGCCGATCCGGCGCGTCCCTGCATCATCGCAGCATTTCTGGTCTCCGATCCACCGCTGAAACAGGTGGTGTCGCGCACCGTGGAAGCCGGGCGGCGATGCGCTGTTCGTCAGCAGCCAATACTTTGTGGGCGACGAATCCAATCAGGCGCAGAGGCTGCCTTCTTATGCTGTCTTCAACCTGCATACATCCTATCAGATCAACAAGACGTTCCAGGTCTACGCGCGAGCGGACAATATCTTCGATAACCGCTATGCGACCTATGGAACGTTTTTTGATACCAGCGCGGTGCCCAATTTCGCCAACGGCGGCGCGCCATTCACCGATCCCCGTTCAGTGAGCCCGGCGCGGCCGCGCGCCTTCTACGCCGGCCTGAAGGCGACGTTCTGAAGTCGCTGCACTATCGAGGAACCGGGACGGTCGGAGCCCCACTCATGGTTCAAGTGCTTGCCGATGGGGCCGATCCGGAGCGGAGATGCGGAACATCTCGATCAGCACTTTTTTGGCTCAGCGGTCAGGAGCGCCAAGGCGAGGCAGCCTTCACCTCCATCAGCTCAATCCGGTTTCCAAAGGGGTCGTCGACGAAAATTCTGTCGTAACCCTCAAGCGGCTGATCCTGAGCGATGGGATATCCGGCTTTTATGAGAGCCGAGGTCAATGCCGCGAGGTCCTCCACGACGAAGGCTGGGTGGGCTTTTCGCGCCGGTGCGAAATTCTTCTCGACCCCGAGGTGAATCTTCAATTCGCCGTCCTCGAACCAACAGCCACCTCTCGCAGCGAGATTTGGCGGCTTCATGGCCTCCGGGATTCCGAGAATTTCCTGATAGAATTTCCTTGCATCGCTCTCTCGGCCGGCCGGCATTGCGAGCAGGATATGATCCAATCGGCGAACGCGCATCATTTCACCTTACCTAAGGGAAGATTGAAACACAGGGCGCGCTTGTCTGGAAGAATTATCAGCGGCGTATACGCTGTAATAAGCTGGGCTCAGTTTCAACGCGCGGCATCGACAGTTCGAAAGGTTAACGCGCGATTGTTTTTTGTTCCATTGCTCTACACGTTTTCTCCGCGATGTTGCCGAAACGTGACAGTTGCGAATTGGCGCTGTGATACCGTCCGTGAGTTCTAGCCGCACGGATCGTGCGATCTCGTGGTTCCTACCACTGGGCTCGCGGAGCATCACGGAATGAACCGACGCTTGGGGCCGCTCACTTGTTTCCTGACCTTGGCCATGCTCGCCGCGCTTTCGAGCGATGCGATAGCGTTGGCCCGCCATAAGCAAATTCACCATGCCAGGAAGGCGGAAGCGGCGGCCAAGGCGGGCCATCATCGCCACGCCGCGCTCAAGAAGAAAGGTCGGCATGCGGCGCATTCCGCGGCTGCGGCGCGACGCAAGCCGGCACCGTCTGTCGATGAAGCCGCCCAGACTGCGGCGGCCTCGCCGCTGTCCGGCGACCTTGCGGCGGTAAAGCAGGCGATGGGTCTGGCGCGCAAGGCCAAAACTGGCGAAGCGACCGTCATCGAAAAAGCCATCGGCGATCCGGCAGCCCGGAAACTCGTCGAATGGTTTATCCTGCGCCACCAGGACGCTGAAGCGGGCTTCGGCCGATACGCGGCTTTCATTGCCGACAACCCGGGCTGGCCGAGCATGCGCCCGCTGCGCCGGCGGGCGGAGGCGCGGCTGTGGCAGGAGCGGGCCGACGCCACGGCCGTGCGGAGCTTCACGGGCGGGCAGCCGGCGAGCGCCAGAGGCCGGCTTGCGCTCGCGCGGGTCCTTCTCGCCGAAGGCGATCGCGCGGGCGCCCAAAACCAGGTTCGCGAAGCCTGGCCGTCGGAGGAGCTGTCGGAGCGCGTTGAAGCCGACGCGCTCGACGCGTTCGGCGATTTAATCACGCGCGAGGACCATCGCGCGCGCATGGACCGGCGCATCGGCGCCAAGGATTTCTCGGCAGCGATGCGATCAGCCCGTCGCCTCGGAGACGACGACGTGGCGATCGTGAAGGCTTGCGCCGCTGTTACGGCGAGCGCGACCAAGGCGATCGATTTGCTCGACGCCGTCCCAAGCGAAGCCCGCCAGGATATGGGTTACGCGCTGTGCCGCATTCGTTGGATGATGCGTCACGATCGGTTTGCCGACGCCACCCGTTTGATGCTGGCGGCCCGGTCCGAAGCTCTGCCGCTCCAGGACACCGATGAATGGTGGCGCGAACGGCGGGTTCTCGCCCGCAAGCTGCTCGATTTGGGTGAATTCGAAAACGCTTATCAGGTCGTGCGCGGCGCAGCGCTGCCGGCCAATGAAAATTACCGGGCGGAATTCCATTTCATGCCCGGCTGGATCGCGCTGCGCTATCGCAACGATCCCGCGACGGCGCGCGCGCATTTCTCTCATATCGACGACGGATCAGCCAATCCGATCGTGCTCGCAAGGGCGAACTACTGGCGCGGTCGCGCCGCCGAGGCCGCCGGCGATCACGAGAAGATGCGCGCTGACTATGAAGCCGCCGCCCGCTATGGCACGGCCTATTACGGACAGCTTGCGCGCGTCAGGCTCGGCCTTGACAGAATTGAGCTGCGGTCCCCGCTGCAGCCCGATCCGAGCAATGGTCCCGCGCTTTCGGATGAACTCGTGCGCGCCGCGGACATGCTCTATGAGCTTGGCGAGCGCGACGTCGTCCGGAATTTCGTGACCGATCTCGCGGAGCAGAGCGTCGACGTCGCCGCGTTGGTTGCACTTGGCGAGTTGACCGCGCGCCGGAACGATGCGCGCGCCATGCTGCAGATCGGCAAGACAGCACTCGCCCGCGGCTTGGCGTTGGACCTTTACGCCTTCCCTATGATCGGGGTGCCGCAGCACAGCCCGGTCGGCCCTGAAATCGACCGCAGCGTGGTCTATTCGGTCGCCCGCACCGAAAGCGCGTTCGACCAGCGCGACACGTCACCGGCAAAAGCCGTCGGCCTGATGCAGGTCACGCCGGCAGCCGGGCGCGACACCGCCAAAAGGTTCGGCGTCACCTACGACTGGGACAGGATGGTCTCCGATCCGGTCTACAACACACAGATGGGCGCGGCCGAACTCAGCGCGCTGCTGCGCGAGTATCGTGGCTGCCACATCATGACCTTCGCCGGCTACAACGCCGGCCGCGGCCGCGTCCAGCAATGGGTGAAACAGTACGGCGATCCACGCGATCCCAAGGTAGATGCGATCGATTGGGTGGAACGCATTCCATTTGCCGAGACGCGAAACTACGTCCAGCGGGTCATGGAGAATTTGCAGGTTTATCGTGTCCGTTTTGGCCCCGCCCCCCCTGTGATGTCGAACCTCGATCAGCCTCGCGCGACCACGCGGGAAGCCACGGCGCTTCCGCCGGTCCCGCCATCGGGTTCCGAGTCCGAGCGGTGAATCGCTCTGCTGTTGGCACGCAGCGGCTGCGTCGCCAGCCGTGAAGAGAGTCCGCTGTTCGGGGGGCCGTCGAGGCAGCGCCCCGGATATCTAGAGCGGGATGACTTTTCTTCGAATCATCATCCCGCTCTATCTTTTTATTTGAGCATGATCTCCGCGCAAACGCTTCGCGTTTGTCGCGAGGGAAAACCGGCACCCACTTTTCCGGATCATGCTTTACTAGTTCAGCGTTTCCTTGGTCCGAATCATATCGGCATCCTCCCGGACCTCATCCTGAGGAGCGTCGCGCAAGCGATGCGTCTCGAAGGATGGCCGCGGGCGACGGCCGTGCAAGCCGCCATCCTTCGAGACGCGCGCGTGACCGAATACGCCCTTCAGCCCGGTATAGATCGAACCTGCGGCGGTCGCGACCACGCCGAGCAGCGGCCCCACGGTCTGCATGAGGTCTTGAATGCGCCGCGCCCGTCGCCGCATGGTTTCCTGCCCGACATGCTGCCCCAGCATTCGGGCCATTCGGTAGGCAGCAGCGTTCGGCTTCCCGCTCGATGCAATCGTCGAGGGAAGGATGTAGAGCACGAGTATCACCAGAATATTTCCGGTAAGGAAGGCAAGCGCGATGCTCAAGCCGTACTCAAACGTTTCCCGCCACTCCTGCAGGGTTTCGGGCACCATCGAAGTTCCATCGAGATAGGCGACGACGGCGAACATGCCGGTCACGCTGACCGCCGCGGTCAAGGCACCGAGGCCGAACGCACCCCGATATCCGATCTTGCTCAGCGCGAACGCCGCCATTCCGAACGGCATCGGAATGATCACCGAGGCGATCCGCAAATAGAGCGGCGATACATTCATCGCGACCGTCACCAGGTAGTGAGCCGCGAGCAGCAGCAGCGACGGTAGCAGAACGTATATGCCTCCATTCAGAAACAGAAATCGCGCGGGACGATCGAACAATGCCAGCGAGGTGTTGACCCGGTCGAGTTGCCGCTGCAGGCGGTCGAGTTCGAGGACGGTCTCCTGAATCTCCGCGATGATTGGCAAGGCAACTCTGAGATCGCGGTTGCAATGCTTGCAAACAACTGCCTCGTCCTTGATCGTCTCTGCGCAAAAAGGACATTCCATCGGACGCTAAGCCGGTTTACGCCTGCGGCGCGCCGCAAGCCGTGCATTTGCCTCGGCAAGTTCGGACCGCAGTCGATCGCGCTTCGTCAACAGTTCGGCGCGTTCGGTGATGAGCGATTCCGGAATCGCGGTGTCACGACCGCAAGTCGCGCAGACCGGAGCCAGATCGTTCTTTTCCGCGTTGCAGAACGGGCATCGCATCGGCGCTAGGGCGCTATCTTCAGCAGGAAACTCATGCTCGACACACGGCCATCCGAATCCTTGATATCGATCCGCAGCAGATGATCGCCAGGCGGCAATAGCGCATCCGGCATATCGATCCCGGTCGGCTGTGCGAAAGGCTTGATGCGCGGTGTCAGATCCACGACCGGCGTTTTGAGATAGGTGACCTTCAATGCTTCGAGGTCGATACTCGACCCGCCAAACGTCTGAAACTTGACCTGAAAACGCATCGGCGAAGTTCGCAAGCCGGCTTCCGCATCCGGCACCTGAATTTTGGGGCCGCGTGTAATGCCCCGTCCCGAATTCGGAATCGCGCCTTTTTGCGGCGGCAGCGCGGCTTCCTCCGCTGTGATCAGCGGTGTCGCGCGAGCTGGAATCGGCATCGCCGTCGCCGCGCCGAAAATTGCCGCGCAGGTCAGTGTCAAAAGATGCCTGAACATGGTTCTCCATTCATTGCAGCATGGACGTTACTGGACATCACCGATTTGCGTCAACGTCGTCCGCCGTCGCCGATGATCGTGTAGGGCGCCCAGAACAGTGGATGGGCGTAAGCGAATTCAGTCTTGCCCGAGGCATCGGTGTAACCTTTGCCGTCGGCAAGCGCCATCATCGCCTGCCGCAGCGCCTCACCGCGCGTCAGCTTCGGATCATCCGCCTGCCGCTTGAACAGGTCGGTCACGAGATCCTTCGCCGATTGCGAATGGACCGACCAGTTGGTCACCAGCAATGCGCGGGTGCCCGCGTAGAAGAACGCCCGGCCGAGACCCGACGCGGCCTCGGCGCCGGCGCCCGCGCCGGCACCGGTATTGCAGGCCGACAGAACGACCCAATCGGCATCGAGCTTGAGCGAAAGAATCTCTTCCATGGTCAGGAGCCCGTCGCCTTCGGAACCCGACAGCGAGGGCGCCGATAGAGCGAGCGCTGGTTGAGTCAATCCATCGAGTTCGCCGGGTACCAGGCCATGGGTCGCGAATGCGACGATTTTGAACCCGGACAGATCCATCTTCTTGACGGCGCTCTCGTTGGCGTCCTTGCCGAGATTGAGCACCTTCGACGGGTCTGCTTGCAGCGCCAGCGCAATCGATTTCAGTTCGTCGGCCGTGTCCGGCAGCCGCGGCAACATCGCGAGGTCGGCGTGATCAGTCCCTTCGAGTTGCGGACTGCTGCGCCGTTTCAACGGTGCGCCGCGTGTGGTTCCGGATGCATCAGCCAGCTGAACCGGCTTGTCGCCTTTTGCCGCTTCATCGGCCTGCTCTTTGCTGAAGTAAGGATCGCCGAAGGCAACCAAATCCTGACGTGATGCCTTGCCGGGCGGCAATTTGCGCAAGGTTTGCAACGCCGATGCCGACGGTACCATGGTCACGGCATGGGTGCGGGCAAGCCACGGCACATTGCGGTAGCTTGAAAACAACGGTTCATCATCCGTCTTCACTTCCGCTACCGCGGTCGGCAACAGCGACAACGGCAGAAGACCCAGTGCGCCATTGGTCACGACAATCAGATTTTTCGCGGGCTTCCAGCCGCCCTCGACGGGCTTCAACAAAATATCATAGAGCTCCGACGCGAGCTTCACGTCGAATGCGGGGATATCCGATATCATCGCCGCTTTTGGCTCGAGCGCTTCGCGCAGCTTGGTGACCTTGGCATTGAGATCGCCGAGTGTCATCCTGATCCGCGCGAACTGGATTGGACTATCCTTTCTGACAACCCATAGGAAGCTGTCGAAGCGCCCGAAATAGAACGACAGCAACGCCTCGTCATCGGTGAGTTGCTTCTGCAGATCGATCGCGTTCGGCGGCGGCGGATTGACGAGGTTGCCATATTGCGGAAATTTCCTGGCGATCTCTTTCAGCGTTTGCGTTCGCGTGGTCTGCAGCGCGGCGATCTCGGCCTGTGTCGCCCTGAGGGCTTTTTCTTCGCGTTCGGCCGGAGGCAATGCCAGCAGGTTGTTCAGCGTGGCGACGGCCGCACCGATCTGCTTTTCGCCGTCCTGCGACGCACGCACCAGCTTTGCCAGTTCGGGATTGTCGGTTGCCGAGCGGGCGGATGAAGCCTGTAGTGCGCGCTGAACCGACTGCCCGCGCAACACGTCCGCATAGCCGAAGGTCTCCTCGGCGACATTGGCCGGGCCAATCGACGGATTGAGCGCGAGCGTGCGGAGGTAGCCCTCTATCACAAAGCGAACGCGACCCTCGCGCGCGGCCGCGGTCGATCCGCTGTCGTCGTCGCTGCCGCCGGTTGCCGTCAGCAGAACCGGAATCGATACCTTGAACGCCTCCATTGCTTCCGTCGTCTTGGATTTGCGGGCAAGCGCTACGGCCAAAAAGCCGCGGGTGAGGGCGGTGTTGAAACTCTTGTCACCCGACCTGCCGCGTTCACGGTCGAAGGTGCGCTGGGCAATTTCGAGCGCATTATCGTAATTGCCTTGCGTCAGCATGATGGAGACGCGCGCCAGTCCACCGCTGATGGCCTCGCGACGCGACGGTTCCCACTTGGCGGTCCAGATGTCGATCTGGTCGTAGAGCTTGCTGGCTTCGTCGTATCGTCGCTCAAGATTGAGAATTTGAGCGAGGAAACTCTGGGCGCTGACCATCTGCCCTGAATCGACGCCAAACCCCAGTCCCCGATAAATGTCGATCACCTGGCGTTGAAGCTGTTCAGCCTCTTGATATCGTCCCTGCTCCTGAATCACGAAAACCAGCACAGCAAGGATGCCGGCAGTATCGACATGAAACTTCCCAGACTTGCTTAAACGGCTGAGCAGAGCCCGCCGCACGTCCGCTTCGCCTTCGCCAACCCGTCCTTGCTTGACCTTGACACGGCCCTCCTGCGCGAGCGCCCAGTCAACGCCGCGCTCGATGTCGCCCTCGGGCGGTTTGCTTTCCCATTGTGAAAGCGTCTTCAACGCCGCTGTATAGAAGATGGACGCCTTGTGATACGCGGTCTCAGCATCTGTAAAACGACCGCGCGATTCCGCAACGCGGGCGTTGCCGTCCTCGGTTGTCGCCTGCCAGATCGTGCCATAGATCGAAAAATTCGGCCAACGCTGCGCTTCAGCGAGCAGCGTTCGATTGCGCGCGACATAGCTTTCCGCCGCGTTGGTGTCACCGTTTCTGATATAGCCAACCGTGAGCTCGTGATTCAGGCTAAACAGCCTTCCTTTGCCTTGCGTAGCAAAGGCGGCCATCTGTTTGAACAGCAATGCATTTGCCCGCTTGAGCTGACCGACCTCGCGAAGCCGACGCATCAGAAATTGTTCGTAACGGCTCCCGACGTTTTTGTAGTCGCTGCCCTGTCCGTTGCTCACCGCCAGTTCAGCGTCGGCAAGCGCGTCGTCCGACCGGCCGAGCAGCGATCGTGCCTGACCGCGCTTGTAGTAAAAATCGGCCAGTTCGAGGCCTTTCAGTCCCTTGGGAACGGCAGCGTCGGCGGTCGCCGTTAGTTCGGCAATTCTGGCTGCATCGGGCTTTTGCTGATCGAGAATGGCCGCGATGTCCGAGATCGTGCGCGGAGGGGCAACGAGACTCGCAGGCGCCTTGTTGGCCAATGCCGCGGCATCCGCCGCGGCTTCGCTGGGCTTGGGCGCGGAGACTTTCGCCGCATCGAACAGCGCCGCCTTTGGCCGCGAGGCCAACATCGCGCTCTGGACACATGCCTTGACCTTGGGGCTGGCGCTCGCGCGACAGGCTTCCAGGTTTCCCCCGCCTCCGCGCATGCAAGCCATGACGATCGGCTTGCCGACGGTGTTACGGCAGTTCTCGATGGCCTGGTTGAGCTCAAGGGTGTGCGCGGGAGCGACGGCGAAAAGGAAGGAAAGAACCGTTGCTCCGCCTACGCGTGCGGTCGCGGTCATGAAATGTTCCCTCAAAAAATATTCGACTTTAAAACAGGCTTTGGACGCGATTAAGGGTGCCCATCCTATCAGGACAAGCGGGGGACGGAAGTGGGATCTGGCCCCATTGCCGGCTGCATTGTGTCAGCCACCCCACCAAACCGCTTTGCTGCAAAGCGGGCGACGTCGGTCATCGCGCCTCGGCTAGAGCATGATCCGGAAAAGCATGCCCTCGGGCCACGACCCGATGGGTGGGTACCGGTTCGAGCGGGATGACGATTCGAAGAAAAGTCATCCCGCTCTAGCTATAGCTAGTGGGTGAACTCACTCTTCGCCATCATGAGGTGGTGTTGCTGATGGTGCGATCCTTGCACCATGATCCCCATAAAGCCGAGAGCCTTGAGCTTGGTGACCTTCTTGGCATCGGTGCTGGTGACAGTAAGCTTGACGCCGTTCGGCAGGTCTTCCGTTTTGGCGTTCCAGCCGAGCTGGCTAAGCTCATGCACGTGCGCGGGGATCATGCGCTTGATTGCTTCAAGCGTGCGGCCCTCGCCCGTTACCGCGATCTCAATACCATCGTCGAGCGCGCGCTCGGCCGCCGCGGCGCGCATTGTCACCTGGTCCATATCGATCAGGTGTTCGCGCAACGCCGAGATATTGACTTTCGACCAGTCGGTCGCTGGATCGGCCTCCAGTATTCGCACGATCTCCTGCATCGTGCCGAAGGCCTCTTGTCCGGGCCTGACAGGCTGACCGGAAGCTTCGCCTCCCATCATCATGCCGTGCTGGCCCATCCCACCTTCCATACCATGCTGGCCGTGCATCATCCGGCCTTGCATGCCGTTCTGCGGCATCATCTGTTGCTGGCCGGGATCGCCCGGGTTCGTCTGCCCGTGCATACGCGGGTGGTTAGGCATTTGCGCTGCCGCATAGGCAGTCGCCGCAACAATCGCTACGCCGGCCAGGCCGGCCTTCCATGACCATAAAGACATGATCGACCTCATTTCTGAACGTGCCCTTGTCGCCTGAATACGCCATGGCGCGGGATACACATATGATCCTGATCATACCGAAGGCTTTGCCAGCCTGATCTTTCCGTCCAGCCTCTCGATCTCGCCGGCACCCGCCATGTCCGCGAGTGTCCGATATAGCGCCTCATGCGTGAGACCGAGTTCGACTGCAAGGTTCTTCAGCGTGCCGGTCACTTTGACGGTGCGTCCGTCGGCTCCGGTGTTAAGCGCCAGATAATGCCAAATGCGATCGCGGGCGGAGTGAATATTGCGCTGTTCAAGGCGCGCGCGCAGGTTCATGACCTGGCGCGCCAGCATTGCCATGAATGCCTGCGCTGCCTTGGGATTGCGCTCGAATTCACCGAGCACCAATGCTTTGGGATAGAGCCGCACGACGGCAGCAGTCATCGCAATCGCATCGCAGTGATAAGCCGACGCGAATAGCGAGGCTTCGGCGAGCGTCTCCCCGGCCACGGCGACATGAAGCACGGCCTCGCGCCCGGCGCGGTCCACGCGCACGAGCCGGACGTTTCCGGTGATCACCTCATAAAGGCCTGCGGTCCGTTGTCCGGTACGGAAGAGAACCTGGCCAGCCTCGAGCGCGCGCTCAACTCCGGCAGCCCGAATAGTCCGTGTGAGCCAATCCGCCATATTCGTTCACCCGTGACCTTTTCAATCACCTGGACTGCGCCCAAAAGCATCAGCAAACGTTAGACGAGAGCGGGATGACTTTTGTTCGAATCGTCATCCCGCTCTATCTTTTTGTTTGAGTGAGGAGTATCGGCTTTCGGGTCAGCCCGGCGACGGCGCCAGAGGCAACACCTCGCCTCCGCCGAAAGCGATGACCCGCCCGCGCTTCAGGATCACGACCTGCGTCGCGAGCTGACGCATCTCGCCGGCGTCGTGGCTGACATAGACCATCGGCACATTGGCCTCGTCGCGCAGACGCACCAGATAGGGTAGAATCTCGACCTTGCGCTCCTCATCCAGCGACCCCAGCGGCTCATCCAGCAGCAGCAATCTTGGTTTTGACAACAGCGCGCGTCCGAGCGCCACGCGCTGGCGCTCGCCGCCGGACAGTTGACCGGGACGGCGATCCAGCAGGCTGCCGATGTCGAGCAGATCGGTGACGCGCGTGCGTTGCGCGGGATCGTCGGCCAGGCGGTTCATTCGCCGCCCGTAGTCGAGATTGGCCCGCACATCCAGATGCGGAAACAGCCGCGCATCCTGGAACACGTAACCAATGCGGCGGCGATGCGCCGGAACGTGGATACGCGCCGTGGTATCGTCGAGCGTCTCGCCGTCGACGACGATGCTGCCGCGGTCGAGCCGCAGCAATCCCGCGATCATGTTGATCAGCGAGGTCTTGCCGGCGCCCGAGGCGCCGAACAGACCGGTGACCCGGCCCTCGCTGGAGAACGAGGCCTCGATCGAGAATTCGCCAAGCTGTCTTGAGACGTCAACGCGCAGCATGATCAGTTTCCATGCAGGCGCCGCAAAGCGCGCCGCGCGAACCATTCGGAGGCGACCAGCGCCGCCATCGCGATGACAACCGAAACCACCACCAGCCGCAGCGCCGCGGTATCGCCATCCGGCGTCTGGATCAGCGAATAGATCGCCGAGGAAATGGTCTGGGTCTCGCCGGGAATATTCGACACGAAGGTAATGGTCGCGCCGAATTCACCGATCGCTTTCGCAAAGCCCAGCACCATGCCGGCCAGCACGCCCGGCAGCGCCAGCGGCGACGTAACCGTCGTGAACACCCGCCAGGGCGCTGCGCCCAGCGTGCCTGCCGCCTGCTCCAGCCTTCGGTCCACGGCTTCGATCGACAAGCGGATCGGCCGCACCAGCAGCGGAAACGACATGATGCCGCAGGCCAGCGCCGCACCTGTCCAGCGAAACGCGAACACGATGCCGAGATGGTCCGCCAGCCACGCGCCGACGAGGCCACGCCTGCCGAAGGTCAGCAGCAGCAGATAACCCGTCACG
>WNFF01003360.1_pt1 | contig 13135 bp, 13 predicted proteins | sample 5400441 | NCBI WGS metagenome assembly WNFF01 (sample SAMN13153345, study PRJNA577476) | soil metagenome | isolation source: 120 cm saprolite under Douglas fir tree site 2 hole 3 replicate 1 | place: USA:California | collected 2015-04-18
AGTTGCGGATCACGACCTCGAACTCATCCAGCAGGCCGCTCTTCGCGCCGCCGGCGACATGAGGAGTGAGCACCACGTTTTGCAGGGCGCCGAAGCGCTCGCCCGCGGGCCGCGGCTCCACGGCGTGCACATCCAGGCCCGCGCCGGCGATCGTGCCTGCTTTCAGCGCCTCGTACAGCGCGTCCTCGTCGACCAGCCGGCCGCGGCTGGTATTGATGAAAAAGGCGCTGGGTCGCATGGCGGCGAAGAACGAACGATTGGCGAACCCCGCGTTCTCCGGAATGTTGGAAACGTTCAGTGACACGAAGTCCGAGCGGCCCAGCAGGTCGTTAAGCTCGACGAACTTCGCCCCGGTGGCCACTTCCTGCTCAGGTGTAGCGCGGCTGCGCTTGGTATAGAGGATGGTCATGCCAAAGGCGCGGGCAAGCCGCGCCGTCAGAAGTCCTACTTCTCCCATTCCGACGATGCCGAGCGTCTTGCCGTAGAGCCCGCTCGCATCCATTCCCGCCCAGTTATAGACGACGCCACCCAGGTCGCCGAGACCCGCGGCGGCGGTAGCGCCTTCCCGCACTGCCCCGTCCGATGCAAGCAGGCGCTTGGCCAGTGCCAGCATGAGCAGGATCCCGTGCTCGGCGGTGTAGTGCAACGTTCGTCGCGGCAGGCAGGACACGCGGATCCCTCGCTCCGCGGCCGCCTCGAGGTCGATGTCCTGCGAGCGCTCGCCGAGGCGCTGGATCAGCTTGAGATTCGGATGCCGGGCGAGGAGCTCCCGATTCACTTCGCCGCGCCGGAACAAAATGGCCGAGGCGTCTTCGAATTTTCCATCGCTCGCGAGCCCGATCACGGCGCCATCGCTGCGGCGCAACCCCTTCGCCGCCTTCACGAGGCGCGACGCGTCCACCTTCTCGGGGGCGAAGTAATCGCGGATCCATGGATCGTGCTCGGCATCGCTGAGCACCATCCGCAGCACGCGGATCACCGGATCATCGTCGAGAAACAGGATGCGCGGCGCCATCGCTCTGCCCTTCATCTCTTTCATTCGGTGCAGTCTAAGCGTAAATTTGTTCCCACCGGGAGGTCTGGAATGGGAAAGCTCTTGGCTGCGCTCGCGCTTGCCGTCTCGTTCGCGGCCGCTGCAATTCCCGTCTCAGCGCAGTATCCAACCAAGCCGATCCGGATCATCGTGCCATTCGCCGCCGGCGGGACCACCGACATTTTGTCGCGCGCGGTGGGCGCGAAGCTCGCGGCAGCGCTCGGCCAACCGGTGATCGCCGACAACCGGCCCGGCGCCGGTGGCGTGATCGGCTCGGAGATCGTCGCCAAGGCGTCCCCGGACGGCCACACCATCGGCATGCTGATCAGCACCCATGCGGTGAATCCGTTCGTGGTGAAGAGCCTGCCCTACGACACGATCAACGACTTCGCCCCGATCACGCTCGTCGCCATCGTGCCCGGGATCCTCAGTGCGAACGCGAGCCTGCCCGTGCGCAGCGTCCAGGAGATGGTGCAGCTCGTGAGGTCGAAGCCCGGGCAGTTCAACTACGGCCTGCCCGGATCGATGACCTCGGGTCACCTGTCGATGGAGCTCCTGAAGGTCATCGCGGGGCTCGACATGGTCGCGGTTGCCTACAAGGGCGGGGCGCCTGCGGCAGCCGACCTCGCCGCCGGCCAGGTGCAGTTCATGATCAACAGCCCGCCGACCGTGCTGCCGTTCGTGAAGGCCGGCAAGGTGCGCGCGCTGGCGGTCACCGGCGCGCAGCGCTCGCCGGGGCTGCCCGACCTGCCGACGATCAGGGAGTCGGGCTTCCCCGATTACGAGACCTACGAGTGGTACGGGCTGTTCGCGCCGGCAAGGGCGCCGAAGGAGATCGTCTCGCGGCTCGGCCAGGAGGTTGCGAAAATCCTCAAGGATCCCGAGCTCCGCGAGTTCATGCTGGTGCAGGGCGCGGAGCTCGTCGGCAATTCGCCCGAGGAGTTCGGGCGCTTCGTGCGCGCCGAGATGGACAAGTGGGGTGCGCTCGCGAGGAGAATAAACCTTCGAGTCGACTGAACGCGGCTCGGCGAAGTCAGGTGGGACCCGCTGCTTCGCAACCTCCATCGCGATCCACGCTGGCAGACGTTCTTCGAGAAGCTGGGGCTCGTTGACTAAAGCTGCAAAGGCACGACATGATTAGGTTGCAACGCAATTGCTTGTGGCTGTTCCTTCCGCTTGTTTGGGTTATCGCGCCAGCTTCGGCCGAAACCTACCCCGTGAAGCCCGTGCGCATCATCGTCGCAGTAGGTCCTGGCGGCAGTGATGACTTTACCGCTCGCCAGGTCGCGTCCAAGCTGAGCGAGCTGCTCGGCCAGCCATTCATTGTCGAGAATCGGCCCGGAGCGGGTGGAATGATCGGCCAGACATTCGTAGCCAAGTCTGCGCCGGACGGCTACACTCTCTTGCTCGCTGGCGGGTCGATGGCGGGGGCGCGCTATGTCAACGCCAACATCGGCTATGACCTGCTGCGCGACTTCACGCCGGTTTCCCAGATCGAAACATCGCCGTTCGTGCTTGTCGCGAATCCGTTCCTTCCATCGCAAAACGTCAAGGAGCTCATTGCGCTGGCGCGTTCCCGCCCCGGGAAGATGACGTTCGGGACGCTCGGCGCCGGACAGATTCCGTACTGGGGCGTGGTGCTGTTCAACAACATGGCCGGTATCGATGCGGTTGAGATTCAGTACAAATCCGCTCCCGATGCAATCGTCGACCTGATCACCGGACGGATCGATTATTTTTTTTCGCCCGTCATCAACGCAATTACCAACAAGGACAAGTTGCGGGTACTCGCCGTGACAACGCGCGTGCGTTCGGACATGTTGCCTGACGTACCCACATTGGCAGAGGCGGCGCTACCGGCTTACGACATGCCCTCATGGCGCAGCATCATGGGTCCCGCGGGGATGAGCCGTGACGTAGTCGAAACCCTGAACAAGGCGATCGCTCAAAGCCTGGCGGCAGCGGACGTGCGCGATCGGTTCTCGAAGGCCGGATCGATAGCTACGGCAAGCAGCCCCGGGGAGCTGAGAAAACGTTACGAGGATTGGATTGCGATCTTCGGAAGAATTGCCAGGGATGCCGGGATCAAACCCCAGTAGCGTCGGCAAGCGGCCTGTTCGCTGCGATTCGACGAAGCGAGCAGGCCGCAGTGAGCGCTATTTCACCGCCACGACGTAGAGCTGGAGCTTGGTCTTGCCCACGTTCTTGGTCGTGTACGCGCCGCTGGGCGGCAGCACTTGCACCATGCCCGGCTTCCAGTTCACGGTCTCTTTCTTGCCGTCTGCATAGCGGCGCTCGAGCGTGCCGGCGGTGAGCGCGCGCACGACGCGCGTCATGGAGGACGGCGGGCTCGGGTTTTCCGCGCCGGGCGCGTACGTCGCCTCGAAAACCCTGACCTTGTCGTTTTCCGAGAGAACCTTGATGCTGACTTTGTCCTGCGAGAGCGCGGCGTCTGCCATCAAGCCCGAAAACACAAGCGCAGCTGCACTGAGTGATGCCGTAACGAGCTTTCTCATGATCTCCCCTTTGACCCGCCAGGGATGGCGGGTGAGGCATTCTAGTGCTCGAAGATGGACTAAACTGGAAAATAACAGGGGGAGGGCGTTATGCAACACGGCAAAAGAGAGTTTCTCAAGGCAGCGGCGGGCGTCGCCGCGCTGGCGGCGGTGCCGCGCACCGCAGCACAAACTGCGGCTCCGTGGCAGCCGAGCCAGCGCTATCCGGATCCGTCGGTCAAGATCGTCGACCCGAGCTTCGGGCGCTACCGCCTCGGGCTGGCCAAAGTCGAGAGAATCGCCTCGGGCATGCGCTGGAACGAGGGGCCGGTGTGGTTCGGCGACGGCCGCTATCTCCTGTGGAGCGACATCCCGAACAACAGGATCATGAAGTGGGAGGAAGAAACCGGCGCGGTCAGCGTGTTCCGCAAGCCCTCGAACAACGCCAACGGCAATACGCGCGACCGCCAGGGAAGGCTCCTCACCTGCGAGCACGACTCGCGGCGCGTGACGCGCACCGAGCACGACGGCTCGATCACGGTGATCGCCGACCGCTTCGACGGCAAGCCGCTCAACTCGCCGAACGATATCGTCTGCAAGTCCGACGGCTCGATCTGGTTCACCGATCCTCCGTTCGGCGTGCTCGGCTACTACGAGGGCCACGTGGCGAAGCCCGAGCTGCCGACCAACGTCTATCGCTGGGATCCCAGAACGGGCAAGTTGGCGGTTGCAACGGGCGATGTGAACCGGCCCAACGGTCTTGCTTTTTCGCCCGACGAGTCGCGGCTCTACATCATCGAGGCCGCCCCGAACCCGCGCGTGGTCCGCGTCTACGACGTGGTGGACGGCGGCACCCGGCTCTCGAGCGGCCGCGTCTTCCTCACCGCCGAGCCCGGCGGGACGCCCGACGGCTTTCGCGTGGACGTCGACGGCAATCTCTGGATGGGCTGGGGCATGGGCACCGAGGCGCTCGACGGCGTCAACGTGTTCAACAGCGAAGCCAAGCTCATCGGACGGATCGACCTGCCCGAGCGCTGCGCCAACCTCTGCTTCGGCGGCGTCTACCGCAATCGGCTCTTCATGGCCGCTAGCACCTCGGTCTATTCGCTCTACGTGAACACGCAGGGCGCGGCCGGCGGCTGAACAAGGGTTACGGCGTCAACACCACACCGCTTTGCTGGCCGCAGGGCAGGGCTTGCTCAATGGCCGGTGGGGTCGCCCTTGCGACTCGCCTCGAACAGGAACCAGGTGCGCCGCTCGGTCTCATCGATCCACACCTCGATCAGGCTTGCGGTGGCGATGTCGCGGTGCTCGTCGCACACGTTGTGCGCCTCGCGAAAGCGCGCCGCAAGCTCCTTGTTGTCCTCGCGCAGCTCGGCGAGCATGTCCAGGGGCTCTACGTACTCGGCGTCGTTATCCAGTACGCGTTGCGCGCGGGCGATGCTGCCGATGGACTTCAGCGTGGATCCGCCGACCTTGCGGATGCGCTCCGCAATCGGGTCCGTCATCGCATAGAGCTGATCGGCTTGCTCGTCCAGCAGCAAATGGTAATCGCGGAAGTGCGGCCCGCTCATGTGCCAGTGGAAGTTCTTGGTCTTCATGTAAAGCGCGAACACGTCCGCCAGGATGCCGTTCATCGCCGCGGCGATGTCCTTGGTCGCCGCGGAGCCGAGGTCGGTGCGGGTGGCGAGCGGCGCCTTCCGCCTGAGCTCGAGGTCGCGCGTGTTTTTCTCGACGCGTTTGTTCATCGTCATCTCCTTGGGTGATGAGCTCTATGCGGGCTCCAAGCCATGCTTCCTGATGACCGGCGCGGCGGCCGGCGCGGTGATGAATTTGACCAGCGCCTTCGCCGCATCCGCCTGCTTCGCGCCGGCGTGGATGCCGGCGGAGAACACGGTCATCCGCTGGAGCTCGCCCGGCAGGGGGCCGACGTAGTCGATGCCGGCGAAATGCACCAGCTCGCTGATCTGCTGGAAACCGACCTCGGTCTCGCCGCTGGCGATCAGGGTGCCGACGAACACGCCGGACGGGGTCTGCTTGAGCTTGCCCTTGACCTCGCCGGCGATACCCAGTTTCTCGAACACGCTGAGCATATAGACCCCGCTCGGTCCGGTGGAATAGCCGATCGATTTCACCGCCAGCAGCGTCTTCTTCAAGGCGTCGGCTGAGCTGATGTCGGGCTTCGCCGCGCCCTTGCGCACCGCGAGCCCGGTGCCCGATTTCGCGACATCGACGCGGCTCCCGGCGACGGCCTTGCCGAGCTTGATCTGATCGTCGATCGCCGGGCCCGCCATGATGATGAGGTCGTAGTGCTCGCCGTCGGCGAGACGCTTCTGGACGTTGAGCGTTCCCGTGAAAACCGTCGCGACCTTGTGCCCTGACGCCTTCTCGAATTGCGCCACCAGCTCGAGATAGGCTTCCTGGGTGGCCTGCGTGGACAGCACCTTGATTTCTGCGGCGTCAGCCATGCCTGCGAGCAGCAGTGCGCCCGCCGCGGCGGCGATCGATGCGGTTTTCATGATGATCCTCCCGGACGATTTTCGTGCTCCCCAGGGGAACGAACTTACTCCGCGAAGCTTGCTCGCGCAAGGGGAGGGCAGGGAGTCTTTCCGGGGACAGCCCGCGCCTTGTCAAGCCTGCACTCGTTGACACGAAAAAATCGGGCGCATAACATACGTTCGTCTTTTCACGCGCTCGCCGGACAGATTTGTCAGAAGACACCGTGGAGGCCGAAAACAACAACGCTGGCCCCCAAAGCGCATCTCCCGACCCACGCCGCAAAGGAGGACAACGAAATGAAGCTCCCGAATCTGGTGATTGCAGGCGGTTTGCTGCTGTTCCTCGCGCAGGATGCATTGGCGGACCAAACCTTCATCCTGGCGACCGGGCGGAGAGATCCGCGCATCTACGCGATCGACTTCGGCGCCGCGCTGCAGGCGCGCAACAACAATACGCCGAACGCGATCGTGAGCCGCTCCAAGGTCCATCCGGATCGTCTCGATGGCACGCCGGTCGGCGACCCCGCGAACATCGTGCTCAGCGAGGACCATCGCACGGCGTACGTCGTCAACCATCACGGCCCCTTGAACAATGCCGAATTCCTGCAGCACGGCGGGCGCGGGAGCATCTCGGTCATGGACGTGAGGAAGATGCTGCAGAGGAATCTCGACAATACCGATCGCGCGGTCGAGCACAACTTCGACAGCGGGTACTTCGGGGCGGTCGGCCTCCTGGTCCTGCCCGATCTGCTCGCCGTGAGCCACTCGGAGAACTGGCTGACCGAGGACGGCTCGAACCGCATCAGTCTCATCGATCGAAAGACCGGAGGCCGTCGAGGACAGATCGAGATGGCGCTGGGCCATCCGCCACACGATTGCCCTGCCTTCCCCGTTCCATTCGTCTCTCCGACTCCGCCCCCCGTTGTTCCATTCTCGACTCCCGACCCTCAGTTCGGCTGCTGGCCGGACCCCGAATTCCTCGCTCTGGGACACGGCAGCGATGGAAAGACCTACCTGTTCTCGGGGAACGCGGGAACCAACGACGTATCCGTGATGGATCTGCAGCGGGCACTCGCGGGCGCGGTGGTCGTAGAAATCGCGCCGCGCATTCCCGTGCAGGCCGGCCCGTTTGGCATCAAAGCGAGCCCGGACGGCAAACTGATCGCCATCACCGCGAGGGAACGGGGAGATATCGATTTCGAAGGCAACACGATCTCCATCATCGACGTCGATCTCGCCCGCATGGGCGCGCACGGCGCCGAGCTCGCCCGCGTTCGCGTCGGGACGGACGATCCGAATGCTGGAGCACGGCCGTTCACCCTCGCCTGGACCCCGGATGGACGGGAGATCGTCGTGGCGAATTTCCGGACGAACAACGTATCGATCGTCGATCTGCGCCGCGCCCTCGCCCACGATCCGCACGCGGAAGTCGCGCGCATTTCCGTTCCCCGGCCGGATGGGCTTCCGGGCCGCCCCAAGGGCACGGCGGTCACTTCGGACGGACGCTACGCGGTGGTTTCCGGCGGGCCGCGTCTCGATCCCGCCGCTCCGCCGAGCGGGACCGTGTGGATCATCGACCTGCGCTCGCGCGCGGTCGTCGCGACCGTGACCGGCGTCGGCAACGATCCGTACGGCCTGACCCTGGTCGAGGGGGATGAGGACTGAGATTTCCAAGGAGCTTATGTCATGAAGCGCTTCAATTTAATTCTCGCGAGCATCGGTCTTGCATTTGGACTGTTCAGCATCACCCTCGCCGCCGACGACGATTGGGCCCCGGTTGCTAAGGCGCTCGGCCGATCCGGCGCGCAGTTGCCCGGCGGAATTTACCGCGTCGGTCTCGGCCGGAGCGACCTGAAGGTCACGCTCGACGGGGTCGCGATCAGACCCACGCTTGCCTTGGGCTCCTATCTGGCATTCCAGAAAATGGGCGGCGAGGCGATGGTGATGGGCGATCTCGTGCTCTTGCATGAAGAGGTCAATCCCGTGATGAAGAAACTCGTCGAGGGCGGCATCGGGATCACGGCGCTGCACAATCATTTGCTGCGCTCTTCGCCTGGGACCATGTACATGCACTTCTACGGCCGTGGCGACCCCGTGAAGCTCGCCGCCGCGCTGCGCGACGGGCTGGCCGAAAGCAAGACCCCGCTGGCGGCGCCGGCGCCCGCCGGTTCTCCGCCGCCGCCGCTCGACATCGACACCGCCGCAATCGACCAGACGCTGGGCGCCAAGGGCAACGTCAACAGCGGTGTTTATGCGTTCAACATCCCCCGGGCCGAAACCATAATGGAGGATGGAATGGCGATTCCCGTCGGCATGGGTTCGGGCATCGTCATCAACTTCCAGCCGACCGGGGGCGGCAGGGCGGCGATCACCGGGGACTTCGTGCTCATCGCAAGCGAGGTCAATCCGGTGCTCAAGACCTTGCGCGACGGCGGGATCGAGGTGACGGCCCTGCATAGTCACATGCTTACCGAGCAACCGCGGCTGTTCTTCATGCATTTCTGGGCAAACGACGATGCCGCGAAGCTGGCGAGAAGCCTGAAGGCGGCCCTGGGCAAGGTGAACCTGGCGGCGAAAAGCTGAGCGAGATGACGACGGCTGAGGAGAAATTACGGAGGACCTGACACATGCCCAATAAGCTGCTGGTTTCCGCCGCGTGCCTCGCATTCCTTTTTGGTTGCGCATCGCGCCAGAAAACCGACGCGCCGCCTCCCGCGGGCTCGAGCTCGCCTCAGGCTGCGAGCGGCTCGAAGACCGCGCCTGCCCCTGCCGCCTCAGGCTCGAAGGCCGCAGCTCCGGCGAGGACCGACGGGAGAAAGGTGAAATCCAAGGACGGCAAAGTCGACGGGGAGATTTTCGGCACCCCTGCCGCCAAGGGCAAATTCGCCAAGTTGGAAATCGGCATGAGCAGGACCGTGGTCGAGAAGCTGATCGGAGTCCCCGACGACTCGGACACGCATATCACCGGCAGGCAGTTCACGCCGTTTTATTTCGGCGGCGATACGCAGCGTTACGAGGCCTTCTACAAGAACGAGGGCCAGTTGACCTATTCCAACGGCAGCAGATACAGCGCCCCGGACACGCTGATCATCATATCGGTCGACCGCAAGGCGGCCGGCGTCAAGCGCTGACTTTCGGTAAGGCGGCCCGGGTCCCGCTTAGCGGGTCCGGGCGCCCTTCACGAAGGCGAGCGACGCCTGAAACAACTCGAGATCCTTCTCGTAATCGGCCACCTCGGCGCGGTTGATCTGTATCCATTCCCTCGAGCTCGCCATGCCGCCGGGCTGAAACGGAACGGTGTTGTTCATCGAGAAGCGCAGCTCGGTGACGGTGGCAGCGGGCAGGCGCAGCCCGACGCCGTCGCCGCTGATGCAGGCGAACATCTTGTCGCTGACGAAGTAGGCGTCGAGGCCGTTGATTTTTCTTGCGCTGACGCCAGGGAGTTTGAGAAGCAGAGCGTCGATCTGCGCCTTGGGGCCGGACTTGGGGGCATCGATACTCAAAGGAGATCCGCGGTCTTGAATAGAACGATGGAATTATAGACGCCAACTCCGGCGGTCGACTTGTCGTTCGACGGTAGTAAGATCACGCGCCATGAGCGAAATCAGGGATTGCCTGCCTCCGGACCGAAATCCGCGCCGGCCCGGCTTCGCGCTGCCCAAGGGGTCCATCGACACGCACGTCCATGTGTTCGAGCCCGGTTACGCCGTTTCTCCGGGCCGCGGATACAACCCGCCGTACTCGACGCTCGCCGATCTCAAGCACCTGCACGCCGCGCTCGGCATCGACCGCGTGGTGTTCACGCAACCCTCGATCTATGGCACCGACAATTCGGCGATCCTGGATGCCATGGCGGCGCTCAATCGAGGGACGCCCAACCGAGCGCGCGCCGTCGTGGCGCTGGCCATGGATGTCAGCGAAAAGCACCTCGCCGCGCTCGATGCGGCCGGCGTGCGCGGCGTGCGGCTCAACACCGACAACAAGGGCGGTATGCCGATAGCGATCGCCGAGATCCCCGATCTTGCCGCCCGCATCAGGCCATTCGGCTGGCACCTCGAGTTCCTGTTTCCCGGCAAGGACATCGTCGAGCTGATGCCGGTGTTCCTCGCACTGAAGGTGCCGATGTCGATCGCGCATTTCGCCTACCAGCCGGCGAGCGCCGGGGTCAAGGCGGCCGGCTTCCGGGCGTTGATCGAGCTCGCGCGGCGCGGGAATACCTGGATCAAGATCTCCGGCGCCAACCGCGTGTCCGCGACCGATCTTCCGCCTTACGACGACGTGAAGCCGATGGCGCATGCCCTGATCGAGGCTGCGCCCGAACGCATCATGTGGGGATCCGACTGGCCGCATCCGAACAAGTACGTCGCCAACCCCAACGACGGGGACCTCGTCGACGCCTTCGGCGACTGGGTGCGCGACGACAGGATGCGCCGCAAGATCATGGTCGACACGCCCGGGGCGTTCTACGGGTTTGCGGACGCCGACGCCAAGCCTTAGAGGATTCCATCAACCCATTTCGATTCACTCACGCTCTTTCTCCTTTCGCTGCAGTGAAATGGCACTCAGGGCGAGCATTGAAGCGGCAAGGACCAATGCCGGCGCGAAACCCCCTGTTGACCGAACCAGAAGACTTACGATCACCGGACCCAGAATCTGGCCGAGCGCAAACGCCGAAGTCATTGCCGCCATGAGCGCGCGCGCGTAAGGCCCCGCCACCCTTCGCGCCTCCTGCATGCCCGCCATGGTGATCACCATGAACGTGCCGCCCACGAGCAGTGCCGCCATCATGATTCCCCAGAGTCCCGGCAGGAAGAGCGGAATCACCACTCCGAGCGCCATGACGAGATGACCTACGATCCAGACGGACCGGTGAGACAGGAACCGCTCCAACTGCGCCGCGAAGACTGTCGAAATGACCGCGGCGGCGCCGAACACGGGCCAGGCCCACCCGAAGAGCTGCGGATCCGGGATGATCTCCTTCGCCATCGCGGGAAGGAAGGTGGCAGGAATGACGTAGCCGAAGCCAAAGGCGCCGTAGCACAGCACCAGGCGCCGATATTCCGCGCTCCAAATGCCCGATGCGGTCGGCGCAGAAACCGGGTCGCGCGACGGGCTTGCCTTCAGAAGCGGCCAGATCACGACGGTGACGGCGATCGATATGACTCCCAAAGAAAGCCACGCGTCGCCAGAACGGGCATGCAGGCTCATGAGAACCAGGCAAGCGCCGCCGGCGATCACGATGCCCGTGCCGACACCCGCATAGACGGTGCCGCTCAGCTTGGAGCGTCCGAGAAGTGCCAGGCGCTCGAGCGCCCAGTTGGAAACGAATACCAGCACCCAGGCGCTCGCAATCCCCGACATGGTCAGAAGGACGATCGAAAGCATGAATGGGTGGTCCAAGCCCATTGCAAGCGTCGACAGGCCGATGACGAGAAGCCCGGCGCGAATTGCGACGGTGGACTGAAGACGCAACCCGATTGCCGAAAGAGCGCCGACGAGGTAACCCGTGTAGTTCGCCGAGGCGAGCCAACCGGCCTCGGAGACGGACAAGCCGAAGTCCTCCTGCATCATCGGCAAGATCGGAGTAAACGCGAAGCGCCCGATGCCGATGGCTAGGGCGAGCGCGGCCAATCCTGCAAGAGCGCTTGCCCAGGCAGGCATCGAAACAGGATTGTCGGCAAGGTTCATTCGAGCAGTTTAAGTTGACTGTCCTCTTGATTAAAGTGAATAATAATGAACACTCCATTCACTTATCGAGAATATGGATCTCACCGCGCTGAAAATCTTCCAGTCGGTGGTCGAACACGGCGGCATCAACAAGGCGGCGGCAAGGCTGCACCGCGTGCCGTCGAACGTGACAACGCGGATCAAGCAGCTGGAGGAACAACTCGGGGCCAAGCTCTTCCTGCGCGTCGGCCGGCGCCTTTCCCTTTCTGCCGAGGGCAAGCTCCTGCTCACCTACGCCGATCAGCTGCTGCGGCTTTCCTCGGAGGCCGAAGCCGCGCTACGCAATGGGAAGCCGCGGGGCACGCTGCGGATCGGGGCGCTGGAAAGCACCGCGGCGAGCCGGCTGCCGCCCGTGCTGTCCCGCTACCATGCGCTCTATCCGGAGGTGCTGATCGAGCTGGTCACGGGCACTTCGGGCGCCCTGGTTTCGGGAGTGCACAAGCAGGATGTCGAAGCCGCTTTTGTCGCCGAACCGTTCAACGCCGAGGGTCTTGAAACCCAAACGGTGTTCGTGGAGGAGCTGGTTCTCATCACGCCGAAGAGCTTCGGCCCGGTTCGTTCTCCGAAGGATCTCGAAAATCGGACCGTGATCGCGTTTACGACGGGTTGCTCGTATCGGCGGCGGCTCGAAGCCTGGCTGGGCGCAAGCAGGATCCTGCCGGATCGCGTCATCGAATTTCAGTCCTATCACGCAATCGTTGCGTGCGTGGCCGCGGGATCGGGCATCGCGGTCGTGCCGCGCGCCGTCCTCGAGTTGACGCGCGCGGGTCCGAACGTGACGACGACCGTCCTCCCGGCCAACATCGCAAAGACGCGGACGCAGCTGGTCTGGCGCCGGGAGCACCGTTCGGCCACTCTGGAGGCGATGAAAAACCTGTTTGCCGGGGAACTGAAAAAGGCGGCCTAGCTGGAGTCACGTCCCGGCCCGAGTGACAGACCCGGGGCACGGTGCTGTAACATTGCCCGCATGCTCCACTCGATCTCTCGCCGCCGCGTCATCGCCGGCATGGGCGCCTTCGGTCTCTGGGGACTCGCGCGAAGGCTCCCGGCGGCGGAATCCAGTGCTTCGAAATCGCCCGCCAGTCCGCTCGCAGATCGGCTCGCCGCCTACGCCGATGGACTGCGCCACGACGATCTCGACGCGGCGACCATCGAGCGGGTCAAATCGCATTTCATCGACACGATCGGCTGCGGAATCGCCGCGTTCGACGAGAGGCCGGTCCGCATCTGCCGCGATGTCGCGCTCGGCGTTGCGGCCGGCGCCGCGACCGTTATCGGCACGAACCGGCGCACCACTCCCGATCTCGCCACCTTCGCCAACGGCGCCGCCTTCCGCTACTACGACCTGAACGATTCCTACGTCGGGGGCCTGGCAGGCCATC
>WNFF01005515.1_pt1 | contig 13133 bp, 10 predicted proteins | sample 5400441 | NCBI WGS metagenome assembly WNFF01 (sample SAMN13153345, study PRJNA577476) | soil metagenome | isolation source: 120 cm saprolite under Douglas fir tree site 2 hole 3 replicate 1 | place: USA:California | collected 2015-04-18
CACACTGCTTGTGCCCTGGGTCGCCCCGAAATTCGCACCGGTGATCGTTACAGGCGTCCCCAGCACTCCTGACGTTGGATTCAGGCTTGTAATGCTCGGCGCCACCGTTGTTGCAGTCGCTGTGAAGTTCACTCCCGTAACGTTGGCCCCAATGACCGCCAGGCTCTTGCTTCCTGGAGTAAACGTAAAACCTGCGTGACTCGGAGCAATCGTGTACGTCCCATTCGCCAACCCGGCAAATGTATAATTCCCCACGCTATCTGCCGTCGTCGTGGTGCTACTAGCCGCCCCGCTCAGTGTCAACGTCGACCCGCTTCCTCCCGTTGCAGGATTGATCGTGCCGGAAAGGCTGAAGCCAATTGTATTGAACTTGTTGCCACCGTGCCCGTGGTTACCCTTGGAGTCGGTCGAATTAACTTGGTAATAGTAAGTCGTGCCCGCGGCCAGACCGGAAAGCATCATCTGATGGCTCGTAACCATCGCCGAATCAACTGGCGTACTAGTTCCGTAAGCAGTGGTGGTTCCGTAATCGACCGAGGAGTCGGCGGGGACGTTTGTTGTCCAAGCGACCTGAGAGCTGGACGTTGTGACCGATCCGCTTTGTACGTTCATGATGACCAGCGTCGACGGCGGCGTAGTGTTCGCGCTGCTAACCAAACCCGAGCAGCCTGCCAGTGCAGCGCTGGATAAAGCGATCAGTAGGAGTGCGTAAACCTGGAATGTTTGGATTGCGATTTTTTGTGTAAAGCGAACTGCGTTAAACATCTCGATTTCCCCCGTGCGGCTTCTTCGAGCCGCCGCATGCAATTCCCCTACGCGCGGTAAGAGTACCTCAGTACTGGAACTCGTCGTAACTGGCCACAGGGCGCAAAAGAGGCCAGTGTTGTGGTCCGGGATACGTACTGTCCTGAAGGGAAACGAACTTTGGCGTAGATGCGGTTACTTCGAGGCTGGGAATCGTTCCTGGAACAGCCAAACGTCCCTAAATGACTGAAAGCAAAGGAGTAGAGCGGTCAACCAGCGATGGGTAACGTGGAATCATCTTAGAATGGCCAGCAGTCTCATGGCGCAGCCATCGGAGTTCAGGGTAACGACCACAATCACTTCCTAAAGAAAAGTTCTTGGGAGGCTTGCTGCAAAATGAAGAGACAGATAATTTCCTCTTTTTAATTCTTCATGCTCAGGGTTCTCATAGCGCGCGCAACTCCCTCCGCGACCCGCTGCATTTGCCACTCAGATAATTCAGCGTACATCGGCAAAGAAAGCGCTTCCTTAGCCGCCCGTTCCGTCTCCACCAGATCGCCCTGTCGGTAACCGAGGGAGGCGTAGATTGGCTGGAGGTGAATCGGCGTGGGATAGTACACCGTCGTGGCGATGCCCTGCTCAGCCAGAGTCTTCTGAACCGCATCGCGCTCGGGGACTCGGATCGTGTATTGATGGAAGACATGATCCGCCCAACCCATTACTCGAGGAGTCGTCACGCCGCTCACACCGCTAAAAAGTGCATCGTATTTCGCCGCGTTTCTACGCCTCCCGGCATTCCAATCGTCGAGGTGCCGTAGCTTCACGCGAAGTATCGCTGCCTGAATTTCATCTAAGCGGCTGTTCCAGCCCTGTTCTTCACTATAGTATTTCTTTGTTCCACCATGGCCCCGCAAACCGCGGAGACGTTTGTAAGACTCTTCAGAATCTGTAACAACCATTCCCCCATCTCCGTAACCTCCCAGGTTCTTGCTGGGGAAAAAACTGATGCATCCTAGATCGCCGATGGACGCCGTCTTTTTTCCCTTATATCCAGCTCCGATCGCTTGCGCGTTGTCCTCCACGACTTTCAGGCCGTGCTGTCGGGCAATCTCCATAATCGGATCCATATCCGCGGCCTGCCCGTAAAGATGGACGGGCACGATCGCTCGAGTGCGCGACGTTATCTTGGAAGAGATCTTCTGTGGATCGATGTTAAACGTTTCAGGCTGGATCTCGATAAATACCGGTTTGGCGCCCAGCAAACTCACCGCACCTGCGGTAGCAATAAAGGTGAACGAGGGTACCAGGACTTCATCGCCGCGCCCGATGCCGGCCGCTCGCAGCGCAAGAATGATTGCGTCTGTGCCGGAAGCGACACCCACACCGAACTTTCGGCCACAATAACTAGCTATCTCCTCCTCCAAAGCCTGCACTTGCGGCCCTAGGATGAAGTGCTGGGAATCCAAGACGGAATTGATCGCCGCCTGAATCTCGTCGCGGATGGAAGCGTATTGTGCGTTCAGGTCCAGCATGGGGATTTTGGATTCAATTTTATTCGTCGCTGCGTTCATTCTCTATCTCCAGACCCTGCGAGTATCCTGAATCGCTATCGCCGCGGAACGCTTGGAATAGGTCCCAATAGGAAACTCTTCTAAACTAACACAATGGACGCGCCAAGAGTTTGGCGCAAAAGGCCCGCTTTCATTCTGTGGCAGGAGGCGAATCATCTCCGTTGTCGGACACTTTGGATCCCTGTCCGCGGGATCTCTTTGACAGCAATCCTATTTCGCGCATCTGGTAAAGCAAGGTGCGGTAACTGATCTTCAGATTTTCCGCTGCTTTTCGCCGGTTCCATCTATTTTCGCGAAGCGCCTTGAGGATTAGATTCCCTTCCATTTCGCGAACCGCCTGCTTGGCAATCCTTTTCAGCGGGATCGTGCCGTCCACGGCCACTCGAACATGCGGTGCCAGAAAACGCTTCGTCATCGGCTCGGGAGTCATGGAGTCGAGTGAACCCAGAATTGTGTAACGCGCTACCAGATTCTCGAGTTCCCTAATGTTTCCTCGCCACTCTCGGTAGACCAGGCTTTCAGTCACTTCTTCTGGAAAAGGAGGCGCGTCTCGTTCGAATCTGGCATTCAGTTGCTTCAGAAAATAACTTGAAAGAGCAGCGATGTCTTCCCGGCGCTCGCGCAAGCTTGGGAGCTTGATGCTGATTACATTGATTCGATAGAAGAGATCGCAACGGAATCGTCCGCCCTCGATTTCGCTCTGCAGATTTCGGCTTGTCGCGCAAATGACGCGGATTTCTGCATGCCTTTCCTGCCTGTCGCCCATCCGGCTGAACTGGCCGTCCTGCAACAATTGCAGGACCTTCGGCTGCAGGTTTATGTTCAGATCCGCAATTTCGTCCAGAAAAAGTGTCCCACGATGCGCCATTTCCACGTAGCCCGGCTTTGAAGTGACCGCATTCGTGAAGGCTCCCTCCTCATAGCCGAAAAGTTCGCTCTCAAGCAGCTCGCTCGGAATCGCCGCGCAGTTCACTTTGACAAATTGGCCTGAGGAAAAAGCGGAATTGTTGTGTATATACTGTGCCAGCAATCCTTTGCCGGTTCCATTTTCGCCTTGGATCAGAATCGGAACATCAGTCGGGATTATCTTTTTTATCGTTTCCCGGATGGACAACATTGCGGGGGAACAACCGAATATTACTTCCTCTGGAGGCAATCCTTCCCCCTTTGGGGAAGACCTATTCTTTGTCCGCGCCGGTCCAGCCATTCTGGTTCCTTTGGAGTTCCGCTTTGAAAACCCCTCTTCCTACCTCTGCACACCAGGAACCAAATAGGACAGCCCCATGTCGCTTCACCGCACAATGGGTCTTAATCCTTGCGATTCATGTAAACTGCGGTATACAAAAGACTTACTGGAGGCATGTCTGAACTGGCGATGGTCCGAACCTGGAACCTGTCCGCCTTCTGATTTCCTTACTCAGGACGGAAAATGATTACGCAAACGAGACAATCAATTCCCCAATACACGCGACCGCTGACTCGCTCCCTGCTGTCAACAAATTATTTCTATATTTCTTACCGCTGCGGAAATATGAACGCTTCCAGCAAATCCGCGCGCGCCTTCTCGTCCGACGCCACCACTCGCAATATGTCGCTGACCGAAAGCATCCCAAGGAATCCCTGCCGTTCATCCAGCACGATCAAGTGAAAGATCGTATTCTGCTCCATCAACCGCAAGCAGTCTTCCAGCGTCATCTCCGGCGTTACCGAGACGAGCTCGCGCGTCATGATATCCGACGCCTTCATCCAGGCCGGACACTTGTTCTCCGCCGCTACTTTATCGGAAATATCGCTGTGCGAAATGACCCCTGCCAGCTTGCCGCTCGCGTTCGTCACTCCCACAGACCGCACCTGCTTCTCGCGCAGATATTGCGCGGCCTGGTGCACACTCGTCTCTTCCGAAATGGCGTAAACTTCCTTGCGGGACCCGATGAGCTCCGATACTTTCACTGGACCCTCCGCGGGACATTCTTGCCGGATAGTAGGCCCAACTCAGGCTCGATTGCAACAGGAATTCCAGAAAGTAGCCCCAGGAAAAACGCGTCAAGCTCGCGCCGCTTCTCCGCGAACAATATCGTATCGTTCGATCACTGCCGCAACTCCCATGCGTGCGCTGCCATCTTCCATGCGGCGCTCCACACGCACCACTTTGCCATGGGCCCGCACAAATACCTCAGAACCGTGCGTGATCTCCGTCGGAAGCGTCAGCGTGATGTCCAGTGGCGAGCCGGATTCCATGTTCTGATCCACAACAAAGTAAAGCCCGCGCGTGGAGATATCGCGCGTCTTGCCTTGCTGCGAATCCGGCGCTCGTTCCGCGGGGATTCGTATGATGATCGGCAAAGTCAAGTCATAGCGTCGCGTTGTACGGCGTTCCGTCATCCCCCACCCTCTCAACCACCGCGCCGATATTCAGCGTTACCCGCACTCCTCTTAAATAAGTCCCCTGTTCTTCAATAATGCCGGATGGAGCAGCAACCTCAGACGCGCCGCGTTCCCACCGCCGCAGCCGGCTCGGCCGCAGTCGCTACCTTCCTCGTCCGCGGCGTATCCAGGTTGAATTGACGCATCTTGTAGAGGAGCGCCTTGTAGCTGATCCCCAACATTTTTGCGGCGTCCTTCCGGCACCAGCGCGTCTTTTCCAGCGCGTCGGCGATCGCTTCCATCTCGGCTTCATCCTTCAATCCGCGCACCAGGGCCTTCAACCCCTGCTCCTTGGGCGGCGCGGGTTCCTCTCGCGGCGAAGTGCGCTGCCGCGTCGAGGACATCTCCACCAATTCGCGCAAGCTGCCTTCATCGTCTTCCAAAATCACGTAGCGCTTTACGAAATTCTCCAGTTCCCGCAAGTTCCCCGGCCAGGGATAGTTCACTGCCGCATCCAAGAGATACTTGGAAGGTCCCGGCGGCGTCTTGCCGAATTTCTCGCTGTACTTCTGCAGGAAATGGCGGAACAGCAGCGGAATCTCCGCGGTCCGCTCGCGCAGCGGCGGCACATTGATCGACAATACGTTCAACCGATAATAAAGATCTTCGCGGAAGCGCCCCGTCTTCATCGCTTCTTGAACGTCCACGTTCGTTGCCGCCAGCACGCGCACGTCGGTTTCCACCAGGTGCCGCCCGCCCAGCCTCGAGTACTGGTGATCCTGCAGCACGTGCAGCAGCTTGGCCTGCAAGTGCGTGCTCATTTCCGCGATCTCATCGAGAAAAATCGTGCCCTTGTTGGCCATCTCAAACTTGCCCGGTTTGCTGCGCACCGCGCCCGTGAAGGCGCCTTGCTCGAATCCGAATAGTTCCGATTCCAGAAGCTCGCCCGGCAGCGCCGCGCAGTTCACTTTCACGAATGCCTGGTTTCTCCGCTTCGACCGCAGGTGAATCATGCGCGCCACCACTTCTTTGCCCACCCCGCTCTCGCCGCAAATAAAAACCGGCACGTCTACCGGCGCGATCTGCAGGATCTGCTGGCGGATTCGCACCATCTGCGGGCTGGCTGCCAGGAAGCTCAAGTCCTCCGTCACTTGATCGCAGTAATCGCGCAACGCTTGGTTCTCCGTGGCCAATTCCTTTTTTTGCCGCGACTTCAGCATCGCCGCGTCCAGCTCCGTTTTCTCGAACGGCTTGGTCAGATAGTCATGCGCCCCGATGCGGATCGCTTCGACGACCGTGCCGACCTCGTTCGAACACGAAAGCATGATCACGTTGAGCGTGCGGTCGGCCTGCATCAATTCCTTCAAAGTCTCAAGCCCGCTCATCTCCGGCATCAGCACGTCCAGGATAATGAAATCGGGCCGTTCTCCCTTGTTCACCTTCTGCAGCGCCTCTTTCCCGGAACTGACGGCTTCCACTTCGAATCCGTCAACCTCAAGAAGCGTCTGCAAGTACTTTCGAATGCTCGGCTCGTCATCCACGACGAGGATCTTTTCTTTCGCGCCCATTGACTTTTCCCTTTCGCTCCCCAAGTTCGAATGCCTTATCCCTGATCCATTGGCAGTAAGAATGTAAACTTGCTTCCGGACCGCGACTCGCTCTCCACCCACACTTTTCCACGGTGTGCCTGAATCAGCCTCTTGGCGATCGCCAGCCCCAATCCCATTCCCGAAGTGTTCCGGTCCACACGCACAAAATCCTCAAAGATCTCTTGATGATGTTCCGCGGCGATGCCCGGCCCCGAATCCGTTACGCTCACTTCCACGCTGTTCGGCCGCGGCAACCGGAACCGCCGCCGCTCTTCCACCGGAGCCATGGCCGCCACTCGCCGTTCCCAGAAATGCGGCGCCGCGCGCAATGTCACGCTGCCCCCGCTCGGCGTATGTTTCAACGCGTTATCCAGCAGGTTCGCCGCCGCCTGCTGCACCTTTTGATAGTCAAATCGAAACGTCGGAATCGAAGGGTCAAAACTCGCATCCAGCTTGACGCCTTTACGCTGAAACGCTTCCGACCAGCGTTTCGAAAGCTCATCCAGACAATCTCGCAAATCGTTTTCTCTCAGTTGCAGCACCAGTTTCCCGCTCTCCAGCGCCGAATAATTCAGGAACATGGACACCAGCCGCACTAGGCGTTCGCAACTGTCCTTCGATTCCTCCAGTATGTCTCTCTGCTTGTCCGTCAGCCGCCCAAGCGAACCCGCCAAAAGTAGATCGTAGTAACCCTTAATCACCGCCAGCGGCGTTTTCAACTCGTGCGCCGCCGACGCCAGGAACACCGTTTTCTGGCGGTTCACTTCCTGCAATTTCAGGTACGCCGCCAGCAGGTTTCGATAAGTAATCTCGCGCTCTTGCAGCAGCTCTTGTACCGTCAGTTGCGTTGCTGGATCCGCGCCCGCCTGCGCTTCGGATTTTTTCTCGATCTCTACAACCAGCCAGTCCGGCTCCGGCATCCACTGCACTCGCGCGGTGGATTGCGCCGCCCCGCGCTGTATCGGCAAATCCATCTCGTGTTCGCCCTTTTCGAGCTCCACAAAGATCTTCCGCGCGTCCGCCTCCAGAACATCGTTAAATAGATTCAAACCTGGTGTTGTCGCATACCCTTGGGATTCCAGGAACTGCTTTGCGCGGGTGTTTATCAGTAGCAGGTTACCGCTTCTCTCCGCCACCATCAGGGGCTTTTCTAGCGTGTCCAGAAGCCCTCGAACAAAGCCAAGCGGAAGAACCGTCCGATTCCCCTCTTCCGACATCGGAGGCATCGCAATTCGTCCGCCCATCAGTCGATTCCGCCCCTTGAGAGAAGTGGTAAAAGTTTTCCCTAGGTGCATCGTTGCAGAGGGGCTTCGAAGAGTCAATGGTAAAAGCGTTCCATTTGCACATTTGAGGAAAGGAAGTGGATTTCCCGAGCAGTGCGCCTGTGACCACAAATTATTTCTGTCCGTATGCCCCCGCAACCAGCTTACTGTAAAGGGTTTATTCAAGTCTCCCGACCCGTCCCGTGGCATTCCGGATGCAAGTATCCGTACTAGTTCCTTGGTACTAAGTCTGCGAGCGCGGGGAAATCGACATTCTCAAGAAGAGTCAACTCGTGGATACTACTTCAACCCGGCGCTCGCCTCGCCTTCGGTTGCAGGTTCCCGTCTTCCTGCGCGGAACAGATGTCTCTGGGACTGAGTTCATTGAGCTAACCAAGACTCTTAATATCAGCGCCTATGGTGCCTGCATTGCCTCAGTGCACATTCTCAGGCCCGATCAGACTGTTCATCTGACCATCCCCGCCCCGTCGCCCGCCTCTTCCAGCCTCATCCCAAGCGAAACTCCTCCGATCGTAGCGAAGGTCTTGCGCCAGGAGTCGGCGGGCGAGATGCGACTATTTGGCTTGGAATTCCTCCGTCCGATTGAGTAAATCCCGGCAATTCCTTGCCATATCGTCCTTAGTCTTGGGTATTTTTGTTACATACCTCTAGCCTATTCTCGCACCCCTTTTGTTTTTCGTATCCTATACCCCGCTTTTGTAATAGGATACGCCCGCATTTCGGAGGTCCGATTTCCTGGTGGGGCAGCCTGGGTCCAGTACGAATGGACTCTTGGTTGCTCCACATAGATAGAGAATACTACATTCGCTTTCCCCAAACCCCGCGGGGATAGGCAGAGGTTAGGTCTATACCGGATATGCCCAGCCCCGGCACCCCTGTGCCCCCGCGTTTGCCGATTGAGGATTCCTATTTCGAGTTGTTGGCAGACACGCTCGAAGGTCTCGATTTGCCTGCGCGCGGCCAGTTCCTTCAGCGATACTTCCGTGCGATCGCTCACCTCGATCTGCGCGAAACCCAGAGCCTGCAAATTTGGGATGACATGATTTCGCGCCGCCGCGAACTCAGCGATCTCGTCGGACGTCCCGTTTCCTTGAAGACCGCGCTGACCGATGTCCTTACCTCTTCCGGTCTTCTTCGTGTTCCCATCCTCATCGAGTATGAAGAACTGAAGAGGTTGGAACTGAATGCTGTGACGGATCCCTTGACCGGCCTCCATAACCGCCGGCTCTTCGCGGAAACTTTCGATAAGGAACTCAATCGCGCGCGCCGTTATGGCCAGCCTCTTGGATTAGTCACTCTCGACTTGCACCGCTTCAAGGAAGTCAACGACCAGCACGGCCACCCCCGCGGTGATGAGGTTTTGCGCGCGGCTGCCGCTACCTTGAAGAAAGCTTTGCGCACTTCGGACTCGGCTTTCCGCATCGGCGGCGACGAGTTTGCTCTCTTGCTCCCGCAAACGGATTCTCCGCAGGCGCTCGCGTTGTGCCGCCGCGTTCAAACAGTATTTGCCGAGATGCTCCAGCCGTTGCAGCTTGCCGTCACCGTAGGCATGGATCACGGCGTCGCGATTTTTCCCCAGGATGCGGAACACGCGGATCAGCTGATTCGCATCGCCGACGAACGTCTCTATCAGCTGAAACACGCGAACCACACCAAGACCGTCAACGGCTCCGGGCACGCCGAGACTCCGCGCACCGAGACCCCCTCTGCCCCTGCGGAGCCAACAACTCCCGCTCCAGAGCGCGCTGCCCCCGCATCAGAACCGATTTCCATCGAAACAAAGCGCGCACCAGAAAAAGCCGAAACAACCATCATCGCGGCGGCCTCTTCAGCATTCGCAGCGCCCTCCGCTGAGCTTGCCCCGGCCCCTTCGCGCGTTTTCGCCATCCAGCGAAAAGCCGAGCGCGTCTCCATGGCCGGTACCAATGCTTACGCCGTTCTTGGCGACCAGGGCGCCCGCCGCGCTCGTGTTCTCGATCTTGGTTTTGGCGGCGTTGCGATGGAACTGGATTCGCTCGAGGATCTTCCGGAAAACCTTCTCGCCGTTCTACACGTGCCAATTCTCCCGCCGGTTCGCGTGAATTTGAAGCCTGTGTGGAAAGAACCGACCGCTCAGGGCGGCTTCCGCGTCGGCTGCGCCTTCGTTTCTTGAACGTCTCAGAAATTTCCGCGATCGATTTCGGCCGGTCTTCAATACCGAAACTGAAACTTTTCTAGTCCTCCCTCGCGCCTGATACAATTCCGCCGCATCTCTCCTCTACGAATGGAGAAGCCATGGTCGAACCCAACGTTAGCCGCCCGCATTGGCCGGATGCCGTCAAAAATCCTTCAAAAGACTTGCGTGGTCTCAAGCCCTGGTCCTGGGCTCTCGAGCGCCTCGAAAAATCGCACAACTACTGGATCTCCACGACCCGCCCCGATGGCCGGGCTCATCTCATGATCGTTTGGGGAATCTGGTGGCAAGACGCCTTCTGGTTCAGCACCGGCCCGCGCACCCGCAAGGCAAAAAACATCGCCGCGGACCCTCACGTTGTCATCGGCACCGAAAAAGCCGACGAAGCCGTCATTCTGGAAGGCATTGCCGAAGAAGTGAAAGACCGCGCCGTATGGAAGCAACTCGCGCAAATCTACAACTCCAAATACGGCGGTGACGTCGAGCCTCTCCTCATGGCTTCCCAAGGCTGCGTCTTCCGAGTCAAACCGCAAATCGCTTTTGGTCAGGACGAGCACACCGAGAATTTCACCGAATCCGTCACGCGCTGGCAATTTCAAGAAGATCGCTCAGTAAGATGTTAATTTTCTTTAGGTTGCGAAATTGCGTTGAGAACTGACGGTCGCGAGACGATGGATGACCCCGCATTGCCAGCGCTAATCGGTCGCGTTTCCCGGGGTTATTCTCCAGGCTTCGGCGCCGCGTTCCACATCTCCTGCCAAATCCTCCAATTGCCGTTTGGATCGCGACGCAGCACCAGCGCCATTTTTCCGTAACTGTCAATCACCGGCTTCCCATCAGGCGGCTGCACCACTTGATGCTCCGTCGCCCACTCCGAAGCCCATTCCCCGCACACATGAATGTCGTGAAATTCCATCTCCTGCCTCATCACTTTGTATCCCGGCATCTTCGCCAAGATGTCTTCGACCCACGCCGAAATTTTCTTCCGCCCGATCATGGCCGCATCGCCCGGCATCAAATCCACCCCATCCTCAGCCCACAACGCCAACACCCCCCGACGTATCCATCTTTAGGGGCAATTCCACGTACCGCTTGTTGAACGCCTCAATTTCTTTCCACCCCGCCTCCTCCGTCGTTCGCGCCTTCATTCTCACCGCCGCATCGGTAAACCAACCAAGCAAGCCCCCAAAAGCAGCTTTCTAATGAAATCCATCCAAGCCTCCCTCGATTCCGATTCAATCCCCGCTCAATCTATCCGAAGCCGCCCATCTCAGAAAGCCCGATCTGCGGCTTCTCCGCTCGCCATCTCCGATTCCCTACGTTCCAACTCCTATTTGGAAGAACTTGTCAGTTCGCGTATGATCGAGAATTGCCTCGCGACCTAGCGACGCGGCTGTAGTCCCCCGGCCTTGCCGGAGCGCCGTGCAGACCGGACGCGACAGAATGGAGTTCCATGAAACCCGGTATTCACCCCGACTATCACACCGTAACGGTGCACTGCGCCTGCGGCCACAATTTCACCACTCGTTCGACCATCAAGGGCGACAAGCTGAATGTCGAAATCTGCTCGAGTTGCCATCCCTTCTTCACCGGCAAGCAGAAGCTGATTGACACCGCCGGCCGCGTCGAGCGTTTCACCAAGAAGTACGCCGACGCCGCCGCCAAGGCCGGAGCCGCCAAAGCCGAATCCGCCAAGAAGTAAACCCAAGCAAGCTCTCGTGGGACAGCCAATCCTGGCTGTCCCTTTTTTTCTCTCTCTTTGTCTCTTCTTCTTTCTTTTCCGTTAAGGTGAATACTTCCGCGAATTCTCCTCGCAACTCTGCCATTCTCCGCGTCTTTCCGTTGTCCTTAATTTTTCTTTCCACTTTTTAACTTCGACTTTCAACTTTCTTCTCTTCCCCGCCCGTGTACAATGAACTTCCATAGTGGCTACCCAATCCCGCATGTTTGATGGCGCGCGCCCCGGCGAGCTCGTCGAATCCGCCCCGCCCCGTGTCACGCTCCGCAACTACTTCGCCCACCCTTTCGATTCCGCCATCGCCGCCGCCCGCACTTGTTACGCCCCGCGCCTCATTGGCCCGGAGGAAATCACCGACAAGCAGCGTCTCAACATCGGCGCCGCCACCTTCTACAGCGGCCATCACACTGTCTACCAGCACGCTCATTTCGAATTTGGCCTCGAAAATATCAGCCGCCAGTTCGTCTGGTCCTTTCTCCACGCGCACCCCTTTTACAACTCCGAGCAGCAGAGCCAGCGCTACGTCCGCCTGGATCGCGCGCAAGCCTACGTCCCGCCTGTCGATCTCTATTTCAACCAGGAATGCCGCACCATCTACGAGCAAGCCATCGCCGGCGCGTGGAATTCCTATCGCGAGCTGTCTGCCCTCCTGATCAACGACGCGCGCACGATCCTCAACGACATCTGGCACATCGGCCCGATGTCCCACCCCAAACGCCTCCAGAAAATCGAACGCTCCGCCGAAAAGCGCGCCATCGAAATCGCCCGCTACGTTTTGCCCATTGCCGCCTTCACCACCATGGTGCACACGATCTCCGGTATCGTCCTCCACCGCCTCTGGCGCATGTGCGCGGCCTCGGACACCCCCAGTGAAGCCCGCGCCGTCATCGGCGCCATGGTCGCGCATGTAAAAGAAATCGACTCCCAGTTTTTCGATCGCTTTGGAACGGAACCTCTAGAAGAATTACCCGAATGGAAGAACGCGATGGCGCAGCCGTCCGCGGGTGAGCCGTTCGCCCGCGAATTCGACGCCAAACTCAACGGCAAAACTTCCCGCCTCGTCGACTACTCCCCCAACGCCGTCCGCGTCATGGCCGAATCCTATCGCGCCGTCACCGGACTGAGCGAATCCCAATGCGCCGACCTCGAAGCCATCGATCGTCTGCTAAATCCCGCCCGCAATCTCTACCGCCTCGAAACACTAAACGTTGGCGTCCACGCGCCCCTCATGCGCGCCCTCCAGCACGCCAACTACACCTTCGCCAAAAAAATCAGCCACACCGCCGACAGCCAGGACCAGCGCCATCGCATGGTTCCCGGCTCGCGCCCCCTTCTCACTCTCGCTGACACTCGCGAGCCCGACTACATCACCCCGATGCTCCTCGCCAGCAATCCCCGCGCCAAAGAAGTCTACGACCGCGCCATGCGCGACGCCTGGTCCGCAAAAAATGTGCTCCTCGATCGCGGCGTCCCTCCCGAAATCGCTCTCTATCTCCTCCCCAACGCCAAATCCATCCGCCTCTACGAATCCGGCTCCCTCCTCCATCTCATCCACAAATGGACCATGCGCACCTGCTTCAACGCCCAGGAAGAAATCTACCAGTCCTCCATGGACGAACTCGCCCAGCTCCGCGAAGTCCACCCCGAACTCACTCGCTACATCGGCCCCCC
>WNFF01008019.1_pt1 | contig 13128 bp, 10 predicted proteins | sample 5400441 | NCBI WGS metagenome assembly WNFF01 (sample SAMN13153345, study PRJNA577476) | soil metagenome | isolation source: 120 cm saprolite under Douglas fir tree site 2 hole 3 replicate 1 | place: USA:California | collected 2015-04-18
TGGAGAGAATGAAGCCAACGGCCCGGTTGATCAATGCGTCGCGCGGGCCGATCGTCGAAGAGCAAGCTTTGATCAGCGTGTTGAAGAACAAGCAAATCGCCGGCGCGGCGATCGACGTATTCGACATTGAGCCGCTGCCCGCGTCTCACCCCTTCCGGACCCTCGACAACGTACTCGCGACGCCGCATATCGGCTACGTATCGCATGATCTTTACAATACGTTCTACGAGGATACCGTCTCGAATATTCGGAAGTGGCTCGATACCCATTAGAACTCGGCAAGAACAGGGAAAAAACAATGCCAGAACGCATGAAACCGCTTAGACCTTGGCACTTGAGCGCTCTGAAGGTAATATCGGACCGATGCCAGCGCTCGCTCGAACCTCTGAGAGAGATTGTCGGACTCGGACAACGAACCAGAACTGCACCACGAACGAGTCTTGGACTCGAACTAAATATGGGTATGACGGCCACGGGAACGTTCGGCTGCTGATGGACGCGACCGGGGCTGTTACGGACCGATACGACTATGACGCCTTCGGCAACATCATCAGCCAGATCGGCAGCACGCCAAACGTTTACCTCTATTCTGGTGAACAGAACGATCCGAATCTCGGCTTCTACTATTTGCGCGCACGGTACCTCAGCCAATCGACGGGACGATTCTGGTCGATGGATAACGATGAAGGGGACCCGGATTCCCCGGTCTCTCTACACAAGTACGCATACGTTGGCAACGAGCCAGTGGTCCGGCTGGACCCGAGTGGCAATCAATTCGATGTCGCTTCAATCTCAGCGGAGGTCGCAGATTTTGACGTTCCTTCATCGGAAACGACGGTCCACGCAGGTGGGCTGTTCAAGAAGACATCGGCGTGGCGAAGCACAGTATCCGCGTACGTTCTTCCCGAGGACTGGATTCAGCGGGCGATGTCTGATTGGTGGAATGATCCTATATCCTCAGTTTGTGGATTAAAAAAGGGATTGTGCGCCACTTTCGTGCAGAACATTTGGGCCGACTATGTGATGAGCATTGGACAGAAGAGCACACTCGGACAGGTTCCTAATTGGACTTTTGGTGCGAGCGTGGAGGCGAGTTATCCTTTTCTTCAAAGAGGTTCAATCGTTGCAACGGCTGTGAGTGGTGTATACCCTAGCGCCAATAGACATGCAGGTTTCTTCCTCGGGTATGATAGTTCGGGTTTCTATCTGTTGGAGCAGTATGCGCCAGATGACATTCTCCTGCACGCTCCTGGTCATGTGAGCCACAAAGACTTCAGGCCAGATATTACACATACAACGTTGTGGAACGCCTACAATGAACGTGAAGAGCAATGAGTCGCGTACCGAATCACGTGTCCTCATTCCGCAACTTCCCCCACCAACTCGATCTCCGCTCGGCTGCAAATCCTCTAAAGATGTCCCGCTAGGTACAAGTTAGGTACAACTAAGAGAGGGAAAATAATAGTTCTCGTCCCGTAAGCGACGCCAAATAAAGCGTTTATGGGATTCAGATGCCTGGTTCGGGACCAGGAGGTCGATGGTTCAAATCCATTCGCCCCGACCAATCTCTTAGAATCAGCAACTTACAAAATGCGAAAGTGATTTGAGCGCCTAGTGCAGGGCTAAGATGTCACTGGTTGAAACACATTTGCCTCAACCATTGTTTGTTCTGTCAAATCAATGCGTTACACAGCGTTCTCGACTACGAGTTCTACTTCATTTTACGGACAACACGTACAACTTCGGTGTTTTTTTTGTTTCGGTTTGGCAAACTGCTATTTTGCTGACCGTGGGGCGAAGCAAGAAAAGAAAAAGCTAAACCATCCAGTAAGGGATAAGAACAGAAAAAATTATTCAGCAGGCTCGCGAGAACTTAGCGGAACCTACGGTTCGTAGCCGACCACCCGGAGGTTGGCCAGACAAGTCAATACAAGCTGACAATCCGGGAGTTGATTGGCTCGTCGCCCACGTTGACTTGCTCTTGAGCACAGCCTAACATGCCTGGCCAAGAGCGGTTTTTCAGCAATGATTGGCCAGATCATTTCGCATTACCGCGTCATCGAAAAGCTCGGCGGCGGCGGAATGGGCATCGTCTACAAGGCCGAAGACACCGACCTTGGCCGCTTCGTTGCTCTCAAGTTCCTCCCCGATGATCTCGTCCGTGACCCGCATGCTCTCGAGCGTTTCCGCCGCGAAGCTCGCGCCGCCTCTGCTCTGAACCACCCCAACATCTGCACCATCTATGAAATCGGCGAGCACGACGGCAAGCGTTTCATCGCTATGGAGTTTCTCGACGGCTCGACCCTCAAGCACATCGTCTCGGGCAGGCCCATGGAACTGGACACCATGATTTCCGTTGGCATCGAAATCGCCGATGCCCTGGATGCTGCCCACGCCGAAGGGATCATTCACCGCGACATTAAGCCCGCCAATATTTTCGTCACCCGGCGAGCCCACGCCAAAGTCCTTGATTTCGGCCTCGCTAAGCAATCCATTGACAAAGGCGCACTGCCCCATGTCGACGCTTCGTTGGCCACAGTCGAGGCAAGTCACGAGAACCTCACCAGTCCGGGCGCAGCGCTTGGCACCGTTGCCTACATGTCCCCCGAACAGGCTCTCGGCAAGGACCTGGATCCTCGCACCGATCTCTTCTCTTTCGGCATCGTGCTTTACGAGATGGCCACCGGAGAGCTTCCCTTTCGCGGGGAAACGTCTGCGGCCATGTTCGATTCCATTCTTCACAAAGCGCCTCTGCCGCCGGTGCGTCTCAATCCAGACTTGCCTGCCCGTCTCGAAGACATCATCAACAAGGCCCTGGAAAAAGACCCCAACCTTCGCTATCAGCATGCCGCCGACCTGCGCGCGGACTTGCAGCGCCTCAAGCGCGACACCGATTCCGGCCGCACCGCGCAGCATAACGTGCTGGAAGAAGCCGCGGCCTCACCCTCACCCGCGCCATCATCGGAGCGGGCAAGAACGTCTAGCGCTCCGATTGTAGCCTCTACGCCTATGGCATCCGCGCAAATAAAGAAGCCCTTGGCGCCCACTTGGAAATTCCTCCTGCCCGCCGCAGCGCTGTTACTGGCCATTGTGTCTGGCGCACTGTACTGGCGCTCGACGAAAGCTCACGCCCTCACCGAGCGCGATTCCCTTGTCCTTACAGATTTCATCAACACCACCGGGGATCAAATCTTTGACCGCACTCTGAAGCAAGCGCTCGAGGTGGACCTGGGCCAGTCGCCCTTCCTGAACGTCGTGTCAGAACAGAAAGTCCGCGCGACTCTGAAGCTGATGGGCCGCTCGCAAGAGGAACGCCTTACAACTGAATTAGCGCGCGATCTCGCACAGCGAACCTCCTCCAAGGCCGTGCTTGTGGGGAACATAGCCCAGCTCGGCACTCAGTATGTGGTCACCCTGAATGCCATCAACGCCGTCAACGGCGACACCATCGCGCAGGATCAGGAACAGGCGGAAAGCAAGGAAAAAGTATTGGCTGCCCTCGGCAAGACCGCGTCGCGTATCCGCGGCAAGTTGGGCGAATCGCTCGCCTCCATCCACAAGCTCGACAAACCACTGGAAGAGGCCACGACATCATCACTGGAGGCGCTGAGAGCGTTCTCCCAGGGAGAAGAGACGCGCGGCAGGAGCGGGGACGAGGAAGCCCTGCCCTTCTACCAACGCGCCGTCGAGCTGGACCCCAACTTTGCCTTGGCCTATGCACGTCTCGGTGCCATCTATGGCAACAACCGCGAGCGCGGCCACGAAATCCAGTACAACACCAGAGCCTACGAGCTCCACGACCGCGTAACCGAGCATGAACGGTTTTACATCACCGCCCATTACTACGAAGCACAGGGCGATTTGTCGAAGGCCATCGAGACCTACGAACTCTGGTTGAAGTCCTACCCCAGAGACCCCGTACCCCAACTCAATATTGGCGTGAGTTATGGCTTTCTCGGCCAGTTTGACAAGGCCCTGGAGGCTTCGCGTAAGGCACTGGAGCTGGACCCCGCGTCCCAGCTCAACTACGGTGATACAGCCGCATATTTTGCCGCAAACAACCGACTGGATGAGGCCAAGCAAATCCTGCGCCGCGCTTTCGACGGAGGTATGGATTCGTTGTTCCTCCGCACTATTCAGAACAATGTGGCGTTCCTGGAAGGCGACATGGCAACCGTACAGCGAAACCTGGAGTGGGCGAAAGGTAGAGCGGGCAGTGGCAGTTTGCTTAGCGGTCGCGCAGCAATGGCCATTTACTACGGCAAATTTCGCGAGGCCCGGGGATTCCTGCAGCAGGCCGTGGACGAAGCCAAAAGCCATCGGAGCCCAAAGCGCGCCGCGAACTATCTGGCTGGAGCGGCCAACAGCGAGGCAACGATCGGTGACCTCAAAGAGGCCAAGGTCTTGGCTCAACAGGCGCTCGCGCTCGACGCGACTGCTGACACACAGAATGTTATCGCCTCCGTATTCGCTCGGGCGGGCGACACTGCAAGCGTGCAAAAGACCATCGAGCTACTCAACAAGGAATTTCCTCAGGACACCATTATCCAGAACCAGCGGATACCTATCCAGAACCAGCGGATACCAGTGTTACGGTCGATGATCGAGCGCGATCCAGCCAAAGCAGTGGAAGACCTCGAACCTGCTCGGCCGACGGAGTTCAACTTTCCCAACTTTCTCACCTCTATCTACGAGCGTGGCCTGGCTTACCTCCGCTGGGGCCGAGGTGCCGAAGCGGCCGCGGAGTTCCAGAAGATTCTGGCGCACCGCACCATTGCACCCCTAAGTGTGGTTCATCCGTTGTCACAGCTTGGCCTCGCCCACGCCTATGCGCTGCAGGGCGATAGACCAAAAGCCCGCACCGCTTATCAGGACTTCCTCGCGCTCTGGAAAGATGCTGACCCCGACATCCCCGTCCTCATCGCCGCCAAGTCCGAATACGCCAAGCTGCAGTAGCTTAGCGTACCTGACGGAAAAGCCAGCGCTTACCTCACCAGGCGAAGATCGGTCCACCAAAGTCGTGTTGCGTTTACCCGAGATTCGGCAGAAGTCCAATCCGCGATAGTGGTCGGATCACGGGCAACACGGAAGTAATGATGCAAGTGAGCACAAGAATCCCCTCTTACTACAGGGGTCACCTCAAAAGTGGGTACAAGTTAGGTACAAGTAAGAGAGGGGAAAAAAGGCTGTCGGTCCCGTAAGCGACGCCATATAAAGCGTTTATGGGATTCAGATGCCTGGTTCGGGACCAGGAGGTCGATGGTTCAAATCCATTCGCCCCGACCATTTCCTTAAAAGCTAACCTATGATAATAAATAAGTATATAGGCGCAGTCGATGCCCGCACATCGTCGCACTTGACTCGCAAAAAGAATATCCCTGGACGTGATTTATTTCAGTTGACTAAGGGACAGTAAGTACTAGCGCAGTACTAAACCAAGATACTCACGATCTGGGCGGAATCTATTGGGAAGTTTTCATCGCTATAAATTCCAAACAGTTCCTGATATTCCCGTTTCAAGTAAGTTCGCGAACTTCTGTGCAACCAAGGGCAGACTGAACCAGTATCCTTGCCCCTCATCGCAGCCATGGTTCTGAAGAAATGCCAACTGCTCTGGTGTTTCCACACCCTCAGCGATCACTCTATGCTTGAGACTTTTACCCATGCTGATGACAGCAGCAGCGATGATAGCATCATCTGAACTGGCAATAATATTGTGGATCAACGACCAGTCGAGCTTTAGGGCGTTAATGGGAAATCGAGTCAGATAGCTTAAACTGGAATAGCCAGTGCCAAAGTCATCCACGGCCAGTCGCACACCCATGGCTTTGAGTTGTCCAAGCGCGAATGCGGTGGACTCAGCATGTCGCATGAGAACGGTTTCGGTTAATTCGAGCTCGAAATATCTGGAATCCAGGCAGGTATTCTTCAGAGCAACTTGAACGCCTTCGAGAAACTGCTCGCTCCGAAATTCCAGCGACGAAACGTTGACTGCCACCGGGACGGCTGGCAGGCCGGCATCAAGCCATTCCCGCGTTTGCCTGCATGCCTCGCGTAGTACCCATTGGCCGATTGCTACGATCATACCGGTGTCTTCGGCGATGGTCAGGAATTGTGCAGGAAGAAGCAGCCCATGCTCTGGATGTTGCCAACGTACGAGCGCCTCGACACTTGTGATGTCTCCTGTTTTGAGATTTACCTTCGGCTGGTAATGCAACAACAACTCCTGGCGTTCAAGAGCATATCGCAGCTGGCCTTCCAAGGATTGGCGCGTGACGGCCTGCAGACTCATATCTGGGCTAAAGAACTGGTAATTGTCGCACCCACATTCCTTGGCGTGATACATCGCCGTGTCGGCATTCTTGATCAACGTCTCCGCATCTTCGCCGTTGTCGGGGTAGGTGCTTACGCCGATGCTCACGGTAATGCGAAGACTGTGGTCGCCGATGCTGTGCGTTTCCTTAAGCTCGGTGAGGATCTTTGCAGCACTAACAGCTGCATCTGTTGCGTGTGTGATTTCTGAAAGCAGTATCACAAATTCATCGCCACCCTGGCGGCTTACCGTGTCAGATTTGCGGACACAGGCCGATAAGCATGCTGCTACGGATTGGAGGAGTTTGTCGCCAACGGAGTGTCCGAGGGAGTCATTGATGTGCTTGAAACCATCCAAATCCAAGAACAACACTGCCAGCTGTTTGTGATTGCGACGGGCTAGTGAAATTGCGTGGGTTAGCCGGTCCTTCAGCAACAAACGGTTGGGCAACTTGGTGAGACCATCATGCTCGGACATCACGCGCAGACGTGACTCACTTTCGCGGAGCACTTCTTGCGCTCGGCGTTCACGATCCTTTAGCTCCACCATGGCTAAATAGCCCCCTAGCTGGGAGGCCACGGTGGAAAGCAGTTGGACATGCTGAAGATCATAGGTGTCGTTGCGTTCCACTTGCAACACGCCGATGATTCGGTCTGCTCCGATGACCGGCAGCACGAGATGGGCTGAGCCGGTGCCAGATGGTTCGATATCGCGATTTCCCTCCATCACGTGCAGCATGTCCGAGAGCGACGATTGAAGAGCCGCGCGCGTTGTTGCGGCCGGGTCGGGAATCGTGAAAAGATGCGCGTTCTTCGAGGGGCCCACCAGCAACGCGCAACATTCATAGGGAACGAGGCGGTCGAGTAACTCGAGCACGCGACGAACCCTCGCATCCGTGATTTCTTCCGGCCCTAGCAAACGGGCGATCTCCGCCAAGCCGCTCACGATCTGAGCGGAATCTATTCGGGCGCGAACAGAAGACTTCATCGCTTCGATCTCCCTTTGGCCGGTGCTCTCCCGGTTAAGACACCGCGTCGCCCGCTCAAGCCAGCATCCGTAAGTGTCACGCCGCCATGCCCAATCCTGAGCAATCGAACCTGCGTTCGGTGCTTTATCCCTCGCGCTTTCAAGATCGAGATGCCACGCTCAAGCCTCCCGTCGAGCTCAATGTATCGAAGTCGTAACAGGTTATCCGAAATAAACGAGATACCGTGTCCGGATAGTTCCTCGGTACCAAGAAATTGAGGTGACTCGAGGGTCATCCAGAGCGTCACATCGGCTGCGCGCATGTGCTTGCTGAGCGAGTACACCAGTTCCTTGAAGCGGCGCTCGGACGGCACGCCAAGCTGCATCGAGGTGAGACTGTCGAAGACGGCGCGCCGTGCTTTACTTGTGAGCACTCGTTCTCGAGCGGTTTGTAGGTAGCGATCGGTCGAGAGTTCGACAGGTGAGATATAGCTGATCAGCAGCAGACCCTTTCGCTCCATTTCCGACAAGTCCCACCCAAGGCTGGCAGCTATCGCCCGAAGCTGGTCCGGCGTTTCTTCCAAGGTGAAGAAAATGCCCTTCTCTCCCTGACGGGCTCCCGCCAATAAGAACTGAAGGCTTAGTATCGTTTTCCCAGTACCCGTCGCGCCCTGAACCAGCGTGCTGCCGTGGCGCAGGATTCCACCGCCGAACAGTTCGTCGAGTCCGTCAATTCCCGTTGCCACTCTCTCGGGCTTCTCAACGCGGGGAACGTCCGCTTGTTTGGGCGCACGGACACGCGGGAACACGAAGATACCTTTCTCGCTGATCTCAAGAAAGTGGATGCCGGACACGTAGTCCATGCCCCGGAGCTTCAATACCTCCAGTTCGCGAACAGATATCAATTCCTGTTTTTGTGTACCCAATCGCCAGATCCCATCGGCGATCGCAAATTCCGCGTACTTCGTGAATTCATCTGGGACGTATTCACCAACAAGGAAAGTCGTAACACCCCAGCCCGCCGCCTGGGTGGCGAGATCGTAGACGAACGACCGGGCGACGTTGCCAGCATCAATATGGTCAGCAATCGCACGGAAGCTATCGATGGCCACGAATGCCGGTTGATATTTCTCGATCATCGCCGAAAGTTCGGTCAGGATGCCGTCGGCGCCTTTCCTCACGGCGGTACTGAGGTCGGCGATCATGATCTGCTGATCGACTAGCATGGCATCGAAGAAATCGAAGAGCTGCATGTATCGGATGACTTTGATCGCTGGCTCCGACAGGGTCGTAAAGTACAGACATTTCTTTCCTTCACGAGCCGCGCGAAACAGGATCTGGAGCGTTAGAACCGTCTTGCCGGAGCCCGGCTCACCCGCGATAACAACAACCGACTGCGCGGGAATTCCTCCACCGAGAATCGCATCAAACGACTCATCGCCAGTGCTCTCGAGTTGCAGCGTGGGTTTCTGCCTGGTCTTCATTTGTCTTCCGAAAGAGACAGGCCACACTTCGCCACTTGTGGCAACGCCTCCAACCGGCGCAAGACAACCGGTCCGGTCAGCTCGAATAGCAAGGAGTATAGATCTTGTACGAGGGCTTGAAGGGCAGCGTTTGACCGCTCGTTTGAGTGCTTCCAATCTGGCGGAACGGTATAGGCATACTCAAATCCTTTTCGCCTGATGGCAAGCTCTCCGAGCTCCGGGAAATCTCCCAGCCGGCGCTTTGCGCTCCTCCGCAACAGAGTCGCTGTCGCGGGCGAACCAAGGATTTCAACGAGCGCCGTCCAAAGAACGTCGAATATCTCCGAAGGCGAGCTAGCAATTCCATCGCGTGGAAATTGATCGATATCTGGTTTCATCACTTTGATTCCTGGTCTTCGACCTGCGGTGCGCGTCGCGGGCGAGAACGATGCCTGCGTCTACAACCACGAGAGATATGCCGAGAAGTCGGCTCGCTGAGTTGCGAACGCCGGTTCTGGTGATTGAATGAATCCGGGATTTCCATTTTGCCTTCCCGGCTGACTGATAACGTACACCCACCCCCGTCAGTATGCAATGCTCCAGCCAGGTTGTTGAGTGCAGAGCCTTTCCGACGGCTGCGGCAAAATCTCAAAGCCAAAAACTGACGCTTCTCCCACCCATTCCTCAAACACTTTTCCTTCTCCAGTCTCGCTCAGCACCGAAATCTGTTTCGGTCTACGGCTCGCCTATCCTGCTGGTGATGGGAGCACCGCAATCCTTCGCAGCATGCCCCCTAACAGCCGCCGCGTGAGGTGACTCTCCGCCAGCAGCAGCCAGTAATATCGGGCGTGCTTGATCAGGCGTCCGCCCGTCTTCACCAGCCGCTGCTGCAAGCTCGTAAGCGACCAGTGGTCGATTCTCTTCGGCAGCACCAGCCGTCGCCACAGGTTCCCCAGGTTGTAGGCCAACACGCTCAGCCAGAGTCGTACCTCATTGGACCGGGAATGATGACAGCTCAGCCGCGTCATCTTCACCGCCTGCCTTCTTTGATCCATTGCTCCGCCGTGCCTCGCTTGTTGTAGAAGCGCACCACAGCCCGGCTGTCCGTCTCCAGGTTGGTCACGATGAAGCCCACTCGTGGGAACAACTCCCCCGCATGAAACTCCACCTTCGCCACCACTCGTCTTGCTGTTTTCCAACTGGCCGCTCGGTAGAGAAAACCTTTGTAGCAGACCACCGGCTTGTGGCTCGGCCGTCCCACAGGCCGCGTCAGCAACTCGTTGATGTCCCGCTCCGGTTCTCGTTCGCGGGAATCCGGATGGCATACTTCACTCCTCGCTCCTCCAGGGACTCGTAGATCTCCGGCTTGGCAAAAGCGGCATCGGCCCGAAACACCAACTCCTTACCCTGCTTCTGTTGCCGCTCAATCTCCGACAGCAACAGTTCTTCCCAACCCTCGGCACTGTGCACATTGCCCGGCCGCAGTTTGGCCGCCAGACAGTCCCCCTCGCCATTGAACAGCAGCAGGGGGTGATAGCAGGTGGACTCGAAATGGCCGTTGTAGGCGCTGTGCTCCTGTTGTCCGTAGACCGGGATCTCGGTGCTGTCCATGTCCAGCACCACCCGCTGCGAGGAATCGATGGCCTCCGCCTGAGCGATCAGTCCCCGGTTGATCGCTTCCAGACCAGCAAGGTTCTCGTCTCGCGCTAGCACTTCAGTTTCGAACGACTGGAGCCGGGACGTGAGGGCTGCGCCACGCTCCCAGATCTTTTCTGAACCGATCAGCCGCAGTGTGGGGTCTTGGGAGAGGCGCTCCGCGTCGTTCACGTCTTCGTATCCCGCCAGGCGGCTGTACACCGACTGGCGCAACAGGTCCGCGAGCGGCAACTGCGTGTTCTTCCCCCGAGAGTCGGTCAAGTGTTGTTCGATAAGTTCGCTGAGTCCCAACCGCTCATCCAATTCCCGCACGAGAACCAAGCCACCGTCCGAAGTGACACGCGACCCTTGGAAATCGACCTTCAAGGAAGCATTGAAAGAGAGCTGAAAAGGCTAATTTTGTTTGTCACCCATTGGGTCTGCACCTCCAAGGCGTCCTCACCGCGTCCAAACCCTCATAAATACAGATGCCGACGAACGTCCGGAGGTTCGTAGGAAGAGTTTAAATTGGAAATCTGGGCTAAAGACAACAAAATTCCCGAGTGCCCCAATCTGAGACAGTGACGAGACGAAGTGTTCGAGAAATGAATGTGGTCACGAAATACTCAAATCGACACGTCGCAGCCGAGAATTGGAGCTCGACGCACCCATTAGACGGCTGGCGCTGCAGTAGTTTCTCCGCAATGCAGAAGTCAACGCACTATGTGGCTTCGGATTGTTATCGCGTCGTTGCCGATTGCGGCGTCTTTGTAAGTAACAACGCCCACGCTGACGAGGCTTTCGCTAGGTTTACGTGGGAAGTGATGAGAAGGACGCAAAACCCGGAATTGGATGTTTCTGCGGTTCCTAACGGGACTGCCCCCGGAAACCCTGTCCTGGATGACATCAATCGAAAACCGGTTCGATTTGACGTCTACTGAATCTGCGAGCCCACTAAGCTCCGATTCGCAGCTCCGACGAGCAGCTGTAAGCGTTCCGTGACACACTCATTTTCTGGCCCCTCCGCCTCGTTGCTGCTTAGGATCGGAGCAAGCTGGAAATGTGCCGTATCAGTTAACGACGAGCCAATTATAAGTCTTGCTTCGATTCGCACGACCTCGCTAAAAGGGTGTATTAAGCGGTGATGTCATGCAAGCAATCGCGAATTCAAACCCCATTAAATCCAAAAGAAAATCCGCGCAGAAACGCGCTTTCAATGCCCAAGCTTTTCTCGATTCAGCCGGCGTCGCCAGAAGAGTTGTGGAATATTGGAGATCACAGAAGATCTACTCTCAAGGTGATCTTGCTACGAGCGTGATGTACGTTCAAAAAGGCGGTGTAAGGCTCTCCGTTGTTAATGAGACCGGCAGAGAAGCCGTTGTGGCGATCCTTGGGCCGGGCGATTTCTTTGGGGAAGGATGCCTTGCGGGCCAGTCCATCTGCATGGCGACGGCGACCACGATTGCACCTACCACCGCGCTCGTCATTGAGAAAGACGAGATGATTCGCGTGCTCCATGCTGAACATGCTTTCTCCGACCGCTTCATCGCGTATATGCTGGCGCGAAACATACGAGTCGAGGAGGACCTGATCGACCAGCTGTTCAATTCGAGCGAGAAACGGCTGGCGCGCACGCTGCTGCTGCTGGCGCGCTATGGGGCGCAAGGCCAGCCGCAAAAGGTGCTTCCCAAAGTGTCGCAAGAGATGCTGGCGGAGATGATCGGCACAACGCGGTCGCGGGTCAATTTTTTCATGAACAAATTCAGGAAACTGGGGTTCATCCAATACAACGGCGAGATCCACGTCAACAATTCCCTCCTGAGCGTGGTCCTGCACGACTAAGTTAACTTTCGCGCTATCGGAAAACGGCATACTTCCAGATCACTGTTGGTAACAGGGCTTACCACCACATATTTCGGATTGTCGGTCGGAAGGGGATCACGGAGACTTCTTTTCGTCACAATCGCCTCAGCCGCGGAAAGCTTTCGGTCTACGTGTGGTCCTGAGCGCGGGGCACCTGAATGCAGCGAACAGCGCTCCTCAGAAGCGACATCAAACATCTCTTCGATTACCATCGACCATGATGAGTTATTCGAACTTTATTCGAACTCCCTCTTTTCAAGGGAGGCGGGTACCATTGCCGAGTCTCAACGTGGCTCCGCCGCCGACGGTCAACTCGTGCCATTCAGTTTTCACTTAGGACAAGACCGCCACCAAGCCGGTTGTGGTCCGATGCTGACGGCGCAAGAATCGAGCAGATGTTTGGGAGCCGTGTCATGAGAAAAGTCAGTGTTTTTGTCATCGCCATTTTCCTGGCCTGTCCCACTTTCGCAGCGAATGAAAGCAGGGAACAGAAGCGCCTCGCAGCATGTGGCCAAGTGTTCAAGGAAATTTTGGACATCCCCGACGGGATTCCGAAGGATCTGCTCAACAAGGCCGAATGCGTTATTGTGATTCCTTCGGTTCTGAAGTTCGCAATCGGCATCGGAGGCGACTTCGGCCGGGGTGCGATCACCTGCCGGACCGGCCAGCACTTTTCGGGACATTGGAGCGCTCCCGCACTGTTCGCGCTCGAAGGTGCAAACATCGGTTTGCAGTTGGGCGGTCAGGCCACGGACTTCGTCCTCTTGGTCATGAATCCCAAAGGAGCGAACTCAATCTTGAGCAGCAAAGTGAAGCTTGGCGCCGATGCCTCTGCAGCAATTGGGCCGAAGGGGCGTGCAGCAGCGGCTGATACCGACATCGTGATGA
>WNFF01015524.1_pt1 | contig 13125 bp, 14 predicted proteins | sample 5400441 | NCBI WGS metagenome assembly WNFF01 (sample SAMN13153345, study PRJNA577476) | soil metagenome | isolation source: 120 cm saprolite under Douglas fir tree site 2 hole 3 replicate 1 | place: USA:California | collected 2015-04-18
TCGTCTGCCGACGCATAGCGCAGCCCGTCGAGCAGCCCGAAACCGAGATCGCCTTCGCCCAGGGTGCTGAGGCTGATCGTTCCCTCCGCCGAGAAGCCCTTGAGCGCGACCGGCCCGATGATCGGCCGCAGCAGTTTGGTCAGCTCATCCAACGCCTGCTGGTGCTTTTCGGACATGGCGATGGCCTCGAATTGCGCGATGTACGCGTCCCGAGCCGCGAAGTAGGCTGCTTCGGGCGAAGCCGCGCGGGCCGGACCGACGCACGACAGCGCCCAGATTGCAATCAGGGCGGCCTTTCGAAGCGAGCGATCATGTTGCCTCGATACTTGCAGGGTGCATTGTTTCATGTCGCCGGATCCGCTGGTCAACCGTGGCATCGAGCGATAGTCGAAGTGCCGCGCGGTTGCCACGGATCACGCGGAATCATCGTGTCCGGCGCCGTTCAAGGAAACCCATCGTCCCGGACGGCGTTCTGGCATTCGAGAGCCGACATTCACATCTCGAAACATGAATGGAGCGCGCAATGGCCGGCAACGATGCAAAGCCGAAAGGCCCCGATCTCTCCCAGGGCGTGTCGCTCGCCGACCTCCCCGACGGCGGCATGATCGGCGGCCATGTGGGCGAGGACGCGGTGCTCATCGCCCGTCGCGGCGACGAGCTCTATGCCATCGGCGCCACCTGCTCCCATTACGGCGGTCCGCTCGCCGAGGGGCTGATCGTCGGCGAAACCGTGCACTGCCCGTGGCACCATGCCCGCTTCGACCTGCGCACCGGCGAGGCGGCGGCGCCCGCCTTCAATCCGATGCCGTGCTGGCGCGTCGAGAAGCGCGACGGCAAGGCTTTCGTGCGCGGCAAGATCGAGCCCGCGCCGAAGCCCCGCGCCGCCAAGCCCGCAGGCCCGCAGCCCGGACGCGTCGTGATCGTCGGCGGCGGCGCGGCCGGCTTCGCCGCCGCCGAGATGCTGCGGCGGGAGGGATTTTCCGGCAGCCTGACGCTGCTGTCCTCCGACGACGCGGCGCCCTACGACCGGCCCAATTGCTCGAAGGACTATCTCGCCGGCAACGCGCCCGAAGAGTGGATGCCGCTCAAGCCGCCGGAGTTTTATGCCGAGCAGTCGATCGACCTGAGACTTCGCGCCGAGGTGGCCTCGATCGATCCCAAGGCGAAGCAGGTCAAGCTTGCCGACGGAAAGACGCTGCCGTTCGACGTGGCTATGCTCGCGACCGGCGCCGAGCCCGTGCGCCTCGACATCCCGGGCGCCCGCCAGCCGCACGTGCACGTGCTGCGCTCGCTGTCGGATGCGCGCGCCATCGTCGCCGACGCCAAGCAGGCCAAGCGCGCCGTGGTGATCGGGGCGAGCTTCATCGGCCTCGAGGTCGCGGCCGCGCTGCGCGCCCGCGAGATCGAGGTGCACGTGGTGGCGCCGGAGCGCCGGCCGCTCGAGCGCATCCTCGGGCCCGAGTTCGGCGACTTCGTGCGCGGCATCCACGAGGAGCACGGCGTCGTCTTTCATCTCGAGGACACCGCGACCGCGATCGACGGCAAGCAGGTCAAGCTCAAGGGCGGCGCGACGCTCTCCGCCGACCTCGTCGTGGTCGGCGTCGGCGTGCGGCCGCGCATCCAACTCGCCGAGCAGGCCGGACTGAAGGTCGACCGCGGCGTGATGGTGAACCAGTATCTCGAGACGAGCGCGCCCGGCATATATGCCGTGGGCGACATCGCGCGCTGGCCCGATCCGCACACCGGCCAGAATGTGCGCATCGAGCACTGGGTGGTTGCCGAGCGCCACGGTCAGGCCGCGGCGCGCAACATGCTGGGACAGCGCAAGCCGTTCACCGAGGTGCCGTTCTTCTGGAGCCAGCACTACGACGTGCCGATCAACTACATCGGCCACGCCGAGAAGTGGGACAAGCTCGACATCGAGGGCGACATCAAGGGGCGCGACTGCGTGGTGCGCTACCGGCAGGGCGGCAAGGTGCTGGCCGTCGCTTCCATCTACCGCGATGTCGACAGCCTCAAGGAAGAGGCCGCCATGGAGCGCGCTGCGTAGCGTCACGCCGCGTGACGACGGCCGCGCGCGCCGGCGAACAGCTTGATCACCTCGCGGTTGAACGCCGGCCGCCATGGTGGCTCGTGATGTCAGCCTACGCCGGCGCCGCGGATGCGTGCCTTGACGGGCGTCAACACTTGGCCAAAGCTCAAGGGCACGGCTGGAGGACGAAATGGCAAAGTTGTCTGCGCAAGCTCCGAAGAGTCGGTTCGCCGACGTCAACGGCACGCGGATTCATTATCTCGTCGCCGGCAAAGGCGAGCCGATCCTTCTTTTTCACGGCTACGCGCAGAACAGCCATATGTGGCGGCCGCTGATCGGGGAGCTTGCCAAGACCAACCTGGTCATTGCCCCCGATCTGCGCGGCTTCGGCCGGTCCGCGAAGCCCGCGGGCGGCTATGACAAGAAGACGATGGCGCAGGATATGCGCGCGCTGGCGATCTCGCTGGGGCACCGGCGCGTGCGCATCGCGGGGCACGACATCGGCCTCATGGTGGCCTATGCCTATGCCGCCCAGTACCGCTCCGAGGTCGATCGCGTCGCCCTGATGGATGCGTTTCTGCCGGGCATCGGCGATTGGACAAAGGTGTGGCTGCTGCGCGATCTCTGGCATTTCCATTTCTATGGCGAGACGCCGCTCAAGCTCGTCGCGGGCCGCGAGCGGATCTATTTCGAGCACTTCTGGAACGACTTCGCGGCGGATCGCACGAAATCGGTGTCGGAGCGCGATCGTCGTATCTATGCCAAGGCTTATGCGCAGCGTGGCGCGATGAAGGCCGGCTTCGAGGTGTTCAAGGCGTTCGCGCAGGATGCCGACGATTTTGCCGGGTTCGGCAAGACCAAGCTCACCATGCCGATGCTCGTGCTCTCCGGCGAAAAGGCCGGCGGACAGTTCCTCATCGATCAGGGCCGGATGGTGGATGACAATGTGGAAGGCGTCATCGTCCGCGGCTCCGGACATTGGCTGATCGACGAGGCGCCCGCCCAGGTGATTCCCAAGCTTGTTTCATTCCTGGCAGGCTGACTCGGCTGATGGCCGGGTTCCGGTGCCGCCTCGGTGCCGCCCGCCACTGACGAACCCGGGTGGGACTGCTTAAATGAGGCTCAGGAGCGGGAGCGGCGTCCCGCGTGGCGCGTGACCAAGGCCAGGTCGTGGACTTGGTCGGCGCCCGAGCGACCTCGTATCCGCGGGCCCGCGCGAGCAAACCACATGGCCTCTGACGTGCTGGCATCGGAATCGTCCGTTCAGAAAGGCGCGGCGCCTCCTCAAACGTCGGTCGCGCGGATCACCGCGCGGGCGCTGCTGCTGGGCGAGCGGATCGACACCGCGGGCCTCGAGCGCAGCGACGTCATCTCGACGTCTCCGCTTGCGTTCCGGGTCGGCGCCGACGGCTACGCGGTCATCTTCCGCTACGGCGTCGTCGTCCTCATCGGACTGTCGCCGATCGAGGAAGACGAGGTGCGCCGCGGCCTCGGCCTGCGCGTGATCGCGCCGTTCGGCAAGATCGAGGACGAATCGACCACGATCGAGATCGCGCCGGACCGCGACGATCAGGTCATCATGGGCGGGCCCATTTCGCTCAAGGATCTGTCGCCGCCGCGGCTCCTCGTCGTCGCCGACGTGCTCGCGAAGAACGTGGCGCTGGTGCGCGACGAGCGCGAGGTCACGAAAGTTCTCGAGCTGGTCGAGCCGTTCGCCAGCCAGCTCGCGCAGCGCGGCCGGCCTCCGGCCAACCGCCGCAACATGCTGCAGCTGATCGGGCAGGCGCTGCTGGTGCATCACCGCATGTCCGGGCGCGTCCAGGTCGAGGAGAAGCCCGACGTGCTGTGGGATCGCAGCGATCTCGAGCGCCTCTACGCGCGCCTGGCGGACGAATACGAGCTCAAGGAGCGGGCGAGCGCGCTGCGTCACAAGCTGCAGGTCATCGACGAGACCATGCGGGCGCTCACCGACATCATCGACACCGAGCGCAGCATCCGGCTCGAATGGACGATCATCGCCTTGATCATCGTTGAAGTTCTCATCGCGTTTTACGATCTATTTTTCCGCATGGCGAAATAAGCGGGCCGACCGCGCGGGCCGGCTCGACACGAACGCGGTATAACCGCCCGGCACCGGCCCAGGGAGAAAGCGATGCGATGTTTGATCTTGGCGCCCGCGCCAACGCATAAATCTAGAGCATGTCCCGATTCCGCAAGAACGGGACATGCTCTAGGATCGACCACGCCATGAACCCATCGAACCCCACCGGCCCCGTGATCTGGGACGTGGACGGCCGCGGTGTCGCGCGCGTCGTCTTCAATCGGCCGGACGTCAACAACGCCTATGACGGCGATTTCATCCAGGGGCTGCTCGCCGCGATGGACGCGCTCGAGCGCGTTGCGGGATTGCGCGCGATCGTCCTCACGGGCAATGGCCGCCACTTCCAGGCGGGCGCCGACCTGAAATGGATCGACGCGGTGCGGAAATCCTCACCGGAGGAAAACCTCCGGGTCTCGCGCGCCACCGCACTGGCGGTGGGGCGGCTCAACACGGCAGCGGTGCCGACCGTGGCGCTGGTGCAGGGCGGCTGCTTCGGCGGCGGCACCGGCATCGTCGCCGCCTGCGACGTGGTGATCGCGGCCGACAATGCGGTCTTCTCCATCGCCGAGGTGCGCTGGGGGCTCACCGCGGCCATCATCATTCCGCAGCTCAACGACGCCATCGGCCTGCGCCAGGTCCGCCGCTACGCGCTCACCGGCGAGCGCTTCGGCGCCGAGGAGGCGCGGCGCATCGGTCTCGTGCACGAGATCGTGCCGCCCGCCGAGCTCGAAGCGGCGGGCGCGCGCATGGTCGAGCGCCTCCTCGAAAACGCGCCCGGCGCCATCAGCGAGACCAAGGCGCTCGCGCTGCGCTCGGCGTGGTCCGAAGTGGACGACGCGGCTTTCGAGCGCCTGGTCGAAGCGCATGCGCAGAAGCGGCAGTCAGCCGAGGCGGCCGAAGGGCTCGCGTCTTTCGCCGAAAAGCGGCCGGCCCGCTGGAGAACGGCGTGAGGGAATCGATCCCTTGCCGTTCGGATTTCCGCAGGCTTCCCATATATAATGGAGAGCGAGCAGCTATTCGGTTCGACGCATGAGTGATCCGCTCACCCTGATGGCCACCCGTGTCGCCTATGCGGCGACCCAGCTGCCGCGCGTCGCCTGGTATGCGGGGCATTATTACGTCATGCGCCGGCTCGCCGCGCAGGCGCGCGAGCGCGAGCGCAAGGACGCGCCGGAGCGCGCCGGCGCGCCGCCGCCACAGCCGGCGAACGCGGCCGTCCCGGACCAGTGGCGCATCTATCGCGACCTCGCGGACCTGCTGGCGCGGGACCTCGCCAATGTGGAGGCCGGCCTCTATCCGCTTCCGGCCGATCATGACGGCACCTTGCTGACGCGCCTTCGCCGCTCGCGCCTCTTTTTCGAGGACCTGCCCGTGGTCCATCGCCGCCGCGAACGGCGCGACACCCACGAGGTGCGCAACGAAGCGACGGCCGGCAGGCGGCCGGACTATTTTCTGCAGAACTTCCATTACCAGTCCGGCGGCTGGCTGACCGAGGAGTCGGCCGACCGCTACGACACGCAGGTCGAGGTGCTGTTCAAGGGCAGCGCCAACGCGATGCGCCGCCAGGCGCTGCCGCCGCTCCACGAGGTCTTCGCCGGGCGCGATCAGCGCAAGTTGCGCCTGCTCGACATCGCCTGCGGCACCGGGCGCTTCCTCGACTTCGTCAAGCAGGCCTGGCCGCGGCTGCCGGTGGTCGGGCTCGACCTCTCCGAGGCCTACTGCGCGCACGCGCGCAACCATCTGCGCCGCTGGTCGCGCGCCGGTCTCGTGGTCGGCAACGCGGAAGCGATCCCGGCGCCGGACGCGAGCTTCGACGCCGCGACCTGCATCTTCACGTTCCACGAGCTGCCGCCGCAGGCGCGCCGCAACGCGCTCGCCGAGGTCGCCCGCGTGCTCAAGCCGGGCGGCCGCTTCGTCGTGATCGATTCATTGCAGCGCGGCGACGTGCCCGATTACGACGGCGTGCTCGAACGGTTTCCGCAGAATTATCACGAGCCGTATTACGCGAGCTACATCGACGAGGATTTTGCCGCGCTCGGGCGCGAGGTCGGGCTGGCGCACCAGCGCGACACGAAGGCGTTCGTGTCGAAGGTGATGGTGTTGGATAGGGCAGCGTAGGCTGCGGCAAGGAGCCGTATCGACTCAGCCCGAAGCCCTCTCGCCGCCAGTCAGGGCAGCAAGGCGAACACCTACCTGATGAGATCGCGTTGCGGAGATGGCGGACCCTGCCTTCAGTATTTTCAGTCAAGCCGCCTGCGGCTTGTTTACAGTCTCGATCTGGTCGAGAACCTTGCCGAGGTTCCGCTTCGCGATCTGAACGTCGTAGTCATTCTGCAGATTGAGCCAGAGCTGCGGCGTCGTGCCGAGCGCCTTGCCGAGCCGCAAAGCGGTATCGGCCGTAATGCCGGTCTGTTCGCTCGCGATCCGTTCGATGCGTGTGCGCGGCAGATCGCAAGCCTTGGCGAGCGCGCCAGCTGACATTTTGAGGGGGGTCAGGAATTCCTCGCGCAGAACCTCGCCGGGATGCATCGGTTTGAGCTTCTTGCTCATTGCAGCGTCCTCTTTGACTTAGTGGTAGTCCACGATCTCGACCTCCGCCGGGCCTTGCGCCGTCCAGACGAAGCAGACGCGGAATTGGTCGTTGATCCTGATCGAGTGTTGCCCTTTGCGATCGCCAGCGAGAGCTTCAAGGCGGTTGCCCGGAGGGGATTTCAAGTCGCCGAGTTCGGCCGCGGCGTTGAGATAGCGCAACTTGCGGCGCGCAACCTTGACCAGGTCCGGTGGAAAACCCTTCGGGCTTTCGCCGTTGAAAACAGCCTCGGTCGTCCTGTCCCGGAAGCTCCTGATCACGTCGTTATGTATCACTTCATGATACAAACGTCAAGAGTGCTGTATCGGAAAATGATGCAGCAGGGCTTGGTGACTCTTTTAGTTGAAGGGCGTTCACGCCCGGCCAGAAATGGTGTGCGGCCCAAGTTCGCAGTTACGTTCTGCTCGGCGGAAAAAATGGCGCGCCACGGCCCGGGGCAATGCCAACGTCGCAGCCGCGAAGGCGATCAGTCCCGACATCGTCGAGGCGATGGGCTGGCGACTTCCACATCTAGCCTGAGCGCGAGCGGTAACGGAAGCGTACGTGCGCTTCCGTGCGGGCGGCCCTATCAACGCAAGCCGTCCGCGTCGCCGCCGCCGATGCACTCGATGACGTAATCCCGCCGCGACGGTCGGCAGCGCGGCAAGCACGACGGCCGCCAGCGTCCTGCGCATCGAGGCCCGTGCGATCATGGACGCACGTAATGCGGCACCAGCGCGCGGCGGCCTTCCAGATAGGGCCGAGCGCGTTGTGCGCCGATGTACCAGGGATTGCTGATGCAATTCTCGGAGCACTCGGCGCGCGAGCGGAAATAGCAGGTGGTCGCGCCGCTGCTCGAGCTGAGCGAGCAGTACGGATAGAGCTGTGCCGCGTATTGCGCCTGGCTCGGCGTCGCGCCGAACGCGAGCGCGGCCATGATGGCCAGTACGGCCGCGGGTAAGACTTTCATTTTCTTGTCTCCTGACGGTCGAGGCGCGCTGCGGCGGCCTCGGAATGAAACCCCGGCAGCGCCGGGGCTTCTCTGATGCAAGCGGCCGGATTGCGGTCCCGTGACCGCGAGTCACGGGACCGGATGTCCGGGGACGTTCACGTCACAGGCGGTCCGACGCCGCGTCGCGGTTGAGCTCGGACCGGATGCGCAGATCCGGGTCCGTGCCGACATAGCCGGCGCCGTTGTCGACCTGCACGTTCTGCGTGGGAGACACCTTGACGGCCTTCGCGTAGACCGGCGCCGCCACGGCGCTCGCCAGGGCGAACGCGATGAGGATCTTCTTCATGTCACTTCTCCTTTGTGAGAGGCGCCGGGTCACGGGATGTGACCGCCGCCATGCGCCTCAGATGTGTGCGGCCGAGCGAACGTGCTGGCGCAGGATTGCTGCGATTGGCTTGAACTTGCGTCGCGGCCGCTATCTATCAGACTCGCCAGCGCAAATTTTCACAGCACATTGACGTGACGGCGGCGCAACCTGCGGGCACATCAACGTGAGCGGGGCGTGAGCAGGCAGGAAGGCTCTTGCCTAACGAATCGTGACTTTCGCCGTCAGGCACGCATGCTGGCCGGCTCTCGAGCGGCAGGCAGCGGGATCGCGGAGCGGAAGACGTTATCAGAGTCGTAGAGCCGCTTCGCTGTGATCAGCCGATCGGCGTTGCGGCCATAGCTTTTCGCCGCGCGGTTGGTGTCGCCGTCGGCGAGCAGGTTCGGATATCCGCCGGGAAGCGCCGCCACATCGAGCGCCCGCAGCGCGGCGCGCGCCCACTCGCGGTGTCGGTGCTCCTCGCGTTTGTCTAGCCCATCGGGAAACGTGGCGAGGATCTCGACCAGCACGTGGTCGCGACGCAGGCCGAACGCCGTCGCCTCCACCGGCACGCGGGCGGCCGCGCCCCTGAACTCGTGGGTGAAGATGGCGCAGCCGGGGCTGATGGCCCTCTCCATCGCCCGCATGCAGGCGTCGATGCTGTCGCCGTCGAACTCAGGAACCCAGCACGTCTCCATGAAGGTCCGTTGCCCATCGGCGAGGAACGCATCGAGCGTGGTCAGCGCGGCCGCATAGGACATTGCCTCTACGGTGCTGGAGAGCAGCGTTCCGATCTGGGAGAGCGGCGCCAGGAACGCTTCGCCGTCTTCCGGCGGACCGCACCAGGTCGGCACGATGAAGACCAGGGGGACTCCGGTCGGGCCGGCGACGAATCCGACCTGGGCGGTCAGCTCGTCGGGCGCGAACGCAGCGATGTCGGCGTATCTTTTGAGCACCGTCCTGGCCTCGGCGAACGGGTAGAGCAGCATGCCCGTGCGGACGCTGGGCAGGCGGTGCAGCCGGTGATGCATGGCCGTGACCACGCCAAAATTCCCGCCGCCGCCGCGCAAGGCCCAAAACAGCTCCTCCTCGCGGTCCGCCGCCGCGACGACGACGCGCCCATCGGCGAGGACGACCTCCGCGGCGAGGAGATTGTCGAGCGCGAGGCCGAAGCGGCCGATCAGCGGCCCATAGCCGCCGCCGAGCGTCAGGCCGGCCATGCCGACGGCGCCGACGGAGCCGGTCACGGCCGCGAGGCCGAGCCGGTCCGTCACCGCGAGAACGTCGGCGGCGCGGGCGCCTCCCGAAATTCGTGCGGTGCGGCTGTGCGGATCGACTACCACCGCGTTCATGCCGCTCAAGTCGATGACGATGCCGTCGCACAGCGCGCGACCGGCCCAGTCGTGGCCTCCCCCTCGCACCGACAGGGCAAGGTCGCAGTCGCGCGCGGCGCGAATGGCAAACTGAACATCCTCGGGTGTTCGGCAGTGCACGACCGCGCGCGGCAGGCGGCCGACCGGTTTCGCCCAGATCGCCGTCGCGGCGGCGTAACGCTCGTCGCCCGGGATCGACAGACGCCCGCGCAGTTGCTGGCCGAGGCGGTTGAGTGTTCTTCCGATCAGATCAGACACGTGCTGCTTCTCCTGGTCTCGTACGAACACCGCAGACGACGCCGTGGCCCTTCATCGTCGCGCATCTCGCTGGAAGATCGGCGGACCGTCACGTCGACGCGACGTCGGCGAGGACCGGGCTGTCGGTCTGGCCCTGCTTCGGCGGCGGCCAGGCGCCGAGTTGCTGCATCAGGGAGAACAGGTTTCCCACGCCCCAATGCTCGGTGATCTTGCCGTTGTGCACGCGCATCGCGTCGAGGGACTCGAAGTGGATCTTGCGGCCGGTCGGTGCCACGCCCAGGAACGTTCCGCGGTGCGTGCCGTGATAGACCTTGAAGGTCGTGACGATCTCGCCGTCGGCGGTCTGCCAGTGGATGACCGCGTGGAAGTCGGGGAAGGCCTCCCGGAGGCTGCTGTAGAGGCGGCGCACGCCCGCCTTGTCGGCGGCCATGTTGGGCTGCGGCGTATGGTCGACGAAGTCGTCGGCGAAGAGCTGCTCGAACACGTCGAAATTGCCTTTGCCCTGCACCTCGTCCGTGTTGCGGCGGACGATCGCCTTGGCGCGTTCGCTCGCTGTCCTGCCGCTCATTGGACGCCCTCCAATCACACGATCATTTGATCGCATGCATTGGCCGCAGCCGAGGGTTGACGTGCCTCGGCTGCAACGAATGCCAGCGGCGATGTGGGTCGGGCTGGCGGGCCGCGCAACTGGGATTATTTGAACCGTAACGTTCGAGGAAATCGAAATGGTATCCGACCCCGGTACGCCGACGCTCGATCAGTTGCGGGTCTTCCTGGCCGTCGTCGACGCGGGCAGCTTTGCGGGCGCGGCGCGGCGGCTCGGCCGGGCGACGTCGGTCATCAGCTATGCGATCGCCAATCTCGAGGCGCAGCTCGGGGTCGTGCTGTTCGATCGTCGGTCGACGCGCAAGCCGCAGCTGACCGAGGCCGGCCGCACCGTCCTCTCGGAGGCGCACACCATCACCAACGGCGTCAACGGGCTGCGCGCCAAGGTGAGGGGCCTCCTCCAGGGCATCGAGGCGGAAATCCACCTCGTGCTCGACGTGATGCTTCCGCGCGCGCGGGCGGCCGACGCGCTGAAGGCGTTTCGGGGGGTGTTCCCGACGGTGTCGCTCCATCTTCATGTCGAAGCGCTCGGAGCGGTGACGCAGATGGTGCTCGACGGCACGGCCACGATCGGGATTTGCGGACCGCTCGATACGGAGGTCGCCGGGCTCGAGCGCATCGGGGTCGGAACCGTCGAGCTGATCCCCGTTGCGGCTCCCGATCATCCGCTCGCGCGGGCGGGCCGCAATGCGCCGGGCGCCGGGCGCAGCCACATCCAGCTCGTGCTGACGGACCGCTCGCCGCTCACCCGGGGCCAGGATCGCGGCGTTGTCGGGACGCAGACCTGGCGCCTCGCCGATCTCGGCGCGAAGCACATGCTGCTGAAGGAAGGCATCGGCTGGGGCTACATGCCCGAGCCGATGGTGCGCACGGATGTCGAGAAAGGCCGGCTCGTCCATCTCGACATGCCGGAGTTGAGGCGCGGATCGCTGCGGCTCAATGCGATCTATCGGACCGATACGCCGCCGGGCCCGGCGGGCTCGTGGCTGATCGCGCGATTCGCCGCGCAGGCCGCGGCGGCGGCCGACGCCGCCGATCGCAGCGCCATCGTGTCGGCATCGCGCGACCCGCGCTGACGACCGGCAGGCGTGCGATGAGCGCCCGGATCGCGTGCGCTCTAGCCTGATCAAGAATCCGGCAGGTGAGTCAGATACTCGTAGACCGCGACCAAATCTTCGTCATCCATTTTCCCGATTGGGCCCCACGGCATTTGCGCGCTGAGCTCACGGCCGACGGGATCGATTCCGGTGCGCGCCGGACGCGAGCTTCGATGCGGCGACCTGCATCTTCACGTTCCACGAGCTGCCGCCGCAGGCGCGCCACAACGCGCTTCGGGAATGCGCCCGCGTCCTCGAGCCGGGCGAGCGCCTCGTGCTTATCGATTCGCTCCAGCGCGGCGACGAGCCCGATTACGACGGGACGCTCGAACGGTTTCCGCAGAATTATCACGAGCCTTATTTCGCGAGTTATATCGACGAGGATTTTGACGCGGTCGGCCGGCAGTTCGGGCTGGTGCACAAGCGCGACGTTAAGGCATTTGTGTCGAAGGTCATCGTGTTGGACAAGATTGCGGTCACGCCGCGGTGACAAGCCGATGGCGCGGCCGAAGCGGTCAGCATCCGCCTGATCGAATTGCGGGCCAACATTAGAGATCGGGCACCCCCACCCATGACGAGAACGCGATCCATGCGCCCTCTGCCGAGACTCGCTGCCGCAACCCTCGCCGTCGCCGCGATCGTGCTGCAAACCGCATTCGGGCTCGCGGCGCCGGCGCGGGCGGACGAATGGCCGAGCCGCACCGTGACGGTGGTCGTGCCCTACGCGCCGGGCGGCTTCACCGACACGCTGGCGCGGATCGCCTGCAAATATCTCGCCGAGAAGCTCGGCCAGGGCTTCGTGGTGGAGAACCGGGCCGGCGCCGGCGGCGGGATCGGCACGACCTACGTCACCAAGTCGCCGCCGGACGGCTACATCCTCATGTTCGGGTCGGCGTCGCAGCCCGGGATCGCGCCGTTGACGCAGAAGATCACCTACGATCCGGACGCGCTCGCGCCCGTCACCATCTTCGGAAAGATCCCCTTCCTGCTCGCGGTCGGACCGCAATATCCGGCGAACGATCTCGCAAGCTTCGTCGCGGGCGCCAGATTGAAGCGCGGCGGGCTGACCAACGCCATCAGCGGGGTCGGGGCGACCACCCACCTGCTCAGCACGGGCTTCGCCCATCGCGCCGGTTTCGAGGTCGTCAACATCCCGTACAAGGGCTCGGCGCCGGTGGCGGCCGCGGTCATGCAAGGCGACGTCGACATGGCGTGGGCCGGCGTCTCCGACATCATTTCGTTCGTTCCCGCCGGCAAGGTCAAAGTGCTCGCCATCTCGAGCGAGCCGCGCGCCCCGACCTTGCCCGACGTGCCGTCGGTCACCGAGACCTATCCGGATTTCCATCTCGAGACCTGGAACGGCTTCTTCGCGCCGCGCGGCGCGCCCGACGAGGTCGCGGACAAGATCTCGCGCCTGATGCGCCAGGCGGTGGCGTCGCGCGAGATCGGCGGACGGCTGCGCGAGCTCGGCATCGAGCCGATCGCCACCACCCCGGCCGAGATGGCGGCCGCCATCAAGACCGACAAGGAGTTCTATGCGCGCGCCGTGAAGGCGGCGGGGATCAAGCCGGAGTGATGGCGGGGCGAGGCTGCGCCGCGCTAGTCAGGCTCGCTCATGCGGCCGGTCGGGTGATTTTCCGCGCGGGCACGTAGTGCGCTGCCAGCAGATGCTTGTCGCGCGCGAGGGCCCGGCAGGCGATGGCAACGACGGGCGGTAGCTCGTCCTTGTTCAGATAGCCCATGATGGTGCGCCGGCCGACCCCAAGCAACTTG
>WNFF01003363.1_pt1 | contig 13122 bp, 15 predicted proteins | sample 5400441 | NCBI WGS metagenome assembly WNFF01 (sample SAMN13153345, study PRJNA577476) | soil metagenome | isolation source: 120 cm saprolite under Douglas fir tree site 2 hole 3 replicate 1 | place: USA:California | collected 2015-04-18
AGGGAGTGAAGGGTGGCGAAGTATCTGCTCGTCTTCTATGGCGGTGGCATGCCCGAGACGCCGGCCGCGCAGGCCAGGGTGTTGAAGCAGTGGGGCAACTGGTACACGAAGCTCGGCCCCGCGGTCGCCGACATGGGCAACCCGTTTTCAGGAGCCGTGAACAAGGTCAAGGCCGACGGCACGGTGGCGAAGGGGCCGATCGGACAGCGGGCCACCGGCTACACGATCGTCGAAGCGGACACGCTGGACAAGGCGACCAAGATGGCGAAAGGCTGCCCGATCCTGAAGAGCGGCGGACAGATCGCCGTGTACGAAACGTTCAGCATGCAGCCGGGGTAGCTTGCCGTCGTTCTTTGCCAGCCGTGAGGGCGGGCGGGCCGTAATCGTCGGCGGCGACGCCCGCCACCTGGCCCGCTCGCTCCGGGCGCGCCTCGGCGAAGAGATCGATGTCGTCGATCCAGATGGATTCCTGCTCACGGTCCGTCTGGACCAGGTCTCCCCCGAGCGCGTCGAAGGGGTGATCGTCGCTCAGGTCGAGCACCACCCCGAACCGCAAGCGCGGATCACGATCGCGATCGCGCAATTGCCCGCTCCCGCACTGGAGCTAGTGTTGTCTCGCTGCACCGAGGTCGGCGCGTATGGATTCCGCGTTTTTCACGCGGACCGCAGCGTGGCTCGGGGCGCCAAGGCCGAGCGCTGGAACACGATCTGTCGCGAGGCCGCCATGCTCGCCGGCCGGCTCAGGGTCCCGCTGGTCGACGGGCCATCGACTTTCGACGAGATGCTTTCGGCCACCGAGCATCCGGTTCTGCTGGTGCGGAGCGCTCCAGTCGATCTGGCCGATCTGACCCAGCCTCGAGATCTCACGCTCCTCATCGGTCCGGAGGGCGGGTGGTCCGAACGCGAGCTGGGCCTCGTCCCAACCACAGCGGGCCTTGGGCCGCGCAACCTTCGAGCCGACACAGCTGCGGTCGTGAGCTTGACGGTGGCCCTGGCCATTCGCCGCCAGCTCTAAATTTGCCGCCGCCACCGATCGCCGTCTAGCGCTTCAGGGCTCGTCTTGTGGCCTGAAACGCCTTGAATTCACCCCCGACTGCGACCACACCCAGGATCGTGAACGCAATCACGCCGAGTAAGAGGACGACTGTAGCCGCCGGCCGCGACCAGGCTGCTATAGATGGGGCCGCGATAGTGACACCGAGAGCCAAGACGAGCGCGGCATACACGTTGACTCCCGCCCGAGTGGCCGAATAACCCGGAGGCAGAGAACTCGTTGATCGAGAGGCGAACCTCCGGATCAGCCTGTCTCGGTTGAGCTCCATGGTTACGCCCACGATCAGGAGCACCAGCGCAACTACGAGTCCTCCCATGCGGGCAATGTTGGCAGCCCGAGTCCTAAATGGAGCTGTCCTAGGGCTTCAGGGCTCTGAAGGTCTTCACTTCGCCAACGATCGCGATCACCGACGCCACCACGAACAAGATCCCGCCCAGCACCATGAGGCCGGCGCCTACCAAAACAGACGAGCCGGCAACGCCCAGGCCGACCGCGAACGTGCCGATGGCGATGACGAGCGCGGCGTAGGTCTGGAAGCCGCGGCGGGAGGCGGCGAAGCCCGGCGCCAGCTCACCCAGCGGCCGCGAGGTGACGCGGCGCATGACGACGTCCCCGGCGCCGGCCACATTAAGAAGAAGGACGAGGCCCGCCACGAACAGGATCGCGCCGATCGCCAACACCATCGCCTGCGGCGAATGTTCCCACTTCGGGTCGCTCTCGTCACACCATTAGTGGTGCGTCCGGGAAAACGCTCGCCAATGCATCGTCCTAGGCGGCCGGGCGCCGACTCACCCCACGGAATCTTGCGATTCCGCAGGGACCCCGAGAAGGGCGCTGAAGCCTTCGTCGCCTCCTGCGCGCGCTCGGTCAGCAGCCCCACACGACAACGTGGGGTCCCCAGCAGGTATGCGCTCCCTCACGTGCTCATCGGCTCCTTGGCTCCGGCCGCCGAGGCCGCGCCTTGTCGATCTATTCCCAGACACACCACTAGCATTTGAGGGTGCCCACCACCACGCAGGCGCGCGTGCGCAACTTTTGCATCATCGCCCACATCGATCACGGGAAATCGACGCTTGCCGACCGGCTGCTCGAGTTCACCGGCTCGATCAGCCAGCGCGACATGCAGGACCAGGTCCTCGACACCATGGATCTGGAGCGCGAGCGCGGGATCACGATCAAGCTGCAGGCCGTCCGCATGACCTACCCTGCGCGGGACGGCCAGAGCTATGAGCTCAACCTCATCGACACCCCGGGCCACGTCGACTTCGCCTACGAGGTGTCGCGCTCGCTGGCCGCGTGCGAGGGCGCGATTCTCGTCGTCGATGCGGCGCAGGGCATTGAGGCGCAGACGCTTGCCAATCTTTACCAGGCGGTGGAGGCGGGGCTGACCATCGTCCCTGTGGTCAACAAGATCGATCTCGACGCCGCGCAGCCAGAGCTCGTCGCCGAAGAGATCGCCGACGTCACCGGCATCCCGCGCGAGCAGGTGATCTTCGCGTCCGCCAAGCAGGGGATCGGGACGCAGGACATCCTCGAAGCGGTCATCTCCAAAGTTCCGCCGCCACACGGCGATCCTTCGGCGCCGCTGCGTGCGCTCATCTTCGACTCTCACTACGACATCTATCGCGGCGTGATCACCTACGTCCGTGTTGTCGATGGCCAGATCAAAGCGCGCGACAAGATCCGGATGATGAACACCGGGAAAGTTCACGAGGTCGACGAGGTGGGATGGTTTGCGCCCCGGCCCACTCCAGTCGACAAGCTGACCGCGGGGGAGGTCGGATATGTCACCGCCGCGATCAAGAACGTCATAGATGCCCGCGTCGGAGACACGATCACCAGCTCCGAAGGCGGAGCCGCCGGCCCGCTGCCAGGCTATCGACAGGTGAAGCCGATGGTGTTCGCGGGGCTTTTTCCCACCGACTCCGACCAGTTCGCCGACCTGAAAGAAGCGCTCGAGAAGCTGCAGCTCAATGACGGAGCGCTGTCTTTCGAACCAGAGAACTCGGCGGCGCTCGGGTTCGGGTTTCGGTGCGGGTTCCTGGGCCTGCTGCACCTCGAGATCGTGCAGGAGCGGCTCGAGCGCGAATTCGAGCTCGACCTGATCACCACGGCGCCTACGGTCGAGTACAAGGTCGAGTTGAAGCGTGGCGGCACAGTCGACGTCGACAATCCCGCGCTGCTTCCAGACCCCACCGCGATCGAGTCCATCGCCGAGCCGTTCGTGAAGCTCTCGATCATCGTTCCCACGACGTATGTCGGGCCGATGATGGAGCTGTGCCAGGACCGCCGCGGCACGTACAAGAAGCTGGAGCACCGGCCGGGCGACCGCGTCGTGCTCGAGTACGAGATACCGCTGGGCGAGATCATTCACGACTTCTACGACCAGTTGAAATCGCGCTCCAAGGGCTATGCGTCGATGGACTACGAGATGATCGGATTTCGGGAAGGCGACCTGGTCAAGCTCGATGTGCTCGTCGCCGCCGAGCCGGTGGACGCTCTTTCTCTGATCACGCACCGCACCAAGGCCCAGTCCCAGGGACGGAAGCTGGTCGAGAAGCTGAAGTCGATCATCCCTCGTCAGCTCTACGAGGTGCCAATCCAGGCCGCCATCGGCGGTAAGGTAGTCGCTCGCGAGACCATCTCGGCCATGCGCAAAGACGTCCTGGCCAAGTGTTATGGGGGCGACGTCACCCGAAAGCGCAAGCTGCTCGAGAAGCAGAAGGAAGGCAAGCGAAGGATGAAGCGGGTGGGGTCCATCGAGATCCCGCAAGAAGCGTTCATGGCGGTGTTGAAGCTTGACTAGAGTGTCGCGTCCGCTCGCCCTGCTCGTTCTCACCGCGATGGCGGTCGTGTCGTGCGCAAGGCTCGGGTCTTCGAGCTCGAACGCTCAACTGGGTGACATCCTCGCAGCCGGCCCCAGCGTTTCTGACGTGCGATCGCTGCTGGGCGACAGCAACTGGTGGCAGGGTCCGCCGTCATTCGCGGTCAGGCCGCTCAACGCTGAGACCACGCCGATAACCGTGCGTTTCGGGATGACTCAGGAGTTCATCCACATCGGCACTGCCGAAGGCTTTCTCGTCCATTACACGGTCTACCAGACGACCACCGCGGCCACAACCAGCATGACCAATCTTCAAAATTTGTTGGGCCCCGCACAGGCGACAAGTCCGAGGGTGGGCGACCAGGTCATGTATTACGGCCTGGCGGGAACCAGCGGTGCGCCGTACCTCACCAGGACCTTTGTCCGCCTCGCCGAGATCGTCGTCGACATCACCTGGGCTCGCAAGGACGGGGTGGCCTCGCTAACCCAGCTCGGCCGGAACGCGTCCAGGATCCTCGACGGGCTGAAGAAAGCGACCGCAGCGAAGACACATCATTCGCTGCAGGTGGTCGATCAGAAGGTGCTGCCTCCGCCCGGACTCGACATCACCTACCTCGGAGCCACGCCGCTGCCGATCGAAGCCTACCTGGTGATGGCCAACTATGCGATCCCAGGGCCGCTCGCTCAAGCGCTTCATGCCATTGCCGTAGATACTTTCGTATTCGGCGATTACGTGCTCAACGCCGACACGCATATGGAAGTGCGGGCGGCTTTGATGACCTTCGCGAACCCTGCAGACGCGAACAGCTGGTTGGGCAGCTTCAGCGGCGGTCAACCGGACCAGAGCGGAGTGGTCAGCAGTTACGTCGACGCGATTGGCGAGTACCAAGACTTCTTCACGGCGGGTGCGCATGGCGCCATGCTCGTGTGCCGGTCGACGGTCCCGGGCGAATCTGCTTCGCGAGCGTGCGAGCAGCCGCTGTCACGAACCGTCATTTCCTGGCGCCAGGGCCTCGCTGGCTAGTCGGCTCGGCGCGAAAGAATCGGACCCGTTCCGCGCCGGCTGGCCTGGAACCACTCCCACTGCTTCGCAAGGCCTTCGCGGAGCGAGACTCGCGGTTCCCATCCCAACCGCTCGCGAGCGAGGTTGATCGAAGCCCCGGTGTGGCGTGGATCCCCGGGCGCGGCGGGGAGGTCCTCCCGGCGGACCTCGAGGTGGCTGATCTCCTCCAGAGTGGCGAGGACCTTGTTCACGGTGACGCGGCTGCCGCCACCAAGGTTGAACACCATGCCCACGACATCCGCCGCCGCCGCCTTGATCGTGCCCTCGACGGCATCTGAGACATAGGTGAACTCGCGCGTCTGCTCACCGTCTCCGAAGACCTCGATCGCCTCGCCATCCGCCAGCGCCTGCATGAAGCGAGAAAACGCCATGTCGGGGCGCTGGCGCGGGCCGTAGACGGTGAAGTAGCGAACCGAAACCGCGGGGATGCCGAAGTTGCGCGTGTAGAGGTGGGCCAGGTGCTCGGCCGCCAGCTTCGTGACGCCGTAAGGAGACACCGGGCGAGGAAGGGCCGACTCGCGCGTGGGAAATGCTTCGGCGTCGCCGTACACCGACGAGCTTCCCGCAAAGACCAGCCGCTTGAGGTGACTTCCCTTCAGATGTTCGAGAAGCCTCTGCGTGGCGATGATGTTGTCGCGCGTGTAACGGTCGAATTGGTGGCCCCAGCTTGGCCTCACGCCGGGCTGGCCAGCCAGGTGATACACGACGTCGGCGCCTTCGAGCGCGGCCGTGAGGTCGGCAACCACGAGGTCCAGCTCTTCGAACGAGAAATTGCGGTGGCTCCTGGCCGCCTCCAGGTTCTGCTCCTTGCGCGCCCGGAGGTAATAGTCGGTGAAGCAGTCGATGCCCACCACCTCGTGGCCGTCGGCGAGCAGCCGCTCGCTCAAGTGTGATCCGATGAAGCCCGCGGCGCCGGTGACGATCGCCTTCATGCCGTATGAAGCCTAAACCCCACGAACTCGGAGGCTTGGCCTTGAGTTCGCGGGGGCCACTGAACTGCGGCCTCGCCACCGCCATTTGCAAGCGCTCCTATCCTCTACTAGTGGTCCGCCCCGGAAAACGCTCACCAATACATCGGCCTAGGCGACCGGGCTTCGCTGATGCCTGCGTCGCCTTCTGCGCGCGTTCGGTCACGCATCTGACGCGATGCGCTCCCTCACGTGCTCGTCGGCTCCTTGGCACCGGCCGCCGAGGCCGCGCCTTGGCGAGCTGATCCGGGGGCAGACCACTATGGTGTCGAGGTTCGAGGCATGGCTCGCCGATTCGGGCATCGGGGTGTCGGTGAAGCAGTTTCCGGCCGGCACCCGCACGGCCGTCGATGCTGCCGCCGCCGTTGGATGCGATGTGGGCCAGATCGTGAAGTCGTTGGTGTTCCTGGCCGCAGGCCGTCCGGTGGTCGCCCTGGTGAGTGGTGCCAACCGGCTCGACGAGAGCAGGCTGGGCGCTGCCGCGGGGACACCGGTGACGAAGGCCGCCGCCGAGGTGGCGAGGTCGGCGACCGGCTACTCGATCGGTGGCGTGCCACCGTTCGGTCACGCCACGGACGTACCGGTCTTCATGGATCGCGACCTGCTCGGATATGAGGTGGTGTGGGCCGCGGCGGGCCGGCCCGACTCGGTGTTCGAGATCGATCCGGACCGGCTGCGCGAGCTGAGCCAGGCGACGGTGACGGACCTCAAGGTTGCCCCGTGAGCTCGATCCTTATCTTCTGTCGCGACTGCGGAAAGCAGGTGGCGAGCTCGCAGACCAAAGACGGGCTGTGTGTGGAATGCCGTGTTCGCCGATCGGTCTCCGACCTTCGCGACGAGCACGCTCGGCTGTGGCGCAAGCGCGAGCGCTACCGAAGCCAGAATGCGAACGTCGAACAGATCGGCCGCCAGATCGCGAGGGTCGAGGACCGGATGGGGCAGCGGATCAAGGAGCAAGTGTCGAACGAACGGCAGGCGACCGACCTCTTGCGCAAGGAGCTGGAGGCGGCGCGCGGTCAGCGCTACACGATCAAAGGCGTGTGACGATGAGCCAGGCCACGCCCCTGACCCTCTCCCCGCAGGGGAGAGGGGAATTACCCGTCGAGAACCTCTACATCCACCTCCCGTTCTGCAAGCACAAATGCGGCTACTGCGACTTCAACGCTTACGCGGGCATGGACCGGCTGATGCCCGACTACGTCGACGCCCTCGAGCGCGAGCTGGCCGCCGCCCGCGAGCAGCACGAGTTCTCGCGGCTTTCGACCGTTTATCTGGGGGGCGGAACGCCCAGCCTTCTGCCGCCAGACCTCATCGCGCGATTGCTGCATTTTGTCCGCGGCAGCTTCGACATTGCGCCAGACGCCGAGGTCACGCTCGAGGCCAACCCTGCCAGCACAGATGAACCGCGGCTTGCAGCCTGGCTCGAGGGCGGCGTCAATCGGTTGAGCCTGGGTGTCCAGGGCTTCGAGCCCCGCGCGCTTGCGGTGCTGGAGCGCAAGACCGACGCCGCACAGGCGACGCGTGCGTTCACGCTCGCCCGCTCGATGGGAGTGGCGAACCTGAGCATCGACCTCATCTACGCCGTGCCCCACCAGAGCCGGGAGTCATGGATCGAGACTCTTCGGCGCGCGCTAGCCCTCGGTCCGGATCACGTGTCGACCTACTGCCTGACCTTCGAGGAGGGGACTCTGCTCTGGCGTCGCCGGGCAGAAGGCAAGCTGCCCGAGCTCGATCCGGACCTGCAGTGGGATCAGCTCGATTCCGCTGTCGTCGAGCTCGAAGCCGGCGGGTTCAGACGCTACGAGGTTTCCAACTGGTCCCGACCCGGCTTCGAATCGCGACACAACCTGGCTTACTGGCGGTGCCGTCCGGTGTATGGCGGCGGCGCGGGCGCCCACTCTTACGCCACTGACGGAACGCGCGCCTGGAGGTGGTGGAACATCGCCCGGCCCCGCGACTACATCGCGGCCTGTCCCGCGCCTGTGGCCGACGGCGAGGAGCTGCCCGAGCGCAAGGCAGGGGCCGAGGCCCTGATGCTCGGATTGCGCACCGCCGAGGGCGTGGCGCCGCGCGCGGGCTTCGAGGACGAGCTCGGCCGGTTGACCATTGCCGGATTGATCGAGAGCATCGACGGGCGCGTGGCTCCGACGAGACGGGGCATGGATCTGCACAACCAGATCGCTCTCGCGGTACTGTAGTCAGCACTCTCGTCGGGAGAGTGCCAAACGACATGGAAAACAGAAAGCAAGCGATCCTGCGGGCAGTGGTGAAGGAGTTCACGAACAGCGCCGTGCCGGTGGGCTCCCAATCGCTGCAGAGCCGGTACTTCGTCAACCTGTCGTCAGCCACGATCCGCAGCGAGCTCGCCGAGCTCGCCGACCTCGGCTACCTGGCGCAGCCGCACACCTCGTCTGGCCGCATCCCGACAGACTCCGGCTATCGATATTTCGTCGACTTTCTCATGGACCTGGAGGAGGTGCCCGAACGGGTTCGTGTCTACATCAACGAAGAGCTGCGGCACGGGACCGCCGATGTCCAGGGCCTGGTCGAGAGGGTTGCGATGACGACCGCATCCGTGACCCAGAACGCCTCCGTGGCGAGCGCGCCACATGGCTCCCAGGGGCGGATCAAGCACGTCGACCTGGTTTCACTCGAGCCCAAAGAGGTGCTGCTGATCCTGCTTCTCGAAGGCAACTTGTTGCGACAGCAGGTCGTCCAGGTGACCGATGAAGCGACGCAGCCGACGCTGACCCTCCTGGCATCGAAGTTCAACGAGTCACTCGTCGGTAAGGCCGGCGAGGAGGTTCGCCGGCAGTACGAGACCGCCGCGCTCGGCCTGGACAAGGAGCTGCTCGACCGCATCGTCGCCGCGCTCGCTATGTACGAGCAGGGCGCGGAGACCCTGGTCGTCCACGACGGCGTGCGCAACCTGCTGCGCCAGCCCGAATTCGCGGAATCATCCCGGCTCCAGCAGGTCCTCGAGGTTCTGGAGGAGACCCGCTACCTGACCGTCCTGCTACGAGACCTCATCGGGAACTCGGACATGCAGATCGTCATCGGCTCCGAAAACGCTTCCAGCCAGCTGCAGGGATGCGCGGTCGTGCTCACAACCTATGGCCCCTCGAACCAGCTCAAGGGTGTGCTCGGAGTGATCGGTCCGACGCGGATGGCGTACAGCCAGACCGTCGCCCGCCTGCAGGCGGTGGCACTGAGCGCCAGCGAGCGGATGGAGGAGCTCGGGGTTTGAGCGTGGTGCCCCGCGCGGTATCACTTCGAGAGCAATGACCACTCGTAAGTACGCGCACGAACCCCATGAGGGTGAGGGGCGGCCAGAGACTGCGGAAGCCGCGACCACCAAGCAGTTGGCCGCGCTCGAAGGCAAGATCGCAGAGCTCGAGTCGACGGCGGCGGAGGCCAAGGATCGGTACCTGCGCTTGGCGGCCGACTTCGAGAACTTCAAGAAGCGCGCGCGCCAGGATCAGGTCGACACCATCCAGTACGCGTCAGCTGAGCTGATCAACCGACTGCTGCCCGGACTCGATGACCTCCACAAGGCGCTCGAACACAGTCCCAAGGGCATCGACCCTTCGTGGCTGAAGGGCGTGGAGCTGAGCGTGCGCAAGCTGGAGGACGCTTTTGGCGCCCACGGCCTCGAGGCGATCAAGTCGGTGGGCGCGCGCTTCGACCCCAAGCTGCACGAGGCGGTGGGCCATGAAGAGTCCCTCGAGCATCCCGAGGACACCGTGGTGGCGGAGCTGCGGCGCGGGTACCGCATCCGCGATCGCGTGGTGCGGCCGGCCCTGGTCAAGCTGGCCCGTCCGCCGGCGCAGCCCGCCGACGCCGATGCCGACCCAGACAGCACCGCTCGCCGGGCCTAAACACACACAATTTAAGGGTGGCTGTCAAGCGCGACTACTACGAGGTCCTCGGCGTGGGCCGGCAGGCCTCGCCCGATGACCTGAAGCGCGCCTTTCGCAAGATTGCGATGGAGTCTCACCCCGACCGCAACCCCGACGACCCAGTCGCCGCAGCCCGTTTCAAGGAGGCGAGCCAGGCGTACACCGTTCTGTCCGACGCGGGCCGCCGGCGCAGCTACGACATGTTCGGCCACGCAGCGGTCGAAAGTGGCGGGCCCGCGGTCGACTTCTCAGACATGCCGTTTGCCGACATCTTCGACACGTTCTTCGGCGGCGGCGGGCGCTCGCGGCGGCAGCGGTCGGATCGAGGAGACGACCTCCGCTACGACATGACGATTTCGTTCGAGGAGGCGTTCACCGGAGTCGAAAAGCAGATCGACGTCCCGCGCCTCGCGACCTGCGATCGCTGTGCCGGGAGCGGCGCGGAGCCGGGCACCGGCACGGATACGTGCCCAGGCTGTGGCGGCTCTGGGCAGATCCGGCGCGCCCAGCAGTCGATCTTCGGCTCGATCGTGACGCAGATCACCTGCCCAACGTGCCGCGGCGCGGGCCGGCTCTTGAAGAACCCATGCACGCAGTGCCGAGGGCAAGGTCGCACCTCCGTCACCCGCCGGCTCGCTGTGCGGATACCGGCCGGTGTGGACACCGGTTCGCAGATCCGCATCAGCGGCGAGGGCGAGGCCGGCACCCGGGGCGGGCCTCCAGGCGACCTGTATGTGGTGCTGCGCGTCAAGGCGCACGCGCACCTGGCGCGGCGCGACCAGAGCGTCATTTACGAGCTCCGCGTCAACATGGTCCAGGCGGCCCTCGGCGACCGGATCGAGATTCCGACCCTGGACGGCCCGGTGGAGATCGCCATCCCGTCCGGAACGCAGCACGGACAGTCTTTTCGGCTCGCCGGCAAGGGCATGCCCGATGTACGTGGCGGCCGGCGGGGTGACCAGTACGTGCTGGTGCAGGTGGTCGTCCCCAAAGACCTGAACGCCGAGCAGAAGGCCCTGCTGCGCAAGGTCGGAGGCCTGACCGGTAAGCCCGAGAAGGTGTCCAAGGGATTCTTTGAAAAATTGCGCGACGCGATCTCTTTAGACGGGTAGAAATTCGCACATCCCGCTTTAGACTTCGCTTCGCGATTCGTGCGTAGCAATAGGGAAGGGAGGAGGGTGCGCAGCGCGCTCATCGGCGCACTGATTCTGTTAGTGGCTGCCTGCGCCCGCCCGACCTCCACCGTGCAGCAGACGCTGCCCACGCCTTCGCCCTCGCCAACTCCGACCACGCCGCTTGCGCTCACGGCGACAGCGCCGTTCCACAACGGCGAGGTGGGCATCGCCTATGCCCCTGTTGGCCTTTCGGCGACGGGCGGCGTCAAGCCGTACACGTGGTCGGTCGCCGTGGGGGCCTTGCCGAACGGCCTGACCCTTGGGTCGGATGGCACAGTCTCCGGGACCCCGAGCAGCGCAGGCACCTTCGCCTTCACCATCCAGGCAGCCGATTCCGGCAACGGCACCGCCACGATCCCCGGCTCCGTACCCATCGCGGCCGCGTTGTCCGCGAGCCTGCTCCCGAACTGCGCCACCCGCTGCACCGTGGAGCTGGGCTGCGTCAGCGTCTGCGGCGCGTTCGGCCAGGTCAGTGGCGGCGTGGCCCCGTACTCCTACACATTGACTTCGGGCCAGCTTCCATCGGGTACCTCCCTGTCAGGGCTCGCGCTGACCGGCACGTTCACGGGATCGAGCGGCTATCTGCAATTCACCGTCCGGGTCGCCGATGGATTTGGTGCGACGTCTTCGGTCGCACCAACCTTCTCGATGCTCGATCACATCTCGCTTGCCGGCGGAACGATCGGCGGTCCGGGGAACATTTGCTCTTGGACCGGCTGCACCCGCCAGTTCGGATATTCGGGCGGATACGGGACACCAACGGTCCAGATCACCGGTTGGAGCACAGGTGCGCCGTGTTACGGCACTTACCCCAGTCCACCACCCAATCCGTGCCCTCCACCGGCGAGCCCAGTCCTATCGGTGGGTGGTGGTTACGTAACCATCACCATCCCCTCACCGAGAGGTACGTACGGCGGCGGTTACACCGCCACACTCACACTTGTTGTCACCGACCAGATCTCATGCGGCGCGGGTGTGAACTGTTCGGCGACTGCCAGCTACACGGTGATCGTCGCCACCAGCTAAGTTCTCAGCCAACTCACAGGTTCCAGGCATAACCTGGCGGCTTCCGGGGTAGTTATTTTGGGGGTAGTCGCTAATTAGGGCCGTTGCCCCGTACCGTATAAGGGAAGAAAGTGGCAAAAACAATCGATCTAGAACTGACCCGAGCCGAGGTGGAGGTGATCGAGCTGGAGGCGCGCCTCCGGGTGGTCCCCATGAACGACACGCAGCTTTCGGACGCCCTCAAGGCGGCCCTGGTGGCCAAGAAGGAGCGCCTCGCAAAGCTGCGCACTCTTAATGCCGCCGCCGGCCGGCCCACCCGGGTGGCCGAAGACCCCAACCAGCCCCTACCGCTTCACGCCACGCGGCGGCCGCCGCTCAAGCGTTCGGTCCCCCAGCGCCCGAAAGCCAAGACGACCAAGTAGCGGTCTGCGCAACAGGTTGCGGTCTCGAACGTTATCGTTCGAGGTGGTGAAAGTGGCCTACGTTCCGAGCGAGGCCCGCATGCCGGTAAGTGTCGGCTGAGAGGAACCAGTCTGCGGGCAAGCCCGCGGGCAACCCCTTCAGCCTGACCTCTGAGGCCTTGCCCGGCGCGGATCCGCTGCGGTCCTGGCGTCTGGCCATCGTCAACGGCATCGCCGCGGCGGCGATCATCGGGGCGGTCGCCTTCCGCATCTGGGAGGCCCACCTGCCTTCGTACGCGGTGCAGCGAGAGCTCATCCTGATCGGAGCCGGCATTGTATTTGCCGCCATCGCCATCGCAGTACGCGTGTCACGACTGGCAACCAGCGTCGCCCTGCAGCTGGTGCTGATGGTGGTGAGCGCGGTCCTAACTGTGCTGGGGCTCGGAGTAGCGGGACCTTGGCTCGGCGACGACCTGCCTCCGCTTGCGGCCGCCGTCTTCGTCACCATGCTTCTGTACTTCCAGCTCGGCTTGCACGCGCGGCATTTCGCTTACGTGTTCGCCATCGCCCTGGCCGGCGTGGGCGCGCTGTGGATCTACGCGGTGACCTCGCTGATGGTCTCGTTCGGGGCGATCGCCATCTGGACCCTGGTGCTGGTCGGGCTGGGCCTCCTCGCTTTGCTCATTCAGCGCGCGGTCGACCGCGACCTCAGCGTGCAGATCGATCGCCAGGC
>WNFF01012048.1_pt1 | contig 13118 bp, 8 predicted proteins | sample 5400441 | NCBI WGS metagenome assembly WNFF01 (sample SAMN13153345, study PRJNA577476) | soil metagenome | isolation source: 120 cm saprolite under Douglas fir tree site 2 hole 3 replicate 1 | place: USA:California | collected 2015-04-18
CGATCTCGGTGAAGGCGTAGGTGCGCGGATAGCCACAGCCGCGCGCGATCATGTCGTACTGGATCTTGTCGGCGTTCGGCACCGGTTGACCGCCGGTCGTCGCGTAGACGCCGTTGTCTATGAGGAAGTGATATAGGTTGGGCGGCGCCTGCTCGGCCACGGTGGCCAGGATGCCGAGGCTCATCTGGATGTCGCCCTCGGAGTCGAACAGCATGACCTTCTTGTCCGGCCGCGCCAGCGCGAGGCCGAGGCCGAGGCCGGCATGGCCGCCCATCGCCGGGTCGCCGAGCTCGACGTCGAGCGGTTGGTTGTCGCTGAGGTTGATCCAGTAGCGGCCGCTGCGGCCGGGAACCAGGATCGCGTCGCCACGGTAGGAGGCGAAGGTTTTCATCATGTCAGCGGTGTGCATCATTGCAGGTCGCCCCCCTTTACCGGTTGAAGCCGTGATATTCGTCACCGACCAGGATCGCCACCGGCCGCCTGGTGCGATCGGCTTCTTCGAAGGCGACGGCGATGCGCGGCGAGTCGGCGTCGTTCTCGATCAGGTAGTAATTGATGCCGAACGCCATCAGGAAGCGCTCGGTGTAGGTCGCTGCGGTGTCGGTGGTGACGCCGTGCCGGGTCCAGCCGCGGTAGCCGACCATCAGCACGATCGGCACGTTGAGGCTCATCAGCCAGCCGCGGATCGAATCCCCGGCCTCGAGCATGCCGGTGTTCTGAATGAGGATCACCGGCTTCGCGCCGCCGAGCCACAGCCCGGCGGCGATCGAGGAGGCATGGCCCTCGCGGTTGACCCCGACGAGGCGGATCGCCGGGTCGGCCTTCATCAAGAGGTAGAGCCAGTTGGTCTCGCTGTCCGGCAGGTACACGACATGGGTCACCCCATTCTTTTTCATCTCGGCGAGGACGGTTTCGGGGCTGAGGACGTTTACCGGCGCATCGTTCATCGGAGCCTCCCTCGGGGATTTCCGCCTACCATAGATCATGAAGCCAAGCAAAAAATTCCCTGCCGGCAGGGAAAAACCGGGGAAATTCTCCGATTCGGATCGAGTTTGTTGCGAAAAGCCATTTTTGTTCCAACACTTACGAAATCGAGCCGAGCACAAATCGGCACACTGGCAGGGGAATAGCAGGGGAAAACCAGCCGGAGCGTCATTCGCCGGCACAGTTCCCGGTTACGACCGATAACCATTTCGCCGCGCAGAGTACGCCTCAATTTCGGTGCGAACATGGCGAAGCCGAGTGTTCGCAAGCGGAGCCCGGCCGTCGCCTCTTTGGAACGATCTCGGTATAACAATGCGACGCGCCATCCGAACCTTAGGGATTTCACATGGAACGCCTTCTGTTCCTGTTCCGGCACGGCGAGACCGATTGGAACCGTGAGGGGCGACTGCAGGGACATACCGACACGCCGCTCAACGCCACCGGCCTCGCGCAGGCCGCGGCGCTGAGCGAACGGTTGCGCCCGCACCGGCTCGACGTGGTCGTGTCGAGCGACCTGGCGCGCGCCTGGACGACGGCGCGGATCGTGGCCGATAGCTTGGGGATCCCGTTGATCCGCGAGCCGGGGCTGCGCGAGGCGCAGATCGGCGAGGCCGAAGGCCTCTTCTGGCCGGAAGTGAAAAGCCGCTTTGGCGAGGCGCTGACCGAGCGCTGGTTCACTGACGACGATGCCGCCTTTCCCGGCGGCGAGACCGGGCTCGCGACCCGCACCCGAGGCCTCGCGGCACTGCGCGGGTTCGTCGCCGCGCAGCCCTACCGGCGGATCGGCGTATCGACCCATGGTGCCATGGTGCGGCAGCTGATGAAGCACGCCCTGGCGCCCGGCAGTCCGCCCGCGAAGACACGCAACACCGTGCTTTATATCCTGCGATACGAGCCGGCCCGCGACCGCCTCGCCGTCCTCGAAGAGGGAGCCCGTTAAACAGAACGTCGAGAGGTCGCAAGAGGCGAGTTGCTCCGACTGACTGCGAGCGGGGCATAATGGGGTCACGGCGGCAGCCAGACCGGACTGCAATATCCATAAATCATCTTATAATAAGTTCCTCTCCTCTCTTATAACAGTTACACATAACTGGGAAATTGCTAACGAAAAACCCCGGCTTACACGAAAGCGGTGTCTTTCTCTAAACCATTAGTGCCTTACGGTCGTGTCGAACCGATACCGCAAGCGCATTCGAAGGGAGCGAGAGATGGCAGGCACTGCGACGATCGTTGGTGGCGCGAAGGTCACCCTATCGCTCGATCCGGCCGAGTATGCGGCGGCGCAACAGGCGCTGTCCGCCATCGGCAAGGGGTATACGCAAGGTTTTGTCCTCGACGACATCAATGATGCGCCGAAAGCCGGGGCGTTGAACATCTACAATGTGACGGACGAAGATGGTCGCCCGTTGCATGGTCACGACCATCATGATCATGATAATGACGATACCTACCACCTGCGGGCCGGCGCTCAGGGTATCGTGCTGACCGGGAACGAGGCGGCGACGATCGTCGGCCGCAGCACCTTCGAAGTGTTGATCGGCAATCAGGGAAACGATACCATTAATGCCGCAGGCGGAACCGGCACGGTTATTGCCGGCGATGGCAATAATTTGATCGAGACCGGCAAGAGCGATGGTCTGACGATCGTCGTCGGCAAGGGCGACAACACTATAGACCTGCAACACGGCAATGATTTTGTCACAACGCTCGGCGGCACTCAGACGATCAACCTGACGGGCGACGTCAAGTCTGCGGTGATCAGTGGGTCGGGCGACAGGACCATCAACGATACCAGTAACACAGCCGGGGGCAGCGCGATAACGGTGTCGGGCGGTCACAACACGATCTACACGAACCACGACGTCTCGATCCATGCGACAACCGGGGTCGAGGTTGATCAGAGCGGCCACGGCACGCTCAATTTCGTCGGCACCGGCAATGATCTGCTCTATCTCGGCTCGGGCGACGACACGGTGGTCGAGGCCGGGTCGGCGACCGTGCACGGCGGCAAGGGCCAGTTGTTGTTCCAGGGCGGCGCCGGTAACGAGTCGGTACAGGCTGGCTCGGGCAACGCGACCTTGTTCGGCGGTAGTGGGCACGATTTCTTCGCCGCCGGCGGCGGGTTTACGACGATGATCGCCGGGACCGGCAACGATACGTTCGTCGGCGGGTCGCACTCGGATCTGATGGACGGACAAGGGGCGAAATCAAACGTCTTCGAGTTCGAAAAGTCTGCCCATGGGGGCTTCCATATCATCACCAACTTTAGCGAAGGCCGCGACAAGATCGACCTCGTGGGTTACGACACCACCTCTGCCTTCAACCATGCGCAGGTGATCGGCGGCGATACGGTGATCATGCTCGACAGCGGCAAGACCGAGATCGTCCTGACCGGCTTCACCAGCTTGCACAAATCCGACTTCACTCACTGACGGTAAAGCGCTGATCTCACCGCGATAACAGCGGATGCCGAAATTCGCGCTGACAGCGCCACCGACGCACTCGGCATCGCTGGCGGCGCTGACCGAGAAACTCGTCGCCGCAGAGACCGAAACCCATCTTTGCCGCCTCCTCGGCCAAATCGCCGGATCGGTTCGGTCGGGCGATCTCGACACTGCCTATCGCTATGCCGATCGCGCCGCTCGGCTTGCGCCGGCAGAGCCGGAGATTGCGCTTCTCTGCGGTCGGCTGTTACTGGCGCGCGGCGATGCTGCCTTGGCTGTCGATCCGCTGGCGCGAGCGGCGCGATTGCGGGCCGATCCGGAACCGGCTGCGTGGCACGTTATCGCGCTGCTGGAAGCCGGTCGTCGGCAAGCGGCCCGAGAACAGCTCGAGGCCGCGCTCCGACGCTTTCCCGTCGTCGAGGGCGGGACTCTCGCCGCTGTGGCGCATGCCGCGATTACGACGGATCCGTCCGGCGTGCGGGGCTGGGCCGGGCTGACCCCGACGCTCGAGATCATCGGCGAAGCCCGCGGCATCGGGTTTGAGAGGCGATTGTTATGTCTCGCCGCAGACGGCACCCCCGTGGTGAGCCAGCCGCTGATGTCGGGCGGCGCGGAGACGGCTTTATTCCGCTTGCCATTTCCCAGGCCGATGACGCGGGGCGCGGTCTCGATCGAGGTCGACGGCGCGGCGCTGCTGGGCAGTGGTCTGATGTTGCCGCCCGAATTTGCACTTGATGGCAGGGCCACGATCGACGGCCGCCAGATCAGCGGCTGGGCCAGCCTGGCATGGCTGCAGCGCCCGCCGGACACTTTAATGATCGAGGACGATAAGGGCCGGTGTGCGAGAGTGGAGATGAGCGCGGACCAGAGCGATCCGACGATCGGCCGTTTCACGGTCGACACCACGATGGTCGGCCTCGGCGGCGACCGTTTTGTTATTAGCGTAGCACTCCCCGATGGCCACACCCAAGTGTTGCCCGACGCCCCGCTGTTGCGACGGCCGGGGCCGGTTCCACGCCCCGTCCGCAGCAGCCGGCGACCGCTTCGTTCGGCCGTGCGACCCCGGACAACCCCGCCGCGGGCGCCGATCGACATCATCGTCCCAGTCTATCTCGGGCGCGCGGAGACCCTGGCGTGCCTCGGTGCGGTGATCGAGACGACCGCCGGCACGGCGACCATCGTCGTCGTCGATGACGCCTCGCCCGATCGGGAGCTTGCCGTGGCGCTCGCCGATCTTGCCGCGGCGGGCTCCATCACCTTGCTTCGCAACGAAACCAACCAGGGGTTCCCGGGATCGGTCAATCGCGCCCTGGCGTTGCATCCCGGGAGCGATGCGGTGTTGCTCAATGCCGATGCGCTGCCGTTTGGCGATTGGCTTCGGCGGTTGCAAGCGGTCGCTTACAGCGCCACCGATATCGGGACGGTCACGCCGTTGTCGAACACCGGCTCGATCGCCAGCTATCCGGGCGGCGAGGGCGCCGATCTGCTCGACGCCGAGGCCGCCGCGTTCGACAGCCTAGCCGCCGGAATTGGCCCGGGCATCCCCGTTGAACTGCCGACCGGGGTCGGCTTCTGTCTTTATCTGCGCCACGATTGTTTGGAAGAGACTGGGCTTTTCGACGCCGCCACCTTTGCCGCAGGTTACGGCGAAGAAAACGATTTCTGTCTGCGCGCCCGCCGACGCAACTGGCGGCACGTCCTTGCCGCAAACGTGTATGTCCGGCATCTCGGCAACCGCTCATTCGGCTCCCGCCGTGCCGCGCTGACCGAGCGCAACCAACGCCTGTTGGGCTTGCGTTACCCCGACTACGACGAGATCGTCGAGCGTTTCATCGCCGCCGACCCGGTGGGCGCGGTGCGGCGCCGCCTGGATGAAGAGCGCCTCGTCGCGAGCGCCGGAGACGTCGTGCTGCTGGTGACGCTGCAGCTGCCGGGAGGAGTCGAGCGCTTTGTCCGCGAACGATGCGCTCGGTTGCGGACGCGAGGGCTCCGCCCGTTGGTCGTCCAGCCGGGTGCGTCGAGCCTGGCGGTGTGCTGCATGCTGGGCGACGATGCCGACGCCTACCGCGATCTTCGCTACGATTTGCCGGACGATCTGGCGTCCTTTCGCGCATTGCTCGCCCGCCTGCGCGTCGTCGGGGCCGAACTGCATCACTTTCTCGGTCACGACTCACGCGCGATCGAGGCGGTGCTATCGCTCGGCGCGCCGTATGACGCCTTCATTCATGATTACAGTTGGGTTTGCCCGCGGCTGAGCCTCCTCGGAGGTGAGGGCAAGTTTTGTCACGAGCCGGATCTCGCGACCTGCGAAGCGTGCGCGTGCACCCATGGCACCAGCCTTGCCGAACCAGCAAGCGTCGCCGCACTGCGCAGCCGCAGCGAGATCTGGCTTCGCTCGGCGCGCGCGATCATCGCACCGACCGCCGATACGGCGGCACGCCTATGTCGATATTTTCCCGAGCTGCAGCCGCGCGTCGAACCTTGGGAAGGGAAAATCATCCCCGCCACGCTGCCTCTTACCGCGAGCTCGCCTCCGGTCCGCGTCGCCATCCTCGGCGCGATCGGCACGCAGAAGGGCTACGAGGTGCTGCTGGCCTGCGCGCAGGACGCGATGCGGCGCGCGTTGCCGATCGAGTTCACCGTCATCGGCTTCACCGAAGATGATGACGCCCTGTTCGCCACCGGGAAGGTTTTTGTCACCGGAGTCTACGAGGAGTCGGAAATTGACGATCTGTTACGCCGCGGGGCGCCGCATCTCGCGCTGTTCCCGTCGGTCACCCCTGAAACCTGGTGCTACACGCTCAGCCATGCGTTACGTGCGGGCCTGCCGGTCATCGCATTCGATCTCGGCGCGATCGCCGAGCGTCTCTGCGGCGTCGATCGCAGCAGGGTGGTTCCATTGAGCACCGGGCCGGCGAGCCTCAATGATGCGATGTTGGCGATGGCGGAGGAGGCCGACGGGCGCGGCGATGCCGAGGAGGCGATAGCGGAGCCGCCCTCGGAGCAATCCGCTCCGCTGGAGGATCAGTCGGCCGAAATCGGCAACCAGGCGCTCTCGGCAGCGGCACACCCGATCACCGTCGGACCCGGCCTCTACCTGTTCCGGGTTCGCTCGAGCATGCCGACAGCGTCGGTCGGAACAACAGACATGGCCTTGCCTGCGGTCAGCCTGACTGTTGTACCGGGTGGCTCCGCGGGCAATGTCGAGTTCATGTCGGCGCCTGGCGGCAACGGCAGCTGGCTGTGCCAGCCCAGTGACATGGTTGTAGCGCGGGTTGCGGAGCGGGCGGCGACCCTGCTGCTGACCTCGCTGCGCGCCCCGGGCGGGCCGTTGCTATCGATCGAAGTCGAGCGGCTCGACAAGCACGAAATCGCGGCAGTGCCGCCTACGGCGGTCGTGCAAACCGAAGACACAAATCCATCGACTCCGACCGGCGAGCTGCCGTCACCGCCAGGGCTGCGGGCCGAGCTCTCCATGCACATCCAGCGGCGCGGCGACCGCTTGTTCATTACGCCGGCATGGGCGGGCTTTCGCGGCGAACGCATCTGGATCGAAAGCTTTTCGATCAACCCGCTCGAGCTGATTGGCGCCGATCAGATCGAATATAAGGGCCTTTCCGGCACGGGCTACGAGACACCGTGGCTGAGCAAGGGCGCGCCGTGCGGGACTCGCGGCAAGTCGATGCCGTTGCTGGGCTTTGCCGTACGCCTCAAACCGTCATCAGAGCCGGAATGGTGCCCCGTGCGTGTCGATGCAAGCGGATGACCCGCTCGAGGCGATCCAGCTGCGCATTGTCGAGCGCCTCGACGCGATTCGTCCACCGCCGGTGCAGTGGTCGATCGATAACAGGCCGCGTCCGCGAAGGCATGCCGGACGCAACGGCAAGAGCGGGCAGGCCGTGCCCATCGCCGCAGAGCGCGAAGAGGCGCCCGCCGTTGCCTGAACATGAAGATCCTGTTCCTGCACCAGAACTTTCCAGCGCAATACCGCCACCTGGTCCGTCGCTTCGCGAACCGGCCAGAGAACGAGGTCTATTTTATCACCCAGGCCAACGCCAATGCGATGCAGGGCGTGACCAAACTCGTCTACAAGCCGGTGCTGCCGGCGCAGAGCACCTGCCACCCGTTTTCGATCGACGTTGACCGGGCAATCCGCACCGGGCTGGCGGCGGCTGCGGCCTGCCGAGCGCTGCGCGCTCGCGGCATCCGCCCCGACATCGTCATCGGTCACAACGGGTGGGGTGAAACCCTGTTCGTCAAGGATGTGTTCCCCGACGCGCCACTGCTTTCCTATTTCGAATTCTTTTATCATGCGCACGGGGTAGATGTGGACTTCGACCCCGAATTTACCTCGGTGTTCGGCGATCCGGCACGGCTGCGCACGCGCAACGCGGTCAATTTGATGGGGTTCAATGCCGCCGATTGGGGACATACGGCTACGAGTTGGCAGCGCAGCCTATACCCCAGCGACATGCGCCGCCGGATCACCGCTATTCACGAAGGCGTTGACACCACCAGAGTCAAACCCAACCCGGACGCCTGGTCCAGGCCCCCCGGGTACGGCCGGAAATTGACCCGGCACGATGAAGTGATCACCTATGTCGCGCGCAATCTCGAGCCCTACCGCGGCTTCCATGTCTTTATGCGAGCCCTGCCCGAGATCTTGCGCCGCCGCCCGCGTGCTCAAGTCATTGTCGTCGGCGGCGACGGGGTCAGTTATGGCAGCCCGCCGCCGATCGGCGCGAGTTATCGCGATTGGCTGCAGCAGGAGCTGCGCGACAACCTGGACTGGGCGCGGGTGCATTTCCTCGGGCAGGTTCCATACGAGACCTATCTGAGTGTGCTGCAGGTCTCCTCGGCTCACGTCTATCTGACCTATCCCTTCGTGCTGTCGTGGTCGTTCGCCGAAGCGCTGGCTTGCGGCTGTCTGGTGATCGGTTCAAAGACGGCGCCAGTGCTCGAAGTATTGAAGGATCGGGTCAACGGCCTGCTAGTCGATTTCTTTTCCGCCGATGACCTAGCCGATCGGGTGGACGAGGTTTTCGACCACCCCGACCGATTGCAGGAGCTGCGCGATGGCGCCCGGCAGACGGCGGTAGCCCGCTTTGATTTGACGACGCGCCAGCTGCCGAAATGGGAACAGCTTGTCAGCGATTTGGTAAACGGCCGCCGTCCGGCGACGGACCTGAACCGGCCGGTGCCGGCGATAGGCGCGCGATAGCGGTTCTGGACTCGCCCAGCCCGGCATCGGCCGCGCGACGGTAGGCAGCCAGCGCAGCGCGATTGTCTCTCGACACGCCAATCCCATGCTCATGGCAGAGCCCGAGATTATAGGCGGCCTCGGCATTACCCTGTTCGGCCGCCGCTCGAAACAGTGCCGCGGCCGTCACGGGGTCTGCGGGTAGTTCGGCGCCGCGCGCGAGCAGCTCCCCCAACAGCAGCTGTGCGCCAGCGTGGCCTTGCCGCGACGCGGCCTCCAGCCAGTGCCGCGCCTCCACCATCGAAGGCTCGGTGCCGATGCCGCGACGATACAAATCTCCGAGCACGCGCTGCGCGTTCGCATCGCCATTCTCGGCCGACTTGCGCCAGTGCGTGAAGGTGCGAACAAACTGGTCCTCGGTGGCGCCTTCGCGCATTTGCATGCCGGTAAGCACCGCCAGCGCGCCGGCATGACCCTGTGCGGCAGCCTTGTCATACCAGAGAGCCGCTGCCTCGCGGTCGACCCTGACGCCCTTTCCTGTGCTCAACGTGTCACCAAGCCAGGCCTGAGCGAAGACGTTGCCACCCTCCGCCGCCCGATTGAGCCAGCGCAAGGCCAAACCTTCGTCCTGCGGAAGGTGACTCCCTTCGTGTTGCATCAATCCCCAGATCGCCTGCGCAGCCGGGTCGCCGCGGTGCGCCGCAGCTTCGAGGAGGGCCAGAATGCGCTCGGCCGGGGGCGCGGGTTGACGGCCGTCTTCGAGCCACTGCGCCAGGCGGCATGCTGCCGTCGCGCTGCCGAGATCGGCCGCCCGATCGAGCCAGCGTGCAGCGGCTACAGGATTGGCGATGGCCTCGGCTCCCTCGCTACAGAGATTGTAAAGCGCCCAAGCAGCCGATTGACTGCCTTCGGCCGCTGCCTCCTCGAGCAGCCGCATGCCCTTTTCTGCGTCAACCGAAACCCCGGCGCCGCGAATGTGGAGGAAGGCGAGGTTGCACTTGGCGTTGAGATTGCCGCGTGCCACCGCGTGCGCGTACCAATCGGCCGCGACGGTGAAATCCTGCGCTACATCGACTCCCTCGGCATAGAGGATGCCGAGGCGCAGGCAGGCATGGGCGCTGCCGCATTCGGCGGCGCGGCGATACCAGGCAATTGCCGCATCCGGGTCATGCGGTACGCCAACCCCTTGCTGCCGCATCGCGCCCAGTTGATAAAGCGCTACCGCACTCCCTTCCTGGGCCGCGCGCTCGAACCAGCCGAGCGCCGCGTCGAGATCCCGCGTCGGGCCCGTCCCACTGGCAAGCAGCGCGCCAAGCGGCTCATAGGCGTCGGCAAGCCCAGCCGCAGCGGCCTTTTCGAGCCAGCGCGCAGCCGCCTCCGGGTCGTGTGGCACGCCGCGGCCAAGGATGTACAAGCGCGCCAGCCGGTACTGCGCCTCGGCATTGCCGAGATCGGCGGCCTGCCGATAGAGATTGGCCGCAGACAAGTAATCGGGCGGATCGTGCGCGCTCGTCATCAGGTCGCCAAGCGCCGGTAGCGCCCGGACATAGCCGCGGATCGCCGCGCGCAACAGCCAGGTTTCCGCCGCCGACGGATCGAGCGCTGTGCCCCGACCGGTTCGATAAAGCTCGCCGAGGTAGTACATTGCCTCCGGCTGGTCCTGATCGGCGGCCTCGGCCAGAAGCTGCGCGGCGCGCCGGTCATCGCGCGGCCACGCGTCGCCACGCAAACAGAGAACGGCGAGACACAGTTTTGCCGTCGGGTTGCCGTGGGCGACGGCCTTCTCGATCCAGCTAATCGCCGCAGCAAAATCGGGAGGACCGCAGTGACCGCCGGCGAGCAACATGCCGAGGCCAAGCTGACCGGCGGGGTTATCCTGCTCGGCGGCAGCGGTGAACCACGCTCTCGCGGCGGTGTAGTTGCGCTCGATCCCGAGCCCGGAGGCGCACAGATAGCCGAGCCGGGCCTGCGCGCCGGCATCGCCGGCGGCAGCAGCGAGGCGGTTCCAGCGTGCAGCCTCGACAAAATCCTGATCAATGGTGTGCCCGTCCGGGAACAGGCGTGTCAGCACGCCGTCTCCGCCGCTGTCGCGGCCGAGTTCAGGGCGAGCAGCACCGCCGACGCTGGCCGGCGCAGAGCGACCGGTCAGATAGATCTCGCCCAGACGAGCCTGCGCGAGTACATGGCCTTGCTCGGCCGCAGCCCGAAACCAATGCGCGGCATCGGTGAAGCTTTGCACCAGACCGTGACCGGTTTCGTAAAGTCCGGCGAGGTGAAACCGCGCCTCGGGATCGCCGCCCACGGCCAGCGGCCGTAACCGACGCGCGACTTGCGCCGGCCGGTCGACCGGCGCGGCGCGACGTTCGCGCCGGCTCCGGACTGACAAGATCACGGCTCGCGCATCGCTTCAGAGCCGGTGCGCATCGCTCCCTCGACGAGGTATGATATCAGCGAGCGGCGGCCGACGATGATGTCCGCGGTCACCGTCATCCCGGGGATCAACCGGAAATTCTCCGGCACGTCGTGCAGATGCAGCTCGCTGATCGCGATGCGAGCACGGAAATACGGCGCACGCGGCTGCTGGGTTTCACTGATGGTGAACGATCCCTCGCTGACCGTCGCGACCGTGCCCTTGGCTGTCCCGTGCCGCATGAACTTGTAGGCCTCGAGTTTGATCTCAACCGGGTCACCAACAGCAATGAAGCCGTTGTCCTGGGCATCGATATCGACGTCGGCCTCAACGGGGCCGTCCAGCGGTACCAGGGTGAACAGCGGCTCGGCGGCCTGCTGGCTATCAGAGGTGACGGAGCCGGTCGAGGCATTGGCGATCTTCAACACGACTGCGTCGCGCGGCGCTACGACATCGACGAGCTCGCGCAGCTTGTGGGCCTTGACCACCCCTTGCTCGGCGGCGCCGCGATCGTTGTGCGCGGTCACCAATGCGGTCGCCAGATCATCCTGCCATTTGCCGATAAACACCGCCCGCTGCGCCTTCAGCGCGTCGAGATCGTGTTCGCTCTGCTGCATCTGATGCTCGTTGTCCGTGAGCAGGCGCTGGGCCTCTAGGCGCTGGTCGGTCGCCATGCGGGCCTTCAATTTGCTGCCCCAGCCATGTTCTTCGAGCGTGGCGTTCATCCGCTCAATCTCTGTGGCGATGCCAGCCCTTTTGCGATAGGTCTCTGCGGCTTCCCGTGCCCGCGCGACCGCCGTTGTCGCACTGCGGATCCGCGCGTCGAAATCGGCTATCGATTGCTGATATTCGGACTGACGCTGTTGCCAAACCGATCGCTGCCTCGTCTCCTGCGGGGTGGCGTCGGCAAAGTAGGGCCGATCAGCCTGCTCGGCTTCGAGCCGCGCCACCAGGGCCGAGGCGCTCGCCAGTTTCAGTTCGAGCTGGGTTTCATCAGCGGCTGCAAAAGTGGGATCGAGCGATGCGAGCACGTCGCCTTGATGGACGATATCGCCAGGCTTGACCCGGATTTCGCGGATAATCGCCTTGTCGTAGGGCTGGACAAAGATGCTCCCTTCGACCGGCACAATCCGCCCGGTGGCGGTGACCACCCGATCGAGCTTGACCACCGACATGAACGCCAGCGCCACGACGATGATCGCTGCGACCGCGTGAAGGATAATGCGCTCGCGGCGCGGGCTGCTGTGCAGAATGACTGCGGCGGTTGCCGATTCGAAAGCGCCGACCAGCGACGCCGCGGCCGGCTCAGGATGCCGCGGCGCGAGGGAAGGCAATGCGGACATTGGCCGCGTCCTGTTCGAGATGGCGGTTCTGTTGGTTCCATAAATGCTTGTAGATGTCGCAGCGATAGAGCAGCTCCTCGTGGCGACCGATGTCGTAGACCGCGCCGCGTTCGAGCACGAGGATCGCATCGGCCGGCACCAGCATCGACAACCGATGCGAGATGCAGATGATCGTGCGGTCACGGGCGATGCGCAGCAGATTGGCGTTGATGATTGCCTCGCTTTCGGCGTCGAGCGCGCTCGTCGCCTCGTCGAGAACGAGGATCGGCGGATCGATCAGCAGGGCACGCGCGATCGCCAGACGCTGGCGTTGTCCGCCGGACAAATTGGCCGCGCCCTCTTCGAGCAGGGTCTCGTAACCGCGCGGCATCCGCTCGATGAATTCTTCGGCCCCGGCAAGCTGCGCGGCTCGCACGACCTGGGCAAAGCTCGCGTCGGATCGAGCCATCGCGATGTTGTCGCGGATCGTGCCGCGGAACAGAAAGTTTTCCTGCGGGACGACCCCGATATTTGTGCGCAGATGATTGAGATCGATCTCGCGCAGATCCATCCCATCGATTTTGATGATTCCCTCGTAATTTGACTGCAGCCCTTGCAAGAGCCGGGTGACGGTTGTCTTTCCCGAGCCGCTGCGGCCCATGATCCCGAAGATGCGGCCCTGCGGGACGTCGAAGCTGACCCTGTCAAGCGCATACGGGGCATCCGCGGAGTAGCGATAGCACACCTCGTGAAAGGTG
>WNFF01012609.1_pt1 | contig 13118 bp, 13 predicted proteins | sample 5400441 | NCBI WGS metagenome assembly WNFF01 (sample SAMN13153345, study PRJNA577476) | soil metagenome | isolation source: 120 cm saprolite under Douglas fir tree site 2 hole 3 replicate 1 | place: USA:California | collected 2015-04-18
TCAGCCGCGGCGATCCTTCGTCGGCCATGCTTCGACCGAGATCGGTCGCGTAGCGAACAGCGCCCTTGGCGGTTTCGAACAGCGGCGTCAGCCCGGGAAAGGACTGGCTTTTCGACAAGGCGTTCGCACATGCTAGCCGCGTCATCGTGAGCCGGGGCTGCCACTTGTTTCCGCCGGTGAGGCGAAACGCGCTCGCCTCGATCAAATATCTCCCGCGCTCCTCGCGGTGCATGGGTATGACGCTCCTTCGTCGCAGCGATCAAGGTAACACACTTACGGATCGCTCAAGGAAGGCCGGTGGACAAGCGAAAAGCGTGCGAGGCCACGCGCGCGACTCGGTTTGTTGAACACGGGGACAGCGGACGCCGCCCCCGCGACGGAGGATCAAACGGCTTTCAAATCGACTGCGGACGTTTTGCCGTTCTGTCCCTGCTCGAGCTCGTAGGAGATCTTTTGATTCTCGTTGAGGTTGCCGAGGCCGGCGCGTTCCACCGCCGAGATGTGCACGAACACGTCCTTGGACTTGTCGTCAGGTTGAATGAAGCCGAAACCCTTGCTCGAGTTGAACCATTTCACGGTACCGATAGGCATGGAATGCTCTCTATGGATGAAGTCGCCCCGCGCCGGAGTGTGCGGGGCATCAAATTGGTCGTGGGAGAAACCAGAATCGGCGCACCCCGGAAGGGATGCCGAGGACTGACCCAGGTGGAATTCGATGCCGCCAGTATGGCGGGTGCGGCGAGCAATAGCAAGGACGGCGAAAATACGTTTCGTGGTCCGGTTCCGACGCGGACGCCGGCGGGGGAAACAAAAACGGCCGAGAGCGCGCCCTCGGCCGTCGTTCCTGAAAAGAAAACGCGCAGGCTCAGGTGCCGCGCCCCCACAGGCCGCAGTAGCGCCGCGTCACGAATTGCAGGTTGTTCTCGTAGCCGGGCCACTTCTCGTATTTCGGCAGCTTGACCTCTTTCTCCGCCGGCTCCCAGCATTTTCCTTCGCGCGCGGCGACCTTCACGGCTTCGGAGGCATCCTGCAGGAAAGTGAGCTGGTCCTGCGCGTCCTTCTTCGTGCCCAGCCGGTCGCCCGGCGCGCCCGGATGGCCCGGGATCAGGCGTTCCCAGTCCATCGCCAGCACCTGCTTGATCGCGCTCTCCGTCTCGAGAGGATAGAAGTCGATCATGCCGCGGCCCGGCACCGATCCGACCGGGAGGAAGTCCACCACGAAGATGATCTTTTCCTTGGGCAGGCGCATGACGAGCGAGCTGTCGGAGTGGTTCAGGCCGACGTAGGTCAGCTCGAGCACGGTGCCGCCGAGCGTGATGGTCCTCTTCCTGTCGAACGTCACGTCGGGGAGCGGCGTTGCCGGATCCTTGAGGACGGCGAGGCGTTCCTTGGCCTTCTTGTGCGCGATGATTTTCGCGCCGGCGTCTTTGAACGGTTTGCCGCCCGCGATGTGGTCGTAGTGGTGGTGGCTGTAGATCAGGTACTTAATCGGCTTGTCGGTGACCTTTTTGATCTCCTCGACGTAAGTGACGACCGCCTGCGGGCGCCCGTAGCCGATGGGATCGGTGGCGATGACCCCCTCGGGGGTGACGACGAACATCGACTGGTGGTTGCCGTAGCGGAAGACGTAGACGTTGTCCGTGCCGTCGACCTTGGTGGTTGCGAACGGCGGGCGCGGCGCCGGCGCCTGCGACCAGGCGGGCGACGAGGCCGTAGAAGCGGCCGCCGCCAACCCGCAGGCAAGAGCTGCAATAAATGTGCGTTTCATGTCTCCTCCTTTTTGATTGCGCGATGCCCTGCTAAAAACAGGCCGCGGGCCGGGATTATTCCCCTGGTACCGAGCCTCTTTCGCAATGCTACTTGGAATGCCCCGCTTTGTCCCGCTGCGAGCGCGTTTGAGCGTCCGGAACGCCCGGCTCCGGATCCGGCCACGAACGCTCGCGCCTCCCCGGCGCTGCTACCATAGCCGCAAATGCTCCGGCGCGCCTCCCCGGCTCTCGCACCCCTCGAAGCGCTTCACGAAACGAAGCGCGGCACGGTCCTGCCCTTGCCCCCGGGGCTTGCGCGCCTTTACGGGCGCCTGCGCATGCCGACGGCGCGCACGCGGCCGCACGTCTTCAGCAATTTTGCAACGACGCTGGACGGGGTCGTTTCGCTCAATGTGAAGGGACACAAGAGCGGCGGCGACATCAGCGGCTTCAGCGCCCAGGACCGCATGGTGATGGGCCTGCTGCGCGCCGTCGCCGACGCGGTGATCGTCGGCGCGGGCACACTCGCCGTCGATCGCAATCACCTCTGGACGGCCGAAGATATTTTCCCGAAGTTCATGGAGGAATATCGCGTCTTGCGCGCGGCGCTCGGCAAACGCGGGCCGCCGCTGAATGCGGTCGTCAGCGGCAGCGGGCGGCTCGATCTGCACCTCCCCCTGTTCGCGTCCGGCAAGGTGCCTGCGCTGATCGTGACGACGGCCGCGGGCGCAAGAGAGTTGCGCAAGCAGAGGGTTCCCGATTCGGTGGAGATCCGCGCGGTGCGGAGCAGCGGCGGCGCGATTCGCGCGCGCTCCGTCCTCGACGAGGTGAGCCGGGCGAGCGCCGGCAAGCTCATCCTCGTCGAGGGCGGGCCGCGATTGCTCGGCGCCTTCTACGCGGAGCGCCTCCTCGACGAGCAGTTCCTGACCCTCTCGCCCCAACTCGCCGGCCGCAGCGCCGACGTCGAGCGCATCGGCCTGGTCATGGGGCAGGCGTTCGCGCCGCAGCATCCTCTCTGGGGAACCCTGACCGACTTGAGGCGCGGCGGCAGCCACCTTTTCCTGCGTTACTCGTTTCCCTGACTCACGGTCGGTCGGCCTCAGTTGAAAAACCGGCCGTCCTTGTTGATGACCGTGATGTCGACGTACTTCGACCCGTTGTGGTTGGTCGGGGAGTAGCTCACGAAATAATCGCCAACATCCAGGTCACGGATAGCCTCCATGGCCTTGATGAATTTGGGACGGGTCAGATCCTTGCCGGTCCGCTTGAGCCCTTCCACCAGCACTTTCGCGGTGATGAAGCCCTCCAGGCCTGAAAACGAATATTCGGCCTTGCTGTCCACGTTGGCGAGCGCTTTTTGATACTCGGCGACCACGGGGATCCGTATTTTGGTCGGCAGCGGCACGACTTGCGCCATGATAAGGCCGGAGGCCTCGCTGCCGAGCTCCTTGACGATCGGGCTACCTACGAAGGAAACGCTCAGAAACTGGGAAGTGGCCCCTGCCTTTCTCATCTGCCTCACGAATTCGCCCAGGGGTTTCACCGCCGCGTTGCAGATCACCGCGTCCGGATTGAGCTTGCTCATGACGGCGACGGCGTCCTTCACCTCGGTCGAATTGCGATCGACCGCCGCACCGCCCATCAGCTTGACCTTGTGCACGGCGGCCGCGTCCTCGGTCATTTTCAGGTTGCTCTTCTTCAAATCGTCCCTGTGGTAGATCATTCCAATTTTCGTCTGGCCGGTGGCCACCAGGTGATTCACCAGCGCCTGCGTCTCGAGGGTGTAGCTCGCGCGCACGTTGAAAACATTCTTGTTGAACGCTCCGTGAATGCTCTCGCCGCCGGTCGCCGCCCCGAAAAAGGGGATGTTCGCCGCGTCGATGATCGGCAAGGCGGCTTCGCTGGTGTTGCGTCCGGTGTATCCGAACAACAGAAAGACCTTGGTCTCCTCGATGAGCTTTTTGGTGTTTGCCTCGCCGACCTTGGTCTGGCCGGCATCGTCGAGGGTGATCAGCTCGATTTTCCTGCCGTTTATGCCGCCCAGGCGATTGACCGTTTCCAGATAAGCCAGCGCGCCGTCGCGCATCTGCCGCCCGACCTCGGCCGTGGTGCCGGTCAGGGAAGCCGATTGGCCGATCAATATCCTGCCCGCGCTGACGCCGTTTTCCGCGAGCGCGCCCGGCCCGTGTGCCGCACCCGCGGCCAGCATCAGCGCCGCGATCGTTCTCGATTTGAACATGGCTGCCTCCCCCTGTGGATTTCGCCCTCGCGCCCATCATACTCCGCGGTCGACGGCGTCTATTCTAAAATCGTCCCCGCCCCGACCCCAAGGGGGACGGGCGCCTCCGGAAAACCGAAGCCTTGCGAGGATTGCGAAAATGAAGATCGACCCCGACGAATTCCGCGTGCGGCCCGGCGAGAAGCTCAAGCTCAAGAAATGGCCGACGCGCGTGAAGCCCTACTACGCGTCGGACGAGCAATACCGCAAGCGCCTCGCCGAGCATGTGGAGCGCTTGAGCTCGCTGCAGAGCCTGCTGTACGCGTCCGACCGCCACGCCCTTCTCGTCATCTTCCAGGCGATGGACGCTGCAGGCAAGGACGGCGTCATCAAGCACGTGATGTCAGGCGTCAATCCCCAGGGCTGCCAGGTGTCGAGCTTCAAGCACCCGAGCGCCGAGGAGCTGGATCACGACTTCCTCTGGCGCACCACGCGCTTCCTGCCCGAGCGCGGGCGCATCGGCATCTTCAACCGCTCCTATTACGAGGAGGTGCTGATCGTGCGCGTGCATCCGGAGATCCTGCGCGCCGAAAAGCTGCCCGACGAGCTCGTCGCCCCCCATTCGATCTGGAAGGAGCGGTTTCGCTCGATCGTCGGGCTGGAGGACCACCTGAGCCGCAACGGAACCCGCATCCTCAAGTTCTTCCTGCATCTTTCGAAGGAGGAGCAGCGCAAGCGCTTCCTCGCGCGCATCGACGACCCGCACAAGAATTGGAAATTCAGCCTCGACGACGTCGAGGAAAGAAAATACTGGAAGCAGTACATGAAGGCCTACGAGGCCTGCCTCGCCGCGACCAGCACCCGGCACGCGCCCTGGTACGTCGTTCCGGCCGACGACAAGCCCAACGCCCGGCTGATCGTCTCGCGCGTCATCGTGGACGCACTCGAACAGCTCGACATGTCCTACCCCGAGCCCGACGCGGCGCGCCGGCGCGAGCTGCAGGCGATCCGCAAGCGGCTCGCCAAATGAAGCTACACTTTCCCCATGCCCGAATCGCCGCGCCGCATCATCCACCTGGACATGGACGCGTTCTATGCGTCGGTCGAGCAGCGGGACGATCCCGCGCTGCGCGGCCGGCCGGTCGCGGTCGGCGGCCCGGCGGAGTCGCGCGGCGTGGTGGTCGCTGCAAGCTACGAGGCGCGCGCCTTCGGCGTGCGCTCGGCCGTCCCGATGGCCCGCGCGCTGCGCCTGTGCCCTTCGCTCGTCGTCGTGCGGCCCGATTTCGCGCGCTACCGCGCCGTTTCGCAGCAGGTGATGGCGATCCTGCGCTCCTGCACGCCGCTGGTCGAGCCGCTGTCCCTCGACGAGGCCTACCTCGACGTCACCGACAATCTCTGGGGCGAGCCGCTCGCGAGCAATGTAGCGAAGAAGCTGAAAGCGCTGATTCGGGAACAACTGAATCTCAGCGCCTCCGCCGGCGTCGCGCCCAACAAATTCCTCGCCAAGATCGCCTCCGGCTGGAAGAAGCCCGACGGGCTCACGGTGATCCCGCCCGAGCGGATCGAGGAGTTTCTGCGCGAGCTGCCGGTCGAGGCGCTCTCGGGCGTGGGCCCCGTCACCGCGAAAAAGCTGCGCGCGATCGGCATCGCGCGGCTGCTCGACGTGCGCTCGGCCGACGAGGAGCGTTTGCGCGGCGCGGTCGGAAGCCTGGCCGGCTGGTTGAAGTCGCTCTCGCGCGGCGAGGACCCGCGGCCGGTCGAGCCCGACCAGCGGCGCAAATCGCTCTCCGATGAGAACACCTATGCCGAAGATCTCGCGGACCTGGGGCAAATCCGCAGCGAGATCGAGCGCATCGCGCGCCGCACCGCCGAAGGGCTGGCGGCGAGAAAGCTGCGCGCGCGCACCGTGACCATCAAAGTGCGCTACGCGGACTTCACCACCGTCACCCGCAGCCACACCGCGGCCGCGCCCACATGCGACGCGGCCCAGATCGCCGCGCGTGCCCTGGCGCTCCTCGAGCGCACCGAGGCCGCGCGCCGGCCGGTGCGCCTGCTCGGCGTCGGAGCTCACGGGCTGCTCGAAGAGAGCGAGCTCGTCCCCGTTCCCGGCTCGCTGCCGTTCTGACTTGTGAAATACAATTTACTCTGAGAACAGTTGAGGTGACATGATCGACCGCCGCGAGTTCCTGAAGATCGCCGGCTTGACGGCCGCTTGGCCCTACGCCGGCGCGTGGGCCCAGCCCTCGGGTGTCATCGTCAACGATCTGCACTCGCAGCTCAATCCGACGCGCGCGTCGTGGAGCCGGAGACGCTCGATGCCGCGCGCGCGGCGATCGCCGCCGCCAAGGGCGACAACCGCGCCGTATGCATCGCGGGCGGCCGCCACGCGATGGGCGCTCAGGCCTTCGCCACCGACGGCGTCCTGATCGACATCCGCAAGCTCGACCGCGTTCTCGGTTTCGACATGGAGCACGGACAGATCGAAGTCGAGTCCGGCATGCAATGGCCGAAGCTCCTCGCCGAGCTCACCGAGGCGCAGCGCGGGCGCGCGAAGCAGTGGGGCTTCGCGCAAAAGCAGACCGGCGCCGATCGTCTCACCATGGGCGGCTGCCTCTCGGCGAACGTGCACGGGCGCGGCCTCACGCTTCCGCCTTTCGTGGGCGACGTCGAATCGTTCAAGCTCCTCGACTCCGGCGGCGATCTCAGGAACTGCAGCCGCACCGAGAACCCGGAGCTCTTCCGCCTTGCGATCGGCGGCTACGGCCTTTTCGGGTTCGTTTATTCGGTGACTCTGCGCCTCGTCCCGCGGCGCAAGGTCGAGCGCGTGGTCCAGGTGCGCGATATCGCAGAACTGCCCGCGGCTTTCGCCGGCCGTATCCGCGACGGCTTTCTCTACGGCGATTTCCAGTACTCGATCGACGAGAGCTCGGACGGCTTCCTTCGCCGCGGTGTCTTCTCCTGCTACCGGCCGGTGCCCGATTCGACGCCGATCCCCGCGGCGCAGAAGGAGCTCGCGGAGCGGGACTGGACCAACCTCCTCCTTCTCGCGCACACCGACAAGGCCGCCGCCTTCAAGCGCTACGCCGGCTACTACCTCACGACGAACGGGCAGGTGTACTGGTCGGACGAGCACCAGATGAGCATCTACCCCGACTACTACCACCGCGAGATCGACCGCAAGCTCAAGACGAAGGCGACCGAGGCGATCACCGAGATCTATTGCGAGCGCGACGCGCTCGAGCGCTTCATGGTCGACGTGGCCGCGGACGCGCGCCGCAACGAGACGGAAATCATCTACGGCACCGTCCGCCTGATCGAAGCCGACCGCGAAAGCTTCCTCGCCTGGGCGAAGAAGCCCTACGCCTGCGTGATCTTCAACCTGCACGTGGAGCACACGCCCGGGGGCACGCGCCGTGCCTCCAACGCGTTCCGCCGCCTGATCGACCTGGGCATCAAATACGGCGGCAGCTACTACCCGACCTATCACAAGTACGCGACGCGCAAGCAGGTCGAGACCTGCTACCCGCAGTTCGCCGAGTTCCTGAAGCTCAAGCTCAAGCACGATCCCGCGGAAGTCTTCCAGAGCGACTGGTACCGCCACTACCGCAAGATGTTCGCCTGAACCGGCGCGATGCACGAAGACCGGCCGAGCTCGACCGCCACCCTGATCGCCGCGGCGACCGTGTTCCTCGCGCGCGATGCGCGCGTGTCCGACCTCGTGCCCTCGGGTGCGGCGGAGTGGTGTGCGCGCTGCCTCGAAGTTCTTTCCAGGCTGAAAACCGTCGATACGGTCTCTCACCCCGCCCTGCGCTGGGCGGCGCGCCTGGCGGAGCGCGCGAGCGTGCCGGGCCTGCTTCTGCATTTCATGCTGCGCAAGCGCTGGATCGAGGAAGCCGTGCGCGCGGCGCTCACCGAGGCCTGCGGGCAGGTGGTGGTCATAGGGGCGGGCTTCGACACGCTGGCGCTGCGCCTCTCGCGCGAATTTCCGCGCGTGAGCTTCATCGAGATCGATCACCCAGCGACGCAGAAGTACAAGCGGCTCGCGGGCGAGCGCGGCGGCGCGACGGCGAATCTGCATTTCATCGCCGCCGATCTTTCGTGCGTGCGACTGCAGGATGCGCTGTCGGGCGGAGCGTATCGGCGCGACAGGCGCTCCGCGTTTGTCATCGAGGGACTGCTCATGTACCTGACCGATGCCGAGGTCGGGGGCGTTTTTACGGCGCTGCGTGAGCTCCAGCGCGCGGGCGGACGCGTCGCGTTCACGGTGATGGAGCCGGCACCCGGCGGACATTCGGCCTTCCATAATGCGACACCGCTCGTGAAACGGCTGCTGTCGCGCTGGAGCGAGCCCTTCAAGTCGGCGCTATCGCGCGACGACGCGGCGCGGTTTCTCGAGCCCTTCGGGTTCCGGATCCGCAATTTCGCCGGCGCCGAGACTCTGCGCGAGCGCTACCTCGCGCCCTCCGGGCGGCAGAACCTCGCCCTCGCCAAGGGCGAAATGATCGTGCTGGCGGACTGTTACGAACAGGGGATCCCAGGTTCCCCCGTTACCCCTTCCTCGACTTGGCGATGATCGCGGAGCCGACGACCCTATTCACCGACTACGCCCTCGCCGGCGTGACAGGATGGCTCGCCTGGTCGCTGTTCCGCGCGCGCGAAGGCCAGCGGGCCCGCTCGTCGTGGGCGCTCGCCTTCGCCGCGCTTGCGCTCGCCGCGGCGCTGGGCGGCACCTGGCACGGATTCGCCCCGGCGTTCGCGGCAATCGCCGTGCTCCTGGTCTGGAAAGCCACGGTGCTCTCGGTGGGAATCGCAAGCTTCGGCATGCTTGCGGGATCCGCGATCTCCACCACCGCGGGCAACGCGAGGAAATCGCTCCTCGCGATCGCGGCGGTGAAGCTTGCGGTCTATTCAGGCTGGATGCTCTTCCACAGCGAGTACGTCTACGTGATCGCGGACACGGGCACCGCTTTGGCGTTGGTCGCCGCGCTGCACCTTGGGTCCGCCGCGCGCGACCGCGCCTCGCGTTGGATCCTCGCCGGAGTCGGCGTCTCCGTGCTCGCAGCAGGCGTCCAGGCAAGCGGCTTCGCGCCGCATCGGCATTTCAATCACAACGACCTCTACCACGTCATCCAGATCGCCGCGATGATTCTGTTCTACGCCGGCGCCAAACGGTTGCGCGACCGCAGCTGATCCCAGCGTCGCGCTCACGCGGGGCTCTCCCTCACCACCGTGGTGATGCGCCAGCGCGCGAACTCCGACTCGAATTCAGGCAGCGCGAGGAAACCCATGCAGGGGAACGCGCCCGGCTGCGTAACGCCACCCTGTGCGAGCTTGCGCGCGAGGAGAATGGCGGCCATGCACGGAATCTCGGGGCCGTCCTGCGCGTCGGCAGTCAGGTGCCATTCGATCCGCGCGCGGCTTCCGTCCGGCCGCCTGCCCGTAACGCTCACCAACATGCCGCCGAGAGGGCCGCCGAAGGCGTCCATCCACGAGGCGATCCGGGAGAGCGGCCTCGCCCAGCGCTCGATCGGCAGAGCCATGCCCCGGCGGCGCAACAGCGCGGCGAGCCAGAGCGCGAATTGCTGCGCGCCGATTTCGAGCGAGGCGCGGAACTCCATCGTGCGCATGCCGGGATAACGCTTCGGAAAGAGCTCGAGGTCCGGAACGTCGCAGGCGGCGGCCCAGCGCGCGCCCAGCGCGTAGAAGCGCATGCGTCTCAGCTCCTGCCAGCCCCACGCGTCCCGCCACGCGCCGCCGCTCCTCCACTTGAACGGCCGCCCGGCACAGCCGAGCACCGCCGCGATCGTCGCTTCTCCCAGAGGCGCGCGCTGTCCCGGCGCGATCGCGATCTGGACTTCGTCGATCTGCGAGAGGCGCACGATCAGGCTGTCGATCACCGCGGAAGAAAGTGCCGGCACGCTGCTCGCGCCGGAGATCGCCGTGCGCTGCGCGGCGCGCGCGGCCGAATGGACATGGTGCGAAAAACGCGCGACAAACTGCCGGCCGTCGGCGAGATCGAGGTAATGCGCGCCGGCCGCCATCGCGGCGAGCGCGACGCGGTAGTCCTGGGACTGGAACGGCCCGGCGCAATGGATCACGAGATCGGGCGCGAGGCGCTTCAGCGCCGCGGGAAAGTCGCGCGCGGAATGATCCAGCCGCGCGTGCTCCACTTTCAGGCCGTCGAAGGCGCCCTGCCCTCTCTCCGGGTGGCGGCCCGCGGCGACGACTTCCATGCCGGGCGAGCCGGCGAGCCCGCGGCAGACGCGGGCGCCGAAATTGCCGTAACCGCCGATCACGACGACGCGCATGGCTTATCCCTCGATGGCCGGGCGGGATCGAAGCAGACGATGCTCCCGGTCTAATTTCCCGCGTACACGCAGCCGTGGCGGCAGGATTCGCGCCGCACTTCCACGCGGGCGAGCGCCGCAAGCGCGGGCTTCAGGTTCTTCCAGATCCACACGGCGATATTCTCCAGGCTCGGGACCTCGAGTCCGTCGATCTCGTTCAGATATTTGTGGTCCAACCGCTCGCGCAATTCCAGGCAGCGCTTCTCGACTTCGCCCAGGTCGGCGATGAACCCGGTCTTTGGATCGACCTTTCCCAGCAGAACGATGCGCGCGACGAAGGAATGTCCGTGCAGCCCGTGGTAGGGATGGCCTTCCGGCACGCCGGGAAAGCGGTGCGCCGCGTCGAAGCTGAATTCCTGGTAGATCTCCATTCGCCCCTTACCTTATTCCCAGGAATTTATGCGTCTGCAGGGAGAGGCGCCATCTCGGGTGCCGCATGCAGTACGCGACCGCGCGCTCGGTGTTCGCCTGCGCGTCCGGGCCGTCCATGGGCTGCAGCAGAAAATGCTCGAAGCAGAGCGCCTCGAAGGCCGAAGGCGACGCGTCGGCTTGAGGATAGACGAGCTTGAGCTCGTCGCCTTTGCGCACTTTGAGCGCGCCTTTCGCTTTGGGGCTCACGCACACCCAGTCGATCCCGGCGGGGAGCTCGAGCGTGCCGTTGGTCTCGATCGCGACCAGAAAGCCGCGCGCATGCAGCGCGGCCACGAGCTCCGCGTCCACCTGGAGCGCGGGCTCGCCGCCGGTGAGCACGGCAAACCGGCGCGCGTTTTCCGCGGCCGGCCATTCGCGCCCGATCGCGTCGGCGAGCGCGTCCGCGGAGGCGTATTTGCCGCCGCTCGTGCCGTCGGTCCCCACGAAATCCGTGTCGCAGAACTTGCACGCGGCGCTCGCGCGATCTTCTTCGTGCCCGGACCACAGATTGCAGCCGGCGAACCGGCAGAACACCGCGGGACGCCCGGCGTTCATGCCTTCGCCCTGCAGCGTGTAGAAGATTTCCTTGACCCGGTACATGCGCGGCTTCTCTCTAAACGCTGGCAGTTTACTGGTACCGCAGCGCCCTATCCACTCTCATCGCTTGCGCCACGCGCTCGCGAGCCAGGGTTGCCGCTCGCGCGGCAGGCCTTCGGGCCGGTAGTAGTGCGTGAGCTCTTCAAATCCGGCGGCAGTCATAAAGCGCTGCCAGGTTTCCAGATCGTGATACGCGCCGTAGCGCCCGCGGTTCCAGCCTTCCTCGTTGTCGCCGTGCGGGTTCGAGCTGAACAGCACGCCGCGCGGCTTGAGCGTCGCGCGCAGCTCGCCGAGCACGCGCGGCAGCTCCTGGCCCGGAACGTGGAACAGCACCGCATTCGCGAACACGCCGTCGAAGCGCGCATCGGGCAGATCCAGGCCGAGCAGATCCTGCCGCCACACCTCGCAGCCGCTGTGCTCGCGCGCCATGATCGCGAAGGGCTCGGAGCCCTCCAGGCCGACCGCGACATGGCCGAGCCCGGCGAACGTCTTCAGGTCCCGCCCCGGCCCGCAGCCCAGGTCGAGAATCGCGAACGGCGGCGCGCCCTCGATGTGATCGAGCAGCGCCGCGATATTCCGGACGACATCGTGATCGCGCGTGCCCTTCCAGAAGTCTTCGGCGCTCCGGTTGTAGTGATCCAGGGTCCGGGCGGAGATGTCATCCAGATCCCGCCGGTCGAGCGGATTTTTCATGCTGTCGTGATGCTACCAAACCCCGGGGGCTTCTCCTATCGATGCGCCCCGGCGCGAACCCCTCTACAATCCGCAAGGATTTCTCACCCGACCGAGCCCATGCCCGACACCGCAAGCCGACCCGCCTCCGCGGCGGTTCCCGACACACCGCGCTCCGGCACCGAATGGGGCGCGGACAGGTCGCTGCCACGCGCCCTCGCGCGCATTCTCGCGCTCGACGATTTCGAAGAGCCGGCTCGCCGCTATCTGCCGCGGCCGATGTTCGGCTACGTCTCCGGCGGTGCCGAGACCAACGCGTCGTTGCGCGCGAACCGCGCACAGTTCGACGAGATCGAGCTCAGCCCTCGCGTGCTGGTGGACGTCTCCGGGCGCACGGCGAAGACGACGCTCTTCGGCCGCGGCTGCGACGCGCCCTTCGGCATCGCGCCCATGGGCGGCACTTCCATGGCGGCGTTCCGGGGCGACGTCGTGCTCGCGCGCGCGGCGGCGGAAGCCAACATCCCGATGATCATGAGCGGCGCGTCGCTGACCCGCCTGGAAGACGTGCGCGCGGCCGGGGGCACCGCCTGGTTCCAGGCCTACCTGCCGGGCGAGACCGGGCCGATCACGCGCCTGATCGAGCGCGTCGCGCGCGCCGGGTTCGATACGCTCGTCCTCACCGTCGACGTCCCGGTGAGCGCGAACCGCGAGAACAACGTGAGGAACGGCTTCAGCCGGCCGCTGCGGCCGACCGCGCGCCTCGCCTGGGAGAGCGCGCTACGCCCGCGCTGGCTCTTCGGCATGTTCCTGCGGACGCTCCTCGTGGACGGCATGCCGCACTTCGAGAACATGGGCGCGCGCATCCCGCTCATCACCCGCGCCTCCCGCGGGGACGGGGAGCGCGACCGGCTCGCGTGGACCCACCTCGAGCTGATGCGCAGGCTGTGGAAGGGGCGCCTCGTGCTGAAAGGGGTGCTCGACCCTGCGGACGCGCGCATCGCCCGCGAGAGCGGCGTCGACGGCGTCATCGTGTCGAACCACGGCGGGCGGCAGCTGGACGGCGCCGCGGCGCCGCTTCGCGCGCTCCCCGCGGTGGCGGCGCAGGCGGGCGGGATGACCGTCATG
>WNFF01009158.1_pt1 | contig 13117 bp, 14 predicted proteins | sample 5400441 | NCBI WGS metagenome assembly WNFF01 (sample SAMN13153345, study PRJNA577476) | soil metagenome | isolation source: 120 cm saprolite under Douglas fir tree site 2 hole 3 replicate 1 | place: USA:California | collected 2015-04-18
TTTTGTTCGTCGCCCTGTTCGAGCTTCGCGCCGGAAAGATCGACAATCTGTAAGATTGACACCGGATTCATTTAAATTCTACCGGATGATTTTCGAGCGCCCGACGCGCCACTTGAATGTCTTCAAACGGCACGGTGTGATCGGAGAACTGCTGGTAATTTTCGTGACCTTTGCCCGCGATCAAGACAATGTCACGCGGTTGCGCGATTTCGATTGCGCGTGAAATCGCGGATCCGCGGTCGGTGATTTTTTCAAAATGATTACCGCGAAATCCTTTTTCGATTTCGGCGATGATTTTGTCCGGATCTTCTTTGCGCGGATTATCAGAGGTGATGACGGCGTAATCAGCATTGTGATCGACAACCTGACCCATGAGCGGCCGTTTCTCACGGTCGCGATTGCCGCCGCAACCAAAGACGACAATCAAGCGCCGCGGGCCAAGTTCGCGCAAAGTTTTTAGAACATTAAGCAACGCGTCGGGCGTGTGCGCGTAATCAACGAAAACTTGGAACTGTCGTTTCGCCGGAACCATCTCGAGACGACCGGGAACTTGCGGCGATTTAGCGAGACTGAGCACGGCCTCGCGCAAGCCGACTCCGAGCGCCTTGGCGGCGGCGAGCGCAGCCAACGAGTTCGCAACGTTGAACCGGCCGATCAATGGCACGCGGATGAGATAACTTTTGCCGCGCGCATCGAGCTGATACGAGGTTCCTCCAAATTCCATTCGATAATTGGATGCCCGGAAATCGGCGAGCGCTCCCATTCCGAAAGTTACCACCGAAACTTTTTTGTCGATCTTCTCGAGCAACCGCCGTCCATAACGATCGTCGATGTTGATGATCGCGACCGGTTTCCTTTTTTTTCCCTGCAACGGGAGTTGTTTGAACAACTTCGCTTTCGCTTCGAAATAATTTTCCATCGTCCCGTGATAATCGAGATGGTCCTGCGTCAGATTGGTGAAGACCGCGACGTCCCATTCGATGCCGCGCGTGCGCTCTTGAGCGAGCGCATGCGAGGAAACTTCCATGGCGGCGGCGCGGCAACCGGCGTTCGCGATTTGGGCAAGCAATTCCTGAAGATCGAGCGATTCGGGTGTCGTACGGGCCGCGGGCAAAACGCGCTCACCGATTTCATAGCGCACCGTGCCAAGCAAACCACAGCGCATTCCCGCTTTCTCGCAAATGTGCTTGATCAGGAAAGTGGTCGTCGTTTTGCCGTTGGTGCCCGTAACGGCGGCGAGCTTCAATTTTCGCGCGGGAAAATTGTAAAATCGCGTGGAGAGATCCGCGAGCGCACCGCGCGTATTTTCGACAACGACGCAGGTGGCGCGTGGATGTTTCTCAGCGCGCTCGGCAACGATCACCGTGGCGCCTTTTTCAACGGCCTGGCCGATGAAGTCGTGGCCATCGCTTTTTTCACCGCGCAATGCCACGAATAGCCCATCCCTCTGCACACGGCGCGAGTCATACGCGATGCTTTCCACCGCGCGACCAACTGGGCCGATGATTTCGCGAACGGGAATCGCGGCGAGAAGAGTTTTGAGCTGCATGAGGATTGACCATTCTTATGCCAGGGACTCAATGGCGCGGGGCATTGGTTAAGGCAACTCGCTCGACTGGGATGGCTTTGCGAATTTCCTCATGCGGCTCAAGATCGAGATAACGGGCGGCCTTTTCGGCGATGCGGGAAAAAATTGGGCCGGCAACAAGGCCACCGTAATTCAGCTCAGGTTTTGTCTGTGCGTCGTCCAAGACAACGAGTCCGACAAATTCCGGATGGTCAGCCGGCAAATAACCGCAGAACGAAACGACATACTGTCCTTTTTCGTAGCCGCCGTGTGGATCGACTTTTTGAGCGGTGCCGGTCTTTCCGGCGATGATGAAACCCGGAACAGCGGCGGCCGCGGCGGTGCCACGATCACTGACTACACCGCGGAGTGCGCTCCCAATCTGGCTGGCGGTCTGCTGCGATATAACCTCACGTAAGACAATCGGCGAAAGCGTGCTGATTGTCTTCCCATCACTGGTGGTGATCGATTTTACGATGCGCGGCGTCATTAATTTGCCGCCGTTGGCAATCGCGGCCATGGCCGCAGTCATTTGGAGCGCAGTAACTCCAATCTCATGGCCCATCGGAATGTGAGTGATCGAAATTTTGCTCCACGATTGCGGCGGACGGATCAGTCCTGGAATTTCGCCCGGAAGCTCCACGCCGGTCCGCTCGCCGAAACCAAAGCGCCGGATGTATTCGTAAAATTTCTGGTCGCCGACACTGACAGCCAATTTGGCTGCACCGATGTTGCTCGATTTAACGAGAATGTCTTTGACGCTCAGGTCGGTAAAAGCGGCGTGATCGTGCAGCGCGGTGCCGCCATAGTTCCAAATTCCGTTTTCGCAAAAGATGTAGGAATCAAGGCGGAACTTGTGCTCGTTGAGCGCGGCCGCAGCGGTGACAATCTTAAACGTGGAGCCAGGCTCCATCATGTCGCTGATGGCACGATTTTTCATTTGCTCCGGTTTCGCCTCGGAGCGGTGATTGAGATCGAACGCGGGCCGATTGGCCATCGCCAGAATTTCGCCGGTCTGCGGCCGCATCAAAATGATGGTCGCTTTTTTCGGCGAATACTCGCGCATGGCGGCGTCGAGTTCGTTCTCCACGATGTTCTGTAAATTTAGATCGACGGTCAGGTGGACCTGATAGCCGTTGCGCGGCGCGCGCTCCTGGCCGCGATAAAGCACGAGCTCCTGGCCGGCGCGGTTATGCTCAATGTAACGATAGCCATCCTGTCCGCGCAGATATTCATCGAGCGAACCTTCCACGCCTTGGATGCCGTGATGCTCGAAGTCGGTGAATCCGATCACGTGGCAAAGCATCAAGCCGTTGGGATAAATACGGGTCGCGTCTCGTTCGAAATAAATGCCGCGTAAATTTTGGGCGCGCAGTTTTTGGCGGAGCGAATCGCTGATTGCTCTCGGCACTTCGCGTTTCAGCACGATGTAACGGCGGTCGCCGTGAAGCTTCTCCGAAACTTCTTCGCGCGGAAGCTTCAGCTCGTTGCTTACAAGATCGACAGTCGCGTCGGTGTTGGTCAGATGAGTCGCGTCAGCGACCACGGTTTCGACCGGAACATTGTGCGCCAGGACTTCGTTATTAGCGTCGAGAATCGTGCCGCGCTCGGCAAAAATGGGTTGCTTGTAAACGTGTTTCTCAGCCGCGAGCCCGGCGTACTGGTCGTGCTTGATCATCTGGAGATAGATCAAGCGAAACGAAAACGCGCTGAAGAGTAGAACGAAGCCGAGGCAAACCAGTGCGCATCTTGTCCGGCTGTTCCATTTCATCTCGCGGCCCGCTGGTTGGAAACTGGCTGGAGAATGTCTTCCTGGTTTCGTGTCGGCATCGTCAGTCGAACAATGTTATGCTCCGCGATCGGAATCATTTTGAGATAACCTTCCTTCAGGCGGCGTTGCAATGCCGAGCGCGAGGTGAGGGCGGCGATCTGTGCGCTCGCCACTTCATTTTGCATTCGCAAATTTGCCACTTCTGTCTCGAGCGCCTTCTTGCGATCACCCAAATGGTAGAGTTGCAGGGTCAGATAAACATAACTTAACCCCGTTAGCGCCAGAAACGCAGTCAGCACAATCCAGCGCGCAAGCGAGGCGGCATTGACCGTGTTCCAATTTTTTCGGCGGGACCGATTCATTCGACCTTCTCAGCCACGCGCAACTTTGCGCTCCGGGAGCGCGGATTCAGTCTCTGCTCATTCTCGCCCGGCTCGACCGGTTTCGAAGTGATCGCGCGCAAGTCGTATTCCGGATTGCGCCGCGGCTCCGGCCACTCCGGCCGGTCCAGCCATTCGCGGCTGTGATCGCGGATGAAATTTTTCACGATCCGGTCTTCGAGAGAATGAAAAGTGATGACCGCGATACGCGCGCCAGGCTCGAGGCGCGCTGTCAAGACGCGCAGGCCTTGTTCAAGCGCGCCCAGCTCGTCGTTCACTTCCATTCGCAACGCTTGAAATGTCTGCGTCGCGGGATGTCTGCGTCCGTGGCGGCCGACAACTTTTTCGATCGCTCGCGCGAGCTGTAGCGTTTCCGTAAACGGCGAATCTTTGCGCATCTTCACAATCAAGCTGGCGATGCGGCGCGCTGCCGGTTCTTCGCCGAGGTCGCGGAACAATCGCGTCAGCGCTTCTTCGGTGCAGCGGTTCACGATGTCAGCGGCGGTGATTGTCGATCTCGGGTCCATTCGCATGTCGAGCGGACCGTTGCGCATCATGCTGAACCCGCGGGTCGCATTTTCCAGTTGACGCGAGGAGACACCGAGGTCGAGAAGTGCACCCCCGATTTTCTGGACACCGAGTTCGTCGAGGATCTTGTCCGCGTTCCGAAAGTTTGCCTGGCGCAGGGTGACGCGGCCGCCGAAATGGGCGAGTTCCTCCCGCGCCTGTTCGATCGCCTCCGGATCTTGGTCGAGCGCGAGAACGTCGGCGCCCGTTTTCAAAATCATTTCGGTATGACCGCCGCCGCCGACCGTTCCATCGACAATGACTGAACCCGGATGCGGCGTGAGTAATTCCACCACTTCGGCGGCTAGCACCGGTTGATGGTAAGTGAAATCCTCCATTTCCTGCGGCTCCTCTTCCCAAACGAGCGGCCCGGTCGCAAACCAAACTGGCCGCTCAAATAATAATGCCTTCATAATGGGGTTGATTACAAACCAATGACGTTGGCAACGTGCTGATAAGTGGGCGTCTCCTCCTCCTGAGCGCGCTTCCGCCGCTGCAAATTCCAAATTTCAAAACGGCCGCGGCCCCCGACCAACACGACCTCGCCTTTCAATTCAACTTTTTTGCAAAGATCTTCCGGCAAAACCAGGCGGCCTTGTTTATCGGCTGCGCCATGCTGCGCGCGAGAGTGGAGTTGACGAAAAAAAATGCGCCGATCGCGCGCGGAAACATTCGGATCCGATTCGGCGGCACCACTCATACGAGAAAATTCTTCAGGCGACATGACCAAAAGAAATTGGTGAGTCGCTTCCGGAAGAATGATGAATTCCTCGGTGTCACCGCGCCGCCAGCGCGCGGGAATGGTGATTCGATTTTTCTCGTCAATGGAGTGACGAAACTCGCCGGCGTAGAAGCGTTGGTCGGACGTATGCATTGGCGGGTGGAGAAGTGTTCCATTCTAGCCCACTTTTCCCCACTTTTAACCACCTTCCGTGCCAGCCGTCAATAAAAATTAATTGCCCGCTTTGCCGCCCGTTTTTACTCATTTAAACTGCGCATCTCGAACGATGTCGCCCAACTCGCTTTTAGTATTTCTCGCGATCGGTCTGCCTTTGACTCTTCCGATCGTCGCGCAAATGCCGCCGACCACCCCAAACGACGCTGTTCGAGTGACGGTCACGCTGAATGCCGACGGCTCGCGCACCATTTATCAGTTCGACAATGCGAAGCATGAAGCAATCGCGACCACGACTGATGCTAACGGAAAACCGCGCGGCAAAATCGTTTATCAGATCAGTGACACCGGACGATTCGTCAGCGGGATTGTCTTCGGACCGGACGAAAGGTTCCTGTTCAAAAGCATATACAAATATGATGCGGCCGGCCGGCTCGAAGAAGAGGCGCACCTCGGAAAAGACGACGCAGTCATCAACAAGATTGTCTACAAGTACGATTCAAAGGGGAAACAGATCGGCTACTCAGTTTTCGATCCGACTGGCAAGTTACTCTCGGGCGTAGCTTCCCCGACACCTACGGCGTCCTCCAAACCTCGTAATGCGCTCGCGAAATAGTTTCGAACGTTGTGAGTCAACCCTCAGCTGGCCCTTCGCGTACTCCCCTGGCGGAGAGGATAGAGGTGAGGCGGAAATTGCGAACAGAATTAGATCCACGGTAGCTTGCTCCTGCTCCGAAAAAGAGCTAAGAAGGTAACCCCCATGATTGACTACATCCAAAAGGGCGGACTGCTCATGTGGCCGATTCTGGCCTGCAGCATTATCGCCATCGCTGTCTTCGCCGAGCGCTTTTTCTATTTGCATCGCGCTACCATCCACGTCGGCGAATTCCTAAAAGGACTTTCGAATTTGGTCCAACGCCGGAATTTCGCCGAAGCGTTGCACGAATCGGCCGGCACGCCCGGCCCGGTCGCGCGCGTTATTCATTCTGCGCTTCTTCGACACGACATGTCCCGATCGGAGTTGCGTGAAATTGTGCAGGAAGCGGGGCAGCTGGAGGTTCCGAAGCTCGAACGCTTTCTTGGCGTTTTGGCGACGCTGGCTTTTCTCGCGCCCTTACTTGGCCTGCTCGGAACCGTTTCCGGAATGATCGATGCCTTCGGAACGATCGCTTCCCACGGCGGCTACGCGACTGTGACTGAACTTTCCGGCGGCATTTACAAAAGTCTGCTTACTACCGCGGCCGGCCTTGTCGTCGCCGCGCCGACGTTCGTCGCTTACAGTTATCTTTCGTCGCGGGTGAATACGATGTTGCACGAAATGGAGCGCGCCGGCATCGAGATCGTGCACATGCTGAAGGACAGCGAAGCGCTCACTGGCATCATCAGTTTTCAGCAATCGCCCGAAACGCTGACAAGTTCGCGGGAAGCGCATCGCGATCGTTAGATCGGTCCGCCAAAGGACGGATTCGCCGTGGCGAACAATCGCAAGATCGACAATGACGGTGCACAAGTATGAAGCTCAGCCGCACCAAGGAATATAATTTCGGCTGGCTAGTCGTGTTCCCATTAATCGACGTTGTGTTTCTGCTCATCTTTTTCCTGCTGTTGAGTTCGAACTTTGTCTTCCAACCGGGGATCGCCGTTTCGGCGCCAGCCTCGCCGTTCCTGCTCGGCGCCCAGCGAAATCCGCAAATCATCAGCGTTACCAGCGGCGCTGTCCCGGGGATTTATTTTCGCGATCAGAAAACTTCGCTCGAGGGACTTGGCCCGTTGCTCGATGAAGCCAAACGCGAAAATCGCTCCATTATAATTAAGGCGGACCGCCAGACGCCGTATGAATTGGTTGTGGCAGTGACCAATGCCGCGCTTGAACACGGGACTTCATCGGTCTCGTTGGCCGGCGCTCTGCCGAAATGAACGCGCCCGCCTCCGCGCAATTCATTTTCAACTGGGACCAGCCGCGCCGGCGGAGTCTTATCCTCATCGGATTCATTGTCGCCTCGTTCGTGATTCACGTCGCGGCCTCCTATCTTTTTCAAGTTGTGTATCCGCAAACCGTCTCTCTGCTTCCCGCGCCGCGGCGAGTCAGTTTGATGACCGCGAATTCCGAACAGACGGCAACGCTTCTACGCTGGATCGACTCAGAGGATCCGGCGCTGGTGTCAACCACCAGAAGACCGCCACACCTGCAGCGCCGCGAGATGGGGAAAGTTGAGCATGTTCCTTCTTATTTTGCGCGCGAGCCTGCTTTGAAAGAACCGCCGCCACTTGCTGTCGATCTTCGCATTCCGAGCGCGCAACCGCCGGGTCCGGTGCCTGCGGCAGCTCGCATTCCAGCGAGCCCGATCGGGGTAACCCCAACCAAAGTGACTTTTGCCGACGGATTTGATCGGGTCGGTCAGCCCACATTTGTTTCCACCAAGTTCCGAACCTCCACTCACGAGCCGCCGCAAAACGCGCAGTTTCGGATTGCGGTCGATTCACAAGGCGCGGTTGTTTATTGTTTCAACTTAACTTCATCCGGTGACGCGGCTTTGGACGAACAGGCGAGAGAACATCTAACACTCTGCCGTTTTCCGGCTCGTCCCGGCGAGTCCGTCCAATGGCGGACAGGATCGACATCGAATGGTGACTCGCTCGTCTGGGGAATCGCGACGATCGAGTGGGGTAACGATGTCGCCCCGGCGAATACCAAACCGACACCAGGCGCGCCGTGATTCGAGTCAGTCTCGCCGCGCTGGTTACAATTTATCTGCTCCTTTCCCTTGCCACGATTTTCCTTCTCTGGATAGTAGGTGAGTGGAACCGGCGCCGGCGTGAGCGACGTGCATTGCGCTACCGGTTACGGTGCGTGATTTGCGCGTTCGAGTTTGAAGATCGAACGGCGACGTTACTCCCACGCTGTCCGCGTTGCGGCAGTTTGAACGAAAGATTTAGATTGGAGCAGATTTAATTATGGGAATGTGCGCCGTCGCCATGAGCAAACTTGGCGGTCTGGCTGTTCTGAATCTCGAAGGCGTCCAAACACGCTACAAAAGTCCGCAGGAAGTTCTCCAAAAGGTTGTCGAAACCGAGAAATCTGAAGTCACTTCGCTGCTGCAACGAATTTATCAGGAACCGGTCCACCCCGATTTGATCGCAGCGCGCGTGAAACAAATTAAAGATCAGGGCGGGATCGCTGCCGTCAGTTCGATTCCGCAGCGAGCGGCCGAGTTTGGGCCGATCGCGCAGGAAGCGGGCGCGGATGTTTATGTCGTTCAAAGCACCGTCTCGACCGCGCGACACATCTCCACCGAGTACAAATCGCTCGATCTCACAAAATTTTGCGCCGACATGCGCATTCCAGTGATCGTCGGAAACACTGTTGGTTATGACGTCACTTTCGAAATTATGGAATGCGGCCCAGCTGGCGTGCTTGTTGGTGTCGGTCCTGGAGCGGCTTGCACTTCACGCGGTGTGCTTGGACTCGGTGTTCCGCAAGTGACCGCCACGGTCGATTGCGCGGCCGCCCGCGACGCTTATTTCAAAAAAACGTCGCGTTACGTTCCGATCATCACTGATGGCGGGATGAGCAAAGGCGGCGACGTTTGCAAAGCGCTCGCTTGTGGCGCAGATGCCGTCATGGTCGGCAGCGCGTTTGCTCGTGCTCAGGAAGCGCCCGGCTGCGGTTATCATTGGGGCATGGCTACGCCGCATGTAAATCTTCCGCGCGGTACGCGGATCAAGGTCGGTACCACCGGTCCGTTGAAACAAATCCTTTTCGGTCCGGCCGAAGTTGACGATGGAAGTCAGAATCTGGTCGGCGCGATCACGACTTGCATGGGCAACGTTGGCGCGCGCAACATTGCCGAGTTTCAGCAGACCGAGATCATCATCGCGCCATCGATCAAAACCGAAGGGAAACTTTTCCAAGCCGTGCAAAGCGTCGGCATGGGCACGAGCTAGAAGAATTTAGCGATTGAGCGATTTAGTGATTTAATGATTTCAATCGCTCATTCACCAAATCGCTAAATCACTCAATGAACAGCGAACGCAGAGTCGTCATCACAGGCCTCGGTGTTATCACGCCCATCGGAAATGATCTCGAGACGTTTTGGAAAAATCTCGTTGAAGGCAAAAGCGGCATTGGCCGGATTCAAGCCTTCGACACGGCGAACTACCATTGCAAAATCGGCGGTGAAGTGCGCGACTTTGATCCAAAAAACTTTTTCAACAACGCCAAAGACGTCCGGCGCACCGATCGTTTTGTTCAGTTATCGATGGCTGCCGCCAAGATGTCGATCCGGGATAGCGGCCTCGACCTGGAGAAGGTCAATCGCGATCGCTTCGGCGTGATCGTTAGCAGCGGAATCGGCGGGCTGAAAACGCTGGAAGACCAATTCAGCGCATTGATGAACAAAGGGCCGCAACGCGTCTCCGCTTTCACCATTCCAATGCTGATTAGCAACATGGCCAGCGGCGTTATCTCGATGGAATTCGGATTGCGCGGCCCGAATATGTGCATCGTCACCGCTTGTGCGACTTCCAATAACTCGATCGGCGAATCATGGCGCATGATTAAATTCGGCGACGCCGATATTTTTGTCGCCGGTGGTTCCGAAGCGGCGATCGTCGAACTTGGTCTCGCTGGTTTTTCAGCGATGAAAGCGCTCAGCCGGCGCAACGACGAACCCGAGCGCGCGTCGCGCCCGTTTGATCGCGATCGGGACGGTTTCGTCATAAGCGAAGGCGCCGGCATTGCCATTGTGGAAGAGCTCGAACACGCGAAGAGGCGCGGAGCGAAAATTTATTGCGAGCTCACTGGCTACGGACTTTCGGCGGATGCCTATCACATGACTGCGCCGCCGGAGGACGGCGGAGGCGCCGCCCGCGCCATGCAACTAGCGCTCGACCACGCAAAGATTTCGCCAAGCGACGTCGATTACATCAACGCCCACGCCACTTCGACCGGTCTCGGCGACATCAGTGAAACAAAGGCGATTAAAAAAGTTTTTGGCGAGCAAGCCAAGGTTTCCATCAGCGCGACCAAATCGATGACCGGCCATTTGTTAGGCGGCGCCGGCGCAATGGAAATGGCGGCCTGCGCATTAGCGATCCGCGACGGCGTCATTCCGCCGACAATCAATCTGGAAGATCCGGACCCGCTTTGCGACCTCGATTACACCGCCAACAAGTCGAAAGAAAAGAAAGTGCGCGTCGTCATGAACAACTCATTCGGCTTCGGCGGCCACAACGCCACATTAGTTGCAACAGCATTTGAACCTTAGTAGAATTCTCGTGCGTAACCCCCGGAGCATATGTTTGCGAGCGCTGTCACTGAAGCGGCCAAGTTTACTCGCGCCGTTTTAATCTCTACGCAGTTTCACTCTGGCAAAGTGGAAACTGGTTGCGGCAGCTATATTCTCCTGAATGCAGAGGGGTGGGTTTTAACCGCGGGGCATGCGCTACATGCTTTGCTCAAATTTAATGAAGACGGGCCAAAATACGAGGCGTACGCCACCGCGCGCTGCGATTGAGGCCGAGCCCAACGTTTCGCTTAGTAAAAAACAAAAGAAGATCCGCGCTCTTGGGTTCGACCCGAACTGGATTTCAAACGTATCGTATCTTTGGGGGCCGGGTATAACCGCACCCTTGTATCACGTCGATGGTGTTGCTGACTTAGCTGCCATCAAGCTTGAAAATCTCAATCTGCCCGCCGATCAACAGTTTCCACGGTTTGGACGGGCGGACGTGGAGTTATCGCAAGGCACGTCTTTGTGTAAATTAGGCTTTCCGTTTCACGAATTTAAGGCGCAATTTGATTTGGCGTCTTCTCAGTTCATCACCAATGATCCGGTGACGTTTGTGCGGTATCCGCTCGACGGCATACTAACGCGTTATATAAATTTTGAGGCGCCCGACAAATCACGCACTGCCAAATTCGTTGAAATGTCCAGTCCTGGCTTACGCGGCCAAAGCGCGGCCCTTGGTTCGACGTCAACGGCGTGGTTTGGGGTCTTCAAAGCCGCACGCAGCATCTTGCGCTTGGTTTTAGCCCGCAGGTCGAAGTCAACGCAAAAAAGTTCGTCGAGCACCAATTTCTAAATGCCGGTGCTGCCGCATACGTTTCCGAGATTGCGCGCTTCTTGAATCACCACGGAATTGCCTTTACACAAGCGTGACCCGCAGTGGATTGGGAAAATTGTCCGATTATTTTTGCGGATTTACCGGAAAGTGTTTGTTCTTGAGATGTTCCGGGACGCGTTTGGTTTGTTCGGCTTCGATCTGTTGCGTCGCTTCATTTAACGCGTCGTAGGCTTCGCGGCTTTTTTTCGCGCGACACATGTACGCGACCGCGTGCGCGAGCGGAATTCGCGCTTCGGGTAAGCCAACGAATTCGACTGCTTGCTGCGTCGCGATCGCGAGAGGCAACGCTTCCGGATCGGCCAGGCCAACGTCTTCGCTCGCGAAGATGACAATGCGGCGCGCGATGAAACGAAAGTCTTCACCAGCGTGGAGCATTTTTGCGAGCCAGTACATCGCGCCTTTCTCATCGGATGCGCGCATGCTTTTGATAAACGCGCTGATCGTGTCGTAGTGCGCGTCGCCCGCGCGATCGTACACGATCGCTTTTTGCTGAATGCTTTCCTCGGCAACCGCGATTGTAAAATGAATAACGCCTTTCGAATCTGGCGGCGTGGTCATCACGCCGATCTCGAGCGCGCTCAAACATTTCCGCGCATCACCGTCGCTTAATTTGGCTAGATGCCGGCGAGCATTCTTGTCGACCCTAACGTTATAATTGCCGAGACCGCGTTCGTTGTCCGCCAGCGCGCGATCGATTAGTTCTTCAAGTTCTTCGACACGGAGCGGTTCGAGTTGAAAAACCTGCGAGCGTGAAACAAGCGGACTGTTGATGTAGAAAAATGGATTGTAAGTCGTCGCGCCGATGAGTCGCAGGTTCCCGCTCTCGACGTCCGGCAGCAGAATGTCCTGCTGCGCTTTGTTGAAATGATGGATCTCGTCGATGAACAGAATCGTCTTTTGTCTGGAAGTGCGGGTGCGATTGGTCGCGCCCGCAATCACGCGTCGCATTTCCGCGACGTTGCTTTCAACGCCACTCAACCGCACGAATTTGGCGTGGGTCATGTCAGCGATGATGTGAGCGAGGGTTGTTTTTCCGGTGCCGGGAGGGCCGGATAAAATCACCGATGGCAAACGATCGGCTTCAATCGCACGGCGAAGCAATTTTCCCGGTCCGAGAATATGCTCCTGGCCGACGAATTCCTCGAGCGACTGCGGCCGCATCCGCGTCGCGAGCGGCGCGCCCGCTTGAGCCGGGTTGTTTTTAGCAGAATCGACATCTTCTTCTTCGAACAGGTCCTGCACGAGGCAAAGTTACGCCGGGCCATAGAATCGCGCATCTTTGTGTAGCCACGGTCCTGCGGGCCGTTGATCGCCACAGGCGCGTGGTTACACCGTTGTCGGTTTAAATTCAAAACTTTGCGAGTCAGATGCCGTATTACCTAACCGACGAGTTCTCTCGTCACGATGAATATACCGCGGCAACCGTTTCTCGGGCTGGCCTTGATGGCGGCGCTGGGAATTGGCGTTGCAGGTTTTTTTCCAATCGCGGCATCGCAGTGGTGGCTTCGTGCGATCATCTTCGCGGTTCTTGCCATCCCACTCCTTTGCTGGCCAAACCTCACATCGACATATCTGCTGGTCGGATGCGGTTTCTTTTTGCTCCACAATTTTCGGATCGGCGATACAGCGGGCTCAAAAGGACGAAGATTTTGTTTGTGTCCGATAGCGGTTGCGCGACTGAAAAATCATTGCTCGCATCGCGGTCTGATTTGCGCAGCGATGTTTTGGTCAAAGGCCAGCATCATTCGGGAAATTCCGGCTCGGACGTTTTTCTCGACGCAGTCCGGCCGCGATTGATCGTGGCGACGTCG
>WNFF01003525.1_pt1 | contig 13116 bp, 17 predicted proteins | sample 5400441 | NCBI WGS metagenome assembly WNFF01 (sample SAMN13153345, study PRJNA577476) | soil metagenome | isolation source: 120 cm saprolite under Douglas fir tree site 2 hole 3 replicate 1 | place: USA:California | collected 2015-04-18
ATGAGACGAGCATGGTTGCTAACACCGGCTCGTCTAACGGTCCCTCCTTTACCTCCAATGACAAGAACCAGACGACAGCCATCAACAGCAACAGCTACACCTACAGCGGACCCAGCCAGACCGAGCGCGTGCAGCTCAACAGCACCACCGATGCCTATAGTGGGCTGGGCCTGAGCTATGAGACGACCTCCAGCGGGACGACCTACTACACCCGTTGTAGTTGTGGTATGCTTGTCAATGAGCGCCTCCCCAACGGGAGCAAGTACTACTACCTCTTCGATGGTCTGGGTTCCATCGTCGGGCTGACTAACAGCAGCAGCAGCGAGGTCAACGCCTACGACTACGACCCGTACGGCGTCATTCTCAATGAAACCACGCCGCAGCCCAATCCGTTTCAATATGCGGGAGGCTACTTTGAGAGCACAATATGCGGGAGGCTACTTTGAGAGCAGTACGGGCCTGGTCAAGTTCGGCACGCGTTACTATAACCCGATGTTGGGCCGCTGGACGCAACAGGATCCGGTAGGTGGGAGCTTGGGGAGTCCTGACTCGCTCAATCGCTACCTGTATGTGGCAGATGATCCGGTCAATCTGGTGGATCCCAGTGGGGATCAGGTAAATGTATTCGGTATATTGGGCTGCATAGGGACGGTTTTACTTACTCTTATCGGGTTTTTCAGTGGGATCGCATTGACGTTAAGTATCGTCGCAGTGTTTGTTGGATTTCTCGGGGGTCTGAACCCGCTCGCAGCCTTACCCCTCTTTATCATTGGCGTGCTTGTGTTTACGGTTGTAGTGGCTGCGCTTGGCGTTGCAAGTTATGACATCATCGCTAGTCAATGCGGCTTACCGGCACTGTGAGCTGAGCACTCCGAGGAGAGTGTGTTGTCAGAGGTAGGATGCCTCTCACCGCTTTCCTCTGATATGCACGGATCTGAAAGCAGTGAAGTGTTTAGACAATGTTAGACGGGTGCAGTGACCTTGGCGATTTCCTGGTAGCACCTTCTTCAAGGCCGGTGCTACCAGGAACCATATCAAGTTGGTATGCGAGATCAAACAACATTCATTATTGGTACCCTACCAGCCTGCAATTTTTGGCGAGAGCATACCAGTGTCCATCGCTTGTAGTGTTCAATCTGCGGTGGGTGAGCTAGGTCTTACTCACAAGTCATTGTTGTGCACACTCGAGCTGGTTGGTCGTGGAGGATAGTTCGCTAGTAAGAAAAGAACGTCATGCCCGAAACGTTTCCTCACGGTGTTCTCGACACGAAAGGACACTGCCGCAGAAATGAATTGAGACGTTCATCATGAGAGAGAGGTAGACCCATGACGAGAGCAGAGCAAATAGTATTCCCCATTCTTTTTTTCATAGTGATATTTGTCCTTGCCGGACTGATATCACCGTTCTTGCTCAGGTTATTGCGTATCCCTGTTCCAGCAAAGTTCACGGGGCTCATATGGAGTATACTAGGAGATGCGCTAATTCTGCTCATTTCTTTATTAATTGTCAACACATATAATTTGGGGACTATGGGTTACATTATTGCGGCTATCATATTCATAATCATCAGTGTGTTTATTGCTTCGTTTTTCTACTACCTCCAAAGAAAGGGGTAACTGCCCAGGTCCGCTGGGGACTTGCCAAACGGTGTCAAACCCAGTAAAGTACGGGCATGACGATCGAAGAAGAACTGATCTCTCAGCGAGAAGAGAATAAGGGTCTGCGGGAACGACTGGCGCAGCGAGACGAACTCATCCGGCAGCAGCAAGAGTTGCTCGCGGAGCAGAACGTCGTGATCCAGCACCACGGGGAGCAGATGAGCAGCTTGAGCGAGCAACTGAAAGCCTTGCGAGATCGGCTCGCGAAAGATGGCCACAATAGCCGCCTGCCCCCATCCTCGGATCGGTTTGTGCGCAAACCGAAAAGCTTGCGCACAAAGAGCGAGAAGCAATCCGGAGAGCAACCAGGACACCTGGGATCGAGCTTGCAGTTCTCTTCGACGCCAGATGAGATCATCGAGCAGCAAGTAGAACGGTGTGAAGTGTGCCAGCACGACCTGCACGCGGTGGCCGCGTGTGGAGCAGAGCGTCGACAGGTCGTGGATCTGCCGTTGCCTCGTCTGGTGGTGTAGGAGGTTGATTTCATGCCACTACTTTATGTTCTCATAGGAATTCTGCTTGGTGCAATCCTTGTTCCTCTCCTTTTCATTTTATGGACATTTGTCTATGCCTTTCTCAAATTCACCCTCTTACAGACAACAGGGACACGGATCGTAGCAACTGTTGTGCGCTTAGAACCGAACAAGTACGCCACAAGGTTCTATCGGGTGATCCTGCAATGGCAACAACCACACACAGGAAAAATCTTTACGTATCGAGGGATGACAAGCTCTCCAGAGCAGTTTCCTCTGGGAAATGCTATCCCCCTCTTCATAGTTCCCTTGCACCCTCAGTGGTATTTTCCGACAGATGAATATAAGAAGGTTCTCACCCCCTCTTAAATAATTCCCTATCGGCGACAGAAAGGAGTACACGAGGAAGAAGCGTTGAAAGCCCCACTCTAGCAACAAATCGGTCAGCTCAAAGAAGCAGGGGATACTTTAGAAGGAGGCGATTTCATGGTCATATTGTATCTTCTCGTCGGGATGCTTATTGGAGGCTTCCTGACTATTCTTCTTATTCGGCGATTTCTGACTCGGCGGGTTATTCCTCTTTTCGACAAAGCAGCTGAACTACGGAAAACGGGAACACGAATCGAGGCAACGGTCACGAGGATAGACCTCTATCCACACAGGACGGTCCCCAAGCAAGTATCTATTCTAGTTGCTCAGTGGCAGCAACCACAGACGGGGAAAGTGTTTACGTATCGGGGTCAGACGACAAATCCGGAAAAATTCCCCATCGGAAGTTCCGTACCAGTTTTGATCGATCCACATGATCCCGCTGGAGTGTATCTTATGGTAGGCTTGCAGGAGCAGAATGGTTAGGTATAGGAAGCCTGACGGACTTTCAAAGCCTAACATGCCTGAGTATGCCACCGTCCAGTCCCTTGGTTTGCTAGACACTAAAACAGGGACTGGACATACCTGCACAAACGTCTCGCCCAACAGGCGGAGCGAGGAGGTGTTGATAGTTACTAAACTGGGGCGTCTCTTGTAGACCCATCTGGCGTAAAGCGATCGTCACCGTGCGAAGACCACGAGCAAGCAACGTCCCAACGAACAGCCCAACCGCCTTCTGCCAAGTTGGGCTGGTAAACGCTGCTTGAAAATGGGCCAGCAATGTTATAATGGGCTCTGGTAGGGATATGACAGACCTCCTGGGTATCACACCTCAGACATTGATCTGTCCCTCATCTCAAAGCGTACAAAGTCCAGGAAACCTTCTACGCTGTCGCAAATATTTCTGTAACCGTACGCCCTCGTACCACCGTTGGGAATGAAAACCCCCTAAATTATGTTAAAATTGACAGGGAACATCGTATGACGACAAACTAGCACAGGCAACTGGTCCTGAGCTTTAAGGAAATCAACAAGCTATGGAAGAAGAATGTATGGATTGCATTGAAGCTGTTGCTCGTCTTCATCTGTATATTGATAGGGAACTCAGCGTTCAAGAAGTGACCGTTGTACGGCAACACCTCACCGCCTGTCCCGACTGCGGAGATCGCTTTCATTTCGATATGCAAATCAAGCGGCTGATTCATGAACGCTGTACAATCCAGCGCGCGCCCGCACACCTGCGCGAGGCTGTGATGCGCCTGGCTCACATACCCATTGGCGAACCTGTCGATCTTGACCCAGAGTTGGAGATGGAGCTTCGAGCAGATGTTGAGGACTGCTATTAATTTTCGTAAATGCTGGGGTGTTTTGCTCCTTGCCGGTAAGACCGGCGGAATGGAACATCCCCCGTTTACATCGCGCTTGCTTAACCAACGACGATCTCGAACTTCCTTCCTTTCACCAACCTGACTGACGCTAGTCAGTAGCCGCGTAGCGGCGTTGGTTGGTGGCTTGCAATAGCTGATAGGTGCCTTTCGTTCTGCCTGACTGACGCAGTCAGTAGACGCGCCAGCGTCGTTGGCAGAACGGGCAAGAACCGACGCAGTCGTCCTATCACACCTTCCATGCTCGGGGCCTCGCTAGAGAGAAATGCCAAAGGTAAAATACCGGTTAAGGTAGATCAACCAGTTGAAATAGATCACTATACCCACCAGAATCATGATCACCCCTGTGACAATTTCAATCTTTCCTGTATGGGGTTTCAACCACTTCAATATCCTGCTAGAGCGATCGAGGCCGAGGCCTAACAGCAGGAATGGTACACCCAGGCCTAGTGAGTAAGCCAGCAGCATGAACACCCCCTGGCGCAGCGTTGCAGCGCTGGAAGCCAACACAAGTATTGGCCCCAGGATCAGCCCAATACAAGGAGTCCAGCCAATTGCAAAAATCAGCCCAATCACAAAGGATGCAGGATAACTTGGGCGACTCGGACGAAATTCAAAACGCTTTTGCCAGTACAGAAATGGCAACTTCAAGAGTCCTGTCAAATACAATCCAATCATGATCAGCAGAATACCACCAACCTGGCGCAGCAGAAACTGGTGAATGCGCAGAAATCCCCCCAGCGTACTGGCTGTGGCTCCCAGTGCGACGAAAGCCAGGGTGAAACCAGTCACAAATAGCAACGCGTGTAGGAATGTGTTCAGGCGTGCCAGGCGGCCCCCTGTTGATTGATACACTCCCTGGCCCACAAGCTGAGCCAGGTAGATAGGTACCAGTGGCAACACGCAGGGAGAGAGAAAAGAAGCCAGCCCTGCCAGAAAAACAACGCCAAATGTCAGTTGCGATGGATTCATGGTAGTAACGTCTCCATCTACTAAGCCTTCTCACTACTTCATGTAATATAGCGTGCTTGTGAGAACTCTGCAACATTGTATTGTAGGGGAGGAGGTTGACCTCGCCCTGGCCGCTACGAGCCGGGTCTGAATAGCCGCTGCACCTGTCGCCAGAAGGTGCGACGCGTATCTTGACTCGTTGTAGCCCGCTTACTTTGCCCTGAGTGTGTAGCTCCATTCGGAATAGGTCCGAGGGGCCTCGTGGGAACTTCATCCTGGTACCCAGCTACCCTGTTCAGCCTGGAGGGCTGCTCGTGTGCTGGCTCTGTTTGTGGCTGCCAGGGGGAATGTTCCCTGGATTCACCAGGTAGTGGTTGTGTCGCTTCTAGCTCGGGGTACCGTCTTCGCTTTACATTGGGACGTTTGGGAGGATGTATAACGCGCGGCCCCCTTGTAGGAGCAGGCGACCTGGAATCACGCACTACTGGAATAGCGGACGGTCTCAAACCAAGCTCTCGTAAAGCCTGTGCCATCAAGGTAGCATGTTCATAGCGTTCATCGCGGTTCCGGGCCATCGCCTTAAGTATAATCTTTTCAAACTCTGGAGCAAGCTCGGTATTGAATGTGCTGGGTGGGCGAAGGGGGACTCCAACGATGGCCTGGGTCAATTCTGGTAGGGTACGGCCAGTATAGGGACGGCGGCCGCTGACCATCTCGTAAAGGACAGCTCCCAGCGCGTAGATATCGCTCCGGTTATCCAGCTTCTGTCCCCAAACTTGCTCAGGTGAGGCATAGTAAATACTACCCACCAGTGTCTTCGCCATAGTAATTTGCTGGTGCCCTGGAGCGCGCGCCAGGCCAAAATCCATCACTTTGATCTTGCCCCAGCGATCAAGCATCAAGTTTTCCGGTTTGATATCGCGATGAATAACGTTGCGCTCTTTGTAAGCGGAATCGAGCGCATCAGCAATCTGTGCTCCGTACTCGGCAGCCAGGTATTGGGGCATCATCCCATCAATTTGGAGCAAACTTCCAATGGTTGGCCCTTGTACAAATTCCATGACAAAATAGAGTAAGCCACCCTGTTGCCCGGCGTCGTAGATTTGCACAATATTTGGATGATTCAATCCGGCGATGATTTGTGCTTCCCGAATAAAACGCGCAACATAGGAGGCATCTTTTGCCAGCGAGCGAGGTAATACTTTAATTGCTACCTCGCGCCCAAGCGCGATTTGCTTGCCGCGATACACTACCCCCATGGAGCCATGCCCCATCTCCTCTTCCAACTGATAGCCGCCCAGGCTCTGGCCTGCCAGTTCGTTCATTTGTCTGCAGCGCAGGAACCCCGGGCTAAACGGCACACCAGCCCTGGGCAGGGAGCGCTGACCTCCTTTCCCTACCTTCTTTCACCAACCTGACTGATAGGCGACGCAGTCGTCCTATCACACCTTTTCGATCTCAGTGGTGGGCGCTCGTCACAGTGGCACACTGATTGAATGCCCAATAACATCCCTCTGTAATAATTAAACGTATAGCTACTATGGATATAGTGTATCTGGCTAAAGGTACTTTTCCCAGGTATACAGCTATGGGGAGACCGCTCAATCAAGGTAGTCCTTGAGGATGCGGCTTGCCTGTGGATGGCGTAACTTACGAATGGCGCGTTCCTCGATCTGGCGTACTCGTTCGCGGGTGACCTTTAACTTCTTCCCGACTTCTTCGAGGGTATGATCGTGATCGTCTAACAAACCGAAGCGCAGTTCGATGACCTGGCGTTCGCGTACCGTAAGTTGGCCGAGCACTTTGCGTATTTCTTCACGGAGCAGGCGTTGATCTGTGACCTCTACAGGTCCGCGTTCACGCACATCTTCAATAATATCGCCCAGCGTGTTTTCCTCTTCCTCAGATAAAGGCGCATCTAAGGAGAAGACTTTTTCGGCCCAGATCAACAGTTCACTTACACGCTCCGCACTCATACCCAGGCGCTCACCGATGTTTTCGGGTGTCGGCTCGCGTCCGAGTTCTTGATAGAGTTGACGCGTCATGCGCTTCACACGCATGACCTCTTCCATAATGTACACCGGTAAGCGTACAACGCGCGTTCCCTCCAGGATCGCCCGCGTAATCGCCTGCTTAATCCACCAGGTAGCATAGGTAGAGAAGCGGAAGCCTTTCCGGTAGTCGAACTTGGTCACAGCTCGAATCAGCCCGATATTTCCCTCGCCAATTAAATCTTCGAGGGAAAGTCCCTGCCCAACATATTTTTTGGCGATGCTTACAACCAACCGTAAATTGGCTTCAATCAACTGGTTGCGGGCTTCTTTGTCCCCTTGCTCTGCGCGCTCAGCCAGCACTGCTTCTTTGGAGGCAGTGAGCAATGAGATACGTGAAATTTCGCGGAGGTAGAGACGCAAACTGTCGCTTTGCGCCAGACTATTCAAATCGGACTCCTGTACGGCTTCTCGTTCTGACTCAGCTGGTTTATCTGCTTCAAACATAACTTCCTGTTCCAAATGCTCGCTCTCTTCCTCGTTCGCTTCCCCGCAAGGTGGAACGAGGGTACATGCTATACCCTGTTGTCCCAAGCAGTGTATGAAAGATCAGCTACCTACGGTGTCATTTTATCACACCTCTGAGTTATTGCAAGCAGTAGTAGCCATCTGGTCAAGGCTTATCAGTTATCTTAACCCTCACCATGAAAATGCAGAAAACCATAGTGTAATAGTAGAACCCCAAAGATAGTATCCAGCCACTCGGGAGGAGCAACAAAAGCACTATATTTCTCGCGGTGATGTATCCTCTGAATTGGCCTGGTTTACGCTAGCTCGATCATCTAAGGCGGGGAAGCGCGAAGTGAGACGATCACCAATAAACCACCCAATGACACCGAGACTCAGGGTGAGAGCAAGCCAGATGAGCAGAACTGTATTCAAGGCAACATTTAGTTTAGCTAAAATGGCTGCAAGCACAATGCCCAGAGTCAGGCCAGCAGTTATACCAATGAGACAACCTGGATGGGCCAGATTTCGTCCCCGCAACTTTTTCATCATAATATGGTTCTACCTTTATCCTACTTTGTAGTAAGGATAATAGCGCGAGGTGAACGAGGCGTCAAGCAGACAAGCAATGCTTCTGGGTCATGATTTGACTCATAAAGAAGAACGGCGTGTACATCGCTCTCTCACATGAGCCTGGCTGTAACAGATCACGAGTTCCACCTGTTCTAGTAGATGAAGCTTGTTCGATTTCTTCAGTTATCCAGCATTTAAGGACGCCTACGTGACAACGAACGGCAATGCGCAGAAATATACGAAAGTCCTGCAAAGAACATTCTGGAGTTCTAGACAACGATCTGAAAAGTGGCTATACTGAAAGAGCATTAGACATGGAACTTCTCCGTTGTTGTAGAAGAGAGAATACGACTATGCACACTGGTAGTACGTTCATTGTAATGCGTGGATATCCGGGTACCGGTAAAAGCACCATTGCGCGACTTCTCGCCGCAGCATTGCATGCGCCACTTATCGATAGAGACATCATCCGCCAGACTGCGGTTGATTTATTGGGAGATGTACCCCAGGTGGGGCATCTTTCTTATGAGTTGATGTTCGCCCTGGTACGTGAGCAACTTCGACTCGGCCTGGGTGCTGTTGCTGACTCTCCTCTCACCTATCGCACAACCTACGAACAATGCAAAGCGTTGGCACAAGAATTCCATACTCCCATGCTGGTAGTGCATTGCCAATGTCCACCCGAGGTACAGAAACGCCGCCTGGAGGGTCGTAAAGGTAAAGTCTCTGAGTTCCAGATTACTTCGTGGGAGGAGTGGGAGCAATGGAAACCCCGTTTTGAGGAATACGAGGATGGAGGATGCGTCATTGACACATCCAACCCCATGGATGAATCACTCGCCAGGGTGATGCGCTCGATCCACGAACTACATAACCAGCATAAGCATCATGCCGAACAAGAAATTTCAGACCTGCCTCGTATCTAGTACAGAAATATCCAGCTAAACTAGCGATTACGCATTTTACCAGTAATTCAGTTTAGATTCAGGAAGATGTTAACCTCATTTCAGTTCACGGTAGTATAACATGCTCAGCGTAATAACATACCCGGAATATGGTATGATGAGTGCATGCATTTCGCGTGTACTTGTGAGTGCAAAGGAGGCTCTATGCCATGCCGAAGAAGACGACTTTTTGGCTCACAATGATGCTGAGTATGCTACTATCCCTGCTCGTAGCTTGCGGACCCGGTCCCTCGACAGGTACTGCTCCTTCGAGTCGCACGAGTGCCTCAAAGCTTCCTCCGGGGGAAAACCTGTATGTTCTCGACGGTTACACATCTCCAGGAACAACGAGCACGGCGCAGCAGATCATAGCATTTCACCCAGGAAGCCCCAGCCCGAACAAGCTTCTTACTCTGCCCGCAGGTTTGACTTCTATGGATCATCGCAGCCTCTACATAGCGGCCTCGCAGGGTGGTCAAACAACGATCTCCGTTATCAATACGCAAAGCGGGGCAACTATACGTTCACTGGCCATTCCTGGGAACTATTCGACCGCAGGACAAAGTTTTGCCAATGCAGTACTTTCTTTCGATGGTCAATGGTTGGCACTACGCGAACTGGGGCAGGCAGGAAACGTGACAACCATTGCGCTTGTCGACACGCAGGCTGGCAAGCTGGTCAAGACCATCCACCTGGACGGCAATTTTGATCTCGATGCGGTAAACCCTGATGGCGCTGCTCTCTACCTCCTGCAGCGGCTTAATGATGGATCGGGTCACTACTACGTGGAGCTCTACAATGTGAAGGAGAATGAGCTTTATCAGAACCCGATCGTTGATAAGACACAACTCGATGAAACCAGGATGACGGGTACGGCCCTGGCACGGCAGATGGCGAGCGACGGCACAATGGCTTACACGCTTTACATTGATACCTTCAATAACAAAGCCTTTGTGCATATCCTGCCACTAGACCCTGGTTTCCCGTTGGCTCGCTGTGTTGATCTACCCGTAGGAAAATCCGCCGATCTACTCCACTACTACACCCTGACGCTCTCCCCTGATGGGTCCACCTTGTACGCTGCTAATGGTGCGTTAGGAGTGGCCGGCGAAATCAATTTGCAAGCCGGGGGCACCAGCAACATTTATTCTGACAACCTTGTAGCCACAGCTCATTTTAATCCCGGCAATGCCAGCACAACCAGTGGTGAAAACATGCGTATGCTCTATAATGGAGCGGTGCTTTCGCCAGACCAGGGCACACTCTACTTTGTAGGGATGCAAGGAATATGGTCTGTGAATACGCTTGATCTGCACGCGAAGCGCAATATCTTTACGCACTACCTGACACAACAAACATTCACAGGCATCGCAATAAGCCAGGACGGACGAACGTTATACGCGGTTGACCCCAAACATGGTATTACCGTACTCGATGCCAGGACAGGCCAGGCACAAGGGGTAATTCAAGGCCCTGCGCACTCCCCCTGGGGCATAGCGTGGATCACCAATTGATGAAATAGTGGCAAGCAGAGAGGTGGCTTATCACCAAACAACCGCGTAGGGGCGGGGGAGGTGCGGACGGGTGGTGGGGATGCTTGCATCGCCCCTTGCCAGTAAAACGTTTTCGCTTTGATTGCACATTCGTATTACCAACGGCCTGCCGATCAGGAGGAACTTCTATAGCAACTACACAGGCACTATGAATACACACATTCTGATTGTTGATGACGATAGTCGCCTTACAAGCGCCTTACGCCGAACCCTTGCTTACGAAGGCTACCAGGTCTCCGTAGCAGCAAACGGCGAGGGTGCATTGTCTATGGTTCGCACCAGGCCGCCTGACCTGGTGATTCTCGACCTCATGCTCCCCGGCATTGACGGACTTGAGGTATGCCGCCGTTTACGCAGCGCTGGAGACGGAACAGCAGTACTCATGCTTACGGCACGCGATGCGGTGGTGGACCGCGTGACAGGGTTAGAAACCGGGGCCGACGACTACCTGGTGAAGCCGTTCGCCCTCGAGGAGTTGCTGGCTCGTGTCAAAGCTCTCCTAAGGAGACGCAACCCTCCTGATATTACGCGCGAGTTGCTGGTTTTCGAAGACCTTGAATTAGATACTGCAACACGCCAGGCTAAACGCGGCAATCGTTTAATCGAACTAAGCACGACCGAATACGAACTGCTGGCGATGTTTTTGCGCAACCCACGCATGGTCTTAACTCGTTCGGTGCTGATGGATCGCATCTGGGGCAACGATTTTGAGGGCGGTCCTAATGTCCTGGAGGTCTATATCGGCCACCTGCGCAATAAACTGGAGCAAGATAGTGAAAAACGGCTCATTCAGACGGTGCGCGGTGCTGGCTACGTCCTCCGTACTGCTGAATAGGGAGGAGATGCAGGGCTATGTATTTTCCGTTGCAGCTTCGTCTCACACTTTTCTACGCTGTCCTGCTGGGACTTGCGCTCTGGCTCTTTGGGAGTATCGTCTATACACAGGCGGAGCAGCGTGCCTACACAGACCTCGATACTACCCTCAGTAGTCGTGCGGCAAGCGTAAGTCTTGGCAAAAACCTTCTGAGCGGTCAAAACAATAGCAAACTGCCTGGCCTTTTGCAGAGTGTTGATGCGTTTGGAGGCGGCGGGGTTGCCATTGAAGTGATGGATAACCAACTGAATCTGCTCGCAACTACAACAGATAACTCAAACGATCCTTCTCAGCCAATCGTAGGAGGGCTGGGCAATAGCCCCATTCCCTGGGATAAGCACGCTGCTCAATGGGTATTACAGCATCCTCCTTCCGATTATGGAGAAAAAAGCAGTATATACAGCACTATTACATATCAGGGTCAAGATGTGCGCGTGTATACGCTGCTTAATATTGATGGGCATGTCATTCAGACAGCGCGTTCTGAGCAGGATATCGAGCAATCCCTGAGCGACCTGCGCGGCCTGCTCTGGCGTGGCGGCGCTCTTGTGATGGTACTTGCGCTGCTTGGTGGATGGTTCATTACATGGAGCGTATTGCGAGCGGTCAGGCGCATGACGAAAACCGCGCGGAGCATCAGCGCCTCCCGTGATTTTAACCAGCGCGTACCGGATGTATCCCTGTTGGGCAAGGACGAGCTTTCTACACTGGCAGCTACCTTTAACGAAATGCTGGCAAACCTGGAAGAGACATATCAACGACAGCAGCGCTTTGTCGCAGACGCCTCTCACGAACTGCGAGCCCCTATTACCTCTATTCGCTGCAACCTCGACCTACTTGCAACAGCTCCCGATTTGCCGGCAGAGGAGGCAAGAGCGGCGCTGAAAGATGCGCAAGCGGAAGCCACCCGCATGGGCCGGCTGGTCAATGATCTCTTGACGCTTGCTCGTTCTGACAAGGCTGTGCAAGATGTCAGAGGAAATGGCTATAAGAAAATCGATGGGGGACAGGTACAAACAGTTGACCTGGATAGCCTGCTACTCGAGGTGTTCCGGCAATACAAGCCTGCCGGTGAGAATGTAAATGACAACAGGGAGCAAGGCCCACGGCTGATGCTGCAAGATATTATGCCGGTACAGGTGTACGGCGATCCTGATCAGCTAAAGCAGGTGCTTGTAGCCCTGCTGGATAACGCTCTCAAATACACGCCCTACCAGGGGTCTGTTACGCTTTCACTCACTGCTGATCAGAACTGTGCAGTTATAAAAGTGAGCGATACGGGTATTGGTATTCTACCCGAAGACCTCCCTCACATCTTCGAGCGCTTTTACCGGGCAGACCGCGCCCGCTCCCGTGATCGCGGTGGCAGCGGGCTTGGTCTGACGATTGCAGAGAATATTGTGCAGGAGCACCGGGGCAGTATCGAGGTGGAGAGTGCGCCCGGAAAGGGGAGCACTTTTACCTTGAGACTACCTGTGGCAAGTGAGTAGCCAGCTCACTCCTTCTCACGCAGCACGTACTTCTGTATTTTCCGTGAGATTTTCACAGGTATATTCAGGAACTTCCGCATGATTTTCAACGTCTTCTCACTGGAAGAAACTAATACAGTAATTCCGGAACTTTCCATCGTCAAATATAAGAGAACACATTCGCACGTCTACATTAATTTTTATGACACAACTTATAGGATGTATGCCAGCATTATGCATTTAATGAAAAGAATACGTTTATGCAAAACAAAACTCTTCCCGCCGAGGCGACAAAACCACCTCAATTCCGTAACGGGATACGCTCCATTCTAGGTCTGATGTCGGGACTAACCGGTCTCGCCAATATG
>WNFF01006047.1_pt1 | contig 13116 bp, 9 predicted proteins | sample 5400441 | NCBI WGS metagenome assembly WNFF01 (sample SAMN13153345, study PRJNA577476) | soil metagenome | isolation source: 120 cm saprolite under Douglas fir tree site 2 hole 3 replicate 1 | place: USA:California | collected 2015-04-18
AGCATGCGCGCACCCCTCGGATGGAAAAACGCCAGCCCACTTTCGTGCGATGAAAAGGCAAACAACTGGCCAGATGAGGAGCGCGTAGCTCTGGCTGCTTGTACTTGGTTTGAACCAGCAGAAACCGCAGATAGAGCCGTCCCAAACGGAAGAGCCCTTTATCGCGTCGATCCGCCCGATCAAAACGCGAGCGATGTCCATGTTCCATACACGCCGAGCCTAAATGCGCGACCCACCAGACAGCCAGAAAGAGCAGCATCAAGTGACGATGCAGATGGCTGGCCTCAGAGATCGCGCTGCACTCGATGTGCCAGCCACGACTTTTGGTGTCCTGAAAGGTGGCTTCGACCCGCATACGCCATCCATAGATCTTGATCAGCTTGCGGCGAGCAGGCAGATCGGAAATCACGATCCACACCTCCTCATAGCCAGGTTCCCAGCACACCGAAAGCCTGGCGGCAAAGCTATGCTCCTTCCAAATCAAGGCCGAGCCGTACCACTGCTGACCTTCTCGGGTCACGAACTGTCCCCCACCTTGCCAGAGCGAGTAGCCCCGCTTATACTGCCGACGCACCTGATGCTCCTGGCTAATGCGCAGGACATAGTGCCACTTCACCTCTTGGCAAATCCGAATCAATTCCAGACAGGCGAGTCCCTGATCGGCGAGCAATGTAGAGGTGCCCACTGGGAAATGAGCAGCGACCGAAGACGCCAGTTCTCGCACCAGTTCCCATTGTCCTTGCTCCCACGTCGTCTGTTGGGGCATGATTTTCCAGGCCACAGGCAGCACGCGGCGATGAACCAGCAGCCGAAGACTAGACCAAGGTGAAGGTCTGGCCGTAGGGGGTACAGTCCAGTACCAGCACCACCTCTTTGCTCTGCCAAAATGGCAAGACCTGCTCCAAGAACGCTTTCCAACACCGGGCGACCTCAATGCGCTCATTGGCAATCAAGCGCTGTAAGCGCCGCTCAATACTAGCCATCTTGGCCTCACTCATCTGTTGCAAACTGATCTCCTCGGCCATGCGTTGCAAGACCGCATGACCTGCCAGAACCATTCCCAGCACTGCAAAGGCTAGACTTTTTTGCTGATGCCCGTGCAACTTGGGAAATAACTCCTTGACTTGGTTCGTCCACTGCTTCAATAATAGCGTTGGTGCTTCCATGATCGTCCTCCAAGCAAACTTTTTATGTCTACTTGGTCCAACGATCTGGTTGCTCCCTTCTTTTTCCTCCCAAAAAGTGTCGGGGAGAGAGGTAGCGACCCTGGATGGTCAGCGCTTGGCTTTAGCCACCTACCTGCGTCAGCAACCTGACCAGGTAAGTGATTTGTCCATTCGTCTGGGCTCCATCCCCGCCTTGTGGTTGGTTGCTCGCTTACTGGTGGTGCCGGTTGCTCCAGAGATCGCAGAGCAGCGACGAGCACATTTGCTGGCAAAGGCCAAGGAGCAGGGGCATGTTCGGAAGCCGAAGCGCTCGCGCTGGCTGACTGGAATCTGATGGTGACCAATATTCCAGCGACCTTGCTGCAAGCACGAGGCGCGTCTTGCTCCTATATCGAGCGCGGTGGCAGGTGGAGTTATTGTTCAAACTCTGGAAAAGTCATGGCTCTGTGGACGCGTGGAGCAGTGTTCACCCACACCATATCTTATGTGAGTTCTATGCCAAGCTTTTGGCCATGCTGGTCGAGCATTGGGTCCTGCTAGAGAGTTGTTGGGACGATCCTCATCGCAGTTGGAGTTTGTGCGCGGATTTGCTGCGCGACCAGGTTGCCCTCCTGCTCCAAGGACTCCGAGGACGTCTCCCTTTGGATCAGGTGCTCGAACTCATTCACGAATCCCTGGCCGGAAGTGCTTCTATCCCAGCACGGACAACACGCCCCAGTACTTCCCATCAGCTTCTTGATGGGGTTTACTGGGGCTTAACTTGACGCCTATGGGGGTCATCTCCACCTATACCCGCCAGTGGGTGATCTGGCACATGCTTGAACATGACCTCCATCACGCAAAGGAACTCTCTTTGACACTCGGGATGTATGGGCTAGCTGGCCTCGACCTCTAAAAGCAGTGAAAAAGTGAAGCGTTCTGATCTCGCCGGGTCAGGAGGCCATTGCTCTCTGGCCTCCTAGATTCTTTAGCGAAGAAACGTGCGAACCATTGGGGCTAACTCATGACGAGAGGGCCCCTTTACTGCTTCGAGTAAGGACGTCAAACTCGTCCTGGGTCAGCTTGATCAACGCGCCCATCACGTCCTCCTCAAGGTGTTTCACCAAGGAGGTCCCTGGGATCGGGAGCATCGTGCTGGAGCGCTGGAGAAGCCAGGCGAGTGCAATCTGACTGGGTTTAGCATTATGCCGCCTGGCGATCTGGTCGAGTGGCCCGCCCTGGCGAGCAAGCTCTACAGTTCGCAGAGGGGACCAGGGGATAAAGCCGATACCCTGACGTGCACAGAGATCAATCATCTCTTCGGACTCGGCCTCCGTCATATTTTCGGACTCACGATCCGCCAGATTATAGTGATTCTGAACGGTGACAATGGGCACGATCTTTTGTGCTCGCGCGAGTTGATCGATGGTGACATTCGAGAGCCCGACATGGCGAATTTTCCCTTCCTCTCTCATCTTCGCCAACTCACCGACAGAGACTTCGAAGGGGACCTTAGGGTCCGGGTAATGGAATTGATAGATGTCGATGCGATCGAGGCGCAGGCGCCGCAAGCTGCCCTCTAGAGCTTCACGCAGATGTTCGGGGCGTCCGTCTTGAGCCCACTGATTCGGGCCAGTAGTCAAGATGCCCCCCTTGGTCGCGATGACAAGGTCTTTCGGATAGGGATAGAGGGCTTCTGCAATGAGGTTCTCACTCACCTCTGGTCCATAGGCATCAGAAGTATCGATCAGGTTGATGCCCAGTTCAAGGGCGCGGCGCAGGACTGCGATGGCTTCTTGCTTATCTGCCGGTGGTCCCCAGATGCCTTCACCGGTGAGGCGCATTGTACCGAAGCCCAGGCGATAGACCTTGAGGTCTCCACCAATGGTAAATATCCCGCTAGCTTCCGCCGGTCGCTGGGTTGTATTTTGCATTGTCGTTTCCTTTCCTCTCTCAATCGTTCATGCTGTTTCAAACAAGCACTGAGCGTCTCACACCCCGTCAAGCGTTTGTCGTGTGTGACAACGAGGTCTACTTGTATTCACCGTACCTAGTATACGGTGTACCTGGTATTTTGTCAAGTATTTATATTATTTACTCTACTATTTATACGAAATAAAAATAAATTTTCTATAGAATAGGTGGGGCCACTAGACTCAATACCCCATAAGCGTCATGTGTATGGGGTCATGTGTATGGGGACACCTCCCCACCCCCACGCGATGAATCGCGCAGCTACGCCTTTATTTCATTCTGTTAACTTGACGCCAGTGGATGATGTCCAAAGCATCACCCTCTCTTTGTCTCCGGAATCGCAGTGGGCTGCTTACTTTTTACGCTCTTTGCGCCTGCGCCTACCCGCAAGGAAATTTTCGTAATCACTCTTAAATAATCTGTGTTGCAATTAGCTCCAACAAAGAACAAGCAAGAGAAAAACGTGAGGTGGGCGCAGGACTACGAATTATAGCTATCTACAAGAGGACTCGAACCTCCAACTAAAGCGCTTGACGAGAGAGACCAGGTATGCTATCCTTCTCTACGTCAACAATGGGCAGCTAGCTCAATGGCAGAGCAAGCGACTCTTAAAGTGCGCCTATGCGCTTCTATTACCCTTGCTGTAGAGTACAGCACCACTGGAACGTGTGTGGTTAAGGCGCGACCTGACCTGATCCTGAAAAGGAAAAGGGGACAATAGCATGGTCGTTAAAAGTCTGACGAGGCTGAGCCCCACGATAAATCGGGGGCTACAGGCTAAAGCCAGGCAGCCAGGCCAGATATGGTCAAAGCTACACTGCTTGAACTTCAGTCGCGGCGATGTATTCGCTCATCCTTCAGCGCGTGGTTATGCTGGAGTATAGGGTTAGCGGTCGAGATTAAGAGGGCCGTTAAACGTTCTCCCTATAGCCGCTCTTAGCAAAGAGTTAAGCGACGAACGAAGGACCTACGTCTGGACCGGGATAATAGAAGAACTTAGGGATCACCTAAACATCGTAAGGTGCAAGGTGACGGAGTACCTATAGTACTCAAATGCTCAGGGTAATGCCTGAGACATGGGGAAGGGGTACAGGAAGCTACGTAAAGCTTCTAGAGAGCCGGATGCGGTGAAAGTCGCACGTCCGGTTCGGGAAGTTAAAAGTTAATCCCTTCACAAAAGGAATTGGCTTCTACTTCACTCGCTAGGTTCAGGGTTCGACTCCCTGGCTGCCCACCAATCCATTACACAGGCTCTCCCGAGCGGAGGGCCTTTTTCGTGGTGACAATCAGGCTAGCATCTTGACAGCGCGGTTTTGATCGCAGTAATATATAAATAGAAATTTATAAAACGATAGTTTATATGACGGTGCCTGATGAGCAGAAAGTAATGTATGAACGACTGGCGTGAGCTAAAAATCATGATGAAAGCGCTGGCAGACGTTGCGCGTCTGACCATCGTCTATCATCTTGCACGGCAGGAAGAAATCACTGTAACTGCCCTCACGGATCTGCTGGGGATCAGTCAACCGCTAGTCTCCTGGCATCTGCGCAAACTACGTCGCGCTGGCTTGATTCGCACACGGCGTGTTGGTCGCCAGGTCTACTGTGCATTGGACTATCAGCGCTTTCAGTATTGTCTGCAATGGCAGGCGAGCCTGGTTGATCCTGATGTCATGGTAGAACGTGTCCCCGTAGGTACTTCCTTGATAGAAGAGGAAGCGGTTCTCGAGGAGTGATCGCTGCTGAACATCACTTTGCAGCGAGCTTATTGCGCTTCATAGCAACTTTACAGGCCGTTAAGCTGAGGCTTAACATATCTCGAGTACGCTTGGATCAGAGAGTACAAGATTGTAAAGAATAGAAAGCTGGAGTAATTGTTAGAAATAGGAAGAAGAACCTTGCAGAAACATAGGCAGATGACCCAACGGCAGGCATTTCATTCTGGGAAGCTTGGCAAGGCCGACTTGCATATGCATAGTACCTACAGTGATGGTATAGGGACGATTGAGCAGATACTCCATCATGTCCAGTACAACACGCGCCTGGACGTGATTGCAATTACCGATCATGACGTGGTAGACGGGGCTTTGCGTGCCCGTGAGCTATGGGCCAGAGGCAACTATCGCTTCGATTTCATAGTAGGCGAAGAGATTAGCACGAATCAAGGTCACTTGCTGGCACTTTTCATCGAGAAACCTATCCGACCTCACCTGAGTATGGAGCGCAGTATAGATCTCGTCCATGAGCAAAGCGGGCTGGCGATTGTTGCTCACCCGCTTAACCCTTTTTTCCGCCATAGCTGCCAGCGCGAGGTGCTGGATCGCATTTACTCAGCCAAGGATGTCTGGCTTGATGGCATGGAAAGCTGGAACGCCAGCTTTTGTGGCGTCTATGGTAATCGCATAGCTATGAGCATTAACCGGGAGGTGTACCGCTGGCCGGAGGTGGGCAACAGCGATGCTCATACATTAAGCGCCATTGGGCGCGGCTGCACCTGGTTCGAGGGGAAAAATGCGACAGACCTGCGCGGCGCCATTAAAGCTGGCTTGAGTGCTCCAGGAGGAAGGTTATGGCGTGTGCATGACTACTTGCGACTGGCCCATCATCACATGAGTAAGCAAGGGCGTCTTGCATCTTGACCCTACTTGCACACTTGTGCTATACTTAGGCCTAAGATAGGGGAGGTGCTGAACTCGCAGCCAGCTGGTTTCCTAGAGCGGTTCGGGCGAGCGAAGCACATGTTATCATTTAGTATCGTTTCACTGGATAAGGCCAGTGAGTGGATCACTTGCATGGATCGTCAAAGCGGGGTGTAGCGCAGTCGGCTAGCGCGCAGCGTTCGGGACGCTGAGGTCGGAGGTTCAAGTCCTCTCACCCCGACCAGGATGACACATCACTTCTCTAAGCGCGTGTCAGATCGTCAGGTAACGAAGGAGTATAGGATGCAGGCGTATCGGATATCACGATCTGTTTTTACAACAGGTTGGCATCTGATGGCTGTCTGCCCATGTTCGCATAGCGAACGGGTGGCGAGCGATAAACGCCGGGCTGTGCTAAGCTTACCTGGACATGCAAGGTGCCTCGACCCTTATCCGCATAGTCATCATCGCAGGCGGCGCTAGAGGCTGAGGGGTACGGGTTTCTCCCTATTCCCTTTGCCACATCTCACGCTTCTTTCTCGCTGTCTGCTGTGGGTATCGGCTCTGACAGAGAGGAAGGGAAGTCATTTATGCCTGTTCTTGTATTGAACTCCTCCCTACAGCCTCTCTCGGTCATTCCAGAGCGTCGTCTCATCGTATTGCTTTCTAAACAGAAAGTTACCTTTGTTGATGAGAGCGTTCGTCAATTGATCGAGGAGAGCATTCAGGCCCGACGTCTTGAATTGGAACGGCCTGTCATTGTACAGTTGCTGGCCAATATACGAGTGCCGCGCATGGTTCTTCAACCTACGCGGGCCAATATCCTGCTGCGCGACGATGAGACGTGTCAGTACTGTGGCAGGCGAAGCCGCGATCTGACGCTCGACCATGTGCTTCCTCGCTCTCGTGGAGGGCAGAGCACGTGGGAGAATCTCGTAGCCTGCTGCAAGCACTGCAATAGCAAGAAAGGCAATCACTTGCTCAAGGAAGTGAATATGCACCTGTTGCGTCAGCCTCGCCCACTCACACAGGAGTACGCCGGGTTTTTCCTGTTGCGCTACCCGAAATTGCGCGAGGCCTACGAGGAATTCCTCATGAGCGCACAGGTGGGAGTGTCCTGAGCAAGAGGTGATCACATGCTCGATCAAACACCATCTGGCGAAGGGGTTACAAGACCGAAGGCTGGTCTTGCTTACCTGTGCCTGTATGGGCATTTTTATCAACCTCCAAGGGAAGATCCGTTTACCAACGTGCTTCCCTTGGAGCCCGGGGCCACCCCTTTTACTAACTATAACGAAAAGATTACAGTTGAATGCTATCGTCCCAATGCCGAGGCAGGCAATTTTGAGGCGATCAGTTATGACCTGGGACCGACACTTGCCTCGTGGCTGGAGAAAGAGCACCCGGATGTCTATCAACGAATCATCGATGCTGATCGCATGCATATGATGCGCTATGGCGTAGGGAATGCCCTGGCGCAGGTGTACAATCACGTTATTATGCCGCTCGCAACGGTTCGCGATCAACGTACACAGATTGTATGGGGACTAAGCGACTTTCGCCGTCGCTATGGACACGATGCGCACGGGATGTGGCTCTCGGAAACGGCTGTGGACTTTGAAACTCTGGACTTACTGGCGCAGCACGGCATTACCTATACCGTGCTGGCTCCCTGGCAGGCAATCGGGCCGATCGATCCTTCTGAGCCATACCTGGTGCGGCTGCGCGATGGCCGCAGTATCACAGTTTTCTTCTATAACGCGCCGCTTTCCGGGGGTGTCTCTTTCGATTGGGATACAACCAGTAATGCCGACCTTTTTGCGGCAAGCTACCTGGGCAAGCATCTCGTGCAGAGCAAACTCGATGCGGGGGAGGCTCAATTGATTCTTATCGCCACGGATGGTGAACTCTATGGACACCACAAGCCCTGGCGAGATAAGTTTTTGAGTCACCTGATCCAGCATGGGGCGCCAGAATATGGTTTCGAAATCTGCACGTTGGAACGCTATATGCTGATGCACCCTGCCACGCGAGAGATCGAACTACGTGCGCCCAGCGCGTGGAGTTGTGGACATGGCGTAGCTCGCTGGGCAACGGGGTGTGAATGTACCGAAGGCGATAGCAGTTGGAAAGAAGCTCTTCGTCGTGCACTGGATAACCTGGCGGCACGGAGTGACCAGCTCTTCGAGCAGTATGCTGGCGAGACATTGAGTGATCCCTGGGCTGCGCGTGATGCCTATCTCCCCGTACGCAACGGCTGGGAAACGGTTGAGAGCTTCTGGGCGAGGTACGGCAGGCAGCAGCGACCACCGGATGAGGTGCGGCAGGCACAACGCACCATGCTCTTGCTTGAGGCTCAATATTACCAGCAATACAGCTTCACCAGTTGTGGTTTTTTCTTTGAAGACCTGGATCGTATCGAACCGCGCAACGACATTGCTTCTGCGCGCCGGGCTATCAGTCTCACCTGGCAGGCGCTGGGAATCGACCTCCAGCGCGAATTCCTGAAAGATTTGCAGGCTGCTGTAAGCTGGCGCACTCGTCTCAGCGGTGTTGACCTCTACTACCAGTTGCCAGTACTGCACCGTGATCAATTGCCGCCACTACCGCTCCGGCCTTTGAGCTCAGAAGAAGAAGAGGACGTCGCATAGGGGAGCGTGGTCCCTTCTTACGTGCTTTTCATAATGTAGTCCACCAGGGACATAAACACCGGAAAGTTTGGTATCCCAGAGACTTTGATGGAAGTCCAGTTCAGCCACTGGCCGTCCTTGTTGATAGCCAATGTCCCTTTATTGACTTGAATGTTTTTGACCTGGTTCCACAGGATAATCTCCTCCCCGTTGCTTATTCCGTGTATAGTCACACTAAGTTTGCCAAAAGTGACAGGCTCCCCGGCATTATAGGTGTCAATTGCCTTTGGCAGCAGCCTGCGGTTGACCTCTTGCGTAAGAGTATTGCCCAGGGCATCGACTTTGCTTAACCCGTTGTTGAATCTGAACTTTTTGCCATCGTCTCGCTGCACAGTGTAGACATGGGTTGTACCGAATTGGAAACTCCCGAGGTAGCGCTTGTTGACTTTCTGCCAAATCGTCTTGATCTGATCCCAGCGGATCACGTCGCTTGTGTTCCCTTTGACGCGCACCAGCCCTTCGGTAAAGGTATAGACGTGCAGGCCATAATAGAGCAGTGCGTTGATGGCAAGCCAGAGTCCTCCAAAAAGCAGGATGATACCGAGAGCACCCCATGATGAGGACACACGCAAGAGATAGTCAGAGGCTACGAGGCCCGCGCCCCCTAGAATCCCTACCAGGCTCAAGACAAGGACCGTGCGTGCATTCAGTATAGTGAGCTTGGCCTTGTACTCAGTCTTCCATGTGCCAAGTTGATTTTGTACTGCAAGTATATTTACTTCTGCAGGTAGCGATGGCTGTTGTGGTTGTTGTGCCCGTTGCTGCTGTTGTTGTTGCATGGCTGCCCCTCCTCGCTGCCTTTGTTTCTAGTCAGGGATGTGTATTGATTATACCTTATTGTTGCTACTTATATCCCAACATATGACTCAGTTCGCTCACATGTCCACAGATTATATTATTTACGAATAAGTCTCTGAGGAGGTTTTGCTTTTGTAGGTATTTGTTGTGCCACGTTCAACCCTCCTGAAGATTGGTAAGGAAGCCGTGTGCCTGAAGATAGGAGTTTTAGTCTACTGACTATGAACGTCAAGTAGGTAAGTAAATCAAATTGTCGGAATTATAGAGAACACCCCCGGCCGACCGGGGGTGTTGTGCGTGAGATGGATTCAAGCGATCCTAATAAACGGCTATGATGGTATTCCAGGTCGTATGGTTGTATACCCAGGCGGCCTGGTCCTCTTGCATGTTGATGCAGCCATGGCTGCCGTTGCCCGAAAAGGTCTCGTCACCGCCTGTGTCGTAGTGCGGGAACTGCGTGCCTGGCCCATAGTTCACGCGCCACCAGGCATCATGTACGAAGAAACCGCCCCAGTGATAAAGAATCGCGTAGTTAATGTGCGTGGGCGGGTACCAGAAGGGTGAGCCTGGAGGATCGGTCGATTTGAACTCAGTCGGTGACTGGCGATTTTGTACTGTCCAGATTCCCGGCAATGCAGGGCGTTCTACACGGCCGGTAGTCACATGGAAGGAGGCCACCAGTTTGCCATCCTGGTAGAGGCGCAGGGCCTGCTCAACCATTGAGATCATGAGCACCTGGCTATGGTGGAGATTGTAGTGATCAAGCATCTGCAGGTCGGTGGCATGTACCTGGTTGTACGGGGTTGTATCGTAATAGTCCTGTTCCATCACCTGCAGGTTGAAGAGTTGATTATTCTCTTCGTCGACAACGGACTGGAAGTCGGCGGTTGTGACCGTCCAGCCAAGTTCCCGGTTCAACCAGAAGCCGATGCCTGGCAGCGTGTAACCGGCAGTAAGTAGATAGTTTTTGCCATCGAACTTATCGTGGTAGGGGTGCGCGTTTCCCCACGCTCTTGCTTGCTGGTCAATATACTTGACGAGGTAATTAGCCTGGCCCTGTACCAGGATATCGTGCATAGATGTGATATCCGCTTGAATCTGTGCGGCAACTGCCAGGTAGTCATTGATGCTGGAGGCCTTTTTAAGAGCGGCCTGATAGGAAGCGAGATGCTTCTGGTAGCTGCTGGCATCCATACCATACGTCTTCAGCGAATTCACCTGCGCCTGGAACTCAGTCAGTTTCGCCTCCCCAATGTAAGGGAGCGCTTGAATTGAACTCACTAGAGCCTGCTGATACTGTGCGTCTATCAAAGTGCCCAGGTTCTGGAAGTCAAGCGGAGCGAAAGCGCTGTTATAATCCTGCATATCAGCTGTATACTGGGCCTGCATGGCGGTGACATCAAGAGACGCTGCGTGCATCTGGCCAATTGTATGTTGGAACGTGGTTAGTCTAGTGTAAGTTGGCTCGATCAGGTTCAAAGTATCGGTCGAGAAAAGTGCATCGTAGCTGATCACTGCATAGTCTTCGGGGTACTGCGCAGCAGAAAGGAGCAATTGATCTCGACTGAACTGCTGATTGAATATAGTGATATTTGAAAAATGCCCAGATGTACTCTCCCGCGTGAGTGCCAGTTGGAAGTTCTGCATATCATACTGTGCTCGCGTTTGGAACTGCTGGGTAGCTATGGCGATGTCGCCTTGTACTTGTAAAGTTAACTGGTTATAACGCGTTGCCAGATTTTGATAATAGTTGGTAGCTGGTTGATCGTTGAAGAGTGTAAAAGGTGCGCTTGAGCGGCTCAGTTGCTGTTCTTGTGTCATGACAGGCTGAAGCATTGAGGTAGGAACGCCGATGCTTTTGGCATGCTGAAGCAGGTGATCGAGTTGCGTCTTATTCTGACTTGCCTGCTTCTGGGTATGGGCATCGCCACCACAGGCACTGGTGAGAGTCATCAAGCCTATCATAACCCCAGCAAACAGCATCTGCGTCAGGCGAACGTGAGGACGATGTGTTTTTTGCATGGTGGACTAACTGCCTTCCTGAAGTATCCAGAGTGAATATTAGGAATGACAACAAACGAATGTAGAAGCGATGGTTATCTCCTTCCACTTCGTGCTCTGGCTTTTTGTTTGCGTTTCTCTTTGCGAGCAGCCTTACCGGTTTTCTTGCTGCTGCTCCCACTTCCCCCACTTGATTTTGATAGAGCAGGCATCTGCATCCCGGTGCCACCACCATACTGCTGGGCAATACGGGCCCAGGGACCCCTACCACTACTGACCTGGCGTATCATAGTGCGCATCTGGCTGAACTGCTCAAGCAGCTGGTTGACTTCCTGCACACTTGTGCCACTGCCAAGAGCAATGCGCTTACGCCGGCTTCCATTAAGAATGTCGGGATTTTGTCGTTCTTGTAACGTCATTGAGAGAATGATTGCCTCGATATACTTGAGTTGATCTCCTTCCAGGGCCTCATCCATCTCCGGCATTGCCGCCAGTTTATTGAAACCAGGCAGCATCTCCATTACTTGTCGTAGTGGACCCATGCGTTTCAACTGGCGCATCGCCGAGAGAAAATCGCCCAAATCAAATTTCCCCTGCTGTAGCTTAGCCTGGGCTTTCAGCGCCTCTTCCTGATCGATTGTTTCTTGTGCACGCTCGATTAGGGATAATACATCGCCTAATCCTAGTATACGCGACGCCAAACGATCTGGGTAGAAAGGCTCCAATGCGTCAGTTTTCTCGCCAACGCCCAAGAATTTAATCGGCACACCGGTCACGGCGCGGATAGAGAGTGCTGCGCCACCCCTGGCATCTCCGTCCATCTTGGTCAGGATCATGCCTGTGAGCGAGACAGCTTTATTAAAGTCGTCTGCAACGCGTACCGCCTCCTGGCCGGTCATAGCGTCGGCGACCAGCAGTACTTCGCGTGGTTGAACACGATTGCGAATGCTGATGACTTCCTGCATCATGCGCTCGTCAATATTGAGGCGGCCGGCCGTGTCAAGAATAATGACACTGCAAGCCTGTTCGCGAGCGTAATCGATGGAATGAACACAGATATCGACCGGGTTGGCTCCCATCGCTTCTGCATAGACTGGAATGGAGAGTTGTTTCCCCAAGATTTGAAGCTGGCGTACAGCGGCTGGGCGATACATGTCGGCAGCGACAAGCAATGGCCGCTGGCCCTGTTTGAGCAGGTAATTACCAAGCTTTGCCGCGCCAGTGGTCTTACCAGATCCTTGCAAGCCGACAAGCATAATGATGTTGGGTGGCGCTCCACTCAGGTCGAGCTTGCTCCTGTCTCCGGTGCCGCCGAGCAGATCAATCAGTTCATCATTAACAATCGAGAGCACCTGTTGTGCAGGCGACAGGCTCCCCATGACATCGGCGCCAATAGCTTTTTCCTTGACACGCTCGACGAATTGGCGTACCACTTTGAGACTGACATCCGCCTCGAGCAGCGCTAATCGTACCTCGCGCATGGCCTCGTTGACGTCGGCCTCGGTCAGTTTGCCCTTGCCGCTGAGGCTTGTAAATACTCCTTCAAGACGTTTTGATAGGCTCTCGAACATTGCCATAATATGTGTATCCTCTCTCCGCCAGTTTCCAGTACATCAATTATATCACGTTTATCTCCACATTTCGTACTACATAATGGTACTGTCCTGGTGCACTGAACGGAGCATCTCCCAATAAGGTATAATCATCTAATATATACATTTTAGCGAGTAAGGAGTTGTAGGTGTTCAAACGCAAGCGTTCGCAGCGAGAAATCTTCGCTTCTTTAGACTGGTGGGACGAAGGCTGCTTTCTTGGCCAGATGACTGGTGACCGCTGCGATTACATCGAATCCTGCATAAGCAGAGCCTA
>WNFF01003370.1_pt1 | contig 13110 bp, 10 predicted proteins | sample 5400441 | NCBI WGS metagenome assembly WNFF01 (sample SAMN13153345, study PRJNA577476) | soil metagenome | isolation source: 120 cm saprolite under Douglas fir tree site 2 hole 3 replicate 1 | place: USA:California | collected 2015-04-18
CCCCAACTGCTATTTGAACTCGCAATACAACTCGCTACTCGCCTGGCGCTCTGTCGGAACGGCGAGTTACCATGCTCTGCAAGTGAACGTTCGCAAGCACCTCTCCAAGGGCGTGCAATTTGATCTGAATTATACGTACTCCAAGTCGATCGACCTGGAATCCGACGCGGAGCGCGTTGACTTGATTGGCGCTGGCGCGTTCGGGTTTATCCAAAATGCCTGGAGGCCGAAGCAACTTCGCGGAGTCTCTGACTTCGATACACCGCATCAGATCAACGCCAATTGGATCGTGGAGTTGCCCTTTGGTAAGGGGAAGGTGGTTGGCAAGTACGCCAGCAGATCCCTGGATGCAGCTATCGGGGGTTGGCAGCTTTCCGGCTTGGCGCGCTGGACGTCCGGGTTCCCGGTAAATATCGGCAACGGCAGCGCCTGGCCGACAAACTGGGAATATAACCCCAACGCAACCCAGATCCGCCGGGCAGTCACAGGGACGAAAAAGAACCCCGATGGCTCGGTGAATATATTCCACGACCCTTCGGGCCCAACCGGGCTGGGCGCGTTCCGCCCAACGGTCCCCGGTGAGAGCGGGGCGCGCAATCCCATCCGGGGAGATGGCTTTGCGGGATTGGACTTAGGTCTCGGCAAACGGTGGACGATGCCCTGGAAGGAATCTCAGAGCCTGCAGTTCCGCTGGGAGGTATTCAACGTACTAAACTTGACGCGGTTTGACGTTCAAACCATCACGTCGAACATCGATGCGGGCAGCTCATTTGGCAACTACAGCGGCCTTTCTACAAACCCGCGGGTGATGCAGTTCGCGCTGAGGTTTGAATTCTAACTTTGACCTCAATCGAACTCGCGGCGTGGCGCGGCTTGATCCGGGCCGACCCTGCCCGCAACAATTTCCGCGCGAAAATAATTCTCGGCGCGGACGGGTGCGTTTGCCATCCTGCGCAGCAGAGCGATTTGTCCAACGTGCGTGAGTGCGTCAGCGATTGGGCCCTGAAAGAGTTTCTCCACCGGAGCCCCGAGCGGTTCGCCGGAAGCTAGGTACGCATCGAAGGCCGCAAGGGCGGCGAAGAACCTCTGCGAATCCTGCTCCCAGGATTGCGGCGGGGAATTGTGCCATTCCTGTTTTCCTTGTGAAATCGATAGCGCCCAATCCAGCAGGTCGCCGATGTGAGCCAGAACCTGGCCCGGAGTTCGCGTGGTTTCCGATACGCGAAATCCGGAAAATCCTTCAGGCGCTCCGCGAAGCGTTTTGCCTCCGCGATAGGCGAGCGTGGCGACGGTGTGGCGCAATAACTGCTTCTGGCCTTCAGCGGCAGGCAATTTTCCGTTTCCCATTCCTTTGACCTCCCCAAAGACAACAGTATATATATCCCGCGGGGTGAGGTATTCCGACGCATCGTAATGGCACTATATGGCAGGTCAGGTTCCGAGAGGCCAACTATCATGAGCCCACCGATTCCTGCAATGGCGAATGAGAAACAAACGCCGGACCTAGCGAGGTCTGGGATCTGGAAAACCTTAGTGTTGGCTGTGGCCTTCCGTTTACTTGGACTCGTTGCGTCAGTACACGTCCAGATCCCTGCCGGAGACCACCGAACCTTTATAGGCGCGGTGCATTTCATCGAGCAAAACGGCAGGTGTTTCAGCGGCTCCCGAAGCATAGACTTGGTGGTACAAGACGAGTAGTTTCGGATGGGCCTTTGTTGCCAGCTCGGCCAGTTCTTCCGTCGAAGTGTGAAACTCGTGTAGATATTTGATCCAGCCATCGCCTCCCTGCTCCTGTCCAGCTAGTGGATAGACTTCATGGAGCAGGATGTCGCACCCGTTACATGCTTCGATTAACGACGGGCTCGGCGCACAATCACCTGAAATGACGATGACGCGTTCCGGCGTCTGGACGCGATAACCGTAAGCTTGTGGCCAGGAACCGTGATGAACAGACAGGGCCGTGATTGTTACCGCCCCATCACGATAGATAAAGCCTGGCTCGACCTCGTGAACGATGGTTTTGTAACCGGTATCGTTCGCGTGTTCGAGACCATGGACGCGGATATCGATGTCCTGACGCCAAGCGGCCTCGATGTGTTCGACCATTTCACGCGTGCCTTTTGGTCCATAGATTTCCAGGGGTTCGCGGCGGCCTACTACCCACGGACTGAAGATCAAATCCGGAAGGCCGAGCGTGTGGTCCGAGTGCAGATGCGTGAGGAAAACACGCCGCAGCTGCGAAGGTCCGAGCGCCGAAATCCCTCTCTGTGTGGATGCAGCCGAGGCACGCCGAACGACGCCCGGCCCCGCGTCGAAAATATAAGCCGCGCCCTTGTAAACCACGGCGCTTGTTGGTCCGGATCGCTCGGGAGTCTGCTGCGGCGTGCCGGTTCCTAACAAGACCAACTGGGTTTGCGCAAAAACATTCGGCGCGACGAAAGCCAGGAAAGCGGGAAGAGCCAAGCTCAGTTTTCGTGGCATGATCCCCAGAGTCTACCACGCGAATATAGACCGCCGGTCCCCGTCCGCGCGTTCTCCCAGGGACTGCATCCTACATGCCAGTAATGGCCCTATTAGCAACCCGCTCCGCTCCCTCCTCCGGGCTTGCTGGCGCACGGCTCCCGGCGGATGGCATAATGGTCGTGGACATTGGATGACTTCCAACCCTACGTACTCCGGTCTTCTGACCGACCTGTACGAACTGACGATGGCGGCGGGGTATCTCGAGACAGGTTTTGACGCGCGCGCCACGTTCGAACTGTTTGTTCGCTCTCTGCCCCCGCGGAGAAATTACCTGGTTGCCGCCGGCCTCGATCAAGCGCTTGATTTTCTCGAAAACGTGCGATTTTCGAATGAAGAAATCGCGTACTTACGGAAGCAGCCGGTGTTTGCGCGCATCGGTGGAGATTTCTTTCAGTATCTCGAGGAGTTCCGTTTTTCCGGCGACGTGTGGGCGATGCCGGAGGGCACTGTGTTTTTTCCCGGCGAGCCGATCCTGCGCGTCACCGCGCCGATTGTGGAAGCGCAGATCGTCGAGACTTTCTTGCTGGCGGCCATCAATTTTCAAACAATGATCGCCAGCAAGGCGGCCCGCGTGACGCAGGCGGCCGCCGGACGGCCCGTCATCGAATTCGGCACGCGCCGCGCGCACGGGATGGAGTCAGGCGTGCTCGCGGCTCGCGCAGCCGTCATCGGAGGCTGCCAGGGAACCTCGAATGTCGCGGCTGGCCATCAGTTCGGGATTCCTATCTACGGCACGCAGGCGCATTCGTGGATCATGGCCCACGAGGACGAAGAGGAAGCTTTCAGGCGCTTCCTCAACATTTTTCCCGACCACTCCGTGTTGCTTGTCGATACCTACGATGTTCGCGCGGCAGTGGAAAAGATCATCTCCATGGGCCGGAGACCAAGGGGCGTACGCCTCGATAGCGGCGACCTCGCGGCCGACAGTGCATGGGTCCGGCAGCGGCTGGACCAGGCGGGCTGGAACGACGTCATCGTGTTTGCCTCGGGCGACCTCGATGAGGATCGCATCGCTTCTTTGCTGGCCGTGGGGGCGAAGATTGACGGCTTCGGCGTGGGCACGGCACTCGTTACTTCGAACGATTCACCGACGCTGGGCGTGATTTATAAACTCGTGGAAATTGAAATCGGCGGTGAAGTACGATCAGCGGCAAAATTCAGCGCCGCGAAAGTGACCTATCCCGGCAGGAAACAGGTCTATCGCTTCAGCCATCCTGACGGAATGTTCGCAAACGACGTCATTGGGCTCGTGGAAGAGGATTTCCCTGGCGCGAAAACACTCCTTAAACGAGTGATGATAGGCGGCACCCGAAGCGTGACGCGCACGGACCTGGACGCCGCACGCAAGCGTTGCCTGCAACAGAGGGCGCGTTTGCCGGAGCCGGTGCGCAGTCTGAACGGCGACGCGGCTCCGTACCCGGTTCGCCACAGCGAAATGTTGGAGGGGTTGCTCGAGAAGGTCCGTCGCCGCATCCGGCACGCGGCGCACATTTAAAAGTCAGAGGGGCAAGGCGGCATGGTTTCACGGTCGGTGATTTTCTGGGACGTGGATACACAGATGGATTTCATGCTCCCCGGCGGGAAGCTGTACGTTCCCGGCGCGGAGAAACTCACTCCGAATTTGAAGCGTCTGACGGACGCGGCCCGGCAAGGGCGCGTCTTCATCGTTGGCGACGCTTGCACCCATGCGCCTGACGATCCGGAATTCCAGCGCTTCCCCCCGCACTGTATTCGCGGCACGCCTGGCGCGGAACTCATCCCCGAAACACGAGCGGAAAAAATTCTCGTGGTTCCTAATCTTCTGGGCACGGCCATTCCAGCGAATTTATCCGAATTTCAGCAAGTCATCCTCGAAAAACAGACTCTGAATGTGTTCGACAATCCGAATACACAGATGGTGCTCGAACGCGTCGCTGAATTCACCAGCGCGGATGCGGAGTTTTTCGTTTTCGGCGTGGTGACTGAATACTGCGTGCGTCTCGCGGCAAAAGGATTGCTCGAGCGTGGCCGGCGCGTCGCCCTCGTGCGCGATGCCCTCGAAACATTGAATGCAGAAGACGGGCGGAAGACCATCGAGGAGCTAACCGCGCTGGGCGCGCGGGTTGTTACCACCGAACAGGCTCTCGCGGCGCTCGAACGGACAGCGACGCGCTCCGCATGATCAGTAAGCCTCGTCGTTGATTCTCCGTGTTCATTGTGGCCTCAGCGTTCTCTGTGTTGAGATTTTCTCGGACACAAACAGAAGATTTAACACAGAGATCACAAAGGCCACAGAGGAAGAATCGTGGCTCGGGGTGTCTTCGCGAAAGATCAGGACGGTGGCGCGCCTTCCGTGGCGGGCACATCGGTCTTCACGATGATGTGGTACAGCCACATCAGCAGCGTTGTTCCAAGACCAATTCCTGTGACAGCCCACCACACCTGGGCGGGGCGTTGCACAACTTCGCCGTAGTAATGCATCAGGCGGCCGCCCAGCCATCCTCCCACGAAAGATCCGATACCAATCGGGAGAAACGCAAAGCCCATGTAGGTTCCCTGCTGTCCCGGAGGAGCCAGGCGCGAGATGTACTCATAGTAGCGCGGCGAAAGCACGATCTCCCCCAGCGCAATGACGATAAGGGAGAGCACCACGGCCCACACCGCGGGATGAAATGCGACGATCAGCCAGCCGAGAGCGGAGATGAGCGTCCCGATCGTGATGGCGAGAAATGGGGGAATTTTCCGCGTCAGATACGTTACAAGGAATTGGAGGCAAATCACAGTTATGGCGCCAGTGACGAGAATGAGTTCTACGTCGGCCTTCGGATCAATATACCCGTGAATATAAATCGGGAGGACTATATACTCCTGCCAGTACACGATCCAGTAACCGGAAAAAATCAGCAGGAACAGCATGAACCGCGGATTGGTCAACACGGTGAAGAAATTCTTGGTAGTTTCCGCAAGGCTGGCCGTCTGGAGGTCGCCGGAACGCCGGGGCTCCTTGAAAAAAAGGAGCACGGCAAAAAACATCAGCAAAACGCTAAATGCGGAAACGCGGAAGACGTTTTCGACTCCGAGGTGCCGGTGCGCCCAGGATGCAACGTAAGGACCCGACGCGCCGCCGATATTCACCAGCGTGTAGTAAATCGAGTAGCCAATCGATCGCACATTTTCGTGCGACGCGCGCGCGGTCGTTCCCACCACGCTTGGTTTGACCAGCGCAATCCCCAGCGCGGGGAGTATCAGCACGAACGCCAGCAAACCCGTGAGAGGCACAGCGGAACGAACCGGGGCCATCCACGCCGCTCCGAGCGACCCCAGCAGGAAATACGCGCAACCCAGGATCAGGTAGGCCAGGGAAAGCGCCCGGCGGAAACCGAGCCGGTCCGCCACCGCTCCTCCCAGGATCGCGAGGAACCAAACCATTCCCCCGAACAGGCCGGTCAGCGCGCCGGTCTGCTCCGTGGGAATATTTAACGATTCATGGAGATAGTTGGCGAGCGACGAAAAAGCGCCATAGTAGGAAAGCCGCTCGAAAATTTCACTGATGTTTGCGACCCAGAAAGCGGGCTCGAAACCATCGCGGATTTCCTGCAGGCGCTGGCCGAAGCTCAAGCGTGCCTCCTCTCCGGCGCATGCGCGAGCCGGAGCAATCGCACCGGGCGCGATTGTAGCGGAAGCGCGGCCGCCGCGCTAGATTGTGCCAACTGGTGAACAGTCCCGGTAGAGCCGGGAAGAGCGTTTGTTCGTATTTGTTCCAAATCTCTCGATTGCCCGCACGTATCAGGTTGACAAGTGACGCTTGTCACTGTACACTGCGGCATGTGATCGCGAGCTTCAAGCATAGGCGACTGAAGAGACTTTTTGAGCGTGGCGACAGCAGCCGGATCGGAGCTGACCTCATCAATAAGGTCGAAAATATTCTGGCCACGCTCGACGCCGCCGACACCCCGCAAGCTCTTGACCTTCCTGGCTATCGCTTGCATCCGCTAAAAGGCGACCGCAAAGGATTCTGGGCTGTGACCGTTCGCGCCAACTGGCGGATCATTTTTCGCTTCGAGAATGGAGACGCTTTTGACGTTGAGTTGCTTGATTATCATTAGGAAAGGAACACGACTATGCCCATGAAGAACCCGCCTCACCCTGGCCGCATCGTCCGGGAGGAATGCCTTCAGGCGCTCGGACTGAGCGTAACCGCGGGTGCGAAGGCGCTCGGCGTTTCCCGGCAAGCGCTGAATAATCTCGTCAATGAGCGCGCCGGAATCAGCCCCGAAATGGCGATCCGCCTCGCCAAAGCTTTCGGCGGCACCGCGCAGACCTGGCTGCGGATGCAGTCTAACTACGATCTCGCCAAGGCCCTTAAATCCGAGAGCAAAATCCGCGTCCGCCGCTACCACCGGGCGGAAGTTGCAGCATGAAAGCGACAGGGAGCGATTTTCTTCAGGGTTGTGGCAGCGCATCGTAGATGGCAATCGATCCGAAGTAGGCAACATAAATGCGATGCGTGACGGGATCGATGACCAGCGAGTGCCCGCCGAAATGGGTTGGCGCATTCTCGAGCACTCGATAGTGGTCGGCGGAATCCTGCTGGATTACAGTCATGGTGCCCACGCCGTTGGCAGTGTAAACGCGCCGCAGCACGGGATCATAACCCGCGCCGTCCACGCCGGCGCCGATGGGGAGAACGGCGACGAGTTCTCCGGTGTCCGTGTTGAGCACGATGAGATGCCTGCTGCGGCAGGCTGAAAACAAGCGGTGATTAGCGGCATCGAGGGCAAGCCACGTCGGCCCTTCGCAGGGAGCGAGTTTGTAACGTTGGGTCACCGCCTGCTTTTGCGGGTCGACGACCACGAGCTCACTAGTGTCTTCGAGGTTCTGATAGATGGCGCCCGTTGCCGGATCGGCTTGAGGGTACTCCGGCTCTCCGCCGAGCTGCACGTTGGCGATAACCTTCTGCGTGGCGGCGTCAATCAATGTGGCGGTTTTGCCGTCATGATTTCCGGAATAAACCAGATTCAGCTTCTGGTCGTAAATGATGGCGTCCGGATCGATGCCCGCGAGAATTTTCCGCAGAAGGCGTTGCGTATTCAGATCGAACACCCCGACAGTGTTGTCTCCGCTGTCGCTCGCGAACCCGAGGTTGCCGCCGGCGACGACAGCAATGCCATGCGTGCGGCCTAAGCCCGCGACTGTGCCAGCCGGCTTACTGGTCGTGGTGTCAATCACTCCAACAAGGCCCGCGCTGGTGTAGCCCGCATAGAGCCGCTGCCCGTCGATCGTCATGTAGTCGATAAACGCGCGGCCAATGTGGAATGGAGCGGGCACTGTGATGGTGCCTGCCGGCCTAATCGTTGTGGGAGCGGGTCGAGTGGACAGATAAATGTTGAAGGCAACGATCGCTAGGGCGATGAGCGCGAGGAATGCCCCCAGCGCCTTAAGAAAAAACCGAACCAATCTGCCGAATTGAGATATTTTGGATCCCGACGGTGCGGCGTGTTCATTCATTGTTTAACCTCGGCGTGCGTACAGAAGTCGACGTTCTTGTTTCCGAATCATATTGGGGTTCCGCTCATCTCGTGTAATCACAATTAGGTACGTGCGCTACGCGGTGGAAATATCAGCGATTCATGCAGATAATTGACGAGCCAGGAAAGAACTTCATAGTTAAGAAAGGCACTGCTGCCTGTCCGCGTGTCTGTGGCGACATCGCACAAGACAGACAAGAGTGTCTGTCTTACCCCGCAAACTGCCCCAGTACCTCCAGGTTAAGTAATGAGAAGAGGCGGTATGCCTAGGTGTATAATCCACCCCCAATGGCACTGACGTCGGGCACTCGCCTCGGGCCCCACGAAATCCTTTCCGCTATCGGTGCGGGTGGAATGGGAGAGGTGTACCGCGCGCGTGACACACGGCTCAATCGCATCGTTGCCATCAAGGTGCTGCCGACGCATCTTGCGGATCGTTCCGAATTGCGCGAGCGATTCGAGCGTGAAGCACGCACGATTGCCAGCCTGAATCATCCCCACATCTGCACTCTCTACGATATTGGTCAACAAGATGGCGTTGATTATTTGGTGATGGAGTATCTCGAAGGCGAGACGCTCGCGCAGCGGTTACATAAAGGCCTGCCGACGCTGGAACAGGTGTTGCAGTACGCCATCGAAATTTCCGACGCGCTGGACAAGGCGAACCGCAAGGGAGTGACGCACCGCGATCTGAAGCCCGGCAACATCATGCTGACGAAGACAGGAACGAAGCTGCTGGACTTCGGCTTGGCGAAGTTGAAGCAGGAGGCGGCTCCGGCCAATGTGCAGCTTTCGGAACTTCCCACGGCGAGCGACCCGTTGACGGCGAAAGGAACAATTGTCGGCACATTGCAGTACATGGCCCCGGAACAACTTGAGGGCAAGGAGGTGGATGCGCGCACAGACATCTTCGCGTTCGGCGCAGTTATCTACGAAATGGCGACGGGCAAGCGCGCATTTGAGGGCAAGAGCCAGGCCAGCTTGATGGTGGCAATTCTGGAGCGAGAGCCCCCGGCGATGTCTTCGCATCAGCCGATGACGCCTCCCGCGCTGGATCGCGTCGTCAGAAGATGCCTGGCGAAAGAACCGGAAAAGCGCTGGCAGGCTGCGAGCGACCTGTGCGAAGAATTGAAGTGGATTGCTGAACCGGGCTCGCAAATCCAGCTGGCGCCGACCGCCGCAGTCAAGGGCGTCCGCACGCTCGGGCGGCGGGAACTAATCATCGGCGTAGGGACGTTGCTGTTAATTGCGGCGACGAGCCTGGTCACGTGGAATCTGAAGCCGTCGCCGCCGCAGCCTGTCACGCGCACGGTAATCAATCTGCCGCCGGGTCAGCAATTGGCAGGTATGGAGGGTGGCCCAGCTGTGGCCCTCTCTCCCGACGGCACACATCTCGCGTATGTCGCCCGCCAAGGCGACATTCAGCAGCTTTACCTGCGGGCGATGGATAGCCCGGAGACCAGGCCAATCCCCGGCACGGAGGGAGCTATCAACCCCTTCTTCTCGCCCGACGGTCAATGGTTGGGGTTTTTCGCCGATGGAACACTGAAGAAGGTCCCTGTGAGCGGGGGAGCAGTGCTAACCCTCGGAGATGCTGGGCTACCTCGCGGAGCCAATTGGGGCAGCCAGGCCATGATCGCCTTCACACCCACAAATTCAGGAGCTCTCCAGCAGGTGTCGGAGGCAGGAGGCACCCCCCAGCCGCTGACTCGTCTCGATAAAGGAGAGGCCAGCCAGCGCTGGCCAGAATTCTTGCCCGGCGGCAAGGCAGTGCTCTTTTCTGCGGGATCGAGTAACACAAATTGGGTCAGCGCGCAAATCGCAGTCCAGTCTGTCGGGGCGGGTGAACGGCGAAACCTGATCCCAGGGGCGACGCAACCCCGCTACGCGTCCCCTGGCCACCTCGTTTATGCGCAAGGTGGGAACCTGATGGCCGTGCCGTTTGATCCCCAGCGGCTAACGACCGCAGGCGCGGCGGTTCCCATGGTGGAGGGCGTACTGCAATCCTCAGTCAGCGGGGCGGCCCAGTACAGTTTTTCTAGCACGGGATCACTTGTGTATGTTTCGGGGGGCATTCAGTCGGCCCAGAACAGGCTGGTGTGGGTCAATCGCACCGGGGCAGAGCAGCCCTTGGCCACCCCCATGCGCACCTACCAGTTCCCGCGTCTTTCTCCCGACGGGCGACGGGTAGCGGTGGGGATCGCGGGACAGGAGTCTCAAACCTGGCTGTACGATTTCTCTCGGGAGACGCTCACCCGGCTTACGTTTGGGGGGAGTATGAACCAAAACCCGGTTTGGACACCGGATGGCAAACGGATCGCGTTTCAATCAAACAAGGAAGGACCGGCGAACGTTTTCTGGCAATTGTCCGACGGCAGTGGCGGGTTGGAGCGTTTGAACATCAGCGAGTACACCCAATCTCCGATTTCCTGGTCCCCGGATGGGCAACTGCTGGCCTTCGTTGAAATCACTCCTACCACTGGGTATGACATCTGGGTGCTTCGGATGGGCGACCCTTCGCCAAGCTCAGGGCAGGTCCCTTCGGCGGGCTCAGGGCAGGTCCGCAAGGCGCAGCCTTTCCTTCGAACGCCTTTTCTCGAAAGTGCGCCCCGTTTTTCCCCCGACGGGCGCTGGCTCGCCTACGTCTCGGATGAATCTGGCCGTAGGGAAATCTACGTGCAGCCCTATCCGGGCCCAGGCGGGAAGTGGCAAATCTCGACGGAAGGCGGCACGGAGCCAGTGTGGAATCCCAATGGGCGGGAACTCTTCTACCGCAGCGGCGCCAAGATGATGGCCGTGGAGATCACCTCGCAGCCGAGCTTTTCCGTTGGCAAACCTAAGGTGCTATTTGAAGGACCGTATGAGCCGACTCCGGCAACGTTCCCCTACTACGACGTGTCTCCCGACGGCCAGCGCTTCCTGATGCTCAAGCCCAGCGACTCAGCGCAGGCGGCGCCAACGCAAATCAACGTCGTGCTGAACTGGTTTGAAGAGTTGAAGCGCCGCGTGCCGACCGGGACGAAGTGAAGAGGCTCGCTCAACAGATTACTATCGGTCCCGCCTGATAATCCAGCTTGCCGCAAAGTCATGACCCACTGCCGATCGATTCGCCACTTGGCCTCGATCTCCGGCTTGTGCAATGCTACAGGATTGCGAAATGCCATCGAATCCTCACAGGAGGGGGTGCCAAATCTGATATTCTGCCTGTTCTCTATTGGAGAGAAATTTGTCATGACGCTGCGGAACATTCTTGTAGCACAGACTTCAGTCTGTGCGCATTTTGCGATGGCGGATTCTGCCGGACACAGGCTGAAGCCTGTGCTACATGAAACTCCGCAGAGTTGTCGTCAGGGATGCGGGGCAGGACCTTCCCGATGGTGACGCTTCGCGCGATTCAAGATGCGCGGGACCGCATCCGCGAGTCGATTGTGGTCACGCCGTTCGTCCATTCCGAGAAATTTTCTCTGCAAACTGGGAACTCGATTTTTCTCAAGCTCGAAAATCTGCAGATGACCGGCGCGTTCAAGGAACGCGGCGCGCTGAACAAGATTCTGACGCTGACGGAGGAAGAGCGGCGGCGCGGCGTGATCGCGGCGTCGGCGGGAAATCACGCGCAGGCGGTGGCCTATCATGCGACAAAGCGCGGCATCAAGGCGCAAATCTGCATGCCGCTGACGACGCCGCTGGTGAAAGTGTCGGCCACGCGCGGATACGGCGCCGAAGTGATCCTCGCCGGCGCGAATTATGACGAGGCCTGCGAAGAGGCGCAGCGCCGGTCGAGGGAACAGAAGCTGACGTTCATTCATCCATTTGACGATGAGGCCGTGATCGCGGGGCAGGGAACGCTGGGAATCGAAATGCTCGAGCAGCATGGCGATCTCGACGCGCTTGTCATTCCCGTGGGAGGCGGCGGTTTGATCGCCGGAATTTCCTGCGCGGTGAAGGAGACGAATCGGAAGATTCAGGTGATCGGCGTGCAATCGTCCAAGCTGGCCTCCATGAAAGCGGCGCTCGAAAAAAATGAACTCGTTACTTTGCCGGCGAGCAAGACTATCGCGGATGGAATTGCGGTGCGCTGCGCGGGAACACTCACGTTTCCGCTGGTCCGCAAATACGTGGATGAAATCGTGACGGTCGACGAAGAAGAAATCGCCAGCGCGATTCTCCAGCTCCTCGAGAAGGAAAAGACGCTTGCCGAAGGCGCGGGCGCGGCCGCGACGGCTGCCATGTTGAACAAGAAAATTGCGAACCACGGGAAGAAACTTGGAGTGCTGGTCAGCGCGGGAAACATTGATGTCTCGCTGCTTTCGCTGATCATCGAGCGAGGTCTGGTCAAGGATGGGCGCCTCGTGCGGCTGCGAATTCACCTGCCGGATCATCCGGGCGCGTTGCAGAGGCTGTCCGGCGTCATCGCCGATAAAAAGGCGAACATCGTGGAAACCAACTACGACCGGGCGTATTACGGCGTGGTGCTCGGCGACACAGCGATTGACATTACAATGGAAACGCGCGGGCCGGAGCACGTCGCGGACCTGACCGCGGCGCTCGAAGCGGCGGGCTATCCTTTCGAGCGGGTACAATAGGATTTCGCGCGGCCGAGAAGTCCCCTTTGGTTCCGGCGCTGATGGCGCCGCCGCATGTTAGCCCAGGGCAACGCCCTGGGTTTCGGAATCGAGCGGTGCGCCCTGCAAGGGCGCAGGAATCCTCCGCCCATGCAGGGCGGGATAGGGACCTCGGACAAATTCCCGGGGCGTTGCCCCGGGCTGGCATGCTCCGTGCCCTTGGCGCGTCAACGTGGTTGAGTTCTCAATCGGAGAAAACTGCCACGGACCGATTTATGAGATAGGCTGCATTCAATGACGACTGCGAATCAGAATCCGCTCTCTTATCTCCACGACCAGCTCGCGGAGTTGGACGCCAAGGGCCTGCATTTCCGTTTGCGCGTGCTCGAGGGCGAGCAAAGGCCGGTCGCGCATTTCGATGGCAAGGACGTCATCAATCTCAGCTCGAACAATTATCTTGGCCTGACGACGCACAAGGCCCTGCGCCGGGCGGCGATTGATGCGATTCGAACGCACGG
>WNFF01003372.1_pt1 | contig 13109 bp, 10 predicted proteins | sample 5400441 | NCBI WGS metagenome assembly WNFF01 (sample SAMN13153345, study PRJNA577476) | soil metagenome | isolation source: 120 cm saprolite under Douglas fir tree site 2 hole 3 replicate 1 | place: USA:California | collected 2015-04-18
TCCGGATGACCTCCCTGATGACCTGGAATCCATCGTCTTCAAGAACGTCGCCGAAGCCCTGACGAACGTGGAAAAGCACTCCCACGCGGCTCGCGTCCGGGTGGCAGCCGCGGCCCTTGACGGCGGATTGGTAGTCGAGGTCGCCGACGACGGCGCCGGATTCGTGGTCGACGAGAGCCTTCATGTCCCCGGCCATCTGGGGCTTTTGGCCATGAGAGAACGGGCCCTGCTCGTGGGCGGCTGGTGCCGCATCGTCAGCGAGCCGGGGGCCGGAGCAAAGATCGAGTTCTGGGTGCCCACTGCGTAAAAACCATCGAGGACGTCGGGAGCAAGGAAAGGACAAAGGAGAAGACGAAAGACAATGGCCAGCAAAGCCCTAGCCGCTGACAACACCGATCCCAGGGTGATGCTGCGGGTTCTCACCGCGGTCAAACGCGGGGATTTCACCGTACGCATGCCGGTCACATCGACAGGACAGGCCGGCAAGGTGGCGAGCGCGATCAACGACATCATCGAGTCCAACCAGCGCCTGGAACGCGAGTTGCGCCGCCTGAGCAAGCGTGTCGGCCAGGAGGGCCAGATCAAGCACGCGTCGATTGGCGATGCGGGCGGCGCGTGGGCCGCCACGCTGGACGCGATCAACGACCTGATCGAGGACGTGGTCCGCCCCAACACCGAGATGGCCCGGGTCATCAGCGCGGTTGCCAAAGGCGACCTCTCCCAAACCGTGCCCTCTGACATCGACGGCCGCCGCCTGCAGGGACAGTTTCTGGAGACCGCGCGAATCGTCAATACGATGGTCAATCAGCTCCGCGCGTTCAGCTCCGAGGTGACACGTGTGGCGCGCGAGGTGGGCACGGAGGGCAAGCTCGGAGGCCAGGCGCATGTGCCGGGCGGCGCCGGCGTGTGGAAAGACCTCACCGACAGCGTCAACTTCATGGCCGGCAACCTCACCGGTCAGGTCCGCAACATCGCCGAGGTCACCACGGCAGTTGCCAATGGAGACCTTTCCCGAAAGATCACGGTCGAGGGCCAGGGCGAGATCCTCGAGCTCAAGAACACCATCAACACGATGGTCGATCAGCTCAACGCCTTCGCCTCCGAAGTGACGCGCGTCGCGCGTGAGGTCGGCACCGAGGGCAAGCTCGGCGGCCAGGCCGATGTCAAGGGCGTGGGCGGCACCTGGAAGGATCTCACCGACAACGTCAACCTGATGGCCGGCCAGCTCACCAATCAGATCCGCAACATCGCCGACGTCACCACGGCCGTCGCCAACGGAGACCTCTCCAAGAAGATCACCGTCGACGTCCAGGGCGAGATCCTCGAGCTCAAGAACACCATCAACACGATGGTCGACCAGCTCAACGCCTTCGCCTCGGAGGTGACCCGCGTCGCGCGCGAGGTCGGCACCGAGGGCAAGCTCGGCGGCCAGGCTCAGGTCAGAGGCGTCGGAGGCACCTGGCAGGACCTCACAGACAACGTCAACTTCATGGCCGGCAACCTGACGAGCCAGGTGCGCAACATCGCGGAAGTCACGACGGCTGTGGCCAACGGCGATCTTTCCAAGAAGATCACCGTCGACGTCCAGGGCGAGATCCTGGAGCTCAAGAACACCATCAACACGATGGTCGACCAGCTCAACGCCTTTGCGTCCGAGGTGACCCGTGTCGCCCACGAGGTGGGCACCCAGGGCAAGCTCGGCGGCCAGGCCCAGGTCAAAGGCGTGGGGGGCATCTGGAAGAACCTCACCGACAACGTGAACTCGATGGCCGGCAACCTGACCAGCCAGGTCCGCAACATCGCCGAGGTCACGACGGCGGTCGCCAACGGCGACCTTTCGAAGAAGGTCACAGTCGATGTCCGCGGCGAGATCCTGGAGCTCAAGAACACCGTCAACGTCATGGTCGACCAGCTCAACGCTCTGGCCGGCGAGGTCACGCGCGTGGCGTACGAGGTGGGCACCGAAGGCAAGCTCGGCGGCCAGGCCGATGTCAGAGGCGTCGGCGGCATCTGGAAGGATCTCACCGACAACGTCAACACGATGACGGCCAACCTCACCGACCGGACCCGAAACATCGCCGATGTCACCACCGCCGTGGCTATGGGAGACCTTTCCAAGAAGATCACGGTCGACGTCCGCGGCGAGTTCCTCGTCCAGGCCAACACGATCAACACGATGGTCGACCAGCTCAACGCCTTCGCCAATGAGGTCACCCGCGTCGCTCGCGAGGTGGGCACCGAAGGCAAGCTCGGCGGCCAGGCCGACGTCAAGGGCGTCGGCGGAGTCTGGAAGGACCTGACCGACAACGTCAACACGATGGCCAGCAACCTCACCGACCAGGTGCGAGGCATCGCCCGAGTCGTGACGGCGGTGGCCAGAGGTGACCTGAGCGGCAAGCTCACGCTGGAAGCCAAAGGCGAGATCGCCGAGCTGGCTGAGACCATCAACAGCATGACCGGGACCCTGGCCATCTTTGCGCAGCAGGTGACGAGCGTGGCTCGCGAGGTCGGTGTGGACGGCCGACTCGGGGGACAGGCCCGCGTTCCGGGGGCGGCGGGCACGTGGCGTGACCTGACCGACAACGTGAACCAGCTCTCAGCGACTCTTACCACGCAGGTGCGCGCCATCGCCGACGTCGCCACCGCTGTGACCAAGGGAGACCTCACGCGATCGATCGGGGTCGAGGCCAGTGGAGAGGTCGCATCCCTCAAGGACAACATCAACGAGATGATCCGCAACCTGCGCGAAACGACCGAGAAGAACACCGAGCAGGACTGGCTCAAGACGAACCTCGCCCGATTCGCCCGCATGCTTCAGGGCCAGCGCGACCCGATGACGGTGTCCAAGATGATCCTCTCCGAGCTCGCCCCGCTGGTCAACGCCGAGCATGGCGTCTTCTACGGCATGGTCGGGCCCAACGGCAGCGACGCTCATCTGGCTTTCCAGGCCGGCTACGCGTACAGGGGTCGCAAGAACCTGGCCACACAGTTCAGGCTCGGTGAAGGGCTCATCGGGCAGTGCGCACTGGAGAAGAAGCGGATCCTGATCAGCGACGTTCCGGCCGACTACGTCCGCATCACCTCAGGCCTCGGCGAGGCCAAGCCCCTCAACATCATGGTGCTGCCGGTCCTGTTCGAAGGCGAGGTCCGCGCGGTCATCGAGCTCGCGTCCTTTCAGCGGTTCAGCCCAACGCACCAGGACTTTCTCGACCAGCTCATGGAGAGCATCGGGATCGTCCTCAACAACATGGATGCCAGCAGCCGCACCGAGGAGCTCCTCAAGCAGTCCCAGTCACTGGCCAACGAGCTGCAGAGCCAGCAGGACCAGCTACGGCGCACCAACGAGGAGCTGGGCGAGAAGGCGCGCCAGCTGGCGCAGCAGAACGCCGAGATCGAGCAGAAGCGCGACGAGGTCGAGGTCGCCAAGAGCCTCGTCGAGGAGAAGGCGGAGCAGCTCGAAATAACTTCGCGCTACAAGTCGGAATTCCTGGCCAACATGTCGCACGAGCTGCGGACCCCGCTCAACAGCCTCCTGATCCTGGCGCAGGAGCTGGCTGACAACCCCGACGGAAACCTGCTCCCGAAGCAGACCGAGTACGCAACGATCATTCGCTCGTCCGGAACCGACCTCCTGAAACTCATCAACGACATCCTCGATCTGACCAAGATCGAATCCGGCACCGTCGCCCTGGAGATCACGGATTGGCCCCTGTCCGAGCTGCAGCCGCTGCTGGAACGGACTTTCAGGCATGTGGCAGAGGCCACCAAGCTGGGCTTTACGATCGACCTCCGGCCTGGCTTGCCGAAGACGATTCCCACTGATCCCCAGCGCCTCCAGCAGGTGCTGAACAACCTGCTGAGCAACGCGTTCAAGTTCACGGAGAAGGGCAAGGTGGAGTTTCGGGCGGAGCTGGCGACCTCGGGCTGGAGTCCCACCAACGATGCCCTCAACCGAGCCGAGGCGGTGATCGCGATGAGCGTCACCGACACGGGCATGGGCATTCCACGCGATCAGCAGCAGACGATCTTCGAGGCTTTCGCCCAGGGGGATGGGACCACGAGTCGCAAGTACGGCGGCACCGGCTTGGGCCTTTCCATCTGCCGCGAGCTGACGCGGCTGCTCGCTGGCGAGATCACACTCGAGAGCGAACGAGGAGTGGGCAGCACCTTCACCCTTTACCTGCCCATTGCGAGTCCGGTGGTGGCATGGTCGGGCACATCCGGCGATTCCACGTCCAACGGCTCGGACGGGTCCAGCAACGGGAGTCCGGCACCGAAGGTGAGGGCGGGCGCCTCCGACGCCGTGAGTAAGGCGGCGCCGGCGATTGCCGTCCTGGACCGCCCGCGGGCGGAAATCGCGCTCAAACATGTGCTCGTGGTCGAAGACGAACCCGTGCAAAGGCAGCGGATCGTGCAGCTCACGGAGCCGCTTCGCGCGACAGCGACAACGGTCGCGACCGGCGAAGAGGCCGTGGCTGCGCTCGAGGGCCAGAAGTTCGACTGCGTTGTCGTCGACCTGGGGCTGCCGGGAATGAGCGGGTGGCAGGTGGTCGATCACCTGCGCAGCAAGCAGAACCTGAGGTCGACTCCAGTGCTCGTCTACACAGCCAAGGAGCTGACCCGCAAGGAGGTGCTCAAGCTCGGTCGCGCGTCCAGGACGATCGTCGTCAAGGAGGTGCGCTCTCCTGAGCGTTTGCAAGAGGAGATCAGCGCCGTCTTGAGCAAGGACCCTGGCGACGAGGTAGCGGACTCGGACACCGCTTCAATCGAGATCTCGCTGGCCGGCAAGAAGGTTCTGGTCGTGGACGACGACATTCGGAACATCTTTGCGCTGACCGCGCTGCTGGAGCGCCAGGGAATGAAGGTCGTTGCGGTGGACAGCGGCGCCGATGCGCTCGAAACGGTGCGCGAGACCGGCGACATCGATATCGCCTTGGTCGACGTGATGATGCCGGAGATAGATGGCTACACCACGATGTCGAACATGCGCAGCCTGCCGACCTTTGGGGAGCGGCCGATCATCGCGCTCACCGCCAAGGCGATGAAAGGAGATCGAGAGAAATGCATCGAAGCCGGTGCGTCGGACTACATCGCCAAGCCTGTCGACAGCTCACATCTTGTCGGCATGCTGCGCTCGTGGCTCAGCCATTGAGTGAACGCCGTCGGGCACACCAACAGGTTCGCGATGGCGTTCGCGTTTTCGGGAAAGTCCAATGACCGCGCAGCGAGCGATGGCCACGAGCACTGCCCCCACCGATACCAAGGTGGACATCCTGCTCGTGGACGACGACTCCACCAAACGTTTCGCCATGAAGGCGATCCTGGCCCCGCTCGCTCAGAACGTCATCGAAGCCGCTTCCGGTCCAGACGCCCTGCGGCAACTCCTGAAGCAGGACTTCGCGGTCATCCTGCTCGACGTGCGAATGCCGGGGATGGACGGCTTCGAGACCGCCGGACTGATTCGCCAGCGACCGCGATCGGAGGTGACCCCGATCATCTTTGTCACCGCGCTCGACCACGCCGAGATCGACATGGGTCGGGGCTACGATCTCGGAGCGGTCGACTTCGTCTTCGCCCCAGTGGTCCCCGCCATCATGCGGGCCAAGGTGACCGTTTTCGTGGAGCTCTACAAGGCGCAGCAGGAGTTGCGGCGGTATCGCACTCAGCTCGAAAAGCTGGTCCAGGAGCGGACGACCGCGCTGACCGCCATCAACCGTGAGCTCGAGGCGTTCAGCTACTCGGTGTCGCATGACTTACGGGCGCCCCTGCTTTCATTCCACGGGCTCAACGAATCGCTGCTCGGGGACTATGGCGACGCGCTCGACCCACGCGCCAAGGACTACCTCCAACGGATGCGGCTGGCAAGCGAGCGCATGGCCTCGGTGTTCGAGGGGCTCCAGACGCTGTTCCGGTTGACCAGCGGCGAGATTCATCGCGAGCAGTGCGACCTCAGCGCCATGGCGTCCGAGATCGTCGAAGAGATGCGCGCCTCCAGCCCTGAACGCAAGTTGGAGGTGGCAATCGCGGAAGGTATGACCGCCTCGGCGGACCCGCGACTGGCTCGAATCCTGCTCACGAATCTGATCAGCAATGCCTGGAAGTTCACAGCCAAATCACCGGCGGCGAGAGTCGTGATCGGGACCGAGGTCGTGGACGGTGGCACTCGGATGTTCGTCCGCGACAACGGGGTGGGCTTCGACATGATCTACGCGCACAAGCTGTTCGGCGCGTTCCAGCGCCTGCACAGCCAGAGCGAATTTCCGGGAGGCGGCATCGGCCTCGCCACTGTGCGCCGAATCGTCAACCGCCATGGTGGACGGGCCTGGGCCGAGGGCGTCGTCGGCGAGGGAGCGACCTTCTACTTCGTGTTCTGACGTTATGAGAAGGACCTCCTGTCCCCTCTCTTGCAAGCCGGTTCGTGGTCAGCCGGTAACCTTGAGGGCGTGAAAGCCGACGTCCCTGAGGTTCTGTTCGTCTGCGTGCACAACGCGGGCAGGAGCCAGATGGCAGCTGCTCTCCTCGAGCGGCACGCGGGAGGTCGGGTGCGCGTGCGCTCTGCCGGCAGCGAGCCGGCCCGATCGCTCAACCCTCGCGTGGTCGAGGCCATGAGCGAGGTCGGCATCGACATCAGCCGGGAGTCTCCAAAGCCGTTGTCAGATGAGCTCGTCCAGGCAGCCGACGTGGTGATAACCATGGGCTGCGGAGACGCGTGCCCCATCTATCCGGGCAAGCGGTACGAGGACTGGGACGTGCAGGACCCGGCCGGACAGGACCTGGAGACGGTCCGGCGCATCCGCGACGAGATCGACCTCCGCGTCGAGATGCTGATCGAAGAGCTGGTTCCGACGCATGCGGGCTGAGTGGCCCGCTAAACGATCAGTCGGCTGAGCAGCCGCCGCGTGGCCGGGTCGAGGTCCGAGGCGAGCCGGTAGTACATCCAGATCCCGCGCTTCTCCGACTCGACCAGGCCGGCTTCTTTGAGCTTGCCCATGTGGTGGGAGAGCGTTGACTGGCTGAGGTCGAGGCCGGCCGTGAAGTCACAGATGCAGATCGGCGCCTCCGCCTTCCACAAAGAGGCCACCATCGTCAGCCGGGTTGGATCGGCCAGGGCCTTCATGAGCGTCGCCGTCTGTTCCGCCCACTCCTCGTCGACGTCGGGCAGCCCGCAGCACACGCCGCGCTGACGGATGACCGGGAGCTCTTTGACCGCCACGGTCTGATTGTACGCAATCCATCGACAAATGTCGATGGGTTGTGCTAGGATCCACCCATCGACAACCATCGATTGGAAGGAGCCAGCAATGAGTGAAGTTCGAGAAGCGGTGCGGTCCCGATACGCAGGTGTCGCCAGGCAGATCGCCGTGATCCCCAACCCCAGCAGCGACACCGGCGCCGGCTGCTGCCAGGCCGACGGGCCCGACTGCGGATGCAGCGGCTCGTATTCGGCTGAGGATCTGAAAGCGATCGGGCTCAGCGAGTCCGTGAGCCTCGGCTGCGGCAACCCCACGATGTTGGCTCAACTCGAGCCCGGGCAGGTCGTGCTCGACCTGGGATCCGGAGCCGGCCTGGACGTCTTGCTCTCGGCCAAGCGCGTCGCGCCGGGCGGCCACGCGTACGGCGTCGACATGACCGACGAGATGCTGGCGCTCGCGAACGCCAATCGCGACCGGTCGGGCGTGAGCAACGCCACGTTTCTCAAAGGCACCATCGAGAACGTCCCTCTTCCCGACGCGTCCGTAGACGTCGTGATCTCGAACTGCGTCATCAACCTGGCCGAGGACAAAGGCGCTGTCATCAAGGAAGCGTTCCGTGTCTTGCGGCCGGGTGGGCTCTTCGCGGTCGCCGACATGGTTGAGCTCGAGCCGCTGGATCCCACGACCAAGAAGCAGCTCGACTCGTGGGCGGGCTGCATCTCGGGCACGATCCCCATCGACCAGTACCGCGCCGTGCTGCTCGAGGCGGGCTTCGCGGATCCCGATTTCAACGTCCACGCGACGCAGACCATGCCCGGCGTCGAAGGCAAGGTCGGGAGCGCCTACATCCGAGCCCTCAAGCCTTAGAACCGATTCAGCGGGCCGATTCGAGGCACGATCACCTAGTTCAGCTGCAGCAAAACCAGGACCGCGATGGCGAGGTAGGTGTTGAACACGCAGAGAAGGGCGGCGCCGGCGTAGAGGATCTGATAGACGACGATCCGCCGCCTGCTTGCCGCCCCCACCTCTTTGGTCGCCTCGGGGGCTAGAAGTCCTGCCCGCGATGCGTACTCGAGGCTGATGTAAAGGAGCAGCCCAAGCGAGAAGAGGTTGACCCAGTAGATCAGCATCGGCAGCCGGTAGGTGACGCAACGAGGCGGCCGTCGCGCTAGATTTGATCAGCGAAACGCTCGCGGAGGCCGGAGCTTTGATCAAGCCAACAACTTTTGACAACTTTCGGACCCTGGCGCGCGAGTTGGGTTTGAGCCCGCAGTCCAGCGAGCGTCTCCGACCGCTGGTTCGGGACTGGCCTTTACGCTCCGCTGCGAGGGTCTATGGGGCTTCGAACATGCCGGCCAGGACGGCCGCACCGTCGCCTCCAGCGGTCAGGGTCACGACGGAGCCGTCGCCGACTTCGAACTGGATCCATGCACAGCACTCGCGCTCCAGGTCGATGAGCTCGATCAGCGCGGCGGCAGCTCCTGGAGCGGGACTCAGGCGAATTCCGCCCGGCACCAGTTGACGCGTAACCAGGCCACTGCCCATGAGCTTGTTCCAGGCGCCCTGACGATCCTTCAGGTCAGACGCAGAGAGCGTGCAGGCGATCGGAGGTGTCTCAGCCATCGGGAGTCAAAAACGCGGGCTCGGCGTGACTATTCCTTCTAGATTCATGTGAGCTCGATGCGCATCGTGATCACTGGTGGGAGCGGGCAGGTCGGACAGATTCTGGCCCGTCATTTCCACTCTAACGGCCACACGGTGGCCGTCGTGGCTCGAAACGTCCGGCCGCAACCATGGTCGACCATCAGGTGGGATGGACAGCATCTCGGGGATTGGGTCAACGAGTTGAACGGTTGCGATGTGCTCATCAACCTGGCGGGTCGCAGCGTCAACTGCCGGTACAACGAAGCCAACCGTCGAGAAATCAAGGCATCGCGGATCGTCACCACGCGACTTATCGGTGATGCGATCGCCCGGTCGTCGATACCGCCCAAGCTCTGGATGAACGCCAGCACGGCCACGATCTACCGACACGCGATGGATCGGCCGATGGATGACGTCACCGGCGAGATTGGAGGCAACGAGTCAGGCATTCCCGGAACGTGGCGTTTCAGCTATGAGGTAGCGATCAGTTGGGAAACGGCATTCTTCGAGGCCGAGACTCCGCACACGAGGAAGATCGCCTTGCGGAGTGCAATCACGATGAGCCCAGACAGAGGCGGGGCATTCCAAACGCTCCTCAACCTGGTGCGGCTTGGCCTGGGCGGCAGGTCTGGTTCTGGAAACCAGTTCGTGTCGTGGGTCCACGACGTGGACTTTGTGCGTGCAGTCGACTTCCTGATCGCACGTCCTGACCTGGACGGTTGCATCAACATTGCGTCTCCGAACCCGCTGCCCAATCGCGATTTCATGGCAGCCCTGCGCCGAGCGTATGGCGTCCCTCTCGGTTTACCGGCGACAGATTGGATGCTGGAATTCGGCGCCTTTTTCCTGCGTACTGAAACCGAACTCATCCTCAAAAGCCGGCGGGTCGTGCCCAGGCGGCTGGTGGATGCCGGCTTTGGGTTTCAGTTTCCGGATTGGAGTTCCGCCGCTGCGGACCTGGTCGATCGTTGGCGGTCCCTACGGTCGAGATTCAAGTGATCCCCTGGCTGCCGACAGCTCGTCGAGCCGGGGCCGCGCAACGCCGCCTGCCCAGGCTCTTGACGAACTGCTGCTGAGCGCTTTCCCACAGAGGTAAGGCGGCGGCTGCGGATCGGCGGCCCCGTGCCGTCAACGCAATCCTCTTCTTCTCCACCAGCCCGCGGTCCCGAACCAATTTCAAGTTACGCGTCAGTGTGGTGCGGTCCACGGCCAGGATCTCGGCCACGACAAGCAGCGAGATGAACAGCGGATCGCGAGAGTAGATCAGGAGGCCCGCGAGGACCGCCACGATCTAGTGCGTGGCGCCCGGAGCAACGGATAGGAGTTGACGACGTACCAGTACGAAGCAATCGCGGGCGCCAGATTCAGGGCCAGCAGGGAAATGGTCACCAGCCATCCGATCGCCGAAGCGATGCCAGGCAGCCACTCATATCCCCTTCGCCGCCCTGCCACCGTCAGCGCGGGCAGAGCGAAGATCGCGGCGTAAGTCCCTGGCAGCGGCGCCACCGCCACAGAGAGCGCCATGCCGGTCGCCACCCCCGCCTCCGATCCTCGATACGCTGCAATCGCGAGCGCCAAAGCTGCCAGTGCGATCAAGGCCGCGAGGTAGGCGATAGGGCCCGCGGCATATACGAACTGGATCAGGCCCGCGACAGGGTAGGCGCGCAGCATGGAGATGTAATCGAGGGGCCAGCGCCGGTCGATGACGAAGGCCCACACCGTGAACGGCGCGGACAAAACAATTGCAGTCGCCGCGGCAGCGGCAAGACGCTGCCATTCAGCGCGCCGTGCCCAGACGATCACGGCCACCAGCGGAATGGCGTTCACCGGCCGGATCGCGGCCAGGGCAAGGCCCAGCCCAAGCAACAAGGGCGTTCGGCGCCGCTCGCTCGCCCAGAGGGCGAGCGAGCAACCCAGCAGCGCAAGACAGCTGAACACGTGAGTCGTTATGAGCGCGTAGACGGCCGGCGTCGACGTCATCAAAAACAACCAGTCGCGCCATGAACCGCGCCACAGCCACAGGGCGAGGCCGAGCAGGCCGATGCAGACGACAAGCGCAGCGGCATGGCTCCACGGGGTGGGCAGCGCCGCCAGGGGAAGGGCCGGGAGATAGACCGGCAGCGGATAGGCATAGAGATAGCTCTGGCCGTAGGAGGGCCCACTTCCGGTGGCCAGCCAGCGGGCCGGCTGGAAGTCGTCGCCCCCCAACCCGCTGCGGATCAAGAGTGCGGTCCCCACCACCGCCGGCAGTCCGAGCGCCACGCCGATCGCGATCGAGCGCCAGCTGCCTGGCCTTGTGCTTCCTTCTCGAACTGGTGCGCTCAGCCGGTTGCGCCTGAGGTCCCGATCTCGACCAGGACATCGACGTCTTGCACGGTTCGGTAGTTGTCGACGGCCACGTCCTGAAACCGCAGCAGCACGTGATCGCTCACGTGGAGCTGCGCTGGATCAAGCGCCACGAACAGCCATCCTGTGACGCTTTGTCCGGCGTCGATGTCACCTGGAAGGGGCGTCGACTTCAAGTACTCGACGTTGAAAACCACATCGCCAACAGATGCGACCGGCACCATCGGCCAATCCACCTCCACCGGACTCGAGTTGGTCATGGTCACCTCGAACCAGGTGGCCTTCGCGCCAGGATCAAAGGCAATCCGGTCGACGCTGATCGTCACGCCTTCCAGCTGTCCAGAGGCACTTGCGCTGACCATCCTGGCATTGGCCGGCGGCGTTCCTGGGCCCGAACCCAGCACGGGCTTGGCGGGCAAGCCCAGGGCGCCCGCGCCGAGCATGCCGACCGCGGCCAATGCGTACAGCGTGGCCACCGCCCGCCGGGTGGATGCGTTCCTGAAGACCGTATAGAGCCCGATGGCCAGCAGAGCCGCAGCTACCGGGACGGCCGGATACGCGTAGCGGCCCGCGCCTTCGACTTCCAGCCGAAACGACGCCGGCAGCAGCGTCAAAGCCACGACGATCATGCCGCCCAGAGCGACGGTGGCAACGACGAGAGGAGCGGTGGAAACGGATCCGCCTCGGGCTCTGAGCAGGCTGATGACGCCCATGGGCACCGTGAGTGCAAGAAGGCCTCCCAGGACGGCAAACGGGAGCGCGAGCGGTAAAGCGCCCCAGGGTTCGCCGGTCCAATACGTGAATTCGACAACCGCCAGGTTGAGCGTGATCCATGGCACCGTAATCGATCCCGGCACGGCGTTCAGCAGACGCTCGATACGAGCGCCGGGCAAGATCGCGCCGTAGTTGTGCAAGTTCAACAGCAGCCAGGGTCCAAGGCAAACCGAAGCGATTGCCCCGGACACCAGCAGTCGCGCGAGCCTGCCGCGCCAGTTCGACCCGGCCGCCGGCCATGACACCGCCAGCGCCAGCGCAGGGAACAGGCCGATGAGCGTGAGCTTGACCATGAGTCCCGCGCCGAGGACCAAGCCCATGAGGACGACACGCCTCCACGTCCATGCGCTGCCGGCCCAGCGGACGGCGAGCAGTACGAACAGCCCGCCCACAGCGACCGCGAGCGCATCGTTGCTGATTCGGGTTCCGTTCAGATTGAGGCCAGGTAAGAGAATTGCAAACAGCGCCGCCAGCGCGGACACCTCGGGTCGGCTGGGAGTCAGCACTCGCGCCACCGAGACTGCCATCGGCGCCACCGTCGCAATCAAGAGCGCGCCGATGATGCGAATGGCATAGATGGCCGCGAAGGGTCCGCCCAGTCGATCGACAAGCCACCACACAGGCGCCGTCAAGGCGAAGTAGACAGGCGTCTGGTCCGATTCGCGCGAGAGTTCCCACATGTGACGGGTCATCCAGATGGCGTTGACACGATCAGACATCCCCGTCGGTATCGGACCTGTTTCCGTGGGATCAGGTGGGGGACCCATGGGCGGACCAGTAGCCCCTGGGTAGGTCGGGGTGAAGAAGCCTTCCGCATCCAGGACCCGCACAGTCTCGGGATCCAGAAGCGTCGTGTCAGCTACCGGGTAGACGCCATGACTCAGCTGGACGATGAAGTCGGCGTTGGGCGCTTCGTCGATGCGCGACCAGACGGGTTGCGTGACGGCCATGACAAGCGCCGGCACCAGCGCAGCGACGTATGCGATCACCAATGGGTGGCGACGCCACGGCGCCCATACGTCATTGCGAGTGAGTTTTGTCTTCGCCGCCCACAATGCTAATTGCGCTGACCGCCACGTGAAGGCACTCGTACACTTCGGCCATCAGCAGGCCGGACAGTGACAGGATCCGCTCTCTCTATGACCGCGAGGC
>WNFF01027347.1_pt1 | contig 13108 bp, 8 predicted proteins | sample 5400441 | NCBI WGS metagenome assembly WNFF01 (sample SAMN13153345, study PRJNA577476) | soil metagenome | isolation source: 120 cm saprolite under Douglas fir tree site 2 hole 3 replicate 1 | place: USA:California | collected 2015-04-18
GCTGGCGCTCCGGCTGTGGCCCAGGCGCCTGTTCGCGATCGCGGCCGCGACCTTCGTGTGCTTTGACGGGATGTTCTTCATCCAGTCGCGCATCGGGATGATCGACATCTTTCCGGTCTTCTTCATCCTGCTGTCGTACTACCTGTTCCTCGTCCACGTGCAGAGCACCACGAGGCGGGGATCTATCAGGTCGCTGGTGCTGCTGGGATTTGTGCTGGGCGCGGGCATCGCCGCCAAGTGGATCGTGCTCGCGGCGTTCGCGTCGATCGGTTTCTTCCTGGTGGCCGGGATCGCCTGGCAATCGTGGCGGACGCGCAAGCTGAAGCTTCCAGGCGACGTCCCGCTGGCGACTTATTTGCCGGTGCTTGCGCTTGCGTTCGCGATCATCCCAGCCGGCGTTTACGTCGCCGCCTGGTATCCGTTCTTTGCGCGCGGACAGTTCAAGTCCCTGGCCGACCTGATCACGTACAACCACCAGGCGTACCAGTACCACGCGACCCTGAAAGCCACCCATCCGTATGGCTCGCCCTGGTGGTCGTGGCCGCTGCTCGCGCGGCCGGTCCTGTACTACGCCGAGTACACGAACCTTGGCACCGACCAGTTCTCCGGTCAGCCGCTGTACGCGCTCAGCTACAACCTGGGCAACCCGTGGATCTGGTGGACGAGCATCCCGTGCGTGCTGTCGCTGCCGTACTTCATCATCCGGCACCGCAGCTTTCCCGCCGCGGTGATCCTGGTCGGGTTCATCACGCTGTACCTGCCCTGGTCGTTGATCACGCGCGTGCTCTTCATCTACGAGATGATCGGCGGGCTCATCTTCATGGTCCTGGCGCTGGCCTTTGTGCTCACGTGGATTGCCGAACGCGCGCCTTCGTGGGGGCGCAAGGTCGCGATCGCGCACCTGGCCATCGCGGTGCTGTTCTTCATGTACTTCTATCCCGTGTGGGCGGCACTGCCGCTTTCTGAAGGCGCGTGGTTCAGAGGTCCTGATTCGCCGCCATGGGGTCCGAAGCTCTGGCTCACGAACTGCGACCCGAAGCTGCCGCTCAGCGAGCCGCAGCTGTTCTGCTGGAACTGACCGCGCCTTGCTGCTGCTTGCGGCCTGTGTAGTCGCCGGCTTCGGGATCACGTACCTCAGCCAGGTCGAGCTCAACCTCGAGGAGCGGATCGCATTCGGGACGGTGCTCGGCGCGATGGCGATCGCGACGGTGAGCTTCATCCTCTCGATGGCCGTCCGCGACGTGACCCTCTTCACCGTGCTGACCGCGACGCTGGCCACCACCGCCGTTGGGCTGGCGGTCCTGGTTCCGAACCGCAGGCAGCTGGCGTCCGATCTTTTCGACGCCCGCGCGCGCTGGACGCGGCCGCTCACCTCGCCGGGGCATCCGTGGCCGCTGGTGGCGATCTTCTTGCTGTGCGCGGCGTGGACGGTGCCGTTTTTCGGCAATGCGTACCAGTACCGGCCGGATGGGCTGTACGCCGGCTACATCAACATCTGGGGCGACTGGGCCGCGCACCTCTCGTTCACGGGCTCGTTCGCGTACGGCCACAACTTCCCGCCCGAGTTCCCGATCGATCCGGGGAACCACCTCGGCTACCCCTTCATGATGGATTTCCTCGCGGCCAACCTCGTGCCGCTGGGCTCCTCGCTGACGTCGTCGCTCGTGCTGACGTCGGGACTTCTCGGCCTCGCTTTCCCGGCTGTCATGTACCTTGCGGCGAGCCGCTTTGCCGGCGGCCGGGCCGCCGGCGCCATCGCGACGGTTGTCTTTCTGATGAGCGGCGGCCTCGGGTTCGTGTATCTGCTCGGCGACCTGGCCACGCACGGGCTGGCCGTACTTTCACACCTGCCGCGCGAGTACACGCTGGACCGCGAGCTGAACTTTCAGTGGCTCAACCCGGTGCTCGCGTACCTGGTGCCGCAGCGCACGACGCTGTTCGGATTCAGCCTCGCGCTGATCGTGCTTCTGCTGGTGTGGAGGGCCACACGCGAGGAGTTGGGCTGGCCCGCGTATCTCTTTGCGGGGGTCGTGGCGGGGCTGATGCCGGCGTTTCACGTGCACGCGTGGGGCACTGTGGTCGCGTTGTCGGCGTTCTGGTTCCTCTTCACGCGGCGGCGCGAGTGGTTCGCGTTCTTCGTGCCCGCGGTCGTGCTCGCCGCGCCTGTGCTGGTGTGGATGTGGCCGCCGGCGAACAACAGCTACTGCGGCGAAGTCGGGAGCGTCTTCGGCTACTGCGTCGAGCCTGGCTGGCTCTCGTACACGGACATCAAGCGCGACGGCTTGCTTTGGGCGGCACCGGACTTCGTGTGGTTCTGGATCAAGAACACGTCGATATTGATCCCGCTGATCATCGCCGGCCACTTGCTGAATCGGTGGATTCCAACGCGCTTCGCCACGTGGTTCGCTCCGATGTGGCTGTGGTTCGCGGTCCCGTCAGTGATCGTTCTCCAGCCATGGGACTGGGACAACACGAAGTTCTTCATCTTCTTCGCGCTGCTGGGCAGCATCGTGGCGGGTGCGCTGCTGGCCGCGCTGTTTCAGCGCGGACCTTTGGGGTCGGTGGTGGCTGCGGTGTTGCTGGTGGTGATGGTCCTCAGTGGCGGCCTCGACCTGGCGCGCGCGCGGGACACGAATGTCAGCTCATACCTGTTTGTCGACACACGCAGCCTGCAGCTGGCGGACTGGGTGCGTTCACACACGCCCCCCGATGCGATCTTCGTGGTGGCGGATGAGCACAACAGTCCCATCCCGACTCTGTCGGGCCGGCGCGTGATGATCGGCTACCCAGGCTGGCTGTACACGTACGGCCTGGCCGACTATGGGCAGAAGACCAACGACGCGCAGCTGATCCTGCAGGGCGATCCGTCGACGCCGGAGCTCCTGAAGATGTATCACGTGAGCTACGTGTTGATCGGACCGCAGGAGCTTTCGCAGCAGCATGGCGCCAACGCGTCGTACTGGGCGCAGCACGGGACGCTGGTCTACGACAACGTCGAATTCCGCGTGTATCGGGTGTCGGGCTAGGTCGGGCGCTTCGCGCCTTCGGGGTGAGGCGCCTGGCTGCCGGTGCTGTTGTCCGGACCTTCGAGGCGGCGCAGCAGCCGCTTCATCTCGTTGTCGCCGCGGTCGAGGCGGTTGACGATCTGCAGCAGGATCTCGTCCTGATGCATGAGGTGGTTCATCAGCGCCTTGACCTCTTCCTCTGACTTGACGTCGAGCTCGTAGTCGTGCTGTGCGCGCAGGCGGTCACGGTCGGACTGGCGGTTGAGGGCCATCAGGACGAGGCTCGCCCACAGGGTGGCCTCGAGGCTGAGGATGAAGTTGAGGAGCTGGAAGGGGGCGGGGTCCCAGTGCGCGAACGAGGCGATGGCGTTGAGGATCACCCAGACGACCATCAGCCCCAGCTGGGCGAGGACGAAGATCCAGCTGCCGATGAGCCTCGCGAAGTCGGCGCCGATGCGGTCGGCGGGGGTCTGCTTGCGGTCGACTTCGCGGTTCAGGTCGCGGACGGGCGGGTGGTCGTGCTGGTGCCGGATCAGCTCGCGCGCTATGTCTTCGATCTCTCTGCCAATGGCCATTTGGTTGATAGCTTCGCTCAAATGGCCCGTGGTTGGCTACGGAAAGTAAGTCGTGGAGGGTCTGAGGGGTCAGCGGTAGTCGTGCGATCGGGTCTTCGGCCGCGGTATCCCTTCGAGCGCTTCGATGTGGCTCGCGAGCACCGACCAGACGCCGTCCTGGCGCTGCATCACGCCGTCGATGGCTTGATGGTGACGTTGACGTGGCCGAACTCGTCCTCGAGGGTGAAGAAGCGGATCTTCTTGGCCGTAGATGGCGCCTGGCGCGTGATCACGAGGCCGGCGACTCGCACCTGCCTGCCGCTTGGGATCTTCGGAAGGGCTTTGCTCTGGAGGGCGCCGAGCTGGTCCAGCCTTTCGCGGCAGAAGTGGATGAGGTGATGGCCGGTCGAGAGGTCTGAGATGCGGTACTCGAGCTGGTTGGCGTCGAACTCGTCCACATCGGGTACGGCTTTCGGTGCTTCTGCGTCGAGGTTGAGGTTGTGCTGCGATTCGATGCCGCGCCTCAGTCCGCGGCCGTGCCAGCGCTCCTGCCAGCCCCAGAGGAGGTTGCGCCTCGGCTCGCCGAGGTCGTCGAAGGCGCCGACCATGACGAGGTTGCGGACGGCGCGGGGGCCGATGGGCCTGCCTCTGAGACGGTCAAGGAAAGTGTCGAACGATCTGTAGGGTCCGTTTCTGGCGCGCTCGTCGACGATCGCGTTGCGGCCGTCCTCGCCGAGGTCGCGGACGTAGTTGAAGCCAATACGCATGGAGTATTCGTTGCCCTGCTGCTCGGGGAGGCAGCGCACGTCCGAGCGATTGATGTCGACCGGCAGGACCTTGACGCCGTGGCGTTTCAGGTCTTCGACCAGCACGCTCGGGTGATAGAAGCCCATCGGCTGGTTGTTCAGGAGGCCGCAGCCGAACTCGACCGGGTGATAGACCTTGAGCCACGCCGTTTCATATGCCGTGCGCGCGAACGCGGCGGCGTGCGAGCGGCAGAAGCCGTAGACCGCGAAGCCCTGCACTGCGGTGAAGAGCTGATCAGCGACTTCACGCGGTACGCCGTTCGCCAGGCAACCGCTGATGAAGCCGTCCTCCAGTGAGGACATCTCCACGCGGTTGAGGTGACGGGTCATCGCTCGTCGGAATCCGTCGGCGACGCTCGGCCGCATCCCGGCGACGAACATCGCGATCTCGATGATCTGCTCCTGGTAGAGGATCACCCCGAGCGTGTCTTTGAGGATTGGCTCGAGCAGCGGGTGCGCGTACATCACCGGCTCGCGGCCCTGCTTGCGATTGATGTAGGGATGGACCGCGTTGCCCTGGATCGGTCCGGGACGAATGATCGCCACCTCGACCACCAGGTCGTTGAAGGTCTTCGGCCTCGTCCGAGGCAGCGTCTGCATCTGGGCGCGCGACTCGATCTGGAAGACGCCGATGGTGTCGGCCTCGCCGCACGTCTCGAAGACCTTGGGGTCGTCGAGGGTCAGTGCGTCGAGGTCGGGCTTTGTGCCGGTCGTGTCCTTGATGAGCTCGAGACATTCCGCCACCACTGAGAGAGTTCGCAGCCCGAGCATGTCCATCTTGATGAGGCCGAGGTCCTCGACGTCGTCCTTGTTGAACTGGACGACGCGCCGCCCCTCCATCGCCGCCGGCTCGACCGGAGCGATGTCCACAAGGGGCTCGCCGGTCACGAGCATCCCGCCGTTATGGATCGACAGGTGGCGTGGAAAGTCGATCACCTCGCGGCACAGCTCGAGGAAGTGCTGCCAGCTCAGCGGCCTCAGGTCAGGCGGCGGGACTGCGCCGAACATCGAGTCTTCGACGTCCTCGCTGAACCAGCGGTCGACGCCTTTTGCGAGCCGGTCGAGCAGCTCGGCTGAGAAGCCGAGCGCCTTGCCGATCTGCCTGATGGCCATGCGCGGCTGGAAGGTGACGACGTTGCAAACCATCCCGGTGCGCTCCCATCCGTACTTGTCGTAGACGTACTGGATCACCTGCTCGCGGTGCTCGGTCGAGAAGTCGATGTCGATGTCGGGGGTGCTGGTCATCTCCTCGTGGAGGAATCGCTCGAACAGGAGGTTGTGCTCGATGGGATCGACGCGGGTGATGCCGAGGACGTAAGCGACGATGGAGTCTGCGGCTGAGCCGCGGCCCTGGCCGGGCACGCCGTGCTCGCGCGCGAAGCGCATGAGGTCCCAGTTGATGAGGAAGAACTCGGCCAGGCCGGTCTTCTCGATGACCTCGAGCTCTCGCTGCAGGCGCTTTGCCACCTCCGGTGTGATGGGCCGGTAGCGCGCGCGCACACCCTCGAAGCAGAGCTTGTAGAGGTAGGAGAACGGCGTCTCGCCTTGCGGCACGGGGTAGCCAGGGAAGCGGACCTTGCGGAAGTCGAGCTCGACGTCGCACTCCTGGGCGATGTCCCAAGGCGTGGCGAGGGCTTCTGCGTGGTCTTTGAAGAGTTGGCGCAGCTCGTGGCCGGCTTTGAGACAGTGCTCGGCGTTGGGGAATAGATGCGGTCGTGCCTCATCGAGTGTCATGCGGTGGCGGATGGCAACCAGCGCGTCGTGCATGCGACGCCGGTCGCCCACGTGGTAGTGGACCTGGTTGGTGGCGACGACGTGCGCGCCGCAGCGGCGCGCCATCGCCGCGCGCCCCTCGAGGATCCAGGCGTCCTCGGGCGACATATGGTGGTGGAGCTCGCTGAACACGACGTCGCTGCCGAGCGTCTCTTGCATTGAGCGCAAGCAGCTCTCGTCGTCGGTGGCGGTGAGGTAGAAGAGATCGCCGCGATGCTCAGAGACCGTCTGGAGCGAGGCGCGTGCTTCCCCTTTGGGCTGGTCGTGGTGGGCAACGCTGAGCAGCCGGCACAGCCTCGAATAGCCGGCGAGGTTGCGCGCGATCATCACGAGCTCCTCGCCGTCGACCTCGAGGGCAGCGCCGATCAGTGGCTTGACGCCGACCTTGCGGCAAGCCTGCATGAAGCGGACAGCGCCGTAGACGCCGCCGGTGTCGGTGATGGCGAGCGCCGGCATCTCGAGCTCGGCGGCTCGCGCCGCCAGCTCATATGGGTGCGAGCCGCCGTCGAGGAACGAGAAGTTGGAGTGGCAGTGAAGCTCGACATAAGGCGTCACTGTTTCTGCCGGGCGGCCGTTACACAGGCGTGAGAATCTCGACGCTCCTGCTGGTGGTGCTGGTCGCCGGCTGCAGCCAGTCGACTCCCGCATCGTCTCTCGAAACTCCGTCGCACCCAGCAACCCAGGCACGGCTGGAGAGCCCGAGCGCCACTCCCGAAGGTTTGCCGGTCACGACGGTCGGCTTTTCCTGCCGGCTGCCGGTGTCGATCGGAGCGCCCGGCAGCTCTTCGAATCAGGGCGGCTTCATCAGCTTCCCCTCCGGGAAGCTCACGATCGATCCCGCAGGCTCGGGCGGCAGGTATTACGACATGGCCTTCTCCAAATGGCTGCCGGTGGAGCGCAACTCCGTGGCGCCTGACGGCAGGCACTACGCGTTTGGCGCGCAAACCGCTGACAACAAGCCTCTGCTGCACGTGGTTTCCGTGCCGAGCGGTGCGGATCGCGTCTACAGCCTGCCCAGCGACATGTATGACGCCATCGGCGGGATCTACGTGATCGACTTCCAACCCAACACCGTCTACATGGGCTTGTTCGTAGAAGGCGGGATTATCGGCATCTGGGCCCTGGACCTGACCACCGCCCAGACGGTCAAGTTTGCCGGTCCCGAAGATGCCTGGGTGATGGATGGCAGCGTCGTGTGGGGCACTGGCTTCAACCCGTCCGACTCCAACCCCCTGTCCTCTCCGCCCGGCTTCCGGGCCAACGAGGTGGAGCGGTTTGACATCAGAGACGGCAGCACCAGAACGTGGCTCTACAGGCCAGGCAATCTCGTGGGCGTGATGGGTGTTGACCGTGCGCACCATCCGATCGTCGGCGTCGGCCTGTGGATGGGCAGCGGACCGGATGGTCTGTACCTCTATTCGGCCAGTGCAGGGGTCCAGAAGGTCTCCGACCTTCAGTCGGTCCGGCCGGCGAATGGCTGCTTCTGAAAGCTCAGTCATAGACCCGCTCGATGAACCATTCGTCACGAGAGACGTCGTGGAACAGTTCGCACAGCAGGTCGCTGTTGAGCACGACCTTCCAGTACTCACGGACGACTGCCTGAGCCCACCACTCGGTCTCGACCTTCCAGCGGGCGATGGGATCGACATGGCCAGTCCACGAGCCGGTGATGTAGGCGGGCGTTCCGTCGGCGTTGAGCGTGACCGCCACGGGGGTGGGCGGGTTCATGAGGCGCGTCACGCGAATCGCTGTGAGGGAATGGGGGAAGATGGAAGCAGGGGGCGAGGCTTGCGCACGACCGCATCGCCGTGGCGTTCCTGCAATCGCTCGAGCGCGGCGGTGACCTCGTCGCTGTTGCCATCCCCTCCCACGCCTCCGGCGTGGGGACCCCAGAGGACCAACTGACGCCTGCCCGCGGCTTCGAGCACCGGCAGCTCGATCCACATCTCGGTGATGGGCGCGTGCGGCTGCCACGACTTGATCCACGAGCCGGCGAGGCCGAACAGCTCCGCGGAGCTGCTGAGCGGATGCCTGACGATGGATTCGCGCGCTTCGACCTCGCCGCCTTCGCAGTTGAGGCGCACGCGCATCTGCTTTGCGCCGGCGCCGCGCAATCCGAGCTCCTCGGCGAGGTCTCCGCACAGCGCGCGCGCGACGAAGAGCAAGGCCTCGCGATCCTGGACTGGCGGCTCGAACTGCCGGTGCGCGCTCGTGAACATCGGCGGCTGCCACGGCGTGAGCTGATCGGGTTCGAGCCCGCGTGCGAGCAGCACTGCGCGTCTGCCCTCGCGGCCCAGCTGGCTCTCGAGCTCGCGCGCTCCATCTGCTCGTCGTCAAGCGAGAGCTCGCGGGTGGGGAGAGGGGCGAGGAACGCGCGCGCGTCGTCGATCTTCAGAAGGCGACCCGGTCGGGCGCGTGCTGCTGCGAGTCGAGCTGAGAAAGGTCCGGGTGCGAGGCCCAGACGCGGCTCGCGCCCGATGGCGGTGCGCAGACGGCGCCTTGCCTCACGGATCGATTCGGATGGTGACGGCACGCCTTCGAGGTCGAGCCACGCGATGCCTTCGACGCGAACCTCGACGCACGGCGCGAGGTCGTACAGCGCGGCGGCGATGCGCTCGCGCAGGCGGTCGGCCTCGATTGGATCCGATGTGAGTAGCGTCGCGTGCGGGCACAGGTGCTCGGCCTGACGAACAGGAATACCCAGCTCGACGCTGAACGTGAGCGCTTCTTCGGAGACCGCGAGGACGTGGCCATCCGCGTCGCCGACCACGACGGGGGTTCCGAACAGGTCGCGGCGGCGTGCCAGCTCGAGGTGGCCGGCTAGACAGCAGCAGATTCGCATTCGGGCTCTTCGTGCTGATGATCAAGTGCGGTGAGTTGACGTCCCCTCCCAGCCTCGCCGCTTTCAACGGCGCCCCCACTACGGTGGGGAGGGGACATGCTCCCGATCGCATAGAAAACACGCAGGTCTGATTCGCCTACCGGCGGCGCCAGCTTGTTCTTGGAGCAGCGTGCGTCCACGTTCAGGCCGACGAGCTGGCCTCGCTCGTAGATCCATCCCGCATGGGCGAAGCCCAGGCTCAGGCTCGAGGCGTGGGCCAGCGCGCGGCCGGGGGCGTCGACCACACCGACCAACACGGCCCCCGATCGGGCTGCCCCGGCTTCCATCGGCGCCAGCCAGGGCTCTGGGATCTCCCCCATTAAAAGGATGAAGCCCGCCCCCGCCCGGGCGAGCGCGGAGGCGGCCTCGCCGGCCGCCTCCGCAGAGGGAGGAGTGATGACAGTCAGAGAGCCGAGGTCGGGATCGAACGGCAGCATCGCCCACGGGTCGAACTGGCGTGCAGGGTCGATCACCACGGCGTGAGCGAACTCCTGCGTGGCCTGCGCGAGCAATGCCAGCGCAAGCGTGAGCTTGCCGCACGTTCCCGTTCCCGTCAGCAGCGTCAGCCGCCCGCGAGGCAGGCCGCCGATCCCGGTCAGGCGATCGAGCGGCGTTCCGCTCGGCCAGGGCAGCGGGGGCGGTAGCTCCGCCACACGCGTGAGCGCCTGGCTTCCGAAGCGGACCCGAATCGCTTCGATCGCATGGTCGAGCGTCTCGGTCTTGCCACCGAGTGGACGTGCTTGTACCTGCATCTCTCCCTTGCTTTGCCTCCGGGGTTTGACGCAGGCGGCGGAATGGAGGCTGTCACTAGGTTATCGAACAGATGTTCGAGAGTCAAGATTTTATTGCGAGGGGGGCAAACGTGGCCCATGATCGCGGCCATGAAGCTCGAGCCAGGTGTGCGCCTGGGGGCGTACCAGATCCTGGGCGAGCTCGGTCGTGGCGGCATGGCGACCGTGTATCGCGCCTACCAGCCGACACTCGAGCGCGAGGTCGCGCTCAAGGTGCTGCCGGACTTTCTCGTCGAGCAGCCCGGCTTCAAGGCCCGCTTCCACCGCGAGGCTGTAGCCGTCGCCCGCCTGCAGCATCCCAACATCCTTTCCGTCTTCGACCACGGCGAGCAGGACGGCGTCACGTACATCGTCAGCGAGTACGTCGAGGGCGGCACGCTCGCCGCACGACTCGGCGCTCCGATCCAGCTCGACTACTGCGTGCGCCTGCTGCGACCTGTCGCCGACGCGCTCGACTACGCGCACAGCGAGGGCGTGGTGCATCGCGACGTGAAGCCGTCCAACATCCTTCTCGACCGCCGCGGCGTGCCGATCCTCTCCGACTTCGGTCTTGCGCGCGTCGCCGAGAGCGCGGAGAGCGAGAGACTCACGCAGACGGGCGCGATGGTCGGCACGCCGACGTACATGGCGCCCGAGCAGTGCGCCGGCCATGAAGCCGGCCCGCCCGCTGACATCTACGCGCTCGGAGTCATCGCCTTCGAGATGATCACTGGCCGCGTGCCCTTCAACGCGCCAACACCGCTCGGCGTGATCGCCGCGCACCAGATGACGCCACCGCCTTCGCCACGGAAATTGAACCCGAGCCTGCCGGAGTCGGTCGTGCTGCCGATCCTCACGTGCCTCGCGAAGGATCCGCGCCAGCGCCAGGAGACGGCGACGGAGTTCATCGAGCAGCTCGCAATCGCCGTGGCGGCGTCCGCTACGCAGTACCCGCTCACCCCGCCGCCTATGACCCCGCAGCCATCGGCGCCGTCGGGAACGCAGCCACCGATGACGCCCTCACCGTCCTATCCGCCGACGCCGACGTATGTGGCGCCGATGACGCCGGCACCGCCGTCGGCTCCCGCGCCGCCCGCGTACACGCCGCCGCCCGCGACTCCGTATCCCGCGTACACGGCGCCGGCACCCGCGTACACGCCACCGCCACCGACGCCTTCGCCGTACACGCCGGCTGCGTACGCGGCGCCGCAAGCGCCGGTCGCGACACCGGCGCCCGCGCACGGCGCGTACACGCCAATGCCGGCGTGGGGAACACAGGAGCTGCGCAAGGGTGGTTTGGCGTCGTGGGTCTCGATCGTCCTGTGGGTCGGTGTCGCGTTCGGCGTCGCGACGATCATCACCGCCGCGGTCATCGACATCGGCGGCAGTGGACTGCAGACGTCGGATCGCGTCTTGTGGCTGCTGGTCGGAATCGCAGGCGCGCTCGCAACATCGCTTTGTCTTGCGGCAGTGCTGGGCCTCGGCGCTCGCGATCGCTGGGGACCGGCGATGGCATGGACGTCGGTCGCGATGCTCGCCATCACCGTCATCGGCGCTCCGCTGGCCGCGGCGGTCGGATGGGGACTGTCGCAGGCGAAGGGCCAGCTGGTCGACGCACAGCCGCGGCCCGGGTCTGGCATGCGCCTTGGCAGCGCGGGGATCGCCGCCGTGCTTACGCTGCTGATCGCGTCGTCCACCTCCGTTTGGGGCTGGACGCATCCCAGCGGCGGCACGACGACCGTGAGCTCGACCCCATGCACGATCCTGCAGGCGGGCACGGCGCTGGCGTCCAGCGCAGTTGGCAGCGAGTGCCCGAACTTCGCAGTTGCCTCAAGCGCGTTCAAGCTCGACTGCCGCACCATCGCCTCGCTGCCCAACTCCCTCGTCCCGGGCAGCTACGACCTCAACAAGAGCGTTGACGGCGGTGGGGCGACCATTGCGGTCCGGACCGACGGATGTCACTTCGACTCGCCGGCCTACAACGTGGAGGGTTACATCAAGTCGGCCAGCACGCTGGACTCGGGCCCGCTGCTTCTCGTTGCGGACTTCGTGCCGCCTTCTGCGGCAGGCGATGTGGGATTTTTGTTCGGGTGCGACGCCCACTGCGTGGACGCTGACCTGGACACCGAAACCAACAAGGTCTACCTGTTCGAGGACGGGAACAAGCTCGTCGAGCAGCAGGTCCAGCCGCTCGCCGGCACCAACCGGCTGGTGGTTGTGTACCAGGGGCAGAAGGTCCGGGTCTGGCTGAACGGCACCATGGTCACCACCGAAAGCATCACCAGGGTTCACGGAGCCGGCAACTTCTACTGGTTCCATCTGAGCTACGACAAGTCCAAGCCGGTGGACTCGATGCTCATCCAGATGGCCATTTACAAGCTGGCGGCCTAGAGGCTCTTAAAAAACACGGGCGCCGGGGCTCCACAGAACCCCGGCGCAATCGACCACTACTACGAACTTAGGAATCGCTCGAAGAAGTCTTACTTCTTCTTCGCGGCCTTCTTCTTGGCAGCAGGCTTCTTCTTCGCGGCCTTCTTCTTAGCAGCCATGTTCGTGCACCTCCTTCTTCGTGATACGGACCCGCGGTTCCATGGTTTGGTGATCAGCTTCTCTTGGTGAGACGCGATCGATGTCCTGTCCCGCACCTATCAGTGCGAAATGGGTCGCTGACTCGCGTCGGGTCCATTGCCTCTGTGGTGGCAACCGCAAGCAGATACGCCATACAAAGTGTCTTGATACATCGTGTGCATCGCGTTCGTCAATGGGTAGCTAAGATTTTTTTCGCGAGACATGCAGTCGAAAAGTACTAACGCGACATCATCACGACGTCTCACGACATCAATCGACATGCACGCAGCGATGGTCGCGCGCGTCGCATGGAAGACGCGCTTGTTCACAATCGACGACCATGTCTGTGCAGTCGCTGTGCCTTGCTCATCGACTTTTTCCACAGGGGAGTCATGGTAAAAATCGTCCTCGGTCACGGAGCGTCGGGCACCGCTGCATCGATGAAGCCTTACGTGGTCGGTTTCAAACGCCGAGGCCTTGATGCGTTGGCCGTCGACCTGCCGAAGAGCAATGCGGAGCGTGCTGTCCAGGTCTTCGTGGAGCAGTCGGGTCGTGATGTAGTCGGGGGTGGCCAGTCTTACGGAGGCCGGATGGCAAGCATGGCCGCGGTCGACGCGGACTTCGCCGGCCTCGTCCTCTTTTCCTATCCGCTTCACCGGCCGGGATTCCCCGACCAGCTGCGCACCGCTCACTTCAAGCAGATACGCTGCCCCGTCCTTTTCATGAGCGGCGACCGCGATCCCTTTGCGCG
>WNFF01005249.1_pt1 | contig 13107 bp, 14 predicted proteins | sample 5400441 | NCBI WGS metagenome assembly WNFF01 (sample SAMN13153345, study PRJNA577476) | soil metagenome | isolation source: 120 cm saprolite under Douglas fir tree site 2 hole 3 replicate 1 | place: USA:California | collected 2015-04-18
AAATTACATCTGAACCATCTCTCGTTCCTGGAATGTAGTGGCGAGGCTCACCCCCTAGGACTTGCTACCACGCAGCCCGCAGCACCTCCTCGATCTGTGCGGCATCGGTAATAGCCCTGGGATTGCTTTGTACAGCGCGGCTCTGGAGAGCCACTCGCGCCAATCCAGGTAGATCAGTCTCTTGTACACCCACATCGCGTAAGCGCTGCGCGAGGTTCATCTGGCCGATAAGCTCGTATATTTTTCGTATGGCTTCCTCAGCGGCACTCTCAGCACTTTGACCCGCGCGTACAATGCCCATCGCTTCAGCGACCTGGGCAAGTTCGGGCACGGCAACAACAAGATTGAAACGCATTGCATGGGGCAAGATAATACTGTTGGCGACACCATGCGGTACACCTGCGGTTCCCCCAAGTACATGGCAGATACCGTGGTGCAGCGCCATATTGACATGAGCCAGCGCTGTCCCCGCCAGGAACGCTCCCGTGAGCATCTTAGTTCGGGCTTCCAGATCATTACCAGATTCGTAGCAACGCGGCAGAGCAGAGTAGATAGCTTGCACAGCGAGCTGAGCAGCAGCCGTCGAGAGCGGGTTGCGCGTGATCGAATAGAGTGCCTCGATGCAGTGGGCCAGAGCATTGATGCCCGTCGAAGCTGTCAACTCCGGCGAGAGGTCGAGTGTGAGTACTGGATCGTAAATCGTGAGCTTCGGCGTCACTTTGGTATCTGTGACGGTAATTTTGCGTGCTGAACCGTTCTCATGATGCGTAATACCATAGGTCGGCGTCATCTCCGAGCCTGCATAGGTGGTGGGAATGGCGATGACAGAAACGAGGGGCTGCTCGGTGGGAAATGTCGCCCGGGCAGATCGGCCGCTGCGTTTCTCTTCCACCGCCATGCTGACGGCCTTTGCCATACCGATAGGACTCCCTCCACCAAGACCGATCAGCGCATCGACCTTACTATCATAAGCAAGTGACGAGACCTCAGCTACCTGCACATCAGGCACATGAGGCGCAACCGATTCGAATGTAGCTACCAACCGATCTCCCAAAACATTCTCAATAGCCGTTATATGTCCATTCCTTCGCTGCGAACCAGTCGAGCAGAGCATCAGACGCCGCCAGGAGAAGCGCTCAACGGCATCACCTAATTGAGCGAGCGAGCCTGGGCCAAAAATGATCTCCTGGGCATAACCGGTGTAACGGAACTCATTCATCAACATGCCTTCTTTCTGTGGGCCTCATTTCATGGTGTTATCTGCTACAGACTCGACAGCCTTACCTGGATGATATGGTCGTCATCATACTGCTCACAAAATTTATCTCATCCTGGTTCACCATATGTCCCATCCTGGGATACAACCGCATCGTCACATCCGCGCCCATCTGTTGTAAAACCTCAGCTGATTGTTCCACTCGCTCCTTCGGAATGTGGAAATCCCGGTCACTACATCCTAGAAAAACAGGTGTACCTGTAAACGAACCACTATAATCTCGCGGGGTACCATCAGGGCCGATAAGCCCTCCACTCAAGCAAGCAATGCCTCCGTATCGTTGGGCATGGCGGGCCGCAAATTCAAGCGCGAGACAAGCGCCCTGCGAGAAGCCAAGCAGTATCGTACGCTCCAGGGGCATACCTCCCGCCTGCACCTGCTCGAGTACGCTGGCAAGCAAAGCTAACGCTGACGAAAGCCAGGGCTCATTGCTGGGAATAGGGGCCAGAAAGCTATTAGGATACCAGGTATTCTGTGCCGCCTGGGGTGCGAGGTATGCAAAACCCAGCTGATTCAGCTCAAATGCCAGCTCCAGGATACTTTCTGCCGTGGCCCCTCGTCCATGAACCATCACCATCGCCGCCCGTGCACGGTCTAATGGTTCTCCCGCAAGCAGCACCGGCTGGCCCTGGTGTGGTCCCTGTTCAGTGCTCGTATAGCCAAACTGATTCATTCATGGACCTCCACAGAACGCCATCCTGGCACGCTTACCGGGCGAAGTACACGCTCAATATTGGGGCGATTGCTCTCCAGCCATGGCGGCAGTTTCAACTGGTGACCAAGCTCGGTCACTGGTTCATCAATCGCAAAACCTGGCCCGGCCGTCGCCAACTCGACAATGTGCCCATCGGGGTCATTGGTATAGATGCTCTTGAAGTAGACTCGATCCAAAACAGGTGTGACTTGCAGGCCTGCTCGCACGAGCTTCTCACGCCATTCCAATTGGGACTCTTCATCTTGAACGGCAAATGCATAGTGGTGCGTTTGTCCGGCTCCCATACGCATACGACCCTCTCTAGATGGCTTGCGCTCAAAGTACGTGATCAAGGTACCCGGTCGTCCATCAGCTACACCCCAGTACCAGTGTGCCGAGTTCGGGTCGTCAAAGTTCGAGGTCATTTTCACGCGCCTCAGCCCCAAAAGTTCGCCAAGAAAGGCGTGCGTGCGCTCGATATCCGAGGAAATCGCCGTGATGTGGTGCATACCCTGCTTCAACGCCATGTCACCGGTGATTTCCGGTACAGGCTCCGGCCATGTCTCAGCTTGAATACGTGCCATATCGCGGTTGTTAACGAGCATCTCTGCCGGTGGCTTTCGATACGTGGTTCCGAGCGCATCGGCAGGTGATACCAAGATCATTCAAGCGGCGCTTCCATTTGAGCAAACCAGAATAGTCAGCTACAATCAGCGCGAAATGATGTGTACCGCCAATACCAGGGCGTCCTTTTGGTGCACCGGGCCACTCGAAAAAGGTCACTACGGAACCCGGGTGACCTACTTCATCACCGAAGTACAGATGATAGCTTTCGGGATCATCGAAATTCACGGTCTTCTTGATAAAGCGCAGACCCAGGACTGTTGTGTAGAAATCGATCGTTCGTTGGGCATTTGCGCTCACAATGCTAATGTGGTGCAGCCCAAGAATGGGTGTGAGAGATGACATGCTGTTCCTTTCTCTATATGCTATATGTAATACGCACTAACAATTCCAGAAAAAAGAAGGAAGCTACCGGATCGCTCGATCCAGCTTGCGTAACAGGTGCAGCAGTTGTTTTACTTCCCCAGAAGAAAGAACTGAAAAGTGTTCCGCAACCATCTCTTCCTGCGAAGGAACAACTTGAGCATACAGCCGTTGCCCTTTCTCTGTGAGAGAAAGAGTATTAGTCCGCCCTTCATGACAACGCGTCAACAATCCATGCTGCTCCATACGATCCAGCAGTTGAGAAATGTTTCCCTTGGTCACCAGTAGCCGGTCTGCCAGTTCCTGCTGTGTGATTCCTTTTGCTGCGCCAACTCGTGCCAGGATATCAAATTGAGCTACACTCAGATCCCAGGGCCTCAGGTGAACCACCGAGACACGATCAATCTTCTGATACACTCGCGCAAGCCGCATCCAGGCCATAACCGAATATCTGCGCAAAAGTTCAGCACTCCTTTCTCTTTTTCTTTGTAGATAGTTTAGCACTAAACGGTCAGAATAGCAAGACCTGGCAGGATAAAATTCCACGGCTTTTGAAACGAATAACAAGCGCCTTGAATGCACATAAAACCTATGCTACACTCACTCTTAAATTATGACTGTTACTGTCATAACATTTTCGAAGTTGAAAGGAGCAGCTTATGGTAAACAGTGATCCCTCAACTCTGGTGGGAGTCTTTAGAGATCGAGCTAAGGCGGATCGGGCCATAGAAGAACTCAAGCAGGCAGGATTTAGAGATGACCAACTTAGTTCTACTGTCTACAGCTTCAAAACAACACAAGAAGCTCAAGAGTCTGAGCCTAGCCGTATTGTCTTAACGGTGAAGACCGATGGGAGGGACCAGCAAGCTTTTAGTATCCTATTTGACAATGGAGCAAACAACGCCGACCTTCCCCCTGGAACGGTATTTGAGGATGGCACCATTGTGAGCGCTCAGCCGGAAACCATTGCTCTCATTCCTGAGCCGACCGTTGAAGCTGGTTTCTCCAATGATAGCTTCTTTGCAGAGGGAGAAGAACCGGGCCACGCAGGTGAACCCGAAATAATGGATAACCCGAACTTCCCTCATGGGTAAACAAGCTCAGACAGCTCTCAACACGGGTATCTCGCGCCTGATCTCAAACCTCAGGAGTTTGTGCGCCATCCTGATGGCCTCTTCTACCTCGGTGGATGTCTCACCACGCGCAAAGATGAATCCAAGGTAACTCGCCCCTTCCGGCAATGGTACAAGTGGGTAATTTAGCTTGGCAGTAATCTCAATGCCGGTTATAAGTGGCACTTTCTCAGCCTCCTCGACGCCATGCACACCTTTAAGTATGCCTGCCGACGGAATAGGAATCATCATCACCCCAGCGGCATGTTTATCTCGCTCAATTGAGGTAACCTCCTGGCCAATAGCATGACGCAGGATCAGCTCTTCCAGGCACATGCCTGAGCCAAACTCCAGGATGGTCGAGCAGAGTCCCCCGATGGAGCGCCCGGCAATCTCGAGCATCCAGGGGCCTTGCTTGTTGACACGCAATTCAGCGTGGACAGGCCCTTCTTTCAGGCCAAGGGAAGCAGCCGCCGTTGCAACGCTGCTGGCGATGTCTTCTTGCACACTGGTTTGTAAACGGGAAGGTGTAGTGTAGATTGTCTCTTCAAAAAACGGGCCATCCAATGGATCGGGCTTATCGAAGATTGCCAACACTTTCAATTGACCGTGAGTGAGCATACCTTCCAGCGCAACCTCAAAGCCCGGGATAAAGTCTTCGACAAGCATAGAGGTTTCGTGTTCCGAGTTGCCCTCAGAGATGAGCAATCGCTTCAGGCGGTTGAAAGCAACGCCGAATTCAGCGGGATCATCGGCGCGGATGACCCCGCGACTACCGGAGAGGCGTAACGGCTTCAGCACACAGGGATAACCAACCTGTGTAGCAATCCAGGCCGGCTCGTCACTCAATGAAAATGGGCGAAAGATGGGACATGGCGCGCCTCCCGCCGACATAAGTCTGCGCATCAGCAGTTTATCGCGCGCTGCTTCAGCTGCTTGTTGTGAGTTATGCGCGAGGCCTAACGCAGCGCTGGCGCGAGCTGCCAGTTCGGTAGCGCTATCATCTACAGAGATGATGGCGTGGATTGCGTGCTCCTGGGCAAACTCGACAATTGTTCGTACAGAGGCATCAGGCTCTGCGAAATCCAGGCCAAGCGGTACATGCCAGTACTCGCTTAGCGTTTCGGGAAGATCTATTCCTACCACGACTTCAAGATTTAAGTTTTTGGCTGCATTTAAAAAGGCCCCGGCCCGGTAGGTGGCAGGATACATGAGGAGCAATACTCGCTTCTGTTCGTTCACAGTGTCCATAGCTATCTATTCATTTATACAAGTATTCACGATTCTTCGTCTTGCTTAACGTCAACTCTAAAACCTTTGGATCTCAAGGCGGCCGCAAGTCCAAAAAGCCGCTCGTCACCCTGGGCTGTCCAGACAATTTCGGACCCTTCCCAATGGCATTGGTAGGTGCCATTCCAATTTTGATGCTGGACACGCCCTTGATAATGCCAGTCGGCAGCGGCTGGCCGTCTGTTGTTGAAACCTAGCCCAGCGCCTTGTATAACGGCAAAGTCTTTGCTACGAAAGATGACCTTCATGTTTTTATGCGCAACTAACCAGTTTCTGATATTCGATATGCTGATTATATCAGATTATGTATTGGTTCTCTAGCTTGTTTCTAGGCCGATTCTTTTCTCAGCCTGCTTAAAGTCTTTCCCTGCTATTCCGTAGTACCAAACCTTGAAAGTATGCATCCAGGCCACCTTCTCAATGCTGCACTTGCCACTAAGCACAAATGAGCAGTAATATAGTATTGCAAATTGTGTTCTTGCTTGAAAGAAGGTGTGCCTGTGCCAACTCTTGTTTTTCTAATTGATGTAGATAACACACTCATTGATAACGACCGTATAAAAGATGACATAGACAAAGCCCTCAAAGTGGAACTGGGAGAAACATTGACGGCTCGTTACTGGGATCTTTATGAGAAGGCACGCCGTGAAGAGGGTTACGTCGATATTCCACTCGCCCTTAAGTGGCTGCGCGAACAAACTCCCCTTTCAGAGATGGACGAACAAACGTATCTTCACGTACACTCCATCATCGATAACTACCCATTCTACGAGGCTTTATTCCCACATACCCTGGAAACGCTTCGTTACCTGGAAACAATGGGACTGACGGTGATTGTTTCTGATGGCGATTTATATTATCAAGCAAAAAAGATTGTCCGCAGCGGACTGGCTGAAGCGGTTGGAGGCCGCGTTTTGATCTACGCGCATAAACAAGAGCATCTCCAGGAAATCCTCCAGAGGTATCCCGCCGATCATTACGCGATGATTGATGATAGGCCAGACATTCTCACCGACAGTGAAGCAATTATGGGGAAGATACTCACTACCGTATTTGTGGAGCAAGGAAAATATGCCGCCGGCGCGAAACCTCCTAACTTTGCGCCAGACATCCACGTATTACACATTGGTGACCTACGAAACTACAGCAAGGAACAATTCTTGAAATCGTAATAGACACTTTAGGAGTTTTCTTTAGTTATGCCGTCGATGTAGCTCAAGGCGTGGACGCACCGTTTATGATCGCACTTGCCATCGTGATCGATATGGTACGCGAGCATCATGAGCGAGACGAACACCGATAGGTCTCAAGAATACTTCCATGGCGAGAATGGCGCGGCTATCGGCGCCAGTCACCAGTCTGGCCGGATAGGTCTGGTGACAAATTTGTTGTTACAGAGTGACGAATATCATCGAAATTCCCCATGCGTAAGCTGAACATTGTGTCTGGGTAGTATAATACATGGTACTATGCGAAAACACGAAAAAGTAGAAGTTACCATTAGTGCTGGCGCACGAAAGACATTACTTTTAGATGTTTATAAACGCCAGCGCATTGAAGCATGTGGACTACTGATAGGCACTATTGACGATTCTGGAAATTGGCATGTAGAAGATGCACAACCATTACGAAATATCTATGACTCGTCAGTGTACTTCGAATTTGCCCCGGAAGATTTGCTCGCGGCTGACTTCACCTATCCTGGCAGGATTATAGGAGTCTATCATAGCCACCCAACCGGCCTGGGCGTCGCTAGCCTCACTGATCGCCAAAATATGAAGCGAGTCAATGTTGAAGAACAGATTCCATGGGTATGGCTAATTGTCAGTGGACCTTTTGACGGCACTGCAACGTTATTACAACAGGTACAACGTCATTTGCGATTGCCTCCAGGCTCATCGATCGTCGCTTATCATCATTATGAAGGTGAAGGGCTGAGACGAATTGTCACACGCTTCGAAGAACTAGTAAATGCTACGCTCGGGGATGATACTGCTTATTAAGCATATATAAGACGATTGGGTAGCTTTATGGTCTTGGTGAAGCAAATACGTTATAATGGACCCGGTGAATTTTATAAAAATTTCACCAGGCACACAACGCAGGCCAGAAATGAAGGGTATGTCGATGAAATGCCCAAATTGTGGCAATGAGCTAAGCGCAGATGAAGTCTTCTGTGGGCAATGCGGCACACCGAATATGCCAGCACCTAAGCCCACTGGGATGGTCAATCCTCCCCTTTCACGTCAACAACCTCCAAGCGGGGGATATAATACTGTCATGCCTCCACTATCCGGCACCTACAGATCTGGTATGCAGCCACCTCCTGGCAATCAACCAGCAGTGAGGCAACCAGGACCGCAACAGCAGCCTGGCTTCTATCATGACGCTACTGAAGCTATGACGTCATTACCGAACAACGAGCAGAATTATCCACCGGTTTATCCGCAGCAAGGCTTTACTGGTGTACCTATGTCAGGCGGCTCTGCGGAAGCTGGACCGTTCGGTCCCCCAATTCAGGCACAACAGTACCAGAACGGAAACTATACAGGCACTGTTTACCCACCAGCCCAAATATTTTATACCGGACAAGGCTATGGAATACCTCCAGAGTTCACTCCTCCACCACAAAAAAATCGAAGTAGTGTCGTTCTGCTCATCATGTCCATTTGCCTGGCATTGGCAATTATTACTGTTGCAGCTTTCGGTGCTGTCTTCCTCATACGCAATAACTCCTCTGGCCAAACTCATACCCCTACCAATCAAAACGCTTCTCCGACAAGCATCACGACTCCAACCCTGGTACCCAGCCCAACACTTTCTCCCACGCTTTCCCCCACACTTTCTCCGTCGCCGGCGCCTACAATGACGCCGACTCCCGACGCAGGCTTCGCATGGTGCGATATGACATGCACATCAAACGGCTTCTCAGTTGAATATCCAGGCACCTGGCTACAGAAATCAACGAGCGATTCACTTGGCACCCAATTCACGAACCCCTCGCAATCGGATGAATTCGCAGCTTTTAAAACTCCTGGCGTCGCCACAATGAATGCAGATCAACTGGTGAGTTCTGATCTGAACAATTATTCCTCTCAACCTAGCTATACTACCCCCACACCGACCTCATCCTCAGCATCAAATACAACCATTGGTGGCGAAACCTGGGTCTATCAAACTGCAAACTACCAGTTGAATGGCCAGACAGAACGTATCCAGGTCTACGCCACAGTACACCAGGGAAAGGCCTACATCATCGAACTAGAGGCATCCGATACTCAATTTGATGCTACAAATACACAATACTTTCAGAGCATGCTTGGCAGATTTCAATTCTTATAACCACCGCTTCTTGGTGGAACCCATTGCATTAAGATGTTTGTCAGAGCAGTAGTAATAAGAAACGAAATACGCTCAAAAATTTGACTGTTATGAAATTGTAATGTAGCATGTCATGGGCATTAGCCAAACAAGTTAGAGTTCACAGCAAAAAGGAGAAGGGATACCAACCTATGACGGTACTTGCAATCATCGGAGCCCAATGGGGAGATGAGGGTAAAGGGAAGATCGTAGATGAGCTGTCTATGCACGCGGATTATGTTGTGAGGTACCAGGGAGGCAGCAACGCAGGTCACCGGGTTGTACATGAAAAAGGTGAGTTCGCATTTCGCCTTGTACCATCTGGCATTCTCTTCCCCAATACGAAATGCATCATTGGCAATGGCGTGGTAGTCGACCCTAAAGGCCTTCTCGATGAGATGGAAGAACTACAAAGCCAGGGCATAGATACCTCCCGGCTTTACATTAGCGAGCGTGCGCATGTAGTCATGCCCTATCATTTTTTGCTTGATAAGTTTGAGGAAGAAGCGCGGGGAGCAGACAAGATTGGCAGCACCCAGCGCGGCATCTCCCCTGCCTACGTGGACAAACATGCACGCATTGGCATTCGTATGGCAGACCTGCTAGATGTAGATGCCTTCCGCGCCAAGCTTGCCACTATCCTCCAACAAAAGAACCGCATGATCACTCAGATCTATGGTCAACCTCCACTCTCTCTCGAAGAAATCCACGGCGAATATTTTGGCTATGGGCAGCGCCTGCGCTCTCACATTGCCGATACACAAGCGATGCTTCACGAAGCATTGTTCGAGCGCAAGACGATTCTGCTGGAAGGGGCGCAAGGCGCCCTCCTCGATATTGACTTCGGCACTTATCCCTATGTCACCTCGTCCTCTACCATGGCCGCCAATGCATCAAGCGGAGCAGGGTTGCCGCCTCATTCCATCGACCGGGTTATAGGTGTATATAAAGCCTATATCACTCGCGTTGGTAGTGGCCCGATGCCAACAGAACTCTTCGATGCTGCAGGACAGGAAATGCGCGACCGCGGACATGAGTATGGCACGAATACTGGTCGAGAACGCCGCTGCGGCTGGTTCGATGCTGTAGCTGGCCGCTTTGTAGCGCAGCTTAACGGGTTGAATGCCGCAGTCATTACCAAGATAGATGTGCTCGATACTTTTCCTACCATCAAAGTCTGTACGGCTTATCAATTACGTGGGAAGCTGGTGCACAGCCTTCCTGCAACACAGAGCGACCTCGCAGCATGCGAGCCAGTCTATGAAGAGGTAGAAGGCTGGCAATGCGACACAACTGGCATATATTCCTATGAAAACCTACCTACAGCGGCGAAAAGCTATCTGAAACGACTGGAGGAGTTGTTGGAAACTCCCGTCGCGATGGTCTCGGTAAGCCCCCAAAGAGGTAGGACAATCCAGGTGCTAGATGTGCTGGCTACACCTGAGTACGATTCCCGGTATCCGAGAAATATGATGAGATAGGTAGTTTCTCATTTGTATGTTGTCCGGACACTCATTGAGACAGAGTGGACCCAATCCTGCGTCTCTGCAAATGAACTGGCATCCACAAATCCTCTGTCAATGCCAGGGCAATCGCGCCATATAGTGATGCATCATTCAAGAATCTAGCAGGGACAATCTCTGGTGGAAAGGGAACTGCGTATCCCAGGCGAAATGCGAGTGCGCGTAAAATCACATCACCTGAACTCATCAGTCCTCCGCCTACGGCTATGCGTGCTGGATCAATCAGGATAACGAGATTGGCAACGTGGGTCGCTAATTCGGCGAGCGTTTCATCCACAATGAAACGGGCACGAATGTCTGAATGAGCAAACACATCGGCAGCGCTGAGCTGCTCTCCTAGAAGGAGGCTGCCTCGTTCCCCTATGAAGCGCCCACTGATAGCCTCCTCTAGTGGCGCTCGTCCGTGCGCAGCGCCAGAGGTATCCAGAACGCTGCGCAAATTATAGCCAATTTCACCGGAAGCTTCATGTGCTCCAGTGACGACTCGCTCTCCAATCACGATCGCCGCGGCAATACCTGTACCAAGACTGAGGAAGACCGCCGGGTCTGCCCCCTTGAGTGCTCCCCAAAGAACCTCGGCCATCGCCGCGGCTTTCACATCGTTTGCTACCACCACCGTTGGAATGTGCAGGCTTGCACGCATCGTTTCACGCAATGATACATGTTCCCAGCCTGGAATATTGGGCGACAGTAATACTTCATTGTCGTGAACGACGCCTGGAGTTGTCACTCCAACCGCGACACAGTGTCCTCCCACTTCTGCCATGGTTCGTTCAATCAGCGCTTGCGCGGTGACTGTCGTTCTCTCAAGGATCTGTTGAGCGCCCTGAGAAGCATTGGTGTCGAGCCGTGCTTGCTTCAGAATGCTGCCCGCCGTATCAGCGGTTGCTATGGCGACCTTTGTACCCCCGAAATCAATGGCAGCCACAAAGTCGTGAGCACTTGCATCGTGCGAGTCATCATTCATCATGAGTTCATCCTCGATCTGAGCTGTGGTCAGGCTGGCACTTCTTCCTCGACAGGCTGTTCCAGGTACTCCTCCTTAATTTCCTTGGGACCGAAGGGCCAGGTATGTTCAACGTAACGAGCCCACAGGAGGTAGGCGACGACGCCGAGCACCGTCCACCCGATGGCGAGTATCATCGGATTATTCCAGATCGGCAGGATGAACTGGAACTGGGTCCCGTTAATGCTAAGGCCCGATGCTACAAAGACATACACCCAGCCAACCAGCGCAATGATGCTGAAGAGTGGGTAGAGCCACATGCGATAGGGACGTTTCAGGTTGGGCTGCCTGCGGCGTAAGACCGTCAGTGCAGCTATCTGCCCGAGGGATTGCACGATCACAATAACCGCGGTGAGCATGGAAATGACAATCGAGAGATTGAAGAAGGAACCAATAGCGGTGATCACACACATGACGATCAAAGCGATGTGAGGGAAGTGATAGCGTGGGTGCAATTGGCCAAACTGTCGCAGGAAGACGCCATCACGAGCCGCGTTATATGGTACGCGCGAGCCGCCAAGGAGTCCCGCAAAAACCGAAGCAAACGCGGTGATGAGAATAAGAACCGTCACGACGCTTGCAACGCCTTTTCCCCAGACCTGCTCCAGGACCAGTGAAGCAATTGAGGATGATTGCGCAACCTTCTGCCAGGGAACTACTCCCAGTACCCCAATGTTGAGAGCCAGGTAGAGTAGCATCATGCCCACGATAGAGATGATAATAGACCAGGGAATGTTGCGACCAGGTTTGCGTATCTCAGCTCCCATGTACGCAGTCGTATTATAGCCCAGGTAGTCATAAATGCCGATGACCAGGCCAGCGCCCAGTCCAGCAAAAAAGCGACCGTTCAGGGTGAAGGCATTGGGTGGATAGGTGAAAGCCAGGGCAGGGTTGAAATGGGTGAAAGATGCGACAATCACCGTGCCGATGGAGACCAGCATGATGACAAACAAGACGTTGGTGAGGATACCGATCGACTCGATGCGGCGGTAGAGAGCGAAGAGAACCACTCCAACAACCACGAGCGAGACGAGATAGATTTCCAGCTGGCTCATGTTCGGCCAGAGATAGCCTAGATATTGTACCAATCCTATGACACCGGTAGACATGATAAGAGGAATGAAGAGAACCGCGGTCCAGGTAAAGATGAACGGCATTAAGCGTCCAGTACGGTACTGGAAGGCTTCACGGAGGTAGAGATAGGTGCCTCCGGCTCCGGGCATAGCCGCTCCAAGTTCGGCCCAGATCAAACCGTCAGACAGGGCCAGTAATGCTCCAACGATCCAGCCGAGGATCGCCTGCGGGCCACCGAAGGCCGCGACCATGAGGGGGATGGTGATGAACGGTCCGATGCCGCACATCTGGGTCATGTTGATGGCTATGGCTGTTGGCAATCTAACACTGCGTACAAAGCCAATTTTCGTTTGTTCCGCTGCTCCACTTTGAGCTGTTCCTGTGGGGGTTCCATTTGTCTCACTGTTTAAGCTTGAAGAACTCACGGCATACCTCCTTGTTTTGTAGTTGTCTGAATAAGACAGGCGGATGAAAATGACCAGTGCGACGATCGCGTCTTAAAGTTAGTATAGTTTCCTAACTTCGCTTTGTCAATGTTTTTGCCGACCTTTTTCCTGCTATCCCCTCTGTCCTTTTACAACTTTGTTAAGATAGTTTACAATAAAACAGAACATCCGTTACTGCAAAGGAGTCACTGTATGTCAATGACTGACAGCAATCTGCGCCACGAGTATCAGCCGGGAACTCCATCGTTGTTGCGAGCTATCAATGAGCGAACGCTGTTGGAGTACTTACGCAGTCATAAACCAACGTCGCGCGCCCAGCTTGCGCGTGCAACCAGGCTT
>WNFF01013730.1_pt1 | contig 13106 bp, 19 predicted proteins | sample 5400441 | NCBI WGS metagenome assembly WNFF01 (sample SAMN13153345, study PRJNA577476) | soil metagenome | isolation source: 120 cm saprolite under Douglas fir tree site 2 hole 3 replicate 1 | place: USA:California | collected 2015-04-18
CCATTTTTGAACTCGCCGACCAGTTCCTTCTTCTTGGCGTCCACGCTGACCACCGGGTCCTTGGCCGCCAGATGCCCGCGGACCTGCTCATTGATGTAACGGAACTGCGCGTCCCGGTCCGGGTGCCGCTTTCCCTCGACGGTCTTGGCGTTGCCCTGCAGGCTGAACCCTTCCTCCCGCAGCAGGTCACCCACGGTGTCCGCGGAAACCTTATGGCCCTGACGGGTCAGTTCGGCCGCCAGCGTGCGGGTCGACATCGTGGTCCAGCGCAGCGGCGACATCGGGTCGCCCCGCTCCTGCGGCTCAACCAGGGCCAGCAGCGCCGGGCGCAGCCCCGGATCCAGGTCAGCGGCCCGCTTACGGCCCCCACCCGGCCGCCGCGCCCGGCCCAGCGGCTCAGCCCCGGAGTCCAGCTCATCCACGCCCAGCGACACCGTCGCCTCACGGACCCCCGCCGCCCGGGCCACCAGCCGGAGCCCGCCATGCCCCAGCGCCCGGGCCTCAGCCCCCATCAGCAGCCGCCGCTGCCGCTCATCCAGATGCGGGAAGATCACCTCGAACTTCGCCGCCAGCATCCCCTGGGTAACCTCGATCACGCCCATAGCACATCAGCGTGCCGGATTCCAGGAAGCTACGGGTTATTTTCCCGCAAACCCTTACGACTTGGTGCGCGATTGAGGTTGGGGCGTGCTGGCCTGGAGCGGGCCCGGGGTGATCGTCAGCGTTCGGCGGTTCGGTCGGAGACTAGCCCGGCGATGGCGAGGGCTGTGTCGCCGAAGTACTGGCGGCGTCCGATGTAGCGCTGCATGGTCCGCCATTGCTTGGGCTCGGCGATGGCGTGCTCGACGCAGATCCGCCGGGAGGACTGCTGTTTGCGGGCTGCTTCACGCTCGGTGACCTGACTGGGCGTGGCGCCGGTCTTCGGCTTCGCGGGCGGGGCGGTGACCTGGCCGGGGAAGTCGCGGGCCAGGCCCTGGTAGCCGGAATCAACGTCCGCGGTGACGCGGGGGTAATGGTGTAGCAGGTCTTCGATGCCCTCGGTGCGCAGCGCGGTGGCATCGTGCATCCGGCCCGGGCGGATCGCCCCCAGCCATAGCAGCCGGCCCTGGCCATCGCTGATGGCGGTGGGCTTGATCGTGTTCTGCTTCTTCTTCCCGGACACGAACGCGCGGCGTCCTGGCCGGTTGGCCCGGGGCCGGCGGACCTGCACCTCGGTGCCGTCGATGCGCAGGTGGACGCCCTGGGACCCGGCGTAGGCGAATACGTCGGCCAGGGTGCGCAGCCGCAGCCCGGGCTGGCCAGGCACGGCGAGGCCACGGGCCGCCAGCAGCGGCCGGATCTCGTGCACGGCGCGGGTGATGGTGGAGCGGTCCATCCCGTAAAACAGCGCGAGGGCGGCGTGCGGGAGCTGAAACCGCAGCACGACCAGGGTGGCGATGACCCGGTCGGCGAACGGCAGCTCATGGGCCGGGCCTGCGCCTTCGGCGCGCAGCCGGGCATGGCCCCGGCGCTCACGCAGCCGGGACTCCTGCTGCGCGGCCCACGGGCCGGCCAGCTCCTCAATCAGCTTGCCGGGACGCGGACGGGAGATCCCCGTGCAAATACGATGCGACAAGGCCGCGCGGGCCCATCTTGACTTCACACCTTGATCGTTCCGCGCGGCCGTTCATGCCCACGGGAGCGACACGCTGTTGCCCGTCATCCCTTATAAGCGTCCAGCGTCGCTTGTCTTGAACAGGCCGGAACCGGAATCGTCTGGGTGCCGGCGACAGCTTCGCGAACATGGCAGCCTCCGAGACCTGTCAGGGAAGTAAACATCTGGTGAGCGCTGAGACTCCCGGAGGCCCGGAGGCCCGCCAAAAACCCGCTGTCCCATCCGCATCCGCCGCCATAGATTGACGCCATGGTGCCGGCAAGTCACGTACTGGCGTCCGCCGCCGTGGCGACCGTCCTCATCGCCATCCCCGGGCCGGGCGTGCTCGTCACCGTCAGCCGCGCGCTGACCGCCGGCCGGCGATCCGCGCTGCTCACCGTCGCCGGAAACGAGCTGGGCGGACTTACCCAGGTCGTCGCGGTCGCGTTCGGCGCCGGCGCCCTCGTGCAACGATCGGCTGAGGCATTCACCGTCGTGAAATGGGCGGGTGCCGCGTACCTGGTCTACCTGGGCGTCCAGGCGATCCGGCACCGGCAGTCGATGGCAGGGGCACTAGCTGCGCGAGCGCCGCCCGTGCGGCCCGTGCGGGCCGTCCGTGACGGGTTCGCGATCGGGATGACCAACCCGAAGTCGATCGTGTTCTTCGTGGTCGCCCTGCCGGAGTTCACCGACCGCGCCGCCGGGCACCTGCCGGTGCAGTCGCAGATGCTGATCATCGGGGCACTGTTCCCCGCCATCGCCCTCGTGCTGGACAGCGTGTGGGCGGCGGTTGCCGGTACGGCCCGGCAGTGGTTCACGCGATCACCACGACGGCTTGCTCTGATAGGCGGCACGGGCGGCCTGGTGATGATCGGGCTCGGCGTCAGCATCGCAGCAACCGGCCGCAAGGACTTATCCCGGCAAGACGGGACCCTGGCCGCGCAGCCAGCTACACCGGCTACCGGTACGCCAGGCGCCCGGCGGACCGATCCGGGCCGGTAGCCGGCGACACAGCAAACATCACCGCGTCATCCTGAACGTCACCCGGGATTTCGGGTCAGGCCGAACCGATGTCCCATATCCACCTGGAGCGATGGGCATTCATAGCGAATGACGGGCAACACACGCCAAGATCAGCCGCTATGTCCCGGACCCCTATCGCGCACCAAGTCGTTAGATCAAGGCGGCGCTTGCGGCGCCGCTGGCCCGGCGCCAGCGCCGGGCTCTGCCTCTTCAAGGCCCGCCCGGCGCGCGCCGGGCCGCACTTCCCTGGACACGCATCTTAAAATGGCTCAAACGAACATTGGCCAGGTGTGGAGGCCGTCTTCCTCGCTCCCGATTGTCCTGCTCGCGGCCACCGCGTCAATGGCGGCCCTCCGGGCCGTCGCGCGCGCGATCGGCTACGCCGACCATTGACCGGCGACCACTCACAAGGATTCGGCGGCTACAAGGAAGATGGAGAGAACCAGGAACGGATAGTGGGACTCCGTATCAGCCAGATCCGCCTACGAAACCACCAAATGGCGCCCCTATCGTGCGACAGTCCTGCTCGATGGCGTAAGCGGCTTGCGCCGTCCGGGTCTGCTCTCCACCTCCGGGTGCCCAACCACCTGAGTCCATCAGTGTGAGCCAGTTCGTGACGTCCTGGTCAAGTTGTGTCGATGTCGGGGCATCGGATGGCCACTCAGACTCAAAGCTGGCAAGTGTATGCCCACGGACATTATTTAGTACGTCGCCGACCTGGTGGCAGGCCGTGAGATTAGCGGTCGTTCTTGCCAGCCCCGAGCCGCAGCTACTGGCAGCGAGTACCACGAGGCAGAACAGTGTCATCATGAGCTCGCGTTGTCTGCTAGCGATCATTACTCAGCTTCCTTCATAATGTGAGTAAGCCTATCGGGCTGACGTATCAGGACCGCCTGATTTCGGGAGAATGAAGAATAGAGAAATGGGACGAATCCGTAAAACCCTCGCCTGGACGTTCTCACCAGGCGGCAATATGCATGGTCTGGTCAGGGCTGAGTCGTCAGCAGAACGAGCTGCGCGCGAAACGGCCGAGGCGCGGCAGATAGACGCTCGTGAGCAGAATCGGTTGCTGGCGGAGCAAAACCGTCTGTTGATGGAGCAAACCCGGCTGCTTGAGGAGCAGAACCGGCTGCACCGGGACGCGGCGGGCGGAGACGGGTGAAGGCTTCCGCTAAGCGATCAGCTCGGCAAGGTCATCTGCTGCCAACACCGGATGCGGGCCACCCGTGCCCGTGGCGTGCCCGATCAGACGGTGATCAGCGGTAAATCACGGTCACTAATGGACACGCCACGTGGGCACTCACCTGGGACGGTCCAGGTCGGGCGGCCGGGTCTACGATCTTTGCAAGCAGGGGTCAACTCTTGGCTGCCAGTAACGTTGGGTACATGAGACCGGCCATCCCGCAGCGTGCGTTGCCGACTGCGCCACGGCTCGGGTTGGCCCCCTGATGGGCTACGTGTGTCCAGCATGCGGGGAGGCGCTTCCCGACGACACCCCATGTCCATGCGGCATGGATATGGATTCTGCGCCAGAAGATCAGTTCTTCCGGAGGCAGTGGCCAGACCAACTTAAACAGGCGATGTGCTGCCAGGGATGCGGCGCCACGGTCAACTGGCGTGAGTTCAAGGACGTCCGAACCGGACGATTCATCTGCCCAGAGTGCGAACAGGTCCGGCCTAACCACAACGTCAGCAAGAGGCTGCGGCTGAAGGTTGCCGAGCGTGACAACTGGATGTGCCACCGTTGCGGCCTCCCGATCGACGCCGCCCTCTCGTGGCCGCATCCACTCGCTGCAACGACCGACCACTATCCGGTCCACAGCAGCGACGGCGGACCGCCGATCCAGGTGAACCTGAAAATCACGCACTCGCTGTGTAATGGCAGCAACGGTCCTGTGGGCACCTGGTGCCAGGTCTCAACCGCTTACACGCTTACCCCCACCGAGCGAGCGATGATCGAAAATATCGTGAAGTTGCCCCGCGATGGCTCGGACCACGTAGGCCCTGCGCCGCACTAACCCGGGGCAGTAGATCCCGGCAGGACAGGGCGCTCCACCTTGACCCGGAGTCTGGCCCACTCTCCGTGCGGGTGGGCCGACGGTGGCCGGATGGACCGGCAGGCCGGAATGTGCGCGGTCGCGAATCTTGGAAGGACAGAAACCCGCAGGTCAAGAACGGGTTTGTAAACGAATCTGTAAACCGGACGTGGCGGGACAGGGTGAGACGTGGGAGACGCCGAAGGCCCGGAACAACTTCCCGCCGCGAGTCTGCCGAGGCCAACGCGGCGACCGGAGACCACCCGGAACGGCAGAGACGGGCGTCGTACGGCTCATGACCCAGCGACTGGCGTTGACGCGGATAGCTGCACCATGTCGATGGTTGCGCCGGAGAGCCGTATGCAAAACTAACATTGCCCGGGCGATTAGCTCCAGTCGCCGATGCTCTTGAGCTTCGGAAGGTCTGACTCTACGAGGATCTCATTCATCTCATCGAGCGCCCGTTGCCGAAGGCTGTCCATCTCGTGTCCGAGTGCGCTGTTGGATCGAAGACGGCCATCGAAGCGGTCGAACCAACGGCCGCTTGGATCGATGTCCATAAGCATCCGGTCAAGACCGAGGCCCTGCTGTAGCGCATGGCGGGTCGCAACGATCGCGCCGACGACACCATCCATCTTGTCTCGCCAGGCCGCGTTGACAAGCATGCGCTTGCCCGCCGCTCTCTCGATCAGCGTTCCGTCGCGCGTTCGCCACAGCCCAGTGTTGAGCGCGAGGACGGTATCCTCCAGCGCCTGATCGAAGTCGGCGAAGCTCAGCTCGTTGTGGAAATGCGTCCGGAATGCAGAACGGTCAAGACAGTTCGCGTAAAACTTCACCAGCTCAAAATCATGTTTCCAGTCGTCGTTGCCAACTGCAAGGTGCGCTTGCCGACTGGCCAGGTCGATAGTCCGTTCCAGGTGCCCGCGCAGCTCTCGCTCGGTGTAGACACGAGTTGCCCTGCCCGGCGCATACCTGGCGTGGACCTCATCGTGGCAGTTCGGGCAGAGCGGGATCGCATTTGACGGATCGTCGGAACCACCCAGATGACGGGGCACGATGTGATGAACCTGCACACCGTGGCGACGGTTACATACCGCGCACATCCGTCCTGTCCGGGCCAGCAAGTCATCGATAACAGACTGAGCAAAGGCCACGCGAACAGTCTTGCAGAGCTAGCCACGCGCGACGAGGACTCCGACGCGGATCAATGTGAGCCTGATACGTGCCGATGGGGGAAGGTAGCCGTCAGCGTGCCCGTGGCCTGCCCGATCGGACGGTGATCAGCGGTGAATCACAGTCACTCACGGGCACGCCACATTGGCGCTGAACTGCGGTTGGCCAGGTCAGGGCGGCGGCGTCCGAGACCTTCTAAGCAGTGGGTCGGCTACAGATCGGCGCCCTTCTCACGGTTACAGTCGCCGCACAGGAGTTGAAGGTTCTCTACCGTGGTCGCTCCACCCAAGGCCACCGGGATCACGTGGTCATATTGCAGGTCGAAGTTGCTGCCGCACTGCGCACAATTCCCGCCGTCGCGCTCGAAGACCGCACGGCGTACCTCGCGCGGGATGGGCTCACGCCTGCCCCGCACACTGGGAGCCTGGCCCTCCTCAACGTTGAGCAGCATGTGCGCCCGGTCCAGCCGCTGCGCCGAGCGTCGTTGACGGTCCCTGATCAATGCCAGCACATCCCGCTCGCCGTAACGACCTGACTCCCAGTAGAACGCACCCTCGAACCACCACCAGACACGACCGCCAGACCGGGCGACCGGTACCGGTTTGCTCTGCTGCGCGGCACCGAGCTGCCGGTACTGCTCAGCAGCAATGCGGACTGGCGGGTAGCACGTACCGACGAACCAGGTACGCCGCCGGAACAAGAACCCGCGGTCAAGGATGAACCCAGCATTCGGGTCCTGGCGCAGCTGCACACTGCCGGATGTAGCTGCCCGGCGCGCAAAGGCAGGCGTCGCGGGCGCCCCGATGGTCAGCAGCGACAGGCCCGCAACGATGACGAACCCGACGACGACGATCGCGATGACCACGCACCCACCTCGCCTCCATCCGAACGACGAACCGGCCCCCAAGAAAGACAAGAACACGTGCGGGGCCTCCCGTTCCGAGACGAAGGCCCCGCACGGCTCGATGCACTCCCCCGCGTGCCACACACGTGCCACACATCACGGCGATCCAGGGTAAATCACGGTGGCTCACGCGCACTTGCAAACCATTGACCAGGGCTACCGTCCTCGCAGGTGCTACCTTCGTACTGTCTTGGGTAGATTGACGCCGAAGTCCTTACGCGCAGCCTCAACGAGATCGGACTCGGCCTGGCGGAGAACTGCGATGAGGTTGCTGAGGATTGTTTGAATACCTGGCGTTACGGAGCGAACATTCGCCTCAAGTTCCTCTAGGTGATCTGTGATGATGTCGGCAACACGCTTGGCGTCATCACTTCCGTCGATCTTTACCGCCACGGCAGCGGAAAGAAGCTTGTCGGTGTAGCCGCCAAATGCCTCACGCAGGCCCCCGAAGACGGGTGAGTCCTGACCGGTGGCGACGTAGGCATCCCTCAGCCCCACGAGATTGATGCGCAAATGGTTCGCGGCTTCGATAAGGCTCTCGTAGAGCGGCCTCAGCTTGGCCTCGCGTACGTCCGCCTGCCGTTCCTGAACGTCCAGCTTCCGCTGGCGCCCGTCGCTGACGATCTTAGTGTGTCAGGACGCGTCACGGTTATACGGGCTAGTCAGCTACCAGCGGATGCCGTCCCTCACACCCCGCGTTCCGCCCGGACGCTGTCCGCCACATGCCCGTACATAGCTGGACCTCCCAGGGATTCACCAGGCGTTCGTGAATCTTGCGATTGGCTATGAGCCGCAGTCTCCTCGATGCGGATGAGCTAGTGTCCCCAGGCTGGCAGCTTCCTGCCCAGGGCGCCAGGTCGCCCGCACCCGGTTCCGCGACTGCTCAGGCACGAGCGTTGCCGGGCTCTGCCGAATTGAGCACGGCCATGGCTCCGCGCCACGGGGCTAAGACTATTCAACTGGGTGACACCCAGCCTTCTCCAGGCCAATGACCGCATGTTTGCCTGAGCTGCTGACGATGAGAGATCCGGTCATTCCGGTTCTAGATTCACAAAGCGGGCCCAACTGAACGGAGATGAGCCGTGACTTCTATGTCCCGCCGCCGGTTCGTGGGAAGCAGCTTGGGCGCGCTCGGTGCTGCGGGAGCGGTCAGCGCCCTCCCGCTGACCATGCAGAAGGCTCTCGCGGACGTCAGTGACAAGCCTGGGTCGCTGTCCCAGATCGAGCACGTCATCGTGTTCATGCAGGAGAACCGGTCGTTCGACACCTACTTCGGCGCGCTGCGCGGCGTGCGCGGGTTCAACGACCCGACCGCCATCACACTGTCCACGGGCAAACCGGTCTGGTACTAGCCCGACCCGAAGAACCCCGACGGCTACGAGCTGCCGTTTCACCTGGACACCATCAACACCACCGCGGCCGCGATCGTCGACCTGTCGCACGCGTGGACTGCCCAGCACGCGGCGTGGAACAACGGCAAGAATGACAACTGGCTGCCCGCGCACCGCGCGGCCGACGGGGACGCCAACGGCGTGTTCACGATGGGCTATTACACCCGGGCGGACCTGCCGTTCCACTACGCACTCGCGGACGCGTTCACCATCTGCGACAACTATCACTGCTCGGTGTTCGCCCCGACCAACCCCAACCGGCTGTACGGGTGGACCGGAATGATCGACCCGGAGGGCAAGAACGGCGGCCCCGTCGTCGACAACTCCGAGACCCCGCCCTACACCTGGACCACCTACCCCGAGCGGCTGCAGGCCGCAGGCATCACCTGGCGCAACTACCAGGAGCCCGACACCGGCGACGACAACCCGCTGGCCTGGTTCAAGCAGTACCAGACGGCACCGACCAGCTCACCGTTGTACAAGTACGGCATGGCCACCGTCCCTCCCGGCACCCTGGTCGAGGCCTTCGCCGAGGACGTTCGCAACGACAACCTGCCGCAGGTGTCATGGATCATCGGGACGAACGCCTCGACCGAGCACCCGCCGTACCTGCCGGCGGCCGGAGCGACGGTCATCCACCAGCTCCTGGACGCCCTGGCCAGTAACCCGAAGGTCTTCAGGAAGAGCGTGTTCTTCCTGAACTGGGACGAGAACGACGGCTATTTCGACCATGTGCCGCCGCCAACCCCACCGCCCGGCACCCCCGGCGAGTACCTGAGCGTGCTGCCAGCCGCCGCCCACGGCATCGCCGGCCCCATCGGGCTGGGCTTCCGGGTGCCCATGATCGTCATCTCGCCGCTCAGCGCCGGCGGGTTCGTCTCCAGCGAGGTCTACGATCACAGCTCGACGATCCGCTTCATGGAACGGATCTTCGGCGTCGAGGAGCCCAACATCAGCGCCTGGCGCCGGCAGACCTGCGGCGACCTGACCGGATCCCTGAACCTGCACCCCAGGCGGGAGGTCTCGTTCCCGGCACTGCCGCACAACTACCTGCTGAACCAGTACGTCAACAGCCAGGACCAGAACAACCCGGTCGTGCCGACGAACCAGACTCTGCCGACGCAGGAGCCGGGCACCCGCCCGCCTGTCCCGTAACGGACGGCACTCACGTGTGCAACGGCCACGGGTACCCGGGACCGCGCTCTACAGCGAGAGTCGTCTCTCTACCTGACTTGTCAGCTCTTGGAGATGCCGCCTGGATAGCAGGGCAAGCCGTGGCTTAGGTGAAGGGGTAGGCGTCCCGTAGCTCGTGCCGCTCACCGGGCAGCACCAGGTCGCTGACCTGGATCGGACGGCCGGTCGCGTCGTACGCGGTGACGATCACGCTCAGCACCGGCGCATCTGCTGCCACGCGCAACAGGTGCAGCCTCCTCGCCGGTGGGGTGGCGCGCGGTGATCTGCTCGACGCCGTGGTCGAGGCGGATCTTCTTCCGTGATTGCAGATGCCGGCGGATGGTCTCCCAGGCACGGGCACGTACCGCAAAGATTGGAACCCCATGCCAGCGCCCCCGTTTCCGGACTGGGGGCCGAAGGCGCTGGCACGGGAGTCAGTGCGTCCCGAGCCACCGCCGTATCTCCTCGCGGAGCCCGCGAAGGTCCTCACCGCGCACGACGACGGGCGGACTGCAATTACGGCGGCTGGCGTACCACAGGCCCGCGATGCCCTTCCACATGTGCCATCGCGGCAACTGCCGCTCCAGCTCCTCACGGCTCAGGCCCAGACCGTGGCCGACGATGTTCTGCCCATGCTCCCGCCCCGCCTGCCGTCCCCCCGGGGTCATCGGGTAGGACGACAGGAGTTCCCGCATCCCGGCCGGGCTGACCGCCCGCACCACCTCACCCTCAGCGTTGCGGCGAGCCTCCAAGCCCAGCGGGCCAGAAGTCACATCCCAGCCTGGATACTCGCCGGCGATCTGCGCCGCGACCGGCTCCTGCGCCGTCATCACGACCGCAGGCAGTTCATGGGGAACGCCGGTCGCCGCTGTCCCCTGGCGCCTGGCTCAGCCATCTGCCCGGCCGGGGTCCTGACGTGGCCGGGCGTCGGCTACCGGCATGATGGCGGCGGGCTCCTCGCGCAGCGCGGCGGCGAGCCGGGCCAGGGCACATCGCTGCCGGCATCCAGCTGCATCAGCCGGGAGCCTTCGATGGAGTAGGCACGGCGCGGCTCGGTCAGCAGCGCCAGTGCGTAACAGACCCGTGCCCACCACTCGTCGCCGCGGTCAGCGAACCTGGCCGGATCTACCGCCGTTACGGTCAGGTTCCGGTCGATCCCGCCCAGCCCGGCCAGCAGCCGCATCCCGGCCCGGAAGCACGGCAGGCCCTGTATCTCGGCCAGGCCCGACAGCGCCAGGCCCAGCGTCGGCGCCGGGTCGGCCAGGAACCGGATCCACCAGTCGATCGCTGCGCCCTGGGTTTGCAGTGCCACCTCCGGCGACGGCAATACGCGCGCCGTCCCGGCCGCTGCCCGGTATCCGGCCTGGATTTCCTTGTGATCGGGGAACCTCGACCGCAGCCACACGCAGACGGGGCTGTTTAAGTCGGCCACCTCGTACGTCAGAGCAGACATAACCCGGACACTACGGCCCGGTGCCGACAAGACACCGTGGCTTTGGTCACGGCGGGCCGACAGGATTCAGGACGAGCCCGGCGAGGAAGAGGCTTGCATCGATCTCGCTGATGCTCATGCGGTCAAGTGCGCCATGGCTGGGTAACCGGCTCGACGGGCCACAGCAGGTCATTGATCACGCACGTGAACTCGGCGATCACCGGGAGGGCGGGCAGCAGCACGCCAGCCAGCAGGTGCCACGGTGGCCTGCACCGGATCCACGACCGGCTCACGGTGATCTCGCAGCCATCTGCGGGCGCAGCCGCCAGTACACGACACCGGCATACGCCGCATATAGCTCGCCGGTAACCAGCACCGCTAGGTGATTCATAGTCGTTCCTCCTGATCCTTACGGCGACTGGTCTTCTCTCAGCTGCGGGAGGCGGCCGGCGGGTAGCGCGCCCTGGCCCGCCAGCCCCAGCGCCACGACCTTGCGGGCGAGACGGGCACGCCGCTCCGGACCGTCCGGGACGTCGAGTTTCCAGTACAGGTGCAGCAGATGCGCCCGGACCGTGCCGACGGCCACGCTGAGGTCGGCGGCGATCTGCCCGGCTGTGGGCGTGGCGGCGGACGCCTGCTGCGGGGCCTTCAAGTCGCATAGCGCGGCGAGGACGTGCATTTCGCGCTCTGTGAGCTGCGCTGTCAGCCGGGCCAGCTCCTGCCCGGCCGCCTGCTCGCCCACGTCCGTCGTGGCACCGGGCGGCATCGGCAGGGTGGGGGTGCCATCCGGCGTGGACGGCGATGACTTGCTGGGTTTGGCCATTCGGGATGCGTCCTCCTGCGCCGCGCAGGCTGCGGCGCGCTCCTCGGCCTCGCGCACCGCGTCGATCTGGTCAAAGCCGGCCGTGAGGACGCCGCCGCTGTCCAGGGCTTTGTCGCAGGCCGCCCAGAAGTCCCGGGCATGGGGCTGGCGGCCGATTTCGGCTACTGACACCGTGGAGCGGGAGAACCTGGCCAGTGCGGCGAGGTTTCCTGGGTCAGCCCGGCCTCCCGCCGCAAGGCGGCAAGCTGCTGGCCCAGTTCCCGCAGCAGTACAGGGACGGTATCGGAGTGCCTCACGCACGCTCACCGCCCGCAGCCAGCAGGGCACCGCACGCCATCCCCGCCATGATGAGGATCACCCGGCAACAGCGCCCGGCGCTCAGGCCCGGGCTTCTTGTGCCGCTCATACCCGGATCACCGTGGTACGCCGCTCGCGGAGCGCGGCGCCGGCTCGCGGCCCCGAGGCGCCGCTGATCGCCAGTGGCGCGGGTGCCTGCGGCTCGTGGCCGAGTAACGCGGCCAGTGCATTCGCCAGCTCGCCCCGGGTGAAAGTGGTGGTCTGCTCACCACGGCGGACCTCGACGCTGCGCAGCGACCAGTTTTTCTTGCGGCAGCCGAAGATGGCCACGAGCACCTTGTCACCGACGCCAAGACGCACTTCCGCCCGGTTGCCGTCCACGCTGATCCCGGGCGTGACTTGACACCCTGGCCCGCAGGTAAGCCGCGTAGTGGCACACCATCGAAGGAACACGAGCGGGACTATCAGGCATCCGGGGGCTCCTCACCGGGATTGGCCAGCCGGTCAGGGTTCATGCCGCAGAGCGCCCAGACCACCTTGCCGCCTGTCTGCGGCGTGGGGTAGGTCCCCCACCGATCGCTGAACACTTCGACCAGGAGCAGCCCCCGGCCGCTCTCGGCATAATCGCCGGCCTGGATTAAGGCTGGTGGCTGCGGGTTGGCATCCCAGACCAGGATCAGGACTTGCCTTTTGTCGGTGAGGAGCCATAGCCGTACCGGGGGAATCTGCGGCATGGCCCTGGCGGCGGCGACCGCATTAGTGGTCAGTTCTGAGACCACCTGCTCTGCCCGTTCGCTGAGCGAGGTCAGTACTTCCCAGAGGAGCTGGCGAGTGTGCAGGCGGGCTGAGGGCACCGCGCCTAATTCCAGGAAGTCCTGCACCGGCCATCTGGCTGCCATGTCCGTTCCCCGATCCTGGGCGGGCGGGACCGGCACCGGAGCACCGCTCAGCCGGGGACTGCGCACGGGGGCCGCAGTCTCCCCGGCAGTGCCGGTCCCGCCCTGGGCAGGGCGAGCGCAACCGTCATGCGGCGGCGTTCTCGTGCTCGCCCTGCCGGTCATGAACGATTCCTTCCGCCGCTATCGTGGCTGCTTCCGCCCGGCTGTGGGCCGGTGCCAGCACCAGACCGTCACCCGCCCACCATGCGTTCCACGATAGATAATGCACCCAAGCTAGCTTGAGCATCAAGTAACTACGGATAGATTCTCTATCCATCATCTG
>WNFF01003373.1_pt1 | contig 13105 bp, 16 predicted proteins | sample 5400441 | NCBI WGS metagenome assembly WNFF01 (sample SAMN13153345, study PRJNA577476) | soil metagenome | isolation source: 120 cm saprolite under Douglas fir tree site 2 hole 3 replicate 1 | place: USA:California | collected 2015-04-18
CTTGAAGGTCGCGACTGCCTGGCTGTCCACTTCTTCGCTGTAGATGAAAGCGGGGAGCCATTCGTTCTTCCCCGCGTTGGTCCGCCAGCTGTCGAAATTGAAGTAGAAGCTGCTCTGGGACTTACCGCTATAGCCGCCGTTGAAGCGCACGATGTGGTAATCCTGATCTTCCACCCAGATGCGCCCGACGAAACGCCCTCTGTCGGGCTTTGATGATGGATCGACGTCGAAAACCAGACAGCGAATATCGCCCAGGAACTCGCGGCCGACATATTTAAAATTGTAATGCTGGCGGTCGAAGCCGTTGCTGTCCAGGTAGATCATCTGCAGGAAGCCGCGCGGGAGAAACTCCATCGAGAACATACTCCCCAGACCGCTGAATAAGTTGTGCTTGTTGCGAGTGCCGCTGATCAGCGGTTGGAGTTCTACGCCCTTTGCGAGCTCAGCGCGGCCGAGAAAATACTTGTCGCCGTTGGGCACCGCGCCCCCTGCCTTGGTAGGGCGCAGCATCTGGATGTAGGTTTCCACGATTGGCGAGTACTGGCGAAGCGACTGCACTTCCGCCTGTTCTTGCGCCACGATCTTGTCGAGCACTTGCGCCAGGGTGGTCTGCTGCTGGCCAGCCGCAGGAAGTGGGATCGCACCCAGCACCAGTGCCAGCACCACGGGCAGGATCTTCAGTGTACGCATAGTGCCCCCCAAACTGTTCGTCATAGATCTGGGCTGTACTTGGCAGGCTACCCTCCGATAGCCACACTTCCATCTGTACAGAGGGTTAGTTTAGGGACAGGAGCACTTACCGATCGGCACCCCGTCCGAAATGGCAGCCTGGCGTGAAAGGAGACTTGTCCGGGCAAGGCGTTCCGTTGAAGGGATGCTGGTAACCATAACACCCCCTGTTTTCTGTAAGTACGGAATCTAAAGGGCTCAGCCGAAAACGGAAGTGCGAAAATGGAAACTGCCAGGAAGGGGACAGCGCCTGTGGAGCACAGCATGGCGAAGGATTTGGAGGCCTTGCGATGGCCCCCTCGTCTCGGCAAACGACCGGGAGCGCATAATCGCGTGTCATTTGGGGTAAAGAGGCTGCGGACAAAGGGAGGCGCTCCTTTCTCCGCGGCGTTGAAAAACAAGGGGGGTATAGCGCGAAAGGTAGTAAATTTCAAATGGACTTGGAAATTATTGAAAGGATGGCTTTGCCGATTCCTAGATGCAAAACCCGCACCCTGAAAATCGTAGCGTGCGGCACCCGGCAGAACTTCGCACTGTAGCAACCAGATATTTATTTTCAGAGGTCGGGCACACCGTGAACGCGCATGGCTCGTGGTCTGAATTCAGCGCGAAGAGAGATCGTATTGTCGTGACCGGGACGCGGCATCTTGGCTGAGGCTTTGCAGTGGAACACGATGCGCTCGCTCTCCGGATCGATGGTCGCTCGGCCTTGGACTTCCCGGAGGAAATGAAACTCGACGCGCGGTTCTTCCTGCTCGGTTCCATCGAAAAAGCTCACGCTTTCCAGGTCGAGCGACATGCCGCTCGTTAGCTCCAGAAACACTGTGTCGTGCAAGTCTTCCGTGGCGTCGCGCAGAATACGTAGCTGCTCGCTTCCTTCTATCACAAGGACATAATCCGGTAGGTCTTCCACCCGAAGCGGTTCGGCGGTCAATGCGGGATTGCGCAACTGGCGGAGACGCTGATTTGCCAGACGGATTGTCTTTGAGGACCACCAGAGCGCGGGAACTGCAGGTTGCGGCTTGCTGCGACTGATCTGCAATCCGCGAGCCGGATTCGCATTATTGGAATTGACGGGCGCGCCGGTCACCAAGCCGGTCTGAGGGTCCACTTGCCGTGATGTAAACCTCGGCTCCAGTTTGATTCCCGCAGGACTCCATGGAGAATCTTGCAGAATCCGATAAACGTCCGCCAACTCCCATTTTGCCGGCACTTTTTCCCAAGGCGATCCACCGAGCGAACCGGGGAGGGCCAGCAATGCAACGAGGATAAAACGCGTCATCATCGGCCGATTAGGCGCAACTTGATGGGTTTCGATGCCAGCGTCACCAGTAAAGTTGTAGTGTAACACTGTGCTCAAGCATCGAAATTGGACCCATTCCTCTGCACTCGACTTCGGGCAGGCATTAGCAATGGCGGACCTAATCATTCGTCAATGAGTGGTTTTTTTCAGAAACAGGCGTACAGTCGTTCATCGATATACTGATTATCGATCAACTATGCCCAAACGAAAACTTGATCCATTACCTTCGGCTGCGTTTCAGATTCTGCTGGCTCTCGCGGATGAAGATCTGCATGGCTACGGGATTATGCGGCAAGTGGCGGAGCAGACCGAAAGCCGCATGCGACTGGGCCCTGGAACTCTATACAGCTCCATCCAGACTCTGCTCGAAGCCGGACTTATCGTAGAGCTGGATCGGCGTGAGGACGCAAAGCTTGGTCAGGAGCGGCGCCGTTATTACCGGCTGAGTTCGGCTGGTCGCAAACTGGCACGGTCCGAGGCCGAACGGCTTGCTGATTTGCTGCGCGTCGCGCGAGCCAAGAAGATCTTAAGGGGGGAATATGTCTGAGAGGATATACGCCTGCCTGTTGCGTCTGTTTCCTTCCTATTTTCGCGAGGTTTACGGCGACGAAGCGCTGCAACTCTTCCGCGACCGCGCCCACGATGAAAAAGGATTCTTCCCGCGCGCTCGTCTCTGGCTTGACCTGCTGGCCGATTTAGCGATCTCCGTCCCACGCCAGTACCGCTATGTCCGGCCGGCACTCACCGGCGCCGCAGTCCAGCAGCGCTTGGAGTGCGCGCCAGTCTTTTTTGTTCTCCTAGATGAATCCCCCGGTCCCGGGGCGTTGATTTTTGGATGTGCGCTCTCGATGATTGCCTTAAGTTTGTTCTCGATATTACTCAACCATGCCGGAAACCACCGGCCACTGAGTGCTTCCACCTATCAAGCGGGATATTCACGTCCGTCCGCCTCGGGGCAGGCCCCCGGGGATGCGGAAGATGTCATCATGAACGCGAGCCGCGTGAGGCCGGGCGAAGCCAAGCCAGATGATTCGCAATCGAAGGCGCTCCTCCCAACGGACGGCCCGCGATTACCCGAAGCGCTTCCTCCGCAACTGCGGCATGCCGCGGAACGGAAACGCTTGCTGAATGCGGTGATCGATAATCTAAAAAAGCACTACGTTGATCCGGAGATTGCCCGAAAGACGGCGGATGCGCTGTTGGCGCACGAGAAGAACGGGGATGACGACAAGGTGACGGATCGCCGAGCCTTTGCCGATTTGCTGACCAAGCAGCTAAGAGAGGTGAGCCACGACATGCACCTGGAGGTGGCCTATAGCCGGGAACCGTGGCCAGTTCTCCGGCCGGAACCAACAGCTGAAGACCTTGCGCGTTATCGAAAGGCGCTGGAGCAGGACAACTGTACGTTCAAGAAGGTCGAAATCCTGCCGCACAACATCGGCTATCTGAAGCTCAATGCTTTTCCGGATCCTTCGGTATGCCGGGAAACGGCGACGGCTGCGATGGCTTCTTTGAACCATGCGGATGCGATCATCTTCGACTTGCGAGACAACCGTGGCGGTTATTCGAGCATGGTCTCGCTAATTTCTGCCTACCTCTTCGACCATCCGGAGTATATGTACGATCCCCGGGAAAGTCCGACGCAGCAGTCTTGGACGCTTTCACCCGTTCCAGGAAACAGACTGGCGGACAAGCCGGTATATGTACTGACCTCAGGCTCGACTATCTCCGCTGCAGAGCAGTTCTGCTACGACCTCAAGATGCTGCGACGTGTGACGCTTGTAGGTGAGACGACACGTGGTAGCGCGCATGCGGGGGGCTTTCACCGGATTGATGATCACTTCGGAATGGGAATTCCCGAGGCGAAGGCGATCAATCCGTTCTCAAAGGCCGACTGGGAAGGGACCGGCGTGGAGCCCGATGTGAAGGTGAAAGCAGCGGAAGCGCTAGAAACAGCGGAGAAACTGGCGAAGAGCAGGCTGCAGAGAAAGTAAGAACCTGGAATCTTGCTGAGTGACACGAAGCGTCCGCCGCACGGGCGGCTTTGTCCAAACGGGCTAACCGGAAGTTATTCCGAGTCAGAAGGCTCGTTGTGGGAAGTCGCGACCTCTCAGTCCACTTGCCTGTCTCGGGAAAGGAGCGTAGCGCGGTTGGGAAGGTAGGGGAAAAGTCAAAATCCCACACGCAACGCCGACGTATGGGGTACCCCGTCCTTACCAGCATGTACACAGTGCGGCGCAGTGCTCCGTTCTTGTCTGCACCCTTTGGGTTAGAATCGTAGGACTATGAAGCGCCGTAAGCGCAAACGAAACTCGAAAGCTGCGAACCCGCCCACGCCCAAGATTCCCAGTGATGCGGAAAACCCTGCTGAGCCTTCGGCGGCGCTTGCCGAGGCAGACCGCCAGACTCCTCCTCGCGACGAGTCCATTACCCCTGTCGATATGGAAAAGTCTGTTGAGTCTTCGGCCGCGCTTGCCAGGGCAGACTACGTGATTGATCTTGCCGACGAGTTCATTGCCACTGTTGAAGAAGAAAAGGCCACTGGCGATTCCGTCGCCCTTGCCGCGGCAGACCACAGCGCTCCTCCTCGCGACGAGTTCACTACCGCCCTTGAAGTGGAAAAACCTGCTGGCCCTTCCGCCGCAGCAACCGGAGCTGATCGCAGGATTCACCCACGTTATGAATTCGTTGCCGCCGTCGAAGTAGTAGCGGCTGGTTCCGGCGCGCGGATTGAAACGCGCGTCCGGGACTTGAGTCAGCAAGGCTGCTATGTGGACACGAACAACCCCCTCCCTTTAGGGACGGTCACGGACGTACGCATCACGAAGGGGGCACAATTGTTTGAAGCCGGGGCAAGAGTCGTCTACTCCCGGGCTAGCAAGGGCATGGGCCTGGTGTTTACCGCCATTGAGTCGGAGCGGCTTCGGACTCTTGAAACCTGGCTTGCCGAATCCCGCGAAACCTCCTGGCTCGCGGCCAACCGCCGAAGGAGTCAGCGAGTATTGATGACAGTCCCCGTGCGCGTCTCCGGGAAAACCGGCGGGGAATCGCCTTTTGAAGAAGAGACGCACACGCGGGCCATCAGCGCTCACGGTGCGCTGATTCTCATGTCGACGCCGGTGTCCCGAGGACAGCGGCTCACTCTGTCGAACATCCAGACAAAAGCTGCACTGGAGTGTGTAGTTGCCCATATAGACCGACGTAAGGACCCACAAGCTGGAGTGGAGTTCACACTACCCAATCCCATGTTCTGGCACGTAGCCTTTCCGCCAAAAGACTGGACGCCCCGCCACCCGCATGCGAAATCCCACGTAAAAACGCACGAATCGAGCTGAAATCCCGCACTCGGACCAGCGATTCAAAACTATGAACTTACGTGTGAGGCTAAGGTGCCGGCCAATGAATTCGCATAGGCGTTCTCGTGCAGGGAGCATTGGGTAGTTCGAGTTCGCAGCGATCTTATCGGGCGGTCAAAAACGGGGGCGAGCCCAAGCCCGCCCCTGTCGAAACAGCGTTACGGAATGGAATGTTGCACAGAAGGGCTGCCGTTTTTACACTGTAGCGTGAGCGGCAATCCTGTGAACGGTTGAGTGCGAGACCTCGTACGTTTTGACCTGCGGAGTCCCGTCCAGCACCTTCGCCAGCAATTGCTGGACTTCGGGGAATTTCTCGCGGTTATAGGAATCAGCATTCTCTTTCTGCTCCCAGATGCTGATGCCAACCACTTCTGCCCCGCCTGGGTTCGTCAGGACGATTTCCTCCCGGAAACCTTTCTGGCGTTGCAGTAGTGGAAGGACCTCCTTCTCAAGGATGCGGTTGAATTCGGCCACGTTACCGTTCTTCAAGCGCATAGAAACGAATCGAGCAAACATGTCAACCTCCTTTGATTTACCGCCCGCAGGCTGAAAGTGATTCGCTGACCTCAGTCAGGGCCGGAACGTATAGCCATACCTGGAGCCGGGGGAAGGAGCATTGCCTGAGGCTGGGGAAAGGTTTACGTCTACTGGGTGGGGCGAAGTACCGCTTGTCAACCTACCGCGGATCTTGCCGGCTCAGAATGATTCAAGGCACACAGAAAGTCAACCGAAACATGTGGTCTTTTGAAAATCTCCGTCTGCCCCTGTATCGGCTACCAATGGGGTATTTCTGTCACTTGTCTATTGCGGGCGCGGAGCCGCGTATTGCACACGCGCATCTTTGAGTTCTGCTACAGATACACTCGAAAATTGCCCTCGATTTAGGGACAGTTCGGCAGAGACAGAAGTTTTTCCGGCTGCTCTCTATCAGCGACTGTTTTAAGGTAGTTGCCGTAGGCAGTGGCTGCCACGATCACGTCAAGCCGATGCCCCCCAGGTTTCTCAGTGTAGAACACGTAAGTCCCATCCTGGATGTAGGAAATAGCCTTGTCTTGGGTCATCTTCCAACGACCGCCGTCTGGCTTGATCCCACCGACTGAGTGAATGCGCTCGTGCGCGCTCGTGCGGTCGGTCCTGACGACGCACCGTATGTGAAGGTATTGAGCCATGTGCGCCTCCTTACTATTTCAACGCACAGGGACAAGGAGAATTGGCTGAAGCCGGACGGAGTACTCATTGACTGGGTCGATATTTCTCATGGGCCGCCGCACCTAGAATCAGCCCGTGCTTACGCGAGCATCGCCGTTGCTCCACCTACGGGATTAGCTCTAGCCCCACAGCAAACCCGCCGCTCTCAACGCTCCAGGCTGCCAGCGTCGCACCGTGCTGACGTGCGCGCCCCGCGGATTCACATTCTCAGTGAAGTTCCTTTCCTAGGCTCACATTTGCCTGGTCGCGAAAGCTCTGCGGCCAATACTTTCGGGATACGCCCTTCGCATCGATGGGTTGAAACAGGCGTGGCCATGAACCTTGGAAACCTCCCTGGCGGGCAGGAAGCCCTAACCGCCGACTGACTCTACCTTGCGGTTGACAGCACCTAAAATCAATAGAGTGTCTGCCGCAATATGCAAGGGTTGAACACTCTAGAGTTGTAGGGCAGAGATACCTCATGCGGAAGGCTTCGAGTCTTCCCAGCTTCAAGAACAAAACAGCAAGGGGAGGCCAACCAGGTCTTCCGAACGTGAAAGGCTGGCCCACCTGCGGACAGGCACACGTAGGCCTCCATACTTGCGGCAATGAAAAAACGTGAAGCTAACGATGGGCCATTTTCTGGGCCATGTGCAACAACAGCTTGCGGTCATCGTCGTCTGATTTACCTATCAGACGGCGAAGTTTGTTTAGATACCGCGCATCCTTGCCGAAACTGCCCCAAGCGTCTGCGTCAGAGGACTTTCGCTTAGGGAAATTCGGCAACACTGGCGGTTCTTCTCCGTCGTAAAAAAGTTGGTAGAGTGGGACCTCTAAAGCGCGAGCCATTTTCTCTAGCGTTTCAATCGCGGGAACGGTATGACCGTTTTCCACACGAGAGACGTAGCACCGGAGCAGGCCCGTGCGCTTTTCGATGTCACCTTGGGATAGTTTCTTTTCTTCGCGGAGTGCGCGAAGACGGTCGCCAATAATCATGGCGGGATTATTCCATTGAGCCAGGTCCGATGCAACTACGCATTTCCCAGACCTACCTGACCGACCCTAGACTAGGAAAAAAACGAAGCGGGGGGGTTAGAGGATGTTCACGGCGCGGGCGGCAAGGAGAGCGACGATGGTGAGGGAGATCAAGGACTGGAGCATCATGCCGATTTTTGCCCAGCGGGAAAGGACCGCCGTATCGGTCGGAGAGAAAGCCGTGCTGGTATTGAAGGCCAAGAAGAGGTAGTCCATGAACTGGGGCGACCAAAAGGGATCGCCACCTTCCTGGGTCAACATCTGGGGGAAGAGAAACGAGCTTTTCACGCCGCCCGTAGCGCGGTCGCGACCCAGCGGACCGCCAGCGTCGAGCTTCCAGTACCACAGGGCGAATACCAAAATGTTGGCGATCCAGAGTGCGCAAGCCGAGCGCAGCAGGGCCGCCGGCGGCTCGCGATGCTGTGGAATCCCCTGGATGAGGAAAGCCAACGAAGCAATCATGGCAAGAGTGATCACGCCATTGGCGGCAAAAGTGAGAATCCGAGCGACGTCGTGACGGCCACGTCGGTAAGACACCACCGTGGGGATCAGCAAAACGAAGGTGATTGCCAGAAGTAGCCAACCCGGACCAACGGAAAGCGGTTCCGGCAAAGCCCAGTACACACCGGCGGCAGCCAGCATCGCTACGAACGCGGGCCACCGAGGTTCACGAGTAGTTGGTTTGCTCATGATATGTGGCGAAGTACGCGCGTGGAGTCTAATACAGTTTCGTTGCTCCTCAAAAGAATGGGTCTCTGCCGGATAACTTATTCGGGTCTGCCATGAGAAAACCGCTTTAGTTCCTCATCCGAAACCATTTTTTTTCTGGAACAAGGCCCGACAGGCCCGACACGCGGGCCTTGCTGTGCCCGCCTCGCAGGAGTAGGATTCTGGGCGACGCTGAATCTCGCAGGAACCCTCCAGCCCGCCCCCGAGACCCACCGTAAGGAGAAACTACTGTGCCCACCATGAAGGAGTTCACCATCCGACTGGATGACCGGCCCGGAACGCTTGGGAAACTCTGCCCGGCTCTCGCAGGAATTCTGTGCGGTGTGCTGTTCCGAGGAGGGTCCGATGTGGAGTAAGAAGAGCACCGATGCGATGAGTCCAAGAGATGTGATGACTCCATCGGATGCGGGCGCGGACCGCGATACAGGGTGGCTGGGATCGAGCCTGCGTGTGAAAGGCGACATCTCCGGCACCGAGGACATGCTAATCGACGGGTTGGTCGAAGGACTCATCCAGCTGGATGGCCGGAAGCTGACGGTTGGACCGGCGGCGAAGGTGACGGCGGACATCAACGCCCGCGACGTGGTGGTGTACGGCTATGTAAAGGGGAACGTGCACGCGAAGGGACGAATCGAGATCAAAAAGGACGGTTCGGTGGTCGGGAATCTGACGACGGCCCAGATCATGATCGAAGACGGCGCGGACTTCAAAGGTTCGATCGAAATCGACCGAAGCGCGGCGGAGGAAGCCGACAAGAACGTCACCTCGCGGGCGGCGAGCGCGGGGACGAAAAGCATATAAGGGCGGACCAATACCTCGACTTCGCTCAGTTAAAAGTCCGTCTCCACACCGGAAACGATGCGCCGGTGACCTAGTGACCTATTTGGATTCGTAGTTTTTGAACTCTGCCGAGTTCATCGGCTGGTGGCCGACGGCCTGGGCGATGCTCATTTTGCCGTTTGGGAGCGCGCTCCCAAAATAGAAATGATAGATCATGCCATCAGTAGTGGCCACCAGGTCGGCCACTTCCTTGGCCTTATCCGGCGGCATGTCCAGTACCTGCACCCTTCCACCAGCGATTTCAATCTTGTGGTCATGCCAATTGCTGTTCCATTCCTTCAGCGGGACCTGCGTCCGCGTCAGCTTCTTGGCATAAATCCACTCGACCTGCACGAGGTTGGCGTTAGGCTCGGTTGAGTCGTAAATCAGGCACTGAATTTGCGGGTCGGGGGCGACCACCTTGCAGTAATGGTGGTACGGCCCCATCTGTTTGCCGTCCACTAGATGAGGCGCCAGGACGTGAACGTTGTAGCCTTCGGCAGGAGATGCTTTCATCGGTGCAGTCGACTGCTGCGCGGCTGGGTGCGCGGTCCGGTTGTTGCGACCAAGAATAGGGCCCACCAAAAGTGCAAAAACCGCAAGTAGACAAACGGCATTCGTTTTATTGCTCATTGTGCCTCCTTAGTTTCGTGGATGGGGGAACCTAGGAGCCTGTGGGCAGGGATCTTAGCGAAGGCTTGGAAAGCGGTCAATGCCGCAGCTGGCGCAAGGCGCCTGAAAGAACAGATTGCACTAGTTCGAGGTTTTTGAGGCTGGATTCGATGGCGGGGGCTTGACGAAGATGGCGGCGCTGTTGCGCAAACTGGGATCGACGGCAAGGTCGAAGCTACCGGGTTTCCAAACCCAGACGAATTGACCCTTTTGCCAGCCGACTTCTTTCCGAATGGTGGCGACATAAGTGGGCAGCAAGGAAGCAGCGTCCACCGACAGGAGGTCCGACTCGTACCACATGCGCCCGCCTGTCCGTGAAAAGATCGACGAGACCACGATGGCTAGCTTTTTCCCGTCTGGCGACCATTCGCGGAAGTGCACTGACGAAGTCAACGACTCATGTTTGTGGAAAAGCTTGGAGAGATTGCTGCTCTTGGCGGTCTGCAGATTAAGGAGAAAAAACTCCATCTCGTTGGCGGGAACTGCAACAAACTTGTCATCCGGCGACCAGAGGGCCTGCAGGGCCTCCGGAGAAGCTGTGGTTCCGCCATAGTTGACCTGTACGGGCACATCGCGGGTGCCGTCGAAATAAAGTGTCCCAGTGTGTTCTTCGTCATCGGCGCAGGCGGGAGCCACCGAGAAGAGCAGACGCGAAGGATTCCACGGACTCACGAAAGAGGACATCGAGACCGCGGTGACAAGGCGATCTTTATAGAAGATTCGCTGCGTAAGCTGGCCCACGCCGCCGTGTTTGTCAATGCCGCAGTCTTCCGATGGCCGTTCCGGCTCGACGATGTAGTCACCGAGCCTGGTCGAACCGAGAGCGGGCCCCGAACCGGCGTTTTGCACTGCGAAAGCCGACAAACCAACGAACAACAGGAAGATTGCGCGCCGGTGTAGGTGCATGAGCCCCACCGTAGCACAATGGAAATGCGGTCACGATTGCGGTGGTTGGCGGCCTATTCGCTTTTTTGAGAAATGCGGATTAGGGGATAGTGACGATGGCGGGGTGGAGTTCCCAAATGGTGGCGACCTGCACGGAGCCGCGATTGTGGTCAAAATCTTCAAAAGCCATGCCAAGCACCGCGATTGGCAGGGCTTGCGGCAATTCCCCGCCGTGATTGGAGTCGAGCGTAAAGCCATGTTTCTTCAATTGGGATTGCGCCGCCTGGCGGGCACTGCAAAATTCGCTGTCCACGATGGTTTCCACAATCACCCTGGGAGCGTTCTTATCGGCGGTCATGGAAATTTCGAAGTGCACATCGCAATCGGCGGCGTTGACGCTGGCTTCCTGGAGAAAAGCGGTGGCCACATGGAAAACCTGGAGCTCCCGCCCGGTTCGTGGCGCGTCGGGCAGGACGACGGTGTCCTGCGTCCAACTGAGAATGGTATCCACACCAATTTCCTGCGCGGCGATGGCGGAAATGGGAACGTGTTTCGCTATGTGCCGGAAATCCAGGATGTCCGGCTCAACCGGCAGGCATTTGCATAGATCCGCGGGATTCGGCTGTACAATCCCGTAGCTGCCGCCGTTGCAGGCCACGCAGAGCAGCGCGAACAGTGTCACGCTGCCGATTAGAAGAATTTGCTTCAAGGGTTGCACCCGATAATTCGATGACTACGGCAGGAGGCAAGCGTCATTGCAAAGGGGCTTGCTGGTTGTCTTCGCCGCTTCGGAACCGCGAAATCAAACCGAATCCGCGAAGCCTTTTCATCAAATCGGCGAGATGCCGGCGATCTTCCTCACGCACTGAGATGAATTGCAGCCCCAGTCCACGGCCGGGCTTCACATGCCGCACAACGGCTTCGGCCCGGATCTGTCCTTCCTCGACAAGAAAATGCAGGTTTGCTTTCGCGCCCACAGGCTTGGACTCCTGTGTTAGGACAAACAGACCGCCGGAGCTGAGATCGCGGACTTGTGAAGTATCGTCATACCTGTCGGAGCCCCAGCAGACATCGACAGCCCCCGTTGTGCCAATACGCGAGCTGGATCTTCTAGAATGGGGAGTTTGTTGTTGCATGATGGCTCACGGCAATCATTACCCGAGCGTGAAATCCGCTGGGCATAATCCGATGAAAGGGTAGGCGTGTACTAGACATAAAACTGTCCAATATTGCACACTGAGGGAAAACCCATTATGCGGCCAACATCCACCGAGGAGAATGGCGGTGGCGTAATTCGAGGCCGTGGTCGACGAGGCACGTCAGCGGTCGAGGCGGGCATCCCGCAGTGGAAGAGTTGAATCCAAAGACGGCAAATAGAGAGCACGGGGCGGTGGGGTTCGAAGAGTCCGGGCTGAGGGAGCGGTGATCATGGCAAATTGCCGCGGACGAAGGCGCAAGTGTTTGTTTCTAGCGGGGAATAGCAGCAGCGGACTGGGAGTCTTACTTATTTCGAGAGTGATTTGGCGCGAGCGTAAGCGTTCGGGGCGGGGCTCAGCAAGAGGTACTGGAGAGGTTGTATATAGTCTGTGATAGGCTTGGGGCGATTCATGGTGAGCCGTTTCCGGTCCAAGCCCCAGCTCCAAAAAACCATTGGCGGAAGAGGTCATTCATCGCGAATGGCAGGCACCCTCAGACCGCAGGCGCTTTACCGGGGTTAAATCCATCGAGTGACGTGGGCGGGCTATGAAACTCCAACCTTTTGCAGGACGCAATTCCCTTTTTATCTTGGTGGTGATCGCGGCGCTGGGGGGAGTTCGCGCGTCGGGACAGACGAAGCCGGATAGTTCAGCGACGCAAGAGAGTGCGGCGCAAGATAAGCAATCCAAAGTGCAACCTGCTTTGAAGCCCCTGCCACATGATGACGAGGGCCGAGAGGCCGTTCAAGAAGGGCCCGAGTTTCTTCGCCGCCGGCAAAATTGGTTCTTCCAGCCCCGCGCATTTCCACTTGGTTTCATACCGCAGGGAGCACGCGAGCGCGCACTGGAACAAAAAAGGCAGATGTATCAACGCGAGGGACGTTTGAGTCTCTTCGCGGCTCCCAGCGAGTCCGGCTTCGTGACTCCACCTCTCGGGCCAACCTCAGCATGGGTTCCGATTGGACCGCAAGCCACTAGCACGACCTTTTTCGCTCCGTTCACTTCAGGGCGAGTAACGGCATTAGTTGTAAATCCGAATAACCCCAACAACGTATATCTTGGTGGAGCTGACGGGGGCCTCTGGATGACCACCGATGGCGGAACGAACTGGACGCCCATCACAGATTTTCCGCTCGTGGGCGCTACGGTGACAATTGCCGTCGGCGCGCTTGCGGTGGATCCAACGTCGTGTA